>Ga0105245_10004966_pt1 | contig 11695 bp, 13 predicted proteins | sample KBSM54metaG_FD_81523 | JGI IMG/M metagenome (GOLD analysis project Ga0105245, IMG submission 81523) | Miscanthus rhizosphere microbial communities from Kellogg Biological Station, Michigan, USA - KBS M5-4 metaG | ecosystem: Host-associated > Plants > Roots > Rhizosphere > Soil | place...
GTTCGAGCATCTCCTCACGGCCGGCGGGATCGAGACCGTTCGTGGGCTCGTCGAGCAGGAGGAGCCGCGGGTCATGGACGAGCGCCTGCGCGAGCTTCACGCGCTGCTTCATGCCGGTCGAGTAGCCCTCGATCGGCTGGTAGCGCTTGTCCTCGAGCCCGGCGTAGTAGAGCGCGGCGTGCGCGCGCTGCATCGCCTCGGTCCGCGGCAGGCCGCTGAGCTCCCCCGCGTACGTGCACAGCTCGACCGCGCTCATGTCGGTGAGCAGCGCTTCTTGCTCCGGCATGTAGCCGACGCGATCGCGGATCGCCGGGCCATCGGTCGCGGCGGAGAGCCCGAGCACGGTCGCTTTGCCTTCGAACGGGATCAGGCCGAGCAGGCACTTCAGCAGCGTCGACTTGCCGGCGCCGTTCGGGCCGAGCAGGCCGATGATGTTGCCGGTGATCGTCGCGTTGACGTCGCGCAGCGCCTGGATCGCGCCGAACTTCTTCGCGAGGTGCGAGAGCTCGATGATCGTCACGGCAGCACCTCGAGCGTCACCGGCACGACGCCGGCTTCGATCATGTCGAGCTGCTTCGCGGCGGCTTCCGAAAGATCGATGATCCGACCCTTGTTGCCGTACGGACCGCGATCGTTGATCCGGACCACGACGCTGCGCCCGTTCTTCTGGTTCGTCACCCGCACCCGCGTGCCGAGCTTGAGCGTTCGGTGGGCCGCGGTCAACGCGTGCTTGTCGAAGCGTTCACCGGACGCGGTCATCTGCGAGTCCGAGTAGAACGTCGCGTAGCCGCGATACAGGTTCTGCTCGTGCGGCGGCTCCTGGATGCGCGCCTGGTGATTGCCACCGCCACAGGCGGCGAGCACGACAGCGCAGGCGAGGGCGAGCCTCTTCACCGGGTGCAGTTCGCGCCGAGGGACTTACCGGCTTTGTCGAGGGCGGCCTTGCGCAGGCTCGCACCAGTGGGGCCGTCGCCGAGCTTCGCGCGGCGCTTCTCGCCGTGGCCGGGACCGACGATGTCGCGGAGATACGCGTCGTGCTGGAACGTGTCGGAGTGCTCGTGGGTGTGGCACTGGCCCGCGCACAGGTTCTCGGGTGGATCGAGCACGATCGCGAGCGGCTTCTCCTCGCCGCCCTTCGCGACGTGGATCGACGCCGGGCCGTGGCAGGTCTCGCACTGGATGTCGCGCAGGTTGTCGTTGTGCGCGAGGTTCGAGCCGCCGGGCTGCTGCCAGCCGGTGACGTGGCAGCCGATGCAGTCGTAGTCGAACTGCTGGCCGCGATCCACGAGCGTCTTCCACGCCTGCGCGTGCACGGTCTTCTGCCAGAACTTCGCGGCGCCGTCGTGGCAATCGCCGCACGACGCACTGCCGACGTAGCTCGGCTTGCCCTTCGCGGCGGGTTCCGGTTCCTTGCCCGCAGCCGCCTTGACGTTCGCGGCCCCGGCGGCGGCGTAGAACGCGGTGACGAGATCCTGGGTCTTCACCGAGCACGCGAGGCCCTTGCCGATCTTCACCTGATCGAGCGTGAAGTAGCTGCCAGCCGCGGGCACGACGAGCGGTTGCTTCGCGAGTTGGTCGCGCTCGGCGGCGACCTGCGCGCGCTCCTTCTGCTTCGCCGCGACGAACGCCTGATCGGCGGTCTTGTCGGCGGCGAACTTCGCGAGCTCGGCGTCGCGGCTCGCGAGGTCCTTGTCGATCTGCGCGATCTTCGCCTTCGCGGCCGCAGGACCGATCGCATCGACCAGTGGCCCTGCGCCGCGCTCGTAGACATCGATCCGACTGACGATCTGGCCGCGGTTGCCGGGGATCACGAGCCAGCCGTCATCGAGCTTCGTCGGCTGGATCTCGATCGCGTCGGGCTCCGGCGCGTTCTGGCCGAGGCCGGCGAACGCGAGGTCGATCCCGCCGATCGACTTCGCGAGCGCGACCGCTTCCTTCTTGGTCGACGCTTGGATCAGCGCGACGACGGTCTTCGCACCTTGACCGCGCAGCTTCTTCACCGCGTCCTTGCCGGCCGCGACCGGGTCGCTGACCTTCACCTTGAAGTCGTCTTCAGCGATCACGCCGAACACACCGATCTGCTGACCGGCGGTGGAAGCGAGCTTCGGCCCGAGGGTCTGGTAGTCGCCGGTGACATTCGACTCGATCCGCGGGAACCGCTGCTTGTCCGGGCCCATCGCGGTGTCGGCGGGTCCGAGCCCCGTCATCGCGGCGAGCTGGTCCTTATAGATGTTGGCCAATAAGTCGGCCTTGAGGTCTTCCTGCGCAACGAGGTGGGCCGGGACCGGGTTCTGCGAATACAGCAGGGATCCCGCATCGACCACGAACACCACGCCGTCTTTCTGAGCGTCGGCGATCAGCTGGGTCGTCCGCGAGATATCCCCGAGCGGGTCCGAGGTACAGCCGCACGGCCCGATCTGGCCGCGGACCTCCGCGAGCGCGAAGATCGTGAAGCTGGGCTTGGTTGGGCCGGCCGGTTCGCTCGTACCCGGCTTCACCTCATCCTTGTGGCAGCACGCGATCAGGCCCAAAAAGAGCCCCAGGACGAGGCAGCGACCGGCCAACCGCCGAAACATCCAGCGCATATAGCACGTTGACACTGCCTGCATGTCTCGGTAGATATTGCCGCTTCCGAAAACCAGCGCTTAGGAATCGATCTCATGGCCGTAGCGATCCGCATGTCACGTCAGGGCAAGAAGAAGTCGCCGTTCTACCGCATCGTCGCCGCCGACAAGCGGAAGGCGCGCGACGGCAAGTTCATCGAGCTCCTCGGCACGTATCACCCCACCACGAAGGTGCTGAAGCTCGACAACGAGAAGTACCAGAAGTGGCTCAAGGTCGGCGCTCAGCCGTCCGGCACGCTCAAGGCGATCGTGCACCGCACTGCTCGCGCCCCGAAGGCCGCGTAGTCGTGGCGCAGGATCCGGATCTCGCCGAGCTCATCCGCTATCTCGCGGTGAACCTCGTCGACAAGCCGACCGAAGTCCACGTCGAGCTCGTCGAAGAGCGCGCTGCGAACGTGTACGAGCTCGAAGTCGCCGAGTCCGATCTCGGCAAGGTCATCGGCCGCGGCGGCAAGACCGCTCGCGCCCTGCGCACGGTCGTTCAGGCCGTCGCGCCGCGTTCGCGCAAGCGCACGCTCGTCGAGATCCTCGAATAATCGCGTTCCCATGAGCTCGCCGCGCATCGAGATCGGTGGCGTCGCGAGGGCGCACGGGATCAAGGGCGAGGTCGTGATCTTCACGCACGATCCCGACTCCGCCACGCTCGGCGACGTAGACAAGATCTTCGTCGGCGGCGTCGAGATGACGATCACGAACGCGCGCGCGACCCATCGCGGTTGGCTGGTCGCGCTGTCCGGGATCGTCACGCGCAATGACGCCGAGACGCTCCAGGGCAAGCCGGTCGAGGTCGATCGCGAGCTGCTCGATCTCGACGAAGAAGACGTCCTGCTCGCCGACCTGATCGGCTGCACGGTCCGCCGCCCGGACGGTACCGACTGGGGCACGGTCGCGCACGTCGACGCGGGGGAGCTCCAGAGCCTGCTCGTGATCCACGACGGCGAGATCGAGCGCCTGCTGCCGCTCGTCGACGAGTTCGTGACCAAGGTCGACCTCGAGGCGCGCGTGATCCACATCGATCCGCCCGAAGGGCTGCCGGAGCACAAGCGGTGAAGTTCACGGTCGTCACGATCCTGCCGGAGCTGATCGAGCCTGCGCTCACGGCCGGCGTGGTCGGACGCGCCAAGCAAGCCGGCACGATCGAGGTCGGCTGCGTGAACCCGCGCGACTTCACGAGCGACAAGCACCGCACCGTCGACGACACGCCGTACGGCGGCGGCCCGGGCATGGTGATGAAGCCGGAGCCGTTGCTCGCCGCGATCGCCAAAGCGAGGCAGGGCCATCGCATCTTGCTGTCGCCGGGTGGCAAGGCGCTCACCCAGGCGCGCGTCCAGGAGCTCGCGAAGCTCGACCACCTCGTGCTCGTGTGCGGTCGCTACGAAGGCGTCGATCAGCGCGTGATCGATACGGCGATCGACGAAGAGATCTCGATCGGCGACTACGTGCTCTCCGGCGGCGAGCTCGGCGCGCTCGTGATCATCGACGCGGTCGCGCGGCTCGTCCCCGGCGTGCTCGGCGAGCCGACGTCCGCCGACGACGAATCGTTCTCCGCCGGCTTGCTCGAGTATCCGCAGTACACGCGTCCCGTGACGCTCGACGGCAGAGAAGTTCCGGCCGTCCTCGCCGGTGGCAACCACGCCGCGATCAACGCGTGGCGCCGGCTCCAGGCGATGCAGCGCACGGCGTCGCGCCGGCCCGATCTGTGGCAGCGCTATCGCCAGGCGAAGGCCGAGCTCAAGGCGTTTCCGCCGCTCACGGCGCGCACGCATCTCGCGCTCGTTCATCACCCCGTCGTCGATCGCGTCGGCACCGTGATCACGACGGCGCTGACGAACTTCGATATCCACGATCTCGCGCGCTCGGCGATGACGTACGGGCTCGCGGCGTTTCACCTGATCACGCCGGTGACCTCGCAGCGCGACAAGGCCGAGCACATCGCTCGGCTCTGGATGGGCGACGATCAAGGCGAGCACCGTGCGCGCGCGCTCGAGCTCGTGCGCACCGCCGACTCGATCGAGACCGTGATCGCGGCGCTCGCGGACGAGTACGGCCAGGCCCCGACCGTGGTCGCGACCTCCGCGAAGGCGAGCTCGTTTCCGGCCGCCCCGCGCCGGACCCCGGCCGAGCTGGTCGCGGAGCACGCGCTCGACCCCAGCCCCTTGCTGATCTTGCTCGGGAGTGGCTGGGGCCTGGCCGATTCGCTGATTCCGTCTGTATCTCGCATCCTTACGCCGATCGAAGGCGCCTCGGAGTGGAATCACCTGTCGGTCCGATCGGCCGGCGCCATCCTCCTCGACCGACTCTTCGGTCGAGTACCTTGACGAACCCGTCGTTTCTCCCGTAGAACCCCTCGTCCAATCGGCCTGTTAAGAGGCCATTCCCAATGGAAGTCGCCATGAGTGCCCAGCGGATTCTCGACTCGATCGAAAAGAGCCAACGTCGTTCTGCGACCCTGCCCGAATTCCGCCCCGGCGATTCCATCAAGGTCTGGGCGAAGATTCGTGAAGGCGAGAAGACTCGTCTGCAGGCCTTCGAGGGCGTGTGCATCCGCCGCGTCTCGAAGGGCTCGCGCTCGACCTTCACCGTTCGCAAGATCTCCTACGGCGTCGGCGTCGAGAGGATCTTCCCCGACAACTCGCCGAACATCGACAAGATCGAAGTGATCTCGCGCGGCAAGGTCCACCAGTCGCGCCTGTATTACTTGCGTGACCTCTCCGGTAAGGCAGCGCGCATCAAGGAGCGCGAGGGCCAGAACGAAGAGGCCGTCGAGGCCGCTCCGGCCGAAGCCGCTGCACCGGCCGAAGGTGGCGAGGCTCCGGCCGCCGCTGCGCCTGCCGCGAAGAAGCCGCGCAAAGCGAAGAAGTAATCCGCAGCGGCACGCGGCGCAGCGAGCGAACCGATCGGAGCTGACCGCTCTGGTCGGTTTTTGCGTTTCGGGGCGTCTCGCTTGCGCGCCGGCGATAATAGTTGTATTGACAACTATCGGAGGCAACGATGACTGACTACGACCGTGGTTTTGCGAACCTGACGCTCGACACCGCGACGACCGCAGCCCAGCGCGCGGTGCTCGAGCACGTCGCCGGACAATTCGGTAGCGTGCCGCCGGCGGCCGCGCGGATGGCTCACTCGCCCGCGCTGTTCGCGGCGTTCCAGGCCGGGCTCGCCGCGTTCGAGCAGACCTCGCTGACCCCGCTCGAGCGCGAGGTCGTGGTGCTCGTGCTGGCGCGCGACATCGAGTGCGATGTCTGCGTCGGGATCCACACCGCGAACGCGGTGGGGCTCGGCGAGCGCGCACTCGCCCGTGCGCTCGTGGAGGGCAGGGCGCCTGCGGATCCGAAGCTCGCCGCACTGGCGCGGTTCGCCGAAGATCTGTGGGCACGCCGCGGCGACGTTCAACGCGACCCGTGGGAAGCGTTCCTCGCCGCCGGCTACACCCGCGTCCAGGCGCTCGAGATCGTGATCGGCGTCGGCACCTACGTCACGAGCACGTTCGCGAACCGGTTGACCGGCGCGCACACGCGCACCCGGATCACTCCAGATTCGCGGTCAGGCGCTGCAGCGTCTGTCGCGTGATCTCGAGGTCGCGCTCGGACACGCCGTGCTCCATCTTCGCGACCATCTTCTTCACGACCGGCACGAGCGTCTCGCGCAGCCCGCGCGCCTTCGCGGTGAGCCGCACGCGCTTGCCGCGGGCGTCGTCCGGATCGGCGGCGCGGGTGACCAGCTTCGCGCGTTCCATCGCATCGACGATCCGGCTCGTCGTCGGCGCATCGCGACCGATCGCTTCGGCGAGCTCGCGCTGCGAGCGGTCGTCGCGCTCCCACAGCCGGACGAGCACGAGCCATTGCTCGGGTGTGACCTCGAGGCCGAACGTACGGAACTCGCGATACATCGCGCGCCGCGAGATCTCGTAGAACCGGTTGACCCAGAACGCGAGCGCGTTCTCGAGCACGATCGTCGACGAGCTGGGAAACTGGCCACGCATCTCTCCCGCCAGCATAGTCCGCGGACCGCGAAGATGGTTGTCCGAAAACCGGACGATCGATCTGTCAGATCGGCCGAGTATGAAGCGGTATGCAGCGCACCATGCCAGACGGACGGCCGACGACGATCGCGACCGGCGCCGACAACGAAGACCTCGCCGAGAGCTATCTGCGCGGCCGCGGCTACCGGATCGTCGAACGCAACTTCAAGACGAAGATCGGCGAGCTCGACCTGATCGCGCGGGATGGCCCGGTGCTGTGCTTCATCGAGGTCCGCAGTCGAACGAAGCCTCACTACGGCGATGCGATCGAGACCATCGACCACGTGAAGCGCGCGCGAGTATCGCGGATGGCCCAGCTCTACCTCGTGTGGCGCCGCCCCGTGTTCGACTACGCGCGGTTCGACGTCCTCGGCATCACCGGCGATCGCATGACGCTGATCCGCGACGCCTGGCGGCTGTGAGTCATGGCATGTCGGGCCACGGCACGTTCGACGCGTGGATGTGGACGATCTTCCAACCGTCCGCGCGCCGGACGAACACCACCGACCGCCGCGCGACGCGCTCGGCGTTGTGGAGCTCGAACGTCGCGAGCGCCGCCTCGCTACCGAGTGGGACGACCTGGAGGTGATCGGGATCGAGGTGCTGATACGGCGGGCCGCTCGCGCCCTGCTTGATCCCGGCGAACACCAGCTCCCACTTCGCGCGCACCGCCTCGCGCCCGCAGAACGCGTCGGGCGTCTTCGCGGTGGGGTGAAACACGCACGCGTTGTCGTCGAACGCGGCGATGAACGGCTCCCACTCGAGGTTCTCGAAGTGATGGAGAAAGGTCCGCAGCGTTGCTTCGATCTCGGTCGCGGACGCCGGCGGCACCGGCGCTACGGGCGCGGGCCGCGCACAACCGACCAGCACCAACGCCACCACGAGCAACTTCATCATCGGTGCAGCGTACACGGCTGCCCCGAAAACAAAAAAGGCCGCCGGGTTGGCGGCCTCGGTCACGAGCGCGAGGGCGCTACGCCTTGCAGAGCGGGTACTGACTGTTGCCGGTGCGGCCCGACAGGTTGCAGCACGCGTTCGACGCGTTCGACGCATCGCATGCCATCGGCTCGGCGAGCTCGCCGGTATCCGGGATGACGACGTAGTCCTTGCAGATGCAGAACTTCTTGCAGCAGAACGGGCCGACGGTCACGGCGACGCCGCACGTGAAGCCGAGCGTGCAGGGCGACTCGGGGACGCGATCGCAATCGCCGTCCGACGAGCACTCTGCCGTGCAGAGACCGCTGTTACCGGCGGGGTAGACCGATCCCGGCGGCAGCTCGCGACCGAGCGGCTCGCGCAGACACGTGCGCGACACGCAGTCGAGCGAGGGGGAAGCCACGACGACCTCGGAGGGCGCGGGCGTCTCGGAACCGAGATCGCAGATGCGCCCGACGGGATTGCTCGTGCACGCCGACAGCGTGGCGGCGACCGCGAATCCCAGGACGAGGAAATACCGGGGCGAAATCATCGGCGCCGATAATAAAGAGCCTGATACCCGAGTCAAGCGAACGGCTGGGGTCATGCACGTTGGTGCACCCCGCTGCGCGATCCGTTGCGAGCATGAACCGCAACCACCCGCATTTCGTGGTGTCCCCTCGGCTTGACACATGCCATCGGCACGTCGATGATTTCGCCGCCCCACCGTTCCCTACGGTGGGACCTCTGGAGGAGCTGATGCACCTGCTTCGTAACGCGTCCCTGGCCGCACTGGCTGTCGTTTTTGCCACGGCGTCGGCTCATGCCGATCCCAAGAAGGCGCCTGCCAAGGGCGGCGACATGGAGTTCGAGCCCGAGAGCGCGGCGTCGACTCCACCGTCGAAGACGCTCGAGCGCGCGATCAAGCTCTACGACAAGAAGGACTTCTTCTCCGCCTCGATCGAGCTCAAGAAGGTGCTCGACGGCGAGAGCGGCGACGACGCGAAGAACAAGCAGCGCGCCGAGTTCTTCATGGGGAAGACCCTCTATCAGATGGGCTTCTACGCCGGCTCGATGGCGTACTTCGACAAGATCGTCCAGGCCGGCGACAACCACACGTATCACGGCGCCGCGCTGAAGTGGCTCGCCGCTCTGTCGCGCGTGCTGCCGGAGACCTCGGGCATCCTCGAGAAGATCGGTACGTACGATGCGGCGGCGCTGAACGATCCGTCGCTCGCGTCGGTGAAGGACGAGCTGCTGTTCCTCCTCGGCCGTCACTTCTACAAGCACGGTGACTTCGACAAGGCGACCTCGCTGTTCCAGCAGGTCGACCGCAACAGCCCGTTCTTCATCAAGGCGAAGTTCTTCGAGGGCGTCACGTACGTCCGCAAGTACGAAGGCAAGCCGGCCGTCGACGCGTTCAAGGACATCCTCGTGATCGGCGAGGAGCGGCCGAAGGCGTACACCGCCGACGACATCGACAACTATCGCGAGCTCGCGCAGCTCCAGATGGCGCGCGTGTTCTACTCGACGCAGCAGTTCGACACGTCGATCAAGTACTTCGAGAAGCTGCCGCAGGACTCGGCCGATTGGGCGGAGTCGCTGTTCGAGGCGTCTTGGGCGTACTTCATGAAGACGCTCAACTCGAAGGCGCTCGGTAACATCCACACGCTGAACGCGCCGTACTTCGAGAACCAGTTCTACCCGGAGGCGGTGCTGCTTCGCGCCGTCATCTATTACAAGTACTGCCTCTACGATCAGGCCGAAGAAGCCATCCAGGACTTCAACGACAAGTACGGCCCGCTCACGAAGAACCTGAAGGACATCGTCGCGAAGTACGACGACAACGCCGAGTTCTACGAGTACGTGAAGAAGGTCAAGGCGTCGAAGGCCGGCCTCGATCCGCAGACGCAGCGCCTCGTCATGAGTGTGCTCAACGACAAGACGCTGCTGAAGACGTTCGCGTGGGTCGACGAGCTCAACCACGAGCTCGACATGCTGCAGAAGTCCGACAAGGCGTGGCAGACCACGCAGGTCGCCGCCGAGGTCCTCCAGGAGCTCACGGTCCAGCAGTCGGTCGCCGCCGGCGATGCCGGTAAGGTCGCCCGCGACCGCGTCGATCGGTTGAGCCGCCAGCTCGGCGCGCTCGCCCGCGACGGCGTGAAGATCAAGTACGAGATCCTGAACGCAAAGGCCGACAAGATGTCGGCGGACGCCGTCGGCGCCCGCGTCGCTCAGGATCACAAGGAAGAGCCGATCATCGTGGATGACGAGCACTTCCAGTGGAAGTTCGACGGCGAGTACTGGAAGGATGAGCTCGGTTACTACCGGTTCAAAATTCGGTCGCGCTGCCCGAAGCAGTAGTGCATTATTCAGTGACTCGTTAAGACCCGCCGGCCCCATCGCCTCGCCCCCCGACGATGACCACGGCTGTTCTTCTGACGCGTAGCACTACGAACCCGACTCTCGCAGAAGCGAGAGCTCGGGCTTTTCGCGTTCGCAGATCAGTGGGTCATTGTGATCACCTCCACGCTCGCCCTCGTCTCGCCGCTGTGTTGTAGTCCCGCCGGGGAAAAAGGAACCGCTATGTCCAAGTTGAAAGTAGCGTTCGTGGCCGCCAGCTTGCTGTTCGCAGCAAGCGCCGGCGCCGACAGCAAGTACAAGCGAAGCCAGGACGTCAAAGTCGACGTCCACCTGTCCGACAAGGTCAAGCCGATCCAGGCGAAGCCGCAGGACAAGTCCGAGTTCAAGCCCGAGCTCACCGCCGACGCGGTGCTGTCGATCGAAGGCTTGGTCTCGAACATCCGCAACGAGCAGGAGCAGATCCTCGCTCAGCTGATCGATCAGACCCCCGATACAGAGGTCGAAGAGAAGTCGGACTACTACTTCCGACTCGGCGAGCTCTACGCGAAGCAGCAGCGCCTGTTCCGCCTGAAGGCCGCCGAGATGGCGATCCAGGTCGACAAGGCGAAGACGCCGCAGGCCAAGCAACAGGCCCAGGCGCAGGCGAAGAAGGCGGAAGACACCGCGAAGAGCTACCTGCTGAAGGCGGTGAAGACCTACAAGGGCCTCACCGACAACGACGCCTTCCGCAACTATCCGAAGATGGATATGGCGCTCTTCTACTACGGGTACACGCTGCAGGGCGGCAAGTACATGAAGGAAGCGCGAGCGGTCTACGACAAGCTGCTCAAGAACTATCCGAACTCGAAGTACGTCCCCGAGGCGCACCTCGCGTTCGCCGATTACTACTTCGAGCAAGGCCAGCTCGCCGACGCCGAGGCCCGCTACAAGATGGTCCTCAAGTTCCCGAAGTCGTCGGCGTACTGGTACGCGATGTACAAGATGGGTTGGATCCATCTCAACCTCCAGCGCTTCCAGGAGGCGCTCGAGACGTTCTTCCAGGTCGCGAACGCGACGAAGAACGACAAGAAGCAGGAAGTCCTCAACCGCGCCGCGAAGAAGGACTTCGTCCGCGCGTACGCCGAGATCGGTAAGGCCGACCAGGCGTTCAACGCGTTCAAGCGCGTCGACGCGAACTACGCGATGGACATGCTGCAGATCCTCGCCGACCTGTATCTGGAACAGGGCAAGAGCGACAAGGCGATCTACACGTACCGCGACCTGATGAAGCGCGCGCCGACGAACAAGAACGTCTGCCTCTGGCAGTACAACGTCGCGCACGCCTCGCTGTCGATGGTCGGCGCCCAGAACAGCGACAAGGTTCAGGAGATCGAGAACCTCGTGAAGCTGTACGGCGCTCTCAAGAAGACGAAGGTGCTGCCGGCCGCCGAGGCAACGGAGTGCCACGACAACGCCGCCGCGATGTCGGGCGAGCTCGCTCGCGCGTACCACTCGGAGTCGGCGAAGACGAAGAACCCGGAGACGCTCGCGTACGCCGAGAAGCTCTACAAGGTCTACCTCGAGGTCTTCCCCGACGCGCAGGACTACGCGCAGACGCAGTACTACTACGCCGAGCTCATCTGGGCGCGCGCGGACGCCGAGAAGAACCCGCGCATGCAGACGGAGATGTGGGAGAACGCGGCCGTCGCGTTCACCGACGTCGTCAAGACGGGCAAGCTCGATGCGAAGCTGACGAAGGAAGCCGCGTACGCCGCCGTCCTTGGTTGGAAGA
>Ga0105245_10004969_pt1 | contig 11693 bp, 9 predicted proteins | sample KBSM54metaG_FD_81523 | JGI IMG/M metagenome (GOLD analysis project Ga0105245, IMG submission 81523) | Miscanthus rhizosphere microbial communities from Kellogg Biological Station, Michigan, USA - KBS M5-4 metaG | ecosystem: Host-associated > Plants > Roots > Rhizosphere > Soil | place: Michigan...
ATCACCTCGGCAGCTACGAAGGAGACCTCGGCCGGCTCAAGCAGGGCTTTCTCGATTTCCTGAACAACCTGCCGTTCTACGGGCTCGCCGTGCTCTGCAGCGACGACGACAACACGCGCGAGCTGATCCCGCAGCTCGGCCGGCGCGTCGCGAGCTACGGCTTCGGCGAGCGCGCCGACCTTCGCGCGTACGACGTCGAGCGGCTGGGTCTGCGCTCGCGCTTCAAGGTCGTCTCGAAGGAGCGGCGCGAGCCGCTCACGCTCGAGATCAATCTCGCGGGGCTCCACAACGTGCTCAACTCGCTCGCGGCCGTCGCGGTAGCGGCGGAGCTCGAGATCTCCGACGCCGCGCTGAAGCGCGCGCTCGGTGAGTTCTCGGGCGTCGAGCGCCGTCTGCAGGTGAACGGCACGGTCACGACGGCCGCCGGCCGAGTGACCTTCGTCGACGACTACGGCCACCACCCGACCGAGCTCGCGGCGACGATTGCGGCCGCGCGCGGCGCCTGGCCGAACCGGCGGCTCGTCGTCGTGTTCCAGCCGCACCGCTACACGCGCACGCACGCGTTGCTCGACGATTTCGCGCAGGTGCTCAGCGCCGTCGACGCGCTCGTCCTGACCAACGTCTACTCGGCGGGCGAGACGCCGCTCGCGGGCGCGGACGGGAAGTCGCTCGCTCGCGCGGTTCGCGTGCGGGGGTCGGTCGAGCCCATCTTCATCGAGGAGCTCGGCGAGCTGCCGGCCGTGCTCACCCAAATCCTGCGCGCCGACGACGTCGTGCTCACGCTCGGCGCCGGCAGCATCGGCGCTATCGCGCCAACCCTGCCGCGGGCGCTCGCCGTGCGCGCGCCGGTCGGGGTGCAGAAATGAGCGCAATGGTGGAGGAAGTGCCGAAGCACGCCGAACCGCTGCGCAACGAGCCGATGCGCCGGCACACGTCATGGCGCGTCGGCGGCCCGGCGGATCTTTTCTACGAGCCCGCGAGCGTCGCTGACCTCCAAGAGATCCTCGCGTCGCTGCCTCGCGGCGTGCCGCTGCTCTGGCTCGGCTTGGGATCGAACCTGCTCGTGCGCGACGGGGGCTTCCGGGGCGCCGTGATCGCGACCGGCGGGCTGCCGCGCGAGCTCGAGCGGCTCGACGGCAACTCGGTCGACAGCAGGGGCGTGCGCGCCGGCGCGGGCCTACCGTGCGCGCTGCTGGCTCGCCAATGCGTGCGCTGGCAGCTCGGTCCCGCGGCGTTCTTCGCGGGGATTCCCGGCAGCGTGGGCGGCGCGCTCGCGATGAACGCGGGCGCTTTCGGCGGCGAGACGTGGAACCAAGTCGAGCGCGTCACGACGATCGACCGCGCCGGCAAGCTGCGCGAGCGCGAGCGCGCCGAGTTCACGATCGGCTATCGCAGCGTGCAAGGCCCGCCGACCGAGTGGTTCTTGAGCGCGACCTTCGCGCTCGCGCCCGACGCGACGACGTCGAGCGGGCTCAAGGCGATGCTCGCGCGCCGCAACGCAACGCAGCCGCTCGGGCTACCGAGCTGCGGCTCGGTGTTCCGCAATCCGCCCGGCGATCACGCGGGGAGGCTCATCGAGAGCGCGGGGCTCAAGGGCGCGCGCATCGGCGGCGCGGTCGTCTCCGAAAAGCACGCGAATTTCATCGTCAACGACGGCGACGCGACGGCTGCGGACATCGAGCAGCTGATCGAGCGCGTGCGCACCGAGGTCGAGAAAGCATCCCAAGTGCGGCTCGAGCTCGAGGTGCGAGTCGTGGGCGAGCCTCAGGGGGTGCGATGATCGGGCGGAAGAAGAATCGCCGCCGTCCCGAGCCGCGCGCGCCGTGGCTCAAGTTGCCGACGATCGCGCCCGCGTGGCGCAGGCGCGTGAAGCTCGGTCTCGCGCTGCCGCTCGCGGCCGCCGCGCTATTCGGCCTACTGCGCGGCGCGAAGGTCGTGCTCGACCAGCCCGTGCGCAACCTCGTGGTCGAGGGCACGTTCCAACGCGTGACGCCGCTCCAGGTGCAGGCTGCCGTCGCGGACGAGCTCAAGCTCGGATTCCTATCGCTCGATCTCGCGAGCTTACGCGCGCGCGTGAAGAGCCTCGACTGGGTCGATCGCGTGAGCGTCGGCCGGGCGTGGCCCGACAAGGTGATCGTGCGGATCACGGAGCACCAGGCCGCCGCGCGCTGGGGCGAGAGCGGCCTGCTCAACGTGCGCGGCGAGCTCTTCACCGAGCATGCGCAGCACGCGTTTCCCGAGCTGCCGAGCCTCGCGGGGCCGCCCGGCACCGAGCAGGACGTCGCGCGCCGCTATCTCGCGGTTCGCGGCCGGCTCGCGGAAGCCGATCTCAAGCTCGAGCGGCTCAGCGAGGACGAGCGCGGCGCATGGAGCCTGGTGCTCGGCGGCGGCCAGGAAATTCGTCTTGGGCGCCGCGACGTCGACGAGCGGCTGCTGCGCTTCTTCGACGTGGTCGCGCCCGCGCTCGCGCCGGAGCTGCCGCGCGTGCGCTATGTGGATTTGCGTTACACGAACGGCTTCGCGGTCGGCTGGCGCGCGTCGGCGGACGCGGCGCTCGCGGCGGCCGCGTCGATGCCGGACCGTGGCTAGGGGCGAGAGCGTGATCGGGAGGATTCGAGACATGGGCAGGCGAGACGACCGCAAGTTGGTCGTGGGCCTCGATATCGGCACTTCGAAAGTCAGCGCGATCGTCGGCGAGATCTCGCAGGAGAACAAGCTCGAGGTGATCGGGATCGGCTCGAATCCATCGCGCGGGCTCAAGCGCGGCGTAGTCGTGAACATCGAGTCGACCGTCCAATCGATCCAACGGGCGATCGAGGAGGCCGAGCTCATGGCCGGCTGCGAGATCAACACCGTGCTCACGGGAATCGCAGGCAGCCACGTGCGCTCGCTGAACTCGCACGGCATCGTCGCGATTCGCGACAAGGAGGTCAGCGCCGGCGACGTCGAGCGCGTGATCGACGCCGCGCGCGCGGTCGCGATACCGGCCGACCAACGCGTGATCCACGTGCTGCCGCAGGAATTCATCATCGACTCGCAGGAAGGCATCCGCGAGCCGATCGGCATGTCGGGCGTGCGGCTCGAGGGCAAGGTCCACCTCGTCACCGGCGCGGTGAGCGCGGCGCAGAACGTCGTGAAGTGCGTGCAGCGCTGCGGGCTCACCGTCGAGGACATGGTGCTCGAGCAGCTCGCGTCGAGCTACGCGGTGCTGACCGACGACGAGAAAGAGCTCGGCGTCTGTCTCGTCGACATGGGCGGCGGCACGACCGATATCGCCATCTTCTGCGGCGGCGCCATCCAGCACACGGCGGTGATCCCGATCGCCGGCGACCAAGTGACGAACGACATCGCGGTGTCGCTCCGGACGCCGTTGCCGTACGCCGAGGAAATCAAGATCAAGTACGCGTGCGCGCTGTCGCAGCTCGCCAATCCCGACGAGACGATCGAGGTGCCGAGCGTCGGCGACCGGCCGCCGCGGAGATTGGCGCGGCAAACGCTCGCCGAGGTCGTCGAGCCGCGTTACGAGGAGCTCTATCAGCTCGTGCGCGAGGAGCTCAGGCGCAGCGGCTTCGAGGAGATGATCGCGGCCGGCGTCGTGCTCACGGGCGGCAGCGCCAAGATGGAGGGCGCGATCGAGCTCGCCGAGGAAGTGTTCCACATGCCGGTCCGGCTCGGCGTTCCGCAGTTCATCGATGGCCTCTCGGATGTCGTGCGCAATCCAATCCACGCGACCGGCGTCGGGTTGCTCCTGTACAGCAAGCAAGCGATGCAGGCGAAGGCTGAAAGCGCCCAATCGCGAAACGGTTTCTCCAGCACGCTCGACAAGATGAAAGGCTGGTTTCAACGGAATTTGTAGTCCTAAAGGTTTGATGTGAATAAAAGGAGACGGGGAATGTTCGAATTGATGGACGGATACAGCGAAACGGCTGTGATCAAAGTGGTCGGTATCGGTGGAGGCGGCGGCAACGCCGTCGCCCACATGGTGCGGTCCGGTATCGAAGGCGTCGACTTCATTTGCGCGAACACCGACGCGCAGGCGCTGAAGAGCGCGAAGGTGAAAACGGGGCTGCAGATCGGCTGCAACATCACGAAGGGTCTCGGCGCGGGCGCGAACCCCGAAGTCGGTCGGCAGGCCGCGATGGAGGACCGCGACCGGATCCAGGAGGTCATCGAAGGCGCGGACATGCTGTTCATCACAGCGGGCCTCGGCGGCGGTACCGGCACGGGCGCGGCGCCGGTCGTCGCGCAACTCGCGAAGGAGATGGGAATTCTCACCGTCGCGGTCGTGACCAAACCGTTCGGCATGGAAGGCGGCAAGCGCATGCGAGTAGCCGAGCAGGGCATCGCCGAGCTCGGCCGCTTCGTCGACTCCCTCATCACCATCCCGAACGAGAAGCTCCTATCCGTGCTCGGACCTCAGACGACGCTGCTCGACGCGTTCAAGGCCGCGAACGAGGTGCTTCAGGGCGCGGTGCAGGGCATCGCGGAGCTCATCACGCGTCCCGGTCTGATCAACGTCGACTTCGCCGACGTGCGCACCGTGATGTCGGAGATGGGCATGGCGATGATGGGCTCCGGCGTCGCGAGCGGCGCGGATCGCGCGAGGATCGCGGCGGAGGCGGCCGTCTCCAGCCCGCTGCTCGAGGACATCAATTTGTCCGGCGCGAACGGCATCCTCGTCAACGTGACCGCCGGCGTCGATCTCGCGATCGGCGAGTTCCAGGAGGTCGGCGATACCGTGAAGCAGTTCGCGTCCGACGATGCGACGGTCGTCATCGGCACGGTCATCGATCCCGAGATGACCGACGAGATCCGCGTGACCGTGGTCGCGACCGGCCTCGGCCAGGCCGTCGGGGTCGGCGAGAAGCCGATCAAGGTGGTCCGCAAGGTCCCGCCGCCGCTCGTCGCGGCCAAGCAGCCGCCGCGCGAGCCGAACTACAACGACCTCGAGAAGCCCGCCCACCAGCGCAAGCGGGCGGTTGGCGACGGAATGGCCAGTACCGAAAGCCTCGAGGACCTGCTGGACATCCCGGCCTTTCTGCGCCGACAAGCGGATTGATTCCCGGCCGCGGCGGCAAGCCAGTTCCTTGCCGCCGCCAACGGGGCTATGTTACGGTCCTCGGCCCTTCCGCAGGCCGTCGATGGCCCGCGGACGCGGGCATGGAGCTCGCGTTGGGCGGAACGGACACGAGGGCGCCTTGTGCGTCAACGCACTTTAAAAGAGTCGATTCAATCCACCGGCATCGGACTGCATAGCGGCGACAAGGTCTACATGACCCTGCGGCCGGCGCCCGTGAACACGGGGATCGTGTTCCGGCGGCTCGATTTGCCGGAGCCGGTCGACGTCCCGGCCCGCGCGCTGAACGTCACCGAGACGATGCTCGGCACCACGCTCGAGCACGACCTCGCGAAGGTGGGCACGGTCGAGCATTTGATGTCTGCGCTCGCGGGGCTCGGGATCGACAACGCGTTCGTCGATCTCACGGCCGCCGAGGTGCCGATCATGGACGGCAGCGCAGCGCCGTTCGTGTTCTTGCTCGAATCCGCCGGTATCGAGGAGCAAAGCGCCCCGAAGCGCTTCGTGCGCGTGCGCAAGCGCGTCGAGGTCGGCGAGGGCGACAAATGGGTGCGGCTAGACCCGCACGACGGCTTCCGGGTCAACGTCGAGATCGACTTCGATCACCCGGCGCTGCGCAAGCACCGCCAGTCGATGACCATGGATTTCTCGACGAGCACGTTCTTGAAGGAAATCAGCCGCGCCCGAACCTTCGGATTTCTCAAGGACCTCGAGACCTCGCGCAAGCTCGATCGCGCGCTCGGCGGCAGCCTCGACAACGCAATCGTGATGGACGACTACCGCGTGCTGAACGAGGACGGACTCCGGTTCCGCGACGAGTTCGTGCGCCACAAGGTGCTCGACGCGCTCGGGGACCTCTATCTCGTCGGCGCCGGCCTGATCGCCGAGTTCAGCGGCTTCAAGTGCGGCCACCGGCTCAACAATCTGCTGGTTCGGCGCTTGCTCGAGCAGCCCGACGCCTACGAGGAAGTCGTGTTCGACGAGGCGCTCGAGCAGCGCTCGCCGGTTTCCTACCAGCTCGCCACCGGACACTGACGAGAGCGAGCCTTCAGCCGCCGCCGCGCGGCACGACCTTGATCCGCACGCGCGCGCTCGGCAGCCGCTCGATCGAATAGCGCACGCGCGCGGCCCAGCTCGGCGAATCCATTACGACCACGATCTCGCCGTCGGCGTTGCTCGCGGCGCTCACGAGATGCGCCGCCTCGTCCGCAGGCAGAAGCTTGCGTATTTCCTCTGTCGCCAAACGGCGACGGTCCGCTTCGCGCGCCAGTGCGCCGAGCGGTCCATTTGCTAAGTGTTCCGCGAGGCTACGGGGTTCATGATTTGACATTTCACTGAGAGCAATGTCTACGTTTCGAGGCGAAAAACTTGAGCCGTCCGGGGTGCATCGTGCAGGCTAGCGAGTGCTCGTTGGGGCAAACCGTTCGAAAGAGCGGGACGCAAAGCCACCGGTCTACCGGAGTCTCTCCTAGGATAGCGGGGTTGCCGAGTTGAAAGTTTACAAAACACGCTATACTCGGCTCGCATGCCGGCGTCCCCCGTGGCGCTGGCTCGAAGAAGTAAAAGCCACGAGCCGAGGCACCGCATGCAGTTAATCCTCCTTTCGAAAGAGCGAGGACACTTGGGCCAAGTCCATTTGGACTCGGGCCGCGCGTGGCTCGGCGTCGTCGCTGTCGCGCTGATCATCTGCACCGGCGTGTTCTACGGCGGCTTCAAAGCCGCGGAGCTATTCGGCATCAGCAACCCGAAGGGCCAGGTCGAGACCTGGCGCGCGGAGATCGCGAACCAGCAATCGATTCTCGACGGGACGCGCGAGGCGCTGCAGCAGAATGTCGACGCGCTCGCTCTGCGGCTCGGCCAGATGAACGCCCATGTCGTGCGGCTCGACGCGCTCGGCGCGCGGCTCACGCAGATGGCGGGGCTCAAGGACGGAGAGTTCGATTTCACGAGCCAGCCTTCGCTCGGCGGTCCGGAAGAGCCGTTGGCCGCGAGCGAGTCCTCGAAGATCGGCGGTGTGGTCGGGGCGCTCGACGTGCTCGACCAACAGCTTTCCGATCGCCGCCGTCAGCTCGGCGTGCTCGAGGAGATGTTGCTGTCGAGCAAGCTTCGCGCTGACGTCCATCCGGAAGGGCGGCCGGTCACGGCCGGCTACGTGTCGTCGCAGTTCGGCAGCCGCACGGATCCGTTCACGGGCCGGCTCGCGTTCCATAAGGGCGTGGACTTCGCCGGTCGCGCGGGCGCCGATGTCGTGGCCGTCGCGTCGGGAGTCGTGATCTGGTCCGGGCCGCGCTTCGGCTACGGCGACATGGTCGAAGTCAACCACGGCAACGGCTACGTGACTCGCTATGCGCACAACGCGGACAACCTCGTCGCGGTCGGCGACACGGTGCGCCGCGGTCAGGTCATCGCGCGCATGGGCGACAGCGGCCGCGCGACGGGCCCAAACCTGCACTTCGAAGTTCTGTTGAACGACAAGGTCGTCGATCCGCTGACCTACATCGGCCGGTAACCGCGCCGCCTCCGCGCTCGGCCGTCCGCCAGTTTCCCGCCAGCTCGATCCCTCGCTTAAGCGCGCCGGTGCCCAAAACGGGTCCGCGTCCTTAGAATAGACCGCTTTACCGCAAGCTTAAGCGTAGGTCCCGCGTGCTCAGCACCGTCTCCAATCTCATGACCGGCGTCTTTGGCAGCCGCAACCAGCGGCTGATCAAGCGCTACGGCTCCCTCGTGGCCGCCACGAATGCACTCGAGTCGAACCTCAAAGGGTTGAGCGACGAGCAACTGCGCGCCAAGACGTTCGAGCTCAAGGAGCGCTACACGGCGCAGAAGGACCTCGACGCGCTGCTGCCCGAGGCGTTTGCGCTCGTCCGCGAGGCCGCGCAGCGCACGCTGAAGATGCGGCATTTCGACGTCCAGCTGATCGGCGGCATCGCGCTGCACCAGGGCAAGATCTCGGAGATGCGGACCGGCGAGGGTAAGACGCTGGTCGCGACGCTCCCCGCCTACTTGAATGCGCTGACCGGTAACGGCGTCCACATCGTGACCGTCAACGAGTACCTCGCCCAGCGTGATGCGGACTGGATGGGGCCGATCTACCGGTTCCTCGGGCTCGAAGTCGGCGTGATCAAGAGCAATCAGCCGCCCGACGAGAAGCGCCGCGCCTACCTTGCCGATATCACGTTCGGTACGAACAACGAGTTCGGCTTCGACTACTTGCGCGACAACCTCGCGTTCCGTCCCGAGGACCGCGCCCAGCGCAAGCTCGTCTACGCGATCGTCGACGAGGTCGACTCGATCCTGATCGACGAGGCGCGCACGCCGCTGATCATCTCGGGCCGCTCTGAGGAGAGCACGGAGCTCTACGTGCGGATCAATCACTTGATCCCGCAGCTCAAGCGCCACGACCCGCCGCCCGGCAAGGCCAACGACGAGATCGAGTCGACGCAAGTCGAGCTGATCGGGCTCAAGGGCGAGTCCCTCGGCACGATGTCGACGGCGGAGGCGCTAGCCAAAGCGAAGGAGCGCGGCCTGCACGTGATCGAGGTCGACGCGTCGGCCAAGCCCGCGCGTGCGCAGCTGTTCACCCCGGGCGACTACACGATCGACGAGAAGCAGAAGCAGGCGCATCTCACGGAGGAGGGCCACGAGAAGGTCGAGAAGCTGTTCGCGCGGGCGGGGATTCTCGCCGACGGCGAGAGCCTCTACGACGCGTCGAACATTCGGCTAATGCATCACCTCACGGCGGCGCTGCGCGCGCATGGCCTGTTCAAGCGCGACGTCGATTACATCGTCAAGGACGGCGAGGTGATCATCGTCGACGAGTTCACGGGCCGCACGATGATCGGCCGGCGCTGGTCCGACGGGTTGCATCAAGCCGTGGAGGCCAAGGAAGGCGTGCAGGTGAAGGAGGAGAACCAGACGGTCGCCTCGATCACGTTCCAGAATTACTTCCGCATGTACGGCAAGCTCGCCGGCATGACGGGCACCGCGGACACCGAGGCGTACGAGTTCCAGCAGATCTACGGTCTCGAGGTCGTCGTGATCCCGACGCACAAGCCGATGATCCGCGACGACGCGCCGGATCTCGTCTATCTCACCGCGGATGACAAGTTCAGCGCGATCATCCAGGACATCAAGGACTGCCACGAGCGCGGCCAGCCCGTGCTCGTCGGCACGACGTCGATCGAGACCTCGGAGTTCCTGTCGGGACTCTTGAAGACGCACAAGGTCCCGCACCAGGTGCTGAACGCGAAGTTTCACGAGCGCGAGGCGGAGATCGTCGCGCAGGCCGGCCGGCCCGGCACCGTGACGATCGCGACCAACATGGCGGGCCGCGGCACGGACATCGTGCTCGGCGGCAATCTGTCGGCCGAGCGCATGCGGCTCGAGGCGCCGACCGAGGAGATGATCGCAGCGCTCGACCAGGACTGGACCGAGCGCCACAACAAGGTCATCGAGACGGGCGGCTTGCACATCATCGGCACCGAGCGCCACGAGTCGCGGCGCATCGACAATCAGTTGCGCGGCCGTTCCGGCCGGCAGGGCGATCCGGGCTCGAGCCGGTTCTATCTGTCGCTCGAGGACAATTTGATGCGGATCTTCGGCGACCCCGAGCGCATCAAGCGGCTGCTGTCGCGGGCCGGCATGAAGGCCGGCGAGGCGATCGAGAGCAAGCTGTTGTCGCGGCAGATCGAGCGGGCGCAGCGCAAGGTCGAGGCGCACAACTTCGACATCCGCAAACAGTTGCTCGAGTACGACGACGTCGCGAACGACCAGCGCAAGGTGGTCTACCAGCAACGCGCCGAGCTCATGGACGCCGAGGACATCAGCGACGCGGTGCGCGCGATTCGCGCCGAGGTCGTGAATCAGGTCGTCACGGAATACGTGCCCGCCGAGAGCCCCGAGGAGATGTGGGACAAGGATGGGCTCGGCAAGGCGCTCGACCGAGAGTTCGGCGTCCGATTCGACGCCGCCAAGGTGCTCGAGCAGGACCACACGCTCGACGAGAAGGCGCTGCACGCGCGGATCGTCGCGGACGCAGAGCAGGAGTACGAGAAGAAGACGGCCGAGATAGGGCCGAAGCTGATGCACCACATCGAGAAGGAGATCATGCTCCGCCAGCTCGATCTGCACTGGAAGGAGCACATCGGCGCGCTCGACTATCTTCGCCAGGGCATCCACCTGCGCGGCTACGCGCAGCGCAATCCGAAGCAAGAGTACAAGCGCGAAGCGTTCGAGATGTTCAGCGGCATGCTCGAGCGTGTGAAGCATGACACGATCTCGATCTTGTCGAAGATTCAGATCCGACGGCCCGAGGACGTGCAGGCGATCGAGCCCGAGACGCCCGACCCGCGCACGTTGCGGTTCCAGCACGCGGCTGCACCGTCGCTCGTCGCGCCCCCTCCGCCGCCCGAGCCGGTGGCGCCTCCGCCCGGCGCGCGAGCGATGGGCGGCGCCCGGCTGCCGCAGTCCGCCGAAGCCGCCGAGCCCGTCGCGCCGTATGTGCGCGAGCAGCCGAAGGTCGGCCGCAACGCGCCGTGTCCCTGCGGCTCGGGGAAGAAATTCAAGCAGTGCCACGGCCGGCTCAGCTGACGCCGTGAGCGGCGCTAAGCCGCTACACGTGCTCGTCGGCCTGATCGGCGACGCGCGTGGCCGTTGGCTCGTGAACCAGCGCCGTCCCGGCACTGACCTCGCGGGCTTCTGGGAGTTTCCGGGCGGCAAGCGACACGCGCACGAGACCCCGTTAGCGGCCCTGCGCCGCGAGCTCGACGAGGAGCTCGGCATCGAAGTGGTGGCGGCCGAGCCTTGCCTCGAGCTCGTCCACGACTATCCCCACAAGAGCGTGCTGCTCGACGTCTGGCGGGTGCTCGACTATCGCGGGGAGGTCGACGCTCGGGAGGGCCAGGCGCTCGACTGGGTCCCGGCCGCGCGGCTCGCGGCGTTGCCGCTATTGCCGGCCGATCTGCCGATCGTCGAAGCGCTGCTGCGCGCGGACTCGAGCCTCAACAAATCGCGAGCAGGAAGCGAACGTCCTGAGTGACTTGAACGGGCCGTTCGTCGACGCTGCGCCAGCGAAGGAAACGCAAAGTGAACCGGTGTTGTCCCGCGCTCACTTCGGGATAGAAGCCGGCCGTCGCGGGCAGCAGCACGCGAATGAGGTTCATCTGCTCGTTTCGGTCGGCGCTGTGCTGAAAGAAGCCGCCGACCGCGACCTCGTCCCTCGGCTCCGTCGCCTCCCGCGTCAGCCAGAGCACCTCGGCGACCGCGTCGCAAAGCGGCTCGATCTTGCCGATCCACGTCTGGAGCTGTCGGCGGCGCTCGGGGGCGGGCTGGTGTAGCCAGTAGCCGTAGTCCGGCACGTCGAACGAGCAGGTGCCGCCGGGGATCCCACTGCGATGCCGGATCGTGTTCAAAAACTCGCATTCTTTCAATGGGTTAATGAGCTGAGAGCCCGCGTCGGCGATACGCCCCTTGAGCGCTTCGATCTCGTTGATCAGGCGTGTGAGGCGCGCCGGGTCGACTCTCGGCTGACTGCGGAAGCGGCCGAGCACGGCGGCGTGATGATCGAGCTCTTTGAGCACGTCGGAGCGCACGTCGCCGCGACCGAGGATGGTCAAGA
>Ga0105245_10004971_pt1 | contig 11693 bp, 11 predicted proteins | sample KBSM54metaG_FD_81523 | JGI IMG/M metagenome (GOLD analysis project Ga0105245, IMG submission 81523) | Miscanthus rhizosphere microbial communities from Kellogg Biological Station, Michigan, USA - KBS M5-4 metaG | ecosystem: Host-associated > Plants > Roots > Rhizosphere > Soil | place...
AGGCTGACGGCTACCACGTCGCCGCGCCGCAGTTCCCGCTCACGTCGCTGGCCGACGACGTCGCCCGGCTGCGGCAGGTGCTCAATGTCCAGAGCGGCCCGACGATCGTGGCCGGCCATTCCTATGGTGGCCAAATCATGACCGCCATGGGTGCGGACACCCCGAATGTGTCTGGACTGGTCTACGTCGCCGCGTTCGGGCTGGACGAGGGCGAGTCGCTGGGCGCACTGCTGTCGCAGGGCCCGGTCACGCCGGCGCTGGAGCACATGACTACGGACGCGCAGGGCTTCGCTTGGCTGTCCGAGGACGACTTCGTAAACCACTTCGCCGCCGATGTCGACCGCGCCCAGGCCCGGGTGATGCATGCCGTGCAGCAGCCGATCGCCGGGTCAGCGTTCAATGACGTGATGGGCCAGCCGGCCTGGAAGTCGCTACCGACGTGGTTCCTGATCGCCAAGGACGACGAGGCCCTCCCTCCCGACGCCGAGCGCCAGTTCGCCGCCCGGATGGACGCCACCACCATCGAGGTACCGTCCAGCCACGTCGCGATGGTCTCCCATCCTGCCGACGTCGTCGACCTGATCGAAACAGCTGCCCAAACGGTCACCACAGACTACTGACCTGAGCCCACAGCGGCGTGGACGCGCCCTCAGCAACGCACGTCCACGCCGCTACATCCGCCCGTCGAGACTTCCGCGAGTGAACCGCGTGGTTGGGGCATCGCTGGCCACGCCAACACCAACAAACATCTCGTCGCAGCCGCGCGCGCTGAGATCGCCAAGCCGCATGCCTGAGACAACCGAGAGGAGATGCCATCCATGAGCAACGATCCGCTCTCGATTGACGTCTACGTCGCCCCGATGCGGCCGTACACCTGTCCCGATCAGCTCGGGGAGGGTGAGGTCGCCACCTGGGCGCCGTCCAGCAGCACGCTGATCTCCAGTCCGACCGACGGGATCCTCATCGACGCCCTACTGACCTTCGAGAACGCGGACCAGATCGCCGCCTGGGCGAAGAGCTTCGGCAAGAAGATCACGGGTGTCTACATCACCCACGGCCACTCCGACCACTGGCTCGGCCTCGCGGGGCTTCTCGAGCACTTCCCCGAGGCGCGCGCTTACGCGGCGCCGGAGGTTGCGGGTCGCGCCGCTTGGGAGGTGGAGTTCAACAAGACGAGCAAGTACTGGACGTCGCGCTTCCCGGGCGAGCTCCCCGATACGCCCGTGGTGCCCGAGGTGCTGAACAGCGACGAGATCCTGGTGGACGGTCAGGTCGTCAACCTGATCCACGTTGGGCAGGGTGACGTTGAGGGTTCGACGATCTTCCACGTGCCGTCTGCCGACGCAGTGGTCTGCGGTGATGTTGTCTACAACAACGTGCACATGATGATGTACGAGGCCGATGAGGCGAAGCGCGAGGCCTGGATCGCCAGCATCGACGCGGTCGCCGCGCTGAACCCGAAGATCGTCGTCGCAGGTCACAAGAGCGTGGGGGCGGCGGACCTGCCGGAGAACCTCGCGGCCAGCCAGCAGTACCTGCGCGACTTCACCACCGTCGCGAAGAAGAGCGGCACGGTGGAGGACCTGGTCCGCTGCATGCTCGAGTTGCATGGCGAGCGCGACCAGCCGCACACCCTATGGATCTCGGCCCGAGCCGAAGTCGCTCGCCGAGCGTAACCACAGCGATCGGGCAGCTTCGCCGTACGGACTGACCATCCGACCCGCTTTACCGCGGCGGACCGGAGCAGCCTGGCGGAACTGCCCGATCGCGTCGGTCGGCGGGGTGATCCCACCGATCAGGTCATGGAGCCGAGCCAGCTCGCCGTCTCGGCCGAAAGCAGGCGACACCCGAGTCAGCGCGGGGGTTAGCCACGTCCAGCTCGCTCCCTCCGCGGCAACGCTATCGCGCAGGTAGTCGCCTCTGCCGCGCGAGCACCCCGACGACGAGGTTGAATAGAACGACCCAAGCGAGCTCGGGCCTTCGGCCTATCGTCGCAGCCGAACAGGAGAACACCCATGAACAGCGACGTGATCATCGGGCACGACGGGAAGCCACGGTGCGCCTGGGCTGGCGCCAGCGATACCGCCTTCGGCCGCTACCATGACGAGGTTTGGGGTACCCGCACCAAGAGCGAGTCCGCGATGTTCGAGTCGCTCACCCTGGGCGTGTTCGAGGTGGGGCTGAGCTGGTCGATCGTGTTCGGGAAGCGGGACGCGTTCCGGAAGGCATTCCTGGGCTTCGATATCGCCAAAGTCGCGGCGATGACCGAGGGGGACGTCGACCGGCTGGTACAAGACGCCTCGATCATCCGCAACCGCGGCAAGATCCAGGCCACCGTCGACAACGCCCGCGCTATGACGACCGCGTCGCCGAGTCTTGCAGAGCTCGCGATGTCTTACGAGATCACCCGCAAGCGGGCACCGCGGTCCCTCGCCGACCTCCCCAAGTCGACCCCGCAGGCGGAGGCGTTCGCCAAGCATCTGAAGTCGCAGGGATACCGCTTCGTGGGGCCCACGAGTGTGTACGCGTTCATGCAGAACGTCGGCGTGGTCAACGACCACGTCCATGGGTGCTTCCGCGCGACCGACTACGCCGTCACGGCTCAGAGCAGTTGAAACGGCTTAAGCGGGTGCCGCCTCGGCGACCGCGGCTACCCGCGCGACCAACCCCATGGGGACAGGTTATGGGACATATCGAGGGTTCGCCGGGTTCACTCCGGGTGACTCGAGCGCGGACTGGTGGGCGAGCGCTACATGGACCTCTTGTATCGGGCTTCCCAGTCACTCCAGCCCAATAAGGGCCGCCACCGCAGAGCCCCTCGACGTAATGCCCTCGTGTGCCATGTCCCGCGAACCGTCGCAGGGCTTGGATCGGCACGTCGAGGCCAGCGGAGATCGCTTCCAGGAGGTCAGCTGACAGAGGACTGCCATGGTGGAGCAGCGCACGGATCTGTGGCTGGCAGGTGGGCACACCGAGTGCCTCGGCAACCAATTGGTCCTCGTTCGGAGCCGGTCCGCCCGGAAGACAGAGCCAGGAGACACAGGGCGTCGCTGTACGTCAGGAGCGTGCACGACCAGTCGCATGACTTGATCGCCATCTGCGCCTCGCCGACCATGGCGATGCCGTCCACTCCAGCCGACATCATGACCGGCCCGCTCGGGACTGCGGTCATGACTCGGACACGGCGCGGCTCGCCGTGGACATGCGCATCGGCTGCGGTGCCGCAGTCTGCTCCTGCCACGTCGTGGTGACGCTGTCCGGCAGGGCCGGGGCGATGCTCCACGACCGGCAGCCCTGAACCATCACTTGCTTGGGTCTGCGCCCAAGCCGTCCACGGCTCCGTCGCTGCTCAAGCCGTTCTTGTGCCGCGCCCCGATAGCCGTTGGGAGGGTTGCGCCCTAAGTAACCAGATCGAAGGTCCGTCGGACCGAAGACGCCGACAGAGTACGCTCGTGGAACGTCCGCGGCGCCTCCTCAGACCGCCACCCGACCTGCCTGGTTCGCGCGGGCGAGCGGTACCCGCCGGCGGCCGCTTGGTAGCCGCCGGTAGCCCAACCGGGAGGAGCTGCCGTGAGCTACGGGAGCCGTCGGTGACCACCGGGGCGCTGGCCCTGGTACTGGCCACCTTCTTGGCCTCGGCCGTGGAAACTGTTGAAGCGCTAACGATCGTGCTGGCCGTGGGCGTTATCCGCGGATGGCGCTCCACCACGGCTGGCATTGCTGCCGCCCTGGCGGCTTTGACGATCCTGGTCGCCCTGGTCGGCCAGGGGTTGACCGCGATCCCCATCGACGTGTTGCGCCTAGTGGTGGGGGGTCTGTTGCTGATCTTCGGGCTGCAGTGGTTGCGCAAAGCAATCCTGCGCGCGAGTGGCCTAAAGGAAATTCACGACGAAGTCGCGATATTTGCCCGAGAGGCCGCGGAGGCGCGCGCTCGACCGCCGGTCGATCCTCGCGCTTTCGACGCCTACGCGTTCACGCTGTCGTTCAAAGGGGTTCTGCTGGAGGGTCTGGAGGTGGCATTCATCGTCTTGACCTTCGGCGCCACCCAAGGCAGCATCCCGCTGGCGGCGCTGGGCGCCGCTGCGGCGGTGCTTTTGGTTACTGCCGTCGGGATCGCTGCACGCGCCCCGCTGGCCCGGATTCCCGAGAACACCTTGAAGTTCGCCGTGGGTGTGCTCTTGACCTCGTTCGGGATGTTTTGGGGGGCCGAAGGAGCCGGAGTGTCCTGGCCCGGCAACGACGCAGCGCTGCCAGTCATCGTGCTGGTCACCACGGTCAGCGCGATCGGCTCGGTCTTCGTACTGCGCAGCCGTCCAGTCGGGACAGTGACCGGGGCCTCGTCATGAGCCGGCTGCGGGCATTCGCGGTGTTCTGCTACGACTTCATCATCGGGGACGACTGGCGGCTAGCCCTGAGCGTCGTCCTCGGACTCACCGCGACCGCAGCGTTGGCCCACCAAGGCGTGGCCGCGTGGTGGGTGCTGCCTGCATTTGTCGTGGTCGCGTCGGGCCTGTCGCTGCGCCGCGCCCGCCGGAAGGAACAAGTGGCGTTGAATCATCGGCGAAACATCCCGCCTGCTAGTTGATTGACCCCGGCATGGGCAGTGACGGCTGAAACGGCCGAACAAAGCTAGTGATCGAAAACGGCTGTTTTGAGCTTGGGAAGCTGATGTTCTGCCATTGAACTACATCCGCTTGACAAGGCACTTTGTACGTTTTGTGTCGCTGTCTGTGCCTCAATGTTCGGAACGAACGAAACATCAGGCTAGCGCACGCAGGGCCCCGCAGGGTTTCAGCACTCGCGGCTCGAATCTCCGCATCCTCCGCGGTGTGATCAGCTTGGGTCGGATGGGTCAATAGCTGATCGGCAGACCCGCGTAGTTCTCTGCCAGGCCGGCGCTTCCCGCGGCTGAGGAGGAAACCCACTGGAGTTGCGACTTCTGAAGTTGAGCGTCAAAGTCGTCGCCGTGTGTGTGCAGCATGGTCGTCATCCACCACGAGAAGTGCGTGCAGCGCCACACCCGACGCAGCGCCCGATCGGAGTAACTGTCAGCGGCCCCACGATCACCTTTGTTGATCATGGCGGCCAGCGCCGGGGCGAGCAGTGCCACGTCGGCGACAGCCAGGTTGAGGCCCTTGGCGCCGGTGGGCGGCACAATGTGCGCGGCGTCGCCGGCCAGGAACAACTGACCGTAGCGCATTGGCTCGTACACGTAGCTGCGCATCGGGAGCACGCTGCGGTCGGTGATCGGCCCGGGGTGCAGCTCCCAGCCGTTCTGCCCATGGCCAAGGCGGCGGGCAAGCGCCTCCCAGATCTGATCATCGGACCACGTCGCCGGGTCTGTGTCCGGAGACACCTGGAGGTAAAGCCGGCTGACACTCTCCGACCGCATGGAGTGCAAGGCGAAACCCTCGGCATGCCAGGCGTAGATCAACTCGTCGGTCGACGGCGCCACGTCGGCGAGGATTCCGAACCAGGCAAAGGGATACGTCCGCTCCCAGGTCCGTCCGACACTGGAAGGGATCGCCTTTCGGCTCGGTCCGAACGACCCGTCACAGCCGGCAATGGCATCGACGTCCAGTCGCTGTTCACGCCCGTCGATGTCGACGTAGGTCACGTACGGGCAGTCGCCGTCAAGATCGTGGAGCGCGGTGTCGCTGATCTCGTAGACGAACTGCTGCCCTGCCGCGTCCCTGGCCGCGACCAGATCCCGGGTGACCTCCGTCTGGCCGTAGACCCACACGCTGCGGCCAACCAGGTCGACGAAGTCGAGGTGATGCCGCTCCTCGGGCCACTGCAGGTAGATCCCGCGGTGCTCGAGTCCTTGCTCCCGCAGCCGTCCGTCCAGGCCGCAACCAGCCAGGACGTCCACCGTTGAAGACTCCAGGAGGCCGGCCCGGATCCGCGCTGCGACATACTCGCGGCTGCGCGTCTCCAGCACCACCGATTCCACGCCGTCCGCGGCCAGCAGGTGTGACAGCAGCAGGCCAGCCGGGCCGGCCCCGATGATCGCAACCTGGGTCCGCATGATCAGCTTTCGCTCGATGCTTGACCGGGTGCTCGGAGGGTGGCCTCCATCCGGGCTTGCAGCTCCGCGACGCTGGCGCCGAAGGTCTCGGTGACGACGGCACCATCACCGTTGATCATGATGGTCGCGTAGTCGGTGTAGATCCGATCCACGCAGCCGACCCCGGTCAGCGGATAGCTGCAGCGCGGGACAAGCTTGGCGGTCCCGTCTTTCGCGAACAAGCCCATCATGACGAACACCGATTTGGCGCCGATGGCGAGATCCATCGCCCCACCGACTGCGGGAATCGCCTCCGGCGCGCCGGTGTGCCAGTTGGCCAGGTCGCCGCCCTCGGAGACCTGGAACGCGCCGAGGACGCAGACGTCGAGATGGCCGCCGCGCATCATCGCGAACGAATCGGCGTGATGAAAGTACGAGGCGCCGGGCAGCTCGGTCACGGGGATCTTGCCGGCGTTGATCAGGTCCGGATCGATCTGCTCAGAGCGAGCGGCGGGACCCATGTTGAGCATGCCGTTCTCGGTGTGCAGCACTACGCCTGACTCCGGTGTCAAGAAGTCGGCCACGGTGGTCGGTTGTCCGATGCCGAGGTTCACGTACGAGCCCGGGGCGATGGCGGCAGCGACAGCGGCGGCCAGCTCGTCCTTGGTGCGCGGGCCCCGGTCAAGGTGCTCAACCGGGGCGCTCGTCTCGATCATGCTCATTCGCCGACCTCCTGGGCTGCGTCATCGGCACCGGCACCAAGATCAAGAATGCGGTCGACGAAGATCCCCGGCGTCACCACGGCCTCCGGGTCTATCTCCCCGATCTCCACGACCCGCTTCACTTCGGCGATCGTCAATGCGGCTGCGGTGGCCATCACGGGACCGAAGTTGCGGGCGGTCTTGCGATACACCAGGTTGCCCATCCGGTCAGCGACGTACGCGCCAATCAGGGCCACATCACCCTTGATCGGATACTCCAGGACGTAGTCGCGGCCGTCGATCGTTCTCTGTTCCTTCCCCTCCGCCAGCGGAGTGCCAACCCCGGTCGGGCTGAAGAACGCGCCGATGCCGGCGCCGGCCGCACGCATCCGCTCGGCGAGGTTGCCCTGCGGGACCAGCTCGAGCTCGATCTTCCCGGTCCGATAGAGCCCGTCGAAGACATAGGAGTCGCTCTGCCGCGGAAAGGAGCAGATCATCTTGCGTACCTGCCCGGCGGCCAACAACGCGGCCAGCCCGGTGTCACCGTTCCCGGCGTTGTTGTTGACCACGGTTAGGTCCTTAGCGCCCTGCCGGATCAACGCGTCGATCAAGGTCACCGGCATACCGGCCATGCCGAATCCGCCGATCAAGATCGCCGAGCCGTCGGCGATCCCAGCGACCGCGGCGTCCGCGTCGTCGGTGACGAAGGTTCTCATGACAGCCCATCTGAGGTGTTTTCCACGACCACCGCGAGCGCCTGGCCGACACCGATGCAGAGGGCCGCCACACCCCAGCGTTCCCGGCGTTCCTGCAACACCTTCACGAGCGTGCCGAGGAGGCGGCCTCCGGAAGCGCCCAGCGGATGACCGATGGCGATCGCGCCGCCGTGAACGTTGACAATCTCGGGATCGATCCCCCAGGCGTCGATGCAGGCCAGGGACTGGACGGCGAACGCTTCGTTCAACTCGACCGCGCCGACGTCCGTCCAGCCAATGCCGGCTCTGCGGAGCGCCTGCTCGGCCGCCTCCACCGGCGCATACCCGAACAGCTGAGGTTCCAGCGCGTACGCGCCGCGACCGGCGATTCGCGCTACCGGAGCCGATCCGATCCGTTCCGCAGCCGTCTCGGAACCGAGCAGCACGGCAGAGGCACCGTCGTTGAGCGGCGAGGCATTGCCGGCCGTAATGGTGCCGTCGGGGCGGAACACCGGCTTGAGCGCTGCCAACGTCTCCGGGGTGCTGCCTGCCCGGATCGTCTCGTCGCGACTGAGCTCGGCCCCGGGCACCGGCATCACCAGGTCGTCGTAGAAGCCTGCGGCCCAGGCCGCGTCTGCCAGCTGGTGGGAGCGGGCGGCGAAGGTGTCCTGCCGCTCCCGGGAGATCCCGTACTTCTCGCGCAGCTGCTCGTTGCCCTCCCCCAACGAGACGGTCCACTCCGCGGGCATCCGTTCGTTGATCAGGCGCCAACCCAACGTTGTCGAAACCGCCTCCAGGTTTCCCGGCGGGAACGGGCGGGACGGTTTGAGCAGCACCCATGGCGCGCGGGTCATCGATTCCACCCCGCCGGCGACGGTGATGTCGGCGTCGCCGGTCTCGATCGTGCGGGATGCGATCATGGCCGCGTCGAGGCTGGACCCGCACAGCCGGTTCACTGTGGTGGCCGGAACAGACGTCGGCAGGCCGGCCAGCAGCACCGCCATCCTGCCGACGTTACGGTTCTCCTCACCGGCCCCGTTGGCGTTGCCCCAGACGACCTCGTCGATCGCGCCGGGGTCTAGGCGCGGCGTCTTGGCCAGCAATCCGGTGAGCACCGTCGCCGCAAGATCATCCGGGCGGATCTGCGCGAGGCCGCCGCCGAGTTTGCCGAACGGGGTGCGGACCGCGGCGTAGATGTAGGCGCCACTCATCCATCGTCCTCAGTCATTGATCATCCTCCTCGGCTGTTGTCTCCACTTCGGCCAATGCGGCCTGCGCGATGCGGAACGCGGTATTGGCGTCCGGTACGCCGCAGTAGATCGCGGTCTGCAGCAAGACCTCCCTGATCTCGTCGACGCTGAGTCCGTTTCTACGCGCCGCCCGTACGTGCATGGCCAGCTCCTCATGGTGGCCCCGAGCCACCAGTGCGGTGAGAGTGATCATGGAACGACTGCGCCGGTCTAAACCGGGACGGGTCCAGATCGTGCCCCAGGCGTACTCGGTGATCAACTCCTGGAAGTCCCGCGTGAAGTCAGTCGTTGCCGCATTGGCTCGGTCGACGTGATCATCACCGAGCACCTCGCGTCGGATCTGCATCCCTGCCACATAACGGTCTACGGCTAGCTCTTCCTCATCGAAGTGCTTCATGATCAACTTCGCCACCTCCTGAGGTGCCTCAGCCGGCGCCAGGTGCGCCACCCCTTCCAGGACCTGCAGCGTGCCACGCTGCACTCCGTTCGCGATCTCGGCGAGCAGGTTCGCCTGCGTCGCGAAGTCCTCAGCGCCCGCTACGGCGAGTACCGGAACTGCAATCTCGCCCAGCCGGGAGCGAACATCGAAGTCGGCCAACGCCTCGCACGCCAGGGCGTACGCCTCCGCATCAGCGGCGCGTAAGGACTCCAGGAGCTGGCTGGCCACCTGCGGCTCGCGCTCCAGGAACCCCGGCGCGAACCACCGCTCGACCGACTGATTGATCAAGACGGCCGTACCCGAGGCGCGAACCCGCGCGGCCCGCTCCCACCAGCCGTCGGCATCGCCGATCTTGGCGCCGGTGCACAGCAGGACCGCGGCGAGGATCCGGTCAGGCGCATCCAATAGGGCCTGGAGCCCGACCGCACCACCGAGCGAGTCGCCCGCGTAGTACAGCCGACCACCCGGTTCGCCGCGGTCGGTCAGCACCCGATCGGCGAATGCCATGACGCCGGCGGCCAGCTCGGCCATGGAGAAGCTATCCGACACCGGATCGGTGTTTCGGCCGTGACCAGGCAGGTCCCAGGCGACGACATGAAATCGCTCGCCGAGGAAGGCCGCACTCGCCGCCCACAAGGCGGTGGCCGAGGTGCCGATGGAGTTGCCGAGCAGCAGCAGCGGCCCGGCACTCGTCTCGCTCAGTTGCACACCGGTGATCTTGGGAACGCTCATCAAACCGCTCCAGGCCGCTGATCAGCCCGGGCCAGAACCCGGTCGATGATGAGCTCGGTGACGCCCAGATACTCCCCGCTCGGCTCGCCGCTAACCAGGTCGGCCATCGATTGCTGCTCTGCCTCGATTCCAGCTGCTGCGGCCAGGTTAGCGGCCATCCGATCTTCATCGACGACTAGGCCGGTGATCAACTCCGACGCGTGGGACGCCGCCACAACAGTCCGGCGAGCCAGGTCGCGCAGCGTGGCCCACTCGGCGTGCCAGGATCCGTCCGGGCGTTCATCGACATTGGTGGCCGCGGCGAGGTGCAACGTCGAGGCGAGCGGCGGTGCTGTCAGGGCGCACCGACGGATCAACACTGAAAGCACCGGATTGCGCTTTTGCGGCATGGTCGAGGAGCCGCCGCCAGTGCCCTCGGCCAGCTCGGCGATCTCCGGCCGCGACAGGGTGGCGACATCGGCGGCGATCCGCCCGTACGCGTCGGTGCAGCCGACCAGCGCGTCGCCCGCCGCGGTGACAACGCTTCGCGACGTGTGCCACGGCACCGAAGAAGCCAGTCCGAGCGCATTAGCGACCGACTCAACCAGTTGCCACGACACCTGCGCCGGTTCCGGTAGTCCGCGGAGGCGGGCCAGCTCGGTCGACGCCGCGAGCGTGCCGGCCGCGCCGCCGAGCTGCACCGCAAGCCGTGACCGTACGCGTGCCAGCGCCTCCGCGGCGTCCAGCAGCCCGGCCAGCCAGTTGGCCGCTTTGAGGCCGAAGGTGATCGGTACGGCGTGCTGGGTCAAGGTACGCCCGACCATCGGTGTGGACCGATGCTCTGAGACGAGTCCACGCAGGCCCGCTACCTGCGGGCGCAGCTCCTCGTCGAGCCGGTCGACGACATCGCGCAAGCAGATCATCAGTGCGGTGTCGAGGACGTCCTGGCTGGTGAGCCCGCGATGCAGCCAACGCGCGGGTTCGGGGCTCAGCCGCTCGCGCAGCATCTCGACTAAGCCGATCACGGGGTTGCCGCCGGCTTCCGCACCGTCAGCCAGGGCCGCCAGGTCGTCCTCGGTCAGCAGCTCCCGGATCTCGGTTTGCGCCTCCGCCGGCGCGATTTTGTATTCGACCAGCGCCTCCAGCCAGGCGTACTCGACCGATTCCATGGCAGTCAGTAGAGCCGAATCGCTCATCAAGGCCCCGGCGCGCGCGTCCCCGGTCCAGAACAAATCGGTCATCCCTCAGTGTCCCGGGTAGCGCAGGAAGACCGTCTCTCCCTCCCCCTGCATGACGATGTCGAACCGGAACCCCCCTTCATCGGCCCGTGATATCAGCGTGGCCCGTTCCGGCTCGGGCAGCGAGGACAGCAGCGGATCTGAGTCCAGCACGGCGGCGTCCTGTGGGAGATAGGCCCTAGTGAAGAGTCGGTTGGGCAACCCGCGAGCAAACAGCGTGATCAGAAAGAACCCCGCCTTGCCCGGCTCGGCACCTGGTTTGAGCGTGGTGAAGGTGTAAGTGCCGGTGTCGTCGGTGGACGCTCGCCCCCAGCCGGTGAACGTCCAGCCGTCCCGGCGCAGCGACCCCTCCTGCTGTACGACCGACCCGGCTTCGTCGGGCTGCCAGAGCTCGAGCAGCGCATCCGGCACCGGCTGGCCCGCACCGTCGATGACCCGGCCGGATAGCCGGACGGCCCGGGGATGGCCCGGTGGCACCAGCTCGCTGTCGCGGTCGTACGGCAGCGCGTATCCGAAGAATGGGCCGACCGTCTGTCCCGCAGTCGGCGGTAGCGCGGGGCTCACGCCGCGTCCTCCTCGTCCATCGGCGTGCGCCCGCGCCCGGTCAGCACAATGTCCCAGCGGTATCCGGTGTTCCATTCATGCTGGCTCA
>Ga0105245_10004972_pt1 | contig 11692 bp, 16 predicted proteins | sample KBSM54metaG_FD_81523 | JGI IMG/M metagenome (GOLD analysis project Ga0105245, IMG submission 81523) | Miscanthus rhizosphere microbial communities from Kellogg Biological Station, Michigan, USA - KBS M5-4 metaG | ecosystem: Host-associated > Plants > Roots > Rhizosphere > Soil | place...
AATGAAACGCGCGTGTTTGTACTGTGGACTTGCAGTGCTTCTCGGCCCCGTCCTGGTGATGGGGTTTTTCTATGTCGCTCTCGTATATGGGCCGGATCTAGCTGAGGGAACTTTCTGAATGAGGCTTGGTCGTTTAGTTGAGCATGATCCACGATCATGGGATTATCCTGCGCGTCGTACTACGCAGTTGAAAACAGTGCTGTGGAGTCATCATGCGCCAATTCTTGATCAGGGAAACTTAGGCAGTTGTACATGGAATGCTATGGCGCAATGTTTGAATACAGCTAAATTTGTGAAGTCACGCCCAAAGGGTAAGTATCTAGACGAAGACATAGCGATCAAGCTTTATTCTCGTGCAACACAGTTGGATAATTTCCCAGGGGCTTGGCCACCAAACGATACCGGATCCAGCGGTATTGCTGCCGCCAAAGCTGGCGTTGAAGCCGGCTATCTTACCGGATACACGCATGCGTTCGGCATGCAACACTTCTTGGAATCTATTCAGCTTTCACCGGTGATAGTAGGGACCGATTGGCTGACTGACATGTTCAATCCGAGTCCGAAAGGTTATGTCGCCGTTTCTGGCGATGTGGCCGGCGGGCATGAGTACGCCGTACTCGGTGTGAACATGACGGGCAGATATGTAACGTGTTTGAATTCATGGGGCGCAGGCTGGGGCGTTAATGGACGTTTTCGAATTCGCTTCGATGATTTCGCTAATCTTCTAGCCAATCAGGGCGACGTTACTGTGCCGGTAGGGAAGTAAATGGAGGCTGCGGTATTTTTGCCCGGAGTGGGACGGGCGGCAGAGTGTAGCATAACGACTGCGCATTATCCGTCGCCTCTAAGATTTGTGTGGCACCACATTTTGCCGAAAGCCTGTGGCGGGAAAACCGTTAGTGAGAATCTAGTTTCATTGTGCGATTCTTGTCATTATGCTGTGCACGCATTGCTCTGGGATCTAAAGCAGCATGAAGGTTTATTGACTATTCCTTCTCCTTTACGCAATAGGCGCAGGATGGCGTTCGCATTTTTAGGGTATGACGCAGCGAAAGCTGCAGGAACGCTAGAAAAGATTACGAACGAGGGTACTGCATAATGCCTAGCGAAGACGGATGGGAACCAGCTAAAGCTAGTCCGGATCAGTGCGAGTGGATTGTAGTTCCAGGTACTAATGTTCATTTGCAATTGCTTAAAGGTCAGCCACTACAAATCATGCGAGCATATGCAGCTGACTATAATGCATTTGTTGAGCCATTGCGTGATGCAGATTCGGCTGGATGGACTCCTACAAATAGTGTAGCTACATCGAATCATTTAAATGGTACTGCGATGGATTTGAATTGGGATTCACATCCATTTAGGGTAAGTAATGCTGGTTACACCCCGCAGATGATCGATACTATGCGTCAAATATTAGATTTTTATGAAGATACAATGTGGTGGGCTCAGGATTGGAATGAGCCTAAAGACTGCATGCATCATCAAATGGGTTATGATACATATGGTGCTCAGAATGTAGCTCGAGTACAGGACTTTATCAATCGCAAAATTCGTTCGGATGGATTCTCGACATTTCGTCGTGAAAATATCCCAGTGCCACCGTCTCCTCCGCCTGCAATAGATGTGCTGGTGCGCGCTACTGGCATCACTGTGGACAAGGCGATACAGATTCTACCTACTGTGCAACAAGGTTTGCAATTATCACAATGCATTAATGCCAATCGAATAGCTATGTGGTTGGCTCAAATGGGGCATGAATCAGCGAGTTTCGTTTATACAGAAGAGATTCAGTCTGGCGATGAATCAACCGATCGCTGGCTCTACAAGGGCAGGACATGGATTCAAATTACTTGGCGGACTAATTATGCTCAGTTTTCGCAATGGCTATTCGATAAAGGATTGATTTCAACGCCAACATATTTCGTAGATCATCCGAAGGAATTGGCTCAGCAGCAATGGGCCGGCATCGGGCCAGCTTGGTATTGGACTGTAGCGCGACCACAAATCAATTCACTGTGCGACAAGCGTGATTTATTCGATGTCACGCAAGCAATAAATGGTGGACAAAATGGCGCTGATGATCGTAAGCGCCGTTATGATATGGCTTTAGCGCTTGGTGATCAACTACTCGCACTAATCGGTACTACGCCACCACCGCCACCATTACCACAGCCGGAAGGATTTCTTATGGCATTATCTGATCAAGAGCAACGCAATCTATATAACGCAATTATGAATCAACGCCATAGTCGTTCACCGCTCCGGGAATTGGACGAAGGTGATGTTGGTGATGCTCCCGACCAAATTTGGGATATGGATGGCAGTATTCACATTCTCGTCGTATATCTGATGGCAATGCTGGGGAATCCGGGTCAGCTGGCGTTACTGAACCGGGTCGCTTCTGCGGATCCGGGGCGTTACCCCGACAGGCAAAATGATCGCCAGGTCGCGCAGGCAATCCTCGCTGAGGTTCGCGACAGCGCAGAGCTCAGGCAGGGAATCCTCGAGGCGCTGGGACGCGTTACCGCCGCTGCGCCACCGCCGGCGCCACAGGTCGTATACCTACCAGCTGTACCCGAGCCAGCGCACACGAATGGTTCGGCGCTAGCGCCGAAGGACACCGGAGAGATCATTGGTGATTTGTACAAGGCGCTCGACAATCTACGCCTTGCCGATGCCTTACCGATCGAAGGACGCGCTCCGCTGGCAGCGCTCATCAGTGTATTACAGACCAAAAACGGTTCAGAGTTAGGGCAAAGTCAATGACTACACCTGTTGTCACTCCATCCAAGATGAAGGCGGTCATCGCTCTTGTCGGTTCACTACTGAGCGCTGCGATCCCCTTCGTGCTGCAGTACTCCACAGCGCTGCCTACGCCCTGGCCGGCACTGATCGGCGGGGTGGTCGCACTGCTTACCATGCTTGGCGTCTACCACGCCCCGTACGCCCCGACGGGCACTGTGCTCAAGCCGACTGATTCGCCAGCGCCTGCGACACCTCCGCAAACGCCTAGCGGTAACTGGGTCAATCCATGGCGGAACCGATGATTAACTTAGATGATGGATTAGATTTCGACGAGGTTCTCCAAATAGCCAGAGCTTTGAGGGTCACTAGGCTATTGAAGCCTGAGTTGCATCAGCAACTACTTGATGGTACCAATTCGTTGCTATCGATTACGACATCGCTTCAAGCAATTCCGTGGTTGCTGGGATTAATTCCAGGCAATATTGGTGCACAGTTAGATGGCGGAGTAAGGGCGCTAAAACTAGTGAAAGCATTGCTGGAAGCGTGACCATCATTAGAAAATTGAAGTCTGAATGGATTGTTGAAAATCCTATTTTAGTTTCCGGCGACATTGGCCAGGAATCTGATACGTTTCGTTTAAAATTTGGCAATGGTATGGATCAATGGATTGACTTGCTGTATGACAATTCAATTTTTATATGCAGCGATTACACGATAGTGAAAATACCGGCAGGATTTTGGGTATCAGGTTCATCGGATACTACCATTCCAATTCCGCCCATTGTCGGCAATAGATTACCGTTAACACTACCGGCTCCATTGGGATCATAATATGACTGACTTAACTCCTGACTCGGTAACCGGCCAAAACGGTTGGATGTGGGATAACCCAGCTGTTCCGCATCGCCCTTCAGTACGAACAGTACGTCCAGGATTACCTATTGTTTATTATGTAGGCGGTACCTATACCGATTTAAATGGGAATCCTAATCCTTTCCCTTTTGATTTTTGGATGTGGCCGGCACTGCCGCCTTCGCAGGTAGCGCCCCGCGGCAGCTTCCACCCAGTCAGAACGTGTATTGATCTGAGTCGAGTGGAGTTCGTCAATATCCCATATCCCGGCTCAGCGTATCCGATGGATAAATCTATCAAAGCTGGCAACGATTATCTAACACAGCTGATTAGGCGATTCCCTGGCGATTTTATGCTCAGCGGAGTTTCACAGGGCGGCTCAGTGATATCGCAAGTCTACGATCGTCTTCGCACAGGGGATTTAAGGACTCGGCGTTCAGGGTTTGTTGGCGCAGCCGTTTGGGGCAATACTCGTAAGGAACAGGGTAGGACATTTACCGATCCAGTTTTCGGAAAGTGCTTCGATGGAGCACCTACTAAGTCGGGAATGTGGAAGCCCAATCTCACCAAAACTGAGGATCTATGGTGGGAGTTGTTCGATCCTGACGACGTGGTGGCGTGTTGTGAAAACGATCCCAACGGGGAGAATTATCAGCGGGATAAATGGGTTCGCCGTGAGTTCCAATTTATGATGCGTAACTATCTTGGGTTGCTGATACCGCTATTGATCGGCCCTAATTCAAAAGTTAAAAACGAGCAGGCTGCCGAAGCGTTCCGAGAAATCAAAGACGATGTATTCACCAGCGATCCGAATAATACGTCACCGCATCATCGACTCTGGTTGACGAAACCCTTTGAGTCACAGGGTGACGATAGAACTCATGCTGAGGTAATGATCGATTACCTTAACAGCTCTGGCGATGATGCATACGTCGGCACTAAACATACCTTTTTGGATAAAAAAATTCCAGTGACCGGTGGTGTAGTTAATATTTCCGGCGATGCATTCTGGGTAAATGTTGATACACCAGAGCGCGCACTTAGCATAGGTCTTAATTGCTATGACGGACGAGGTAATCTAGCAGAATTGCGAAGCGATAACGCTGCCGTAAAGAATCCATCGCGTTATCAACTTGATCCGGTGACGTTGAGTGCATCGTTCGCCGTACCTCCAAGCACTGTGTTCACGCGTATTGCGTGTGAGGTTGAGCCGGCCGCGATGGACAGCGGAATTGTGTGGTTTACCAATTTGGTGAGTCGTTAATGGGTATTGTAATAACTGCCGCTAAGGTCTATGGGCCGGCTCCGGCCGGCGCATCTGTAACGGCCATTAAAGCTGACTCATCTGGAACAGCAATAGTTCCTTCGGTTTCTGTTTCTTCAAGTGGGCCGCATTTGACGGTCCCTTTTACAGTGCCAGCATTGGTGCATTGAGGAATTAGGTATGCCACTTCCAACTGGTTGGACTGATACTAATACTCAAGCATGGAACGCTGCACTATGCAATTCGTTAGCTGCTGAGCATAATGGACTGCTGAGTGCAGTTCTCACTCCTGAGCAGTTTAACGCAAAAGGTGATGGCTCAACTAATGACACAACGGCGATGCAAGCTTGGCTCAATGCGGTCACTGCTGGGCACCGTACAGGCCTTTTGACTGGCGGTAAGGTTTACCGCATTACTTCTGAATTGACTATTAGTGCTAGTGGCACTAGCCAGTGGCACATCAATGGATGTGGAGCAACAATTCTTCAGGCTACCAGTAATCTAGCCATTATTCGGTTCACGGTTGAAGATATGTACGGTTGCACAATGAGGAATATCACTTTCGATTACGCTTCGCAGCAGGGTACCGCTAGCGGCAAGGCCGCAGTGTGCTTTGACTGCAGCACGGGACTGATCTTTGGTTGGCGAATGTTCCTGTTCGAAAACATTGTATTCAACCGCTGCTACCGCGGATTCCAAACCTTAAATACCGGCTTCACGAACACTGTCTGGGGTAGCGAATTCAGAAATATTGTTGGTAACTTTGGAATGACCGGTACCCTGATATCTCTACGATCTCCAACCGGTATGCCAAACAACTCTTTCAATCACCTCTATCAACATCGGCAGCAAACCTCTTCAGCTGAACCACTGCTAGACTTATATCAGAACTTTAATGTATCAATTTCTAACATAGAAACTAACCAATCAGCCAATGGTGGCACTGAAATCCTTTTAGAGGGTTGCTACAATGCAACCTTGAACAACATCAGGACAGAGAACGGAACTCTTGGATCTGGAGTTAGTCTGTATTTGTTCAAGTTCTGTAAAGCCGTTACAGTCAATTGTTGGCAGGTACAGAATCGTACCTATCCGGCTGCAACGTCCAACGTGTTTGAAGGGCAGAACAATACATTGTTGTCTATTGGTCCAGGCATGATCACCCAATACGACCAGGCGCCGGCCGGATCGAATCTCCGTGTGCTTTTGTTGGACGGCACGAGCAAATGTACTCGATATGAAGGTGTTATCAGACCGTCTGGAGTTACTGACGGTGTGTCTGCATTGACGACTGGCGTTTATTCATTCGGCACTGATCGGATGGTTACCCTGTGAGGAGTTATCAATGCTAGTTGGCGGAGTATGGTATCTCGGGCCAGGCGATTCCAGCGAAGAAATACGCAGAATCAAAGCATTCATGCGCCAGAAATTCGCGTCCTACGCCGGAGGGCTCGCAGATACTCCGCTTTATGACCAGCAGATGTTTGATGCGGTCAAAGAGATGCAACGCCGATACGGTTTACCAATTAATGGACTTATCGGCTACAGCACTAAAGTTAAGATGGGCTACCTTACGGTAACTCCTTCAGCTAAGCCAACTTTGCTGACTGTCAACGGTGCGGGTGTTGATATGTGGACAGGTCCGCAAGCAGATGTTGCCCGCGCCGTCGAAGACAAATACTACTGGCAGCCTATTGGCTATGACTCCAAACCAATTCCGATGGCTCCCGGTGTTGCGCAGGCTCGAGCTGAATTGGGCGTACAACTCGATAAACACCCTGGGGAATGGAACATGGTCATCTACTCCGAGGGCGCGCTGGCCGGTTCGAAATTTTTCAAATACGATGTGCTGCCACTCAGCTCGCCCTACCATCACCGACTTGTAGACCTACGAAAAGTTGTCGCATTCGGAAATCCTTATCGCGAAAACAATGTGGTATGGGATGTTGACGGCAATCCTGCGCGTCCAGGTACGCAGGGCATCTCCGACGATCGGCTAGTAAACACGCCCACGTATTGGAAAGAGATAGCGCACCACGGCGATATATACGCAGAGAACGAAGTCAGCAACGCTGGTGAATTCAAAACGTCCATCTACAAAGCGGTCCAAGGTCAGTTTGTTGGCGGTCCAGATTCATTGCTACATCAAATCATTGAGCTAGTTGGCAATCCGTTCGGAGAAGGCTGGGCTGCGGCGATGGCCATCATTTCTGGCATTAAATTCGCGGCAGCCGGAACAGGGCCGCATGTGAATTACCCAGTACAACAAGCCATCGACTACTTGCATTCAGCTTAAATGGCTGGACTTACCGATGCGGCGAGGGCTGCCGCTGTAGCTGGTATAAAAAATTCGGTGGTATACGCGCAGTTGCACACTGGGGCGGCCGGAGCTTCTGGTACGTCCAACATAGCAACTGGTGGACGAAAGATTATAGTCTGGGGCACTGTTACGCCGGCTGGTGAACTAAATATTTCATCTCCACTGAATTTCACTGGTGGAGCTTCAAACGGAGCAGTTCATTCTGTCACTCTATGGTCTGCGCTTATTGGTGGAACTTTTTACGGTGAGTTTCTGATTACCGGTAGTTCGACGTTCGATTCGTCTGGACTATATACTTTAACTTCTCTGCAAATTCGTCATACGCCTCCCCCGATCATCAATCTCGGTATGTCTCAAACAGACAAAGATGCCGTCGATCTCATTGTTGAGCAATCTATGGCGTCATCGCTTGGGCATCAACCGGGGGCGCTGGTGTGGGTTGATGGACCTATGGGTGTGTACAAACAGGCTTACGGTAAGACGGCCTCGCTTGGCGGGCGTGAGGTAACAATAGATGATCATTTCCGATTGGCTTCAGTTACTAAAGCGCTTATGGCGCAGGCTATTCTTAAGCACATCGGGCTCGGACAACTGTCGCTGTCCAACACTTTGAGTACGTACGTTAGCGGCGTTCCTAATGGTAGCACAATCACTATTCAGAACATGATGATGATGCGCTCAGGCGTTTTCGACGAGCAACAAGACTCAAGCTATCTCTCCAACTTCATAGCGCATCCGTCGACTGGTGGAACGTGGACTGAAACGTCATCGCTTAACAGCGTGAAAAATCATGCTTCGCAATTTACTCCAGGGACTTCATTTCAATATACAAACAGCAATTATCGATTGCTTGGTTACTGCCTGGAAGCAGTACTGAGTAAGACGATCAAGCAGATACTTATCGACGACGTCATTACGCCGCTTGGTTTAACTGAAACCGTTTGGCCGGACGATGCTGTCATTCCTGTTCCGGCTATGCATACCAACCTGCTTCACCCCATTTTCACCGGGGCGGCCGGCGCGTTGACCGGCAACATGGACAACATGGTCAAACTAGGCAGGGCCGTCATTAATGGAACCCTGCTTACGCCTGCGCTGCACAGTCAGCAGATGACTACTATGTCGTTCTATCCCTATAACCCGAGCACAGGTATCTCGGAGGGCCCGCCGACGTTTGGCTACGGCCTCGGGATGGTCCAAATCGGTTCGTGGTTCGGCCACGACGGAAGTCTTCCAGCTACCGGTACGGCTATGATGTGTGAGCCATATACCGGATCCGTTATCTGCGTAGCGGAAAACAAGCAAACAAGCGGCTTGCAGGCTATGTCACGAATATGGCATCGCATTGCGAATCATTTCTATAACGGCTCAGCAGATACGGTGAACTTCTTCGCATGACACTACCAGGTTCAATTGCTTCTAATCATTGTCCTAGTTGCAACTCTGCATTGATTTATGTTTCCACTTGGGTCTGCAATAATAGCGAATGTGCATTGTTCGGGCTTGATCAGTGAAGTTCGTCTATTTGTGCATTTCAATCGTATTGATTGTATGGGGCGGCATCGTGCTGTACCCACTGTTAGAAAGGTAATGTAATGGGGTTCACTTTTAACAAGGCTCTAGGAGCTGGCGTTGGTGGGCTAGTGCTCGGTACGTTTGGTGGAATGCTACTTGGATTGCTGCATCTCATTCAGCCAGTAGCTGCTTCTGTAAATCCGGCGCTTGGTGTGCTTGTCGGTGTTGTCGTTTCTGTCGTAACATGGCTGACTCCGAAGAACGCTGCGCCGAAGGCTAAGCCATCGTAATACATACCCGCCGCGTGGTTTATCGATGGGTTTCAGATGATCGGCTGCGATTGGCACAAATCGCACTGCTGACTCTGGCTTGTATTTGGGGCGCCGACTATCTGATAACCCAACCGAAGGGGAGCCTTGATTATGTTGAACATGTCATTCCGTTAAATCTATGCGGAGTGCTGTTTTTATTCTTTGGCGTGATGGGGATTATCGGTGAGCTGTGGATGGAGTTGGGGCGCTCTCAAAAAGCATCACTGGTAAATATTCCGTTCATCTGCCACGCTCAGAATCGCTGGTGGCCGTCGTTTGCTGCCCACGCCGGCCTGTGCGCTCTCTATTCGGCATTGACCGCCGGATATCTCGCGGAGATGTTTGTGCATTGGCATCTTTGGGGAATGCGGACGCCGGCTGTCATGTTTGCGTTTGCGGCGATGCACTGGGCGTTCACACAAAGACGCAGACACGGTGTTGTCGCCTGAAATTCTGAACCGTCTCCCGTCGGTCGTCTTCTGGGTGGTGATGGGCGTGTTCGTGGTGGGCTTCGTGCTCTCTCGGTTAGCCGAAGGATCAAAGGCGGCAGCCGATATGATCGGCCCTCTTGGGCGGTGGCTGCGGCGCCGTGCAGGCGACCGGAAAAGAGAGTGGCAGCGCGAGGTCCGTGAGGCGGTCGACGCACCGGACTACAAGGCGCTGCAGCGCCGCATCGACACGCTGGAGAAGCTCGTCAAGAAACTCGAGGCTGAAATCAGAAAGTTGGAGCTCGTTGAGGAAGCTAATTCGGCGCATCAAGATATGATTTCAGAATATTTACGCGAAGATGCGCAGTGGCATATCGATGCTGCCATGATGGCCGTGGAGAATAGTTTTACTTTGCCGCCGCATAGGTCATACACAAGATTCACCCGCGATTATCGGGAAAAACAAGGATTAGAGTACGGCAGACGCTGGACCGATGATCCGGAACAAGATAGGAGAGAAGAATAATGGTCGTTTTAGGCGTGATTTTGGTTATTCTATGTTGGGCAGTTCCGCAGATTTTCCCGGAGGCTGCACCGCCAATTCCGGCACTCGAGCATATCGGTTGGGTTGTCGGTTGGATTCTTATCGTTGTCGGACTTGTACTGTGGGCGCTAGGGCGTTTCACCAGTGTTCGTTACGGCGCCGGCCGTAGGCATATGTGGTGACATGACTATCACCAGCATTATTCTTTTCCGGCGCATGTAGAGAGGGGGGGCATGATGCCTGACGGTCAAGAAGAATTCGATCGAGCGAGTAACGTTGGAGGTTTTTCGACCCCGCGTCCCGATCCCACGATTCTCACTACTGAGCAGTTGATGCGTGAGATCAGCAGAGTTGAAGGAACCATCGCTCTACACATCGCGGCGGTGGATGAACGACTGACAGCGGAAATCAGGCTGACTGAACAACGGATAGAGTCAGCTGCAGATTCTCGCGGCTTCATCAGAAAGTCTATCGACGATCTAGAGAAAAATATAAATAGCCGTTTTCATATGTTGGAGAAGACTCGGGCAGAACAAAAAGAAGACATCAATCAAGCTGTAGGCATCGCCCGTGATGCGTCCGCAAGAGCTCTTGCAGAAGCTATTGAACTAACCAACGCAAAGTTTGTGGCCTCGGCTGCCTCTTTGGATTCTCTGCGGGAAATGTTGAACGAACGATATCAAACCCAGACCAAGGCATTAGACGCCGCGTTCGTCGCCCAGCAGGCCGCTGTCGCAACCTCGTTTGATGCGTCTGAAAAAGCTATGGCGGCAGCGTTGTTGGCCGCGAAAGAGGCCGTGGATAAGGCTGCGGTGTCGACGGAGAAGCGTTTCGACAATGTGACTGAACTGTTGTCGCAACAGAATCGGGCAATGGCCGGGTTGTTGCCGCGCGCCGAGTCTGAGGCACGGGTAACCGCTCTGGATGCCAGGCTTACCGACATCAAATCGACTGTCGATAAAGGGTTTACTGGCTCCGATACTCGCGCAGCTACTGGTAAAGAATATTGGGGATATCTGGTTGGCGCAATCGGTATGGCTGCGGTGATCGCCACTATTGTGATAGCACTCGTAGGCCGGTGATGGCGCCCGAAGACGAGTCTTTAGGGGAGCTGCTTCCGCGTCCTGATCCAACCAGGCTCACTACTGAGGCGTTGATGCGTGAAATATCACGGGTCGATAAGCAATTTACCGCTGCTCTCGATAACCTTCTGGAGTTTCATAAGCTTGATTTGCAGCGAATAGAGCAAGTACTCACTGAAAAGCAAAACATAGGCATGAATATAGTTCACGGCCTGAGGGAAGTTTACGATGAGAAGCTGACGGCAGTTCAGCTGCAATTTGATTTGATTGAGCGTCAACGCGTCGAACTCAGAGCCAACACGGGTAAAGCGTTGGATGCTGCGCTGGCAGCCAATAAGGATTCGTTGGAATCCCTTGGCCATACTTATAACACGTCTCATGTTGCATTAGTCGCGTTGGTGGATGACATTAAAAGTCGCGTAACTGCGTTGGAAGCGATGCGTATGGGCAGCAAAGAAACCAACGCTGGCTTATATGCGGTGATGGGGGTGATTTTGACTATTGTGTGGATTGCAATAACAATTTTGGCGCTCTACGGAAAATGAAGTGGAATTACACCGACCTCGTTGAGCCGATGGCGTACGGCGGAGATACGTCGTACCGGGTTGGCGCTGCGTTTCTGGCTTGC
>Ga0105245_10004973_pt1 | contig 11691 bp, 8 predicted proteins | sample KBSM54metaG_FD_81523 | JGI IMG/M metagenome (GOLD analysis project Ga0105245, IMG submission 81523) | Miscanthus rhizosphere microbial communities from Kellogg Biological Station, Michigan, USA - KBS M5-4 metaG | ecosystem: Host-associated > Plants > Roots > Rhizosphere > Soil | place: Michigan...
ATTTTTTGCCTTCCAAATTTACATCAATCATTTCACATCGAAGACTGAATCGATTGCCGGGAGCATTACTCTCGCGGGAGGGATTCCGACAGTGTTACACCGTTTTTGGCACGGGCTGGGACTACTGAGCTCGGCCAACCTCGCAATCGCCTGGTGGGCGCCGCGCCAGGTAATAAACTGGCTTACTCAGCCCAACAATGCTGCCCTGGCTGCCGCGACGATCGTCGCGTTTGTTCTGCTGCCATGGATTCTTTCCGCGAAACTTGGCTTGAGGCGTGTTTCGACCGCAGCGGGTGATCTTCGCGTAATCGCCGCAGGCTTCTTTGCGATCGTTCCATTCTGCCTTTGGGCGTGGACAGCGCTTTCGGATTATTTGTTCATCGCTGACTTGAAATATTACACTCCGCTATACCCGTTAGGCGTGTTTTTCGCATGTGCGTTTGCCATTCCGTCCGATCGCCCGGAGGGCAGTGTTCAAAAGGTTTTGCGTTGGGCCGGAGGAGCGTATCTGGCCGGGTTCGTATTGGTCGCGGCGAGTTCGGTGGTTTTGCTGTTCGCGCCGGGCGACATCGGAACAGGGCGGCGCGTCATGTTAATGGGTACAACTAAGTTTAATCATTGGCCTTCCATGAAGCTGGCGTATGAGTTCTCGGCGGCTCGCACTTATGCCATCGAACTGATCAAGCAAAACCCCGACACCGTCCTGGTGACAAATCACGAGGAATGGTTTTATGGCGATCCGAACGTAGACGGTTCACGGATAACGAGATTGAAGGACTTCAGGGCCACATACATTAGCGGTCCGTCGCACCTGTTAATTGTGGCTGAAGATTATGCGGGAGGTTCGATTGAGGCTGTCTCGTGGTACACGCACTTTGGCAAGCTGATGCGAGCCGATTATTTCCAGCAGGTTCCGAATGTTCGTTTGTTGAAAAGGTTTCCGGAAGAGAACATCAAAATTGTTGAGGCGTGGATTCCAGCTGGCGAACGAATCCCGCTAACGCATAACGCGCGTGAAGAAAGTAAGAGTTAGGTTGGCGTAACAGCCGATAGCGATTCAACGTAGGCAGCTGCGGCATCGGTCCAGGTCCAATTCTTGAAGGCGATCGGTCCCGAACGTTTCCGCCATACCGATTCGCGCGACCCGATCAGAATTTTTTCCATCGCACTTGCCAACGCCACGGCATCGCCGGCAGGAAACACCGAAACTTGATCGGCACAGCCATATCTCGAAAGCTGCTCGCGATAAGGAGGGATGTCAGAGCAGATGATTTCGGCTCCCGTTTCGAGGGCTTCGATGAGAGGCAGGCCGAAACCTTCCAATGCGGAACTCAAGACCACTGCTGTGCACGTGTTATATAACGCATCAACCTCAGAACGCGCGCAATACCCTCGCGATTTGATCCGCCCTTTGAATACGCTGCGCCTTTCCCGCAGAAACGCGCGGCATCCGCCGATTCCGTTGTCGTTGTCGTAATCCGAATCGGCGAAGTGCTCCGTCTGATGTCCCGTTAAGACGAGATCAAAATCGTGACCTTTGGCGAACAAGTGTTCGCAAGCTTTAAATAGCGTAAGATGATCTTTGTTAATTCCCGCCCGGGCCGGGTAAAAAAATATCGGCCGATCGGTAGACGTATGTGCGGTGGCTGCGGATGACGTTCCGTTAGGCTGATGGTCGAGTGCCCCGTGAGGAACCACCCGCATCGGGCCGGTGTACCATGGATAGAAACGCCTGATTTCTTCTGCTGTTGCTTCCGATACGGGAAACAGGATCGCCGCTTTTTTGAGCCAATTGGTAAAGCGCCGATCAACCCATTCCTGGCTTCCGATTCCGAAGGAGTCCGGAAAATGTTTCCACATAACATCCATGACCATGACACCAGTCGGAATACGGATTCGCGGGACATCGACGTGAAGCCAACCGCAAAAGCTGTGGGTAAGCCGGTAGCGGCGAATTATCCAATTCAGCCGCAAGTCGACGACCGCCCGGCGTAGTTTCCGAAAAGTTGGATTCAGTGAAGGTTTCCTGTGATCAACGAACGCTTCCGTGCTCGCGATACTCTTCCGGAGACGCGTTTCCCGTGACCAGAATCGCGGTTCATAAATCAACCGATCTGAAGGCGGCAGAATTTGCTGGAAATATTTTATGCGCTCGTGGGGCATGACCCAAACCACGAGATCCACCATTTTTGTGAACTCTTTGATGAGCTGGATGTTGACAGTCTCACTACCTCCCGGAATCCCGTGTTCCCAGAGTAAGAGCCGCATCGGAAAGCGTGATCCGTTATTTTTCACCAAGACATTTGGTGAGGTGTACCGTTTTCCCGACGAGCGTCGAGAGGTGGGCTAATCTCTGGACGCGGTCGCGGACCGGTTCCAGACTAACGAATAGCCGCGCCGTCCGTTTTGTGATGGAAAACAGATTCGTGCCGAGCTCTGGAAGTCGCTGGGCGCGCGGGACCCGGTTTTTCAGCGCGGCGGCAACGGCGAGTGATTTACCCTCTTGATAGTGACGCCTGATCTGCCAGCCAAGAGCGAGCCGTTCCTTGCTTACCAGATGCCTAACCGCAGCGCGCGGTTCGTAATAGAGCTTCCCACCTGCTTCGACCAGCCGCGATATTAGCTCAGTTTCATCATTATAGTTTTGCAGAACCGGATTAAATCCGCCGGCATCCACCACAGCCTGTTTCAGAAATGCCATGTTGCATCCGATCGGCTGTTCGGCCGGATAGCTGTACCAGCGGCCAGTAGGGCCGTAATTACGGTAGTGGCAACCAATGAAACTTTCCGGAAACCATCGGGGTCGCGGGATTTCCCACCACGGTTCAACCGTTCCTCCTACGCCGACCGTCTGCGGATTCGCATCGAAGGCATGAAGTATCGCCGTTAGCCAGCACCGGTCGGCAATGGCGTCGTCATCCAGGAAGGCTACAATCGGCGCGACAGCTTCACTGATTCCCCGGTTGCGCGTGTTTGAGAGGCCCGGAATTTCTTCACGGACGTAGCGAAGATTTGGAATCTGACCGATACGTTCGTTAACGACCTGATTGGTTGCATCAGTAGAACCATTGTCGACGACGACAATCTCGTAATCAGTGACGGCTAGATCCTGGTTGGCGAGGCTTTCGATCGCCTTGCCCAGACATTGCGCCCGATTCCGGGTGCATATGATGGACGAAATTTTCAAGCGGAGCTCCCGGAGTCAGTCAGCGTCGTCCCGGCGGCGATCGGACTTGAGACAGACGACGCGGGGGATTTCATCAGCTCCTTCACATGGTATGACAGACGCAAAGCCAGAGCAATAATCGTTAGTGTAGGATTGGCGAATCCACCGGTGGGGAAGACCGAGCTGCCTGCGACATACAAATTTGAAACGCCATGTACTCGGCAATTCGCGTCCACTACTCCTTCCTTTGGGCTGGCATGCATTCGCGTGGTACCCAGATGATGGTGAGGACTGGCAACCGTTGGCGGCTGTTCCCAGTCGAGGTAGCGTTGCGTTTCGAACCTTCCAAGGCCGCATTGCTCCACCTCTTCCTTCAAGATTTCCTGCGCGCGACGGATACTCTGAAGATCGAGCTCGCTCCAGCGCCAATGCAATTGCACTTTACGCTGTCCTAATTGATCGCAGTCGTCGCTTAGTCTGACCCGGTTCTCCGGGTTGGGCGATTGTTCGGCCAGACATCGCACTTCGAATTTCCAAAACCGCCGTTCATTGTCTTGTAACCGTGACCAACCTCCCTTGTTCTCGAAGTAACCCGGCTTTTTGTTTACCAGCCGCTCGTAGCCATTGAGTAGCACGTCCACCGAGCCCGCGGCAATGGAGCGAAACTCCTTTGCCAGGAGCTTCGCCGCGTCCGTCGATTTCATTTTGGCGGCGCGTTTGATGATGTTGAAGGCGCGTGATTCGTAAGCGCGTCCGCGTGGCGTAATGGTCGCACAAAAATTCAACATGCGTTCTCGTCGCAGGACTTCTTCACCAAAAACAAATTTTCCCATTACCGGAACGCCGTTAACGACATGATGATCGTAAAGACCGGCTGAGCAAAAAACGTTGCGGTCCGTTGGAGAAAGGACACCGACTCGAAACGTGGGATGATCCATGAAGAATCGGCCAACGAGGTCATGTTGGTTACCCACGCCGTGCGGTTGATTGGAAACCAGGAGTAAGCGCGCGTTTTCAATTCCTCCCGCCGCCAAAACGAAGATTGTTGCTGAAATTTGAAACTCGTGGCCCGGCGATACGCCTATGCGAGCGGTCCGGGCGTGGCCGTTGTTGAGTACTAGTTCGAGCACAGTCGCGTTCAAGTACACGGAAACGTTTGGTGCGGAGGCAGCGGCATTTGGCAGATCACGTGTGAAGACGGTCCGTGATCCGAACTGAGACATCACCGTTCCCAATCGCCTTGTCGGAATGGGCAACTCGGAGCGATGACTCTTCCAATCCGACACCTCATAAGCGAAAGGGCCTGCGCCGCCTAACTGCAGCGCGCGTTCGTAGAATCGGTTCAGCTGCGCTCTGCCGAAGGGCCATCCGCTGTACGGAATCCATTCCCGCTTTTCAAAATCGATCGCGTCCAATGGCACCAGGCGGATCAATTCGTCTCCCTGGCCAAGATTCAATTCGTCATCCCAAAGATTCGCCGTACCACCGAGTTGACGCCACCGTGCCGCCGTTAGGAGATTAGCGGGATAACCGTCCGGAGAAATCGTCGAGCCTTCATTGAGAAGCTGCGCGTTATCATCGGAATTGCGTCCTCCGCTTTCCACTGCGCAGATCCGCATCGGTTCCGCGGCCAGGTCTTTTATGAGCGTGAGGCCGGCCGGGCCGGTACCGATTATGCAAATGTCCGCCTCGACGCGTCGGTTTTTCTCAACCGTGCGCGCGTCAATCAGCATGATGATTCCTTTTTACGACCTCGAAGTCGCAGAACACTGATCCGTGCTGGACCGGGATTTGGCCTAACCTGTCGCTCTCGAGATCAGCGACATTGATCTCGAATGCCGACTGGATGTGATCGAGGACGAGCCCAAGCGGATCGGCCAGGTACAGCCCGATGCGATACACGCCGGGGTTTAGATAAAGCTGTTTGATGGTCAATTGCACCTCATCCAACCCGGGTCCGACTTCAACGACCTGGCCTAACGATATTGTGTCAGCGTTCACCAGTTTCGTTCCGTCCAAGGTGTAGAAGGTCACCGCAATACTGCCGAGTGCTTTTGTAGCTTTCGATTCCAGCAACATCGTGAACTCGATCTGACCCTGCGGATAGGCTTGAAAACCTGCTGCTTCCAGATCGCTGCGGTAGCGGACGGAGCGAAATTGGACTTGGCCGGTTCCGAATCGCAGGGCGTTGGTGACATCGATCCACTCACTCGAAGTCGCCGTCTCCGAGCCGCATGTCGAAAGATAGGCTTTCACGATGTCGGCGGCGCTGCCTTGGTTTTTCACACGGCCCTCCTGCAGAAAAGCTCCGCGTGAGCACAAACGCTGGACTGCGTTCATATTGTGACTAACGAACAGAACGGTGCGGCCATCGGCGCGCGCTGCGCTTTCCATTTTGCCGAGACATTTCTGCTGAAAGCGGACGTCACCCACCGCGAGCACTTCGTCCACGAGAAGGATGTCGGTATCGAGATGCGCTGCCACCGCAAACGCCAGCCGAACGTACATTCCCGAGCTGTAAAATTTCACCGGCGTATCGAGAAATTTGTTCACCTCCGCGAATGCCACGATTTCGTCGAGCTTGGCCGCGACTTCTTCGCGCGGCATTCCCAGAATCGAACCGTTCAGGAAAACATTTTCACGTCCGGTTAACTCGCGGTGAAAGCCAGTCCCGATTTCGAGCAAACTGCCAACTCGACCTCGATATCGAACGCGTCCGGATGTCGGCGGCGTGATTCGAGCCAGAATTTTGAGAAGCGTGCTCTTGCCGGCGCCATTTGGTCCGACGATGCCGATTACCTCGCCTTGATTGATATCCAGGTTTACGTCTTTCAACGCCCAAAAACATTCCGGTGGCGTCGAGCCGTCGCTTTGCGCTCGATTGCCGGAATCAGCATGCGTCTTCCGATTCGGCGTGAAGATTTTGCGCATCCAGCGGGTGGCGTCTTCGCGCAAGCTTCCGCTGCTCCGCGAAATGCCCCCAACGCGATAGAGCTTACTTAAATCAGTGATTTCTATCGCTACGCTCATTGGTGATTACGTTAGGAGAACGACTGCAAGTTCCTATCATATCACGTTCGAGGCAGTTCTTGGAACCCACCTCCTAAGCCGGTCATTTAACGTTGCCGACAGCCGCGGAATGGCTCATCAATGAAAGGGTGGGGCAGCCAATGAAAGAATTGTATTTCGAAGACTTGAAACCGGGATCCACGTTTGAATCGGAAACATTTTCGGTCCCGGCGAAGGAGATCATCGAATTCGCCGAGAAATTCGACCCGCAAAAGTTTCACTTGAATGCGAAATCGGCCGAGCGCTCGATCTTTAAAGGACTCGTTGCCAGTGGTTGGCACACCGCAGCCATTACCATGCGGCTATTCGTTAAGACACTGAACTTTGCCGAAGGTGCGATTGGGCTCGGGGTCGATGAGTTACGCTGGCCTCACGCGGTTAGGCCAGGCGACATCTTGCATGTTAAAACCGAAATCCTCGACACACGCCTGTCGCAATCACGCCCAAACGTCGGCGTGATTAAACTGCGGAATACGACTTTAAATCAGCGTGGCGAAGTGGTCCAGACGATGACCGCGAACGCTTTGGTTCCAAGACGAAATAATTGATCGGTAGCGGCCGTCCACCGAACGGCCATCCCGGTTTGTCGGCTCGACAGAGTCTCGCCCTACCGTCTCTTTTAATCCGCGTAATCCGCGGTGCTTTCAGCGATTTAGCAACTTCATCATGGCTTCGGGATAACGAGAACCAGCGAACGCGTCTTTCGGAGTAAGTTCGTCAATACGCTCCAAATCCTCATTCGTTAGAACCACATCTACCGCGCCGACATTTTCCTGCAGATATTTCCGCCGTTTTGTTCCGGGAATCGGAACGATGTCGTTCCCCTGAGCCAGGACCCAAGCCAAAGCCAATTGCGCGGGCGTGCAATGCTTTTCGCGGGCGATCTCTTCAACTCTCCGGACTAACTCGAGGTTGCGATCGAAATTATCTCCCTGAAACCGGGGAACGGTGCGGCGATAATCCGTTTCTTCGAGGTCTCCCGGCTTTTGAATCTTTCCAGTAAGGAATCCTCGGCCTAACGGGCTGTATGGCACAAACCCAATACCGAGCTCGTGGCAAAGTGGTAACACTTCTTTCTCGTGATCACGGGTCCACAACGAATATTCCGATTGCAGCGCGGTGATGGGGTGAACCGCGTGCGCACGGCGAATCGTTGCCGCATTTGCTTCAGACAAACCAAGGAATCGAATCTTCCCTTGTTCCACTAATCTCGCCATCGCTCCAATCGTCTCTTCAATCGGAGTGTCCGGATCGACACGATGCAAATAGTAGACGTCGATACAATTCACGCCCAACCGACGCAAACTGCCTTCACACGATTCGCGGATGTATTCCGGTTTGCCGCTGGTTCCGCGAAACTCCGGCTTATCGGGATTCCGCAAAATTCCAAATTTCGTCGCGATAACGGCGTGATCGCGATGCCCCTTTAGCGCTCGACCAACTAACTGCTCGTTTGTGTGCGGTCCGTACACATCGGCAGTGTCAAAGAAGTTGATGCCGAGTTCGAGGGCGCGATGAATCGTGGCAATCGATTCGGCTTCGTCACCGCTTCCGTAAAATTCCGACATCCCCATGCAGCCGAGCCCAATGGCCGATACCATCGGACCACCGCGTCCAAGTTTTCGTTGTTTCATAAAACAGTGCAGCCGGCCCGCTGTGTCGGGGCGTTTTGTTAAATTTAACACGGCGACACAGCGCCGTGGCTACAAGGCTTAAGTTTGCCCGATCCAGGTTCGCGGCGCGAATTCTTCCCATCTCTCGCGAATGCAACCAAACTGTTCTTCGTCGAGCGGACCTTGCTCAAGAAGCTGGATATTTTCCCGGAGTCGTTCCGGTTTCGCGGTGCCGACGATCGCAGTGTGAACTCCGGGCACGGTCAGGGTGAACCTGAGGGCAATGGCAATTGCTTCCTGAACTTCGCGATCCCGAACGAAATCGTAATTCAGTTTGCGCAGCCGTTCCCAATACTCGTGTTGATACGGATCGATCGGTTTGTGGCCATTTTTCCAGGCGGCGTTCGCGATCGGACGTTTAGCGATCAGTCCCATGCTGTTCTGTTGCGCAAGCGGCACCGTCACGTCGATCACTTCCTGATCGGCGATGTTGATGGATGTCTGGAGCGTGTCGAACGCGCCGCATTCGACCGCGTAGTGCGCGGCATTACTATCGCCGCTGTAGCCGATATAGCGGGTGTAGCCGCGATCCCGAGCTTCCTTAATGGCGGCAATTGCGTCGCCTTTCCGCAATTCACTTTCCGAACAACTGTGCAAATGAACGACGTCAATCCGATCAGTCTGGAGTCGTTTCAGACTGCGTTGAATACTTTCGAGAATGGAATCGCGCGACCAGTTAGGCGCGCTCTCAGCGCCGCGTGGATGTCCACATTTTGTGAACAGAAAGAATTCATCACGACGTTTTCCAATTGCGTGGCCGATGAGTTCTTCGCTGTCGCGGTAACATTCAGCGGTATCGATAACGTTGATGCCCAAATCGAGGGCTCGATTCAGCAACGTCGCAGCGGTCTCGTCCGATGCGTTTTCGTACCCAATCTCGGACCCGCCGAACCCAAGGACGGATACGTCCATGTCCGTTTTGCCGAGTCGACGCTTCTCCATTCTGATCAAAGAATTGCTAACCGCGAATTGCGCGAATTAACGCGAATTAGAATTAGACCCGATTCAGCCCATTTGCAGGAGTAAATTTGGGGGAGGCTAGAACCGCCGGAATCAAGCGGAGGGACGAGCTTGTCTCGTCCCACTAATTAGGGAGCGTTGGGTGGGATGAGTGGGACAAAACAAGCTCGTCCCTCCGTCAAAAAATCAGCTTTGTTTTGCCGCGGCCGCGTTCGATTCGGCCGATCTCAATCCCTTTCAGCATCGATTTGGCGCGTTTAGAATCGCGGATGCTGACAACTGCCACCATGCCGATGCCCATGTTGAAGACCTGATACATTTCCTGGGGTGGTACCCTTCCGTTTTTCTGGAGCAGCTGAAAAATGGGAGGAACGCGCCAAGTGTTTGTATCAATGACGGCGTCGCAGTTGCGCGGCAGAATCCGCGGTAAATTGTCGATCAAACCGCCACCGGTGATATGCGCCAGGCCTTTCAACATCCCTGCCGGAGCTTTCGCCAGCAACGTTTGGTAATTCTTGTGCACGCGCAGAAGCTCGGCGCCAATGCTGCCGTTTAATCCCGGAACACGTGAGGATGGCTTTAATCGCATGGTATCGAAGAGAATTTTACGGGCTAACGAGTATCCGTTCGTGTGCAGGCCATTGGATCGCAGGCCAAGCACGACGTCGCCGGGCTTGATATTTGATCCGTCGATCATTTTTGAACGATCGACTACGCCAACGATGCAGCCGACGAGGTCATATTCTCCTTTTCGATACATATCGCCCAACTGAGCAGTTTCGCCTCCGATCAGAGCGCACTTCGCCGCGCGACAGCCCCGCGCCAGCCCGCGCAGCAGTTGATCGAACATGCGCGCCCCCAATTTTTCGCAGCCGATGTAATCGAGAAAGAAGAGTGGGCGCGCGCCGACTACGGCGATATCGTTCACGCAATGATTCACCAGATCGGTTCCAACGGTGTCATGTTTGTCCAGGGCAAACGCAATTTTGAGCTTGGTGCCTACGCTATCGGTGCTGGAGACGAGAACCGGATTCCGCATGCCACGAAAATCGGGGCGAAAAAGGCCCCCGAACCCGCCGATCTTTCCTAAGACTTCCGGGCCATGACTCTGCCTAACAACAGACTGAATGCGGCGTTTCAACCGGTTGCCGAGATCGACATCGACGCCCGCCGCGGTGTACGCTTTAACAAGCTTTGTCATTACGAGCGAAGTACAGCGTAGTCGAGAAATCTCTTACTGCTCAATAGTGAGAGATGTCTCCACTTCGCTCGACATGACAAAAATTCACTTGAGCCCCGCGAAAAGTGTCGGGTGCGATTCTTCGGCCGCCAGCGCTTTGGCCCGGTTTTCCCGGCGTTCCATAATGAATTTGTCGAGCGCCGGATCAACCGGCAGGGGATAGTTACCGTTGAAACAGGCCAGGCAGAACTCGTTAAACTTTCGGCCGGTGGCGCGCACCATCCCGTCGACGTCGAGATATCCGAGGCTATCGACACCGAGATATTCGCAGATCTGATCCATCGACATTTGATTGGCGATCAGTTTGTCCGGATCTGGGAAATCGATTCCGTAATGGCAGGCGAACCGATGCGGCGGACAGCTTACACGCATGTGGACTTCTTTCGCGCCGGCCTCCCGCAGATTTACAACACGCGCGCGGGCGGTGGTACCGCGAACGATCGAATCATCTACCACCACGACTCGCTTTCCGGCGACCTGTTCCTTGATCAAGTTCAGTTTGACTCGAACATCGAAATCCCGGATCAGCTGGCTCGGCTGTAAGAACGTCCGTCCGATGTAGTGGTTCCGAACAAACGCGAGCGCGTAGGGAATATTCAGTTCTTCGGAAAATCCGAGCGCGGCATAGTTTCCTGAGTCGGGCACCGGGACGACGATGTCGGCGTCGACCGGAAACTTCCTGGCCAATTCGCGTCCCATTTCGGTCCGAACCTTGGCGACGTTGACGCCGCCTATAATGCTGTCCGGCCGGGCAAAGTACACGTATTCGAACATGCAGAAGGCTGGCGGCACGTCGGGGAAGGGGCGTTCGGAACGCAAGCCCTGCTCATCGATGATCACTACTTCACCGGGCTCAACTTCGCGCACAAATTCCGCGTGGATCAGGTCGAGCGCGCACGTTTCGGATGCGAGCACATACGCACCGTCGAGTTTGCCGATCACCAGCGGTCGCCAACCGAATGGATCGCGGACCGCGATGAGCTCGCGCTCGCTCATGATCAGCAGAGAAAACGCGCCTTCGATTCGTCGCAAGGCACCGAGGACGCTCGTTCCGTTGTCCGACGGTTGCGCCAGCAAATGCAAAATGATTTCGCTGTCGGCAGTGGTTTGGAAAATGGAACCTTTCCGCTCCAGTTCATCACGCAGCAGATCCGCATTCGTTAGGTTACCGTTATGCGCGATCGCCATTTGGCCGCGGACGCAATCGACCACGAATGGTTGGGCGTTCTTAATCGTGCTCGTGCCGGTGGTGGAATAGCGCGTGTGTCCGATCGCGCGCATTCCTTTCAGACGTTCCAATTCGTCCTGGCCAAACACCTGCGAGACCAGGCCCATATCCTTGTGCTGCGAAAACGTGTGGCCGGGTCCCGTAGTTGTGACGATTCCGGCGCTTTCCTGGCCGCGATGCTGAAGCGCGAACAGCCCGTAGTAGGTCAGGACGGCAGCGTTTGGGTGACCGAACACGCCAAACAACCCGCATTCATGCTGCGGAAATGCCTCCCGGTCCGGGAGCTGATCGCCGTCGCGGTGGTTTGGGGGAATCACGCTAGATATTCCTCGAAATGCACCAGGTTTCAAATGCG
>Ga0105245_10004974_pt1 | contig 11690 bp, 10 predicted proteins | sample KBSM54metaG_FD_81523 | JGI IMG/M metagenome (GOLD analysis project Ga0105245, IMG submission 81523) | Miscanthus rhizosphere microbial communities from Kellogg Biological Station, Michigan, USA - KBS M5-4 metaG | ecosystem: Host-associated > Plants > Roots > Rhizosphere > Soil | place...
CCTGTCGGACGTAGATGTGGGAACGAGTCTTCAAACCCAACCCTGCCGATCTCCGAGCGTGTTCGAAGCTCGCTAAGCTGCTTCAAGCTCTCTCGCAGACCAAGAACCGATTCGTCTGTAACGCGTTCTTGCACCGGATTCTTGAGTCGGGCGCGCTGCGGGGATAGCATTGCGTAGGCCCCAACCACCTGATTCCAAAGTTCTTCACTAATGTCTGACGCCAGCTCGCTGCCGTACTCCTGAAAGGCAGAAGTCGGCAACATGGTCGGGTCCAGCCACTCTGGCCAATGCTCACTTCTCATCTTGGCGAGGACACGGAGGAGCAAGCTTGCATTGAGTAGCTCGCCGCAAATCATCCGCCTGGCTCGTCGTGTGGCGAGTTTCGTTCGCGCCGTTCCTGCCAAAACTGCGTGCCGGCGGTTACTAGACCGCCGACAATTACGCCCACCAGGCCAAATAGGGCAGTTGTCATTGTTGACTCCAAGTCCTCGCAGCCCGCGTGAGGTGACGCGTACTGCCGGCTTGTGCCCGCCCCGCCGGTTCGGCTACCCGGGCAGGAACGCTCGAGTGGGTCGTTCTCGTCCGGCCCCGCCTAAGACCTCTGCGATGAGGGCCGGCATCCCGCCTACCCGGACTAGTTGGCGAACGAGACCAGCGAATCGCCATCTCAAGTGAGGCCCTGGAGTAAGGGTCGACCATAAGGGGGGCGTGGGGGGACGCGTTCCACGGACGGCCAGCCTCACGGCCGGTGTGCATCGAGGCCCAGTCGGTGTCGCACAGCGTCACGGCGTCGCGAATTGATCCCAAAAGGCTGGGAAAAAGACCGTGAGCGGGTTCTCGACCTCGCCGGTGCCTTCAAGCGCGCGACGCACCTGGTTCGCGATCTCGGACCTGTACGTTTCGATCTGTGGAACGAGGGAGTAGATGTCAGTTGTATCAATCACGATTGTTCGAAACTGATCTAAGTCAAACGGGATGCGGTCCGCCTGTCGAATGAGTTGGACAATGGGCTTTCGGCACGCATGCCGAAGCGCTACCTCGTAGAAGACGTTCGGATTATGAAATGACAAGTCTGCAACAACCACGCGTGCGCTAACGATGTGTTCGATCACCTGCATAGTGATCATTCCCGGCTTGCCGATTTGATCGGCGCGGACAACCTCCATCTTGAAATCGCTGAGGGCCAAAGCGGGCTCAAGAATAGACCCGAGAAACAAATCGGAGTGTTTGCGCTCGTCGGAGTCGTCGCCGCCTATGGGTGTCACATAAAAGCAGATTCGGTCCCAGTCAGCTTCTGTTGGGAGATGCGCCGAAGGAGGAGTGAGCGCAGCCCGCGCAGAGATTGGCCCTCGTCGCGTATCGCCGCCGGAGGGCAGTTCGTCGAGGACGTGTTCAAGCTGGAGAACGCGCTCGGCACCGGCCAGGGTCTTGAGCAAGCCGACGAATTTCGCATTAACAATAAACGTGTCGATGCATTCTTGTACCTCCGACTCGTCATTACCCTCGTCGCGCAAGAAATCCCTAATCACGGACTGGTTCGGGAGCTTTTGACCTTGGTAGTGCTCATATAGCTTCTTGAAGGGTGTGATCCTGTCGATACCGAGACGGAACCGAGCGCCTACCTGCTGGCGGCGGGGCGTCTCGGGATTCGTCGCCAAGTTTCCGTCAGGAGTAAGTTCGATATACTCAGCCTGAAATCCGCCAGTCGTCAGTCCATAACGTGATGAGTTCGTTATGAGTTGCCGGCTGGGACCGCTCTCTGGTGAGCGCCCCAACTCCTCGAACAGAGTCAGCTTTCGAACCTTCGTTGTGCCCATGCGCTGCATCGTTAGGGCTAACTCCATTGCGTCCTCCAAGGATGACGCAGGAAAGGAACGCTGCACTCGGCCGGAGCCGGTCCGTTTCGATGCCGCAGCCGCTTTTTTCGCTGCACCTACTCGCGCTGCCGCCTTCTTCACTGCGGAGCTATTGGCCGGCGCCTTCTTGGCCGTCTTCTTGGCGGTCGGCTTTTTGGCTGCGGCCATCTTGGTTGTGGGCTTCTTGGCCGTCGCATCGGCGACCTTGGTCGTTTCCGCAGACGCGTCCTTCGACCTGTCGCTGTCAGCTGGCGAAGGCGTCGGCACCGTAGCTCCCGGCGGTTGGCCTAGGGCAAGATCACCTCCATCGCCAGTGGGCTCGACCTCCGTGGCCCCTCCAGCGGCGTCGACCGTTGACACATGATCAGTGTCACTCATTTCTTGGCCTCTCGATTAGGTACACCAGATAGTACGCCCGGGTGTGACAGCCCGGCCGGACGAGCGCCCAGTCTGACGACACGGCCGCTATCTCTCCGATCTGCCGATGCGCTGCCGTGCGCCGTACAGGAAGAAGAGCCTGTGCTGCTTCAAACGTTCCGTGCCGAGTCGCCGGTCCCATCCTGCGCGAAACGCCGGAAGGGCGACACTCAATCCCGCAGCCATCATCTCTGGGACGCCATGTAGTGCCGAAAAGCCGACGGCAATGCCGGCAAGTGACGTTATTCCGTCGGCTGGGTTTAAGAGGCGCTCAGTTAGTCGACGCAAGTAGCGGTTCTCGTCAACTGCCTCATCGAGCTCTTGAAGGGCTGGTTCAACGACGGCAAGCCAGATCGACTCGATCTCGTTCCCACCCTCCTGGCGGTGGGCAGAAAGCTCGATTAGTGCTGATCGAAACCGAGCGAGTGAGTTCGCCAATTCGTCGCGTATATCAAGAACCTCTGCGAGCGTAGCGGAACCAAAGCCGGGCAGCCGGGAAACGAGTTCCATGCCGAGTCCCATATGTCCGCGCCGGCCAAGGCCCTGCTCTTGAATGAATCCAGCCGAAAGGCCACGCGCAGGAAGGACGAGGTTTAGACCTTCGTCGGCCACTATCAGTTCGCCGATCCGTTCGGCAAACCGCTCCATCCCCGGATCAATCTGAACTACAAGAGCCGGTTCACCATCAATATCGACCGATCGATACACGCCATCCTCAAGTATGAGGTCGAGACGGACCCGAGCCGACCCACCGAGAAGCTGGAAGTCGTTCACTGTTGATGCTAGTCGGGTGGTTAAGGCATTGAGTTCGGTCGGGTAGCCCGCCCGCGTCACAACTTTGGGATGAACGCACCGAAGTAGAAATGCGGCACGCTCTGCTTCGGGTACCCCCATGAATAAGCCGGTCGTCATGTGTGTCGACAGATGCATTAAGACTACGACCTCGTCGCCATACAAGACTGCGGCCTTTATCGCTTCGAGATCCTCCGCTCGCACCAAACCGAAGCCCGGAGGAATCGCCACAGCCACTCTGAGGGGCATCGTTGACACCATTCTCCCGCTCCTCGGTCCGTTGGCCGCTTCCAGTGTGCCTCGCATCGAGGCACAAGGAGCGGCTGTCGAGGCTGGGCGGGTGACCCCGGTGGCCGTCCCTGCCCCGGGCCAGCCTTCCCGATACAACATGCCGGGTCCCGACCGGTGCGGCAACAGCACCGTGAGCGTCGAGCGGCGGGCGATAACGGGAAATCCCGACAGGCGCGGCCGAACGGGCTGCGCGACCCCACCGTTGCGACGGACGGGCCCGGTCTGCAACCACGCGCGCAGAGTGGTCGTCGGCGGCGGCGTGAGGGGCCTCCACGTCGTCGAAACCGATGCGTTCGGCGGCGATTTCTACACCCCTTTCGCACCCCAGGAATTTCCTTACACCCCTCTCGCACCCCAAGATTCCGGTCATTCGCGGGTTCTGCCGGGTCACCGCGGACCACCCCGGACACGCCCTCATCTCGCGGAGGACATGCCGTCTGACCAGCGCTTTCGCGGCGGACGGGCTGGTCAGACGGGGGCGGAGGGAGTGGGATTCGAACCCACGGTGACTTGCGCCACAACGGTTTTCGAGACCGTCCGATTCGGCCGCTCTCGCATCCCTCCGGACGCTCAGGCTAGTGGGCGGGCGCGGCGTTCGGCGAAGAAGGCGGCAAGGAGGGCGGCCGACTCCTCGGCCCGCACGCCGGCGGTGACGGGGAGCTCGTGGTTGAGGCGGGGGTCGGCGCACAGGTTGTAGAGCGACCCGCATGCCCCCGCCCGGGGGTCGGCGGCGCCGAAGACGAGCCGGCCGACCCGGGCTGCGACGAGGGCGCCGGCGCACATGGGGCACGGCTCGAGCGTCACCACGAGGGTCACGTCCCCCAGGCGCCAGCCCCCCACCATCTCGGCGGCCGCCCGCAGGACGAGGATCTCGGCGTGGGCGGTGGGATCGCCCCGCCGCTCCCGCTCGTTGTGGGCCCGGGCCACGACCTCGCCACCGCGGACGGCGACCGCGCCCACCGGCACGTCGCCGTGCGCGAGCGCGGCCATGGCCTCGTCGAGGGCGACGGCCATGGCGTCGTCGTCGCTCAGGGGGCCGACACCTTCAGCGGGTGACATGGAATGCCGACCATAGGAGAGGAAGAGCGATCCGGGCGGGCTGGGGACGCCCGGATCCTCTTCCTCGACTGGCGGAGGGAGTGGGATTTGAACCCACGAGGGGTTGCCCCCTACACGCTCTCCAGGCGTGCCGGATCGGCCGCTCCCGCACCCCTCCAGCTGGAAACAACGGTATCGTCACTGGCGAGGTGCCGGGCCGCCGGTCCACGCAGCGGCTGGGTCCTGCGCAACGGAACCCCGTGAACCGAGTCAGGGCCGGAAGGCAGCAGCTCTCAGCGGAGGGACCCGTGTGCCGCAGTCCAGCCTGGCCGCTGCGTCGACCGGCGGCGCCAGAGGCAGCCGATCCGAATTCGCCGTAGTCTCACGCCCGACGAAAGCTCTCGAGGGGGCCGTGACGTGGGCGAGCTCTTGCCGGTCGTTGTCGGAGTCACCCGGCACGTGTCGTCGTGGGCACGCGGCCCGTGCCCGAGCGCCGACGACAGGCGCCTCTCGTGAGGTTCCTGCGGTTCCTCGGCCTCTGGCTGCGGGAGCTGCTGAAGATCCTCACCTACCGCTGGATCGTCGACCTTTTCGGCATCCTCGTGCGGTTCTGCAAAGCGCTGAAGGGGTTCTTCGCCTTCGTCCGGCAACCCCACGCGGAGCAGGAGGACACCGAGGAGGACTGCCACAAGATCCACAATCCGGCGTTCCATCGGCCGGATCCGTGCATCTACTCCCAGCCCTACCTCTTGCAGCTCGGGCTACCGGTGACCTGGGACAACCCCGACATCGTGATCAAGCGGGGAGGGGTGCCCGTCGTGGAAACCGCGCTCCTGCCGAACACCGACTACGACATCGAAGCCACCGTCTGGAACAACTCCTATGACGCGCCCGTCGTCGGCCTGAAGGTGCATTTCTCGTATCTGTCGTTCGGGGTTGCCACCGATGTCCATCCCATCGGGACGACACTTGTCAATCTCGGCGTCAAAGGGGGCGCGAACCATCCCGCCCTGGCGACGATGCCGTGGACCACGCCGCCGACTCCTGGTCATTACTGCCTCCAGGTTCTGCTCGAATGGATCGACGACTTCAATCCCGGCAACAACCTGGGGCAGAACAATCTCGACGTGGTCCAGGCCACGTCCCCTGCGACCTTCACCTTCGTCCTGAAGAACCAGACCGGGAAACCCAACCGCTTCCGATTCGAAGTCGACACCTACACCATCCCCGACCTACCGGAATGCACACCGGGCGGACCGATCCTCGAGCGCACTCGGGCGGAACGGCTGCCCCAGATCAAGGCGAGGCACAACCGGGAGAACTTTCCCGTCCCCGCGGGTTGGAACGTGGAGATCAATCCCCAGGAGGCCTCGCTGGACGTCGACGAGGAAGTCGTCATGGTGGTGGTCATCACGCCCCCGGACAGCTTCCATGGACAGCAACCCTTCAACGTCAACGCCCGCCACGACAGCACCTATGCCGGCGGGGTATCGCTCGTCGTATCGAAGCCCTGAGCAGCCAGGCCCCAAGGACGGATCACCATGGCCCCCCAGCACCACACCTTCAGGCAGTACACCTCGTGCGTGTCACCGGGGAACTTCGTCGACCTCGGGTTCAGCTACCTCTTCGCCGTGGGCCTCATCGCCAGCATCTCGACCGGAATCGTCGTTGCCCGCTCGGGTGGACCGAACGCAGTCGTCGCCATCGCCGTTCTCATCGCGCTGGTCACGGTCCTCATCACGTTTTGCATCTGGTGGCTCTACGGACGATTGATCTGCCTGGGTGGCGAACGGTGCCTCATAGGCATGGTGACGGGCGGTCCCAGCGTGCAGCCACTGTCCAAGGCGGGGGACGACGACGCGTCGATCAACGTCTATCTCGCGCCGGGTCCGCTCAGCGACGACAAGGACATCGATCTCTACGTGAACAGCGAGCCGCTCGGCTACCTGTTGAAACCGCAGGACGTCATCTTCAACATCGGCCGGGGCTACACGGACGAGCTCAAGCATTTTCGGCGGATGCACTGCGAGTTCGAAGGAAGTGGCCTCCGGAACGTTCTCGCGTGGGCCAGTGTGATCCTCGCCCTGCTGATAGCCCTCTTGATCGTCCCTTACCCGTTCAACATCATCCTCCTCTGGCTGCTCTCGGTGATCACCGTCTTTTCCGGCACGACCGCCCTGCTGGACCCGTGGAATCCAGGCGATCCGACCGAGGATCCAAGCCTCGGCACCGTGAAGAACGGCGACATCGTCGCCATCAAGGGGGATTGGATCTACGACTCGCTCCATCCGGGGTGGAACGAGATCCATGCGATACACGCCTGCCAGCGCCTGGCGGAGATGGAGGACCCCAGCGGCCCCTGGCCGGTGGGGCTCGACACGCCGGACGCCGTCGACAAGGCGGTGAAGGCGTGGTGCGACGCCATCACCGCGGCCGAGGACGCAGTGGAGGGCGGCAGCGGGGAAGATCCGGTCAACGACTGGGTGGTGCACCCGCTCGTCGACGGGTGCCGGCCTCCGGTGATCATCCTCTGAACCGCCGCCGGCCGCCGCCCAGTGGCGGTTCGCACCCGGCCCACAGTGTCCGAACCAGGGCCTAACGTCGAGGCCGAGCATCCATGGCCTTCCAGTCCCTCTACCGGCGGTTCCGGCCCCAGCGCTTCGTCGACGTCCGGGGCCAGGACCACGTCAGCCACACGCTGCGCAACGCTGTGCGCGACGGGCGGGTGGCCCACGCCTATCTGTTCAGCGGCCCCCGGGGCACGGGGAAGACGTCGAGCGCCCGCATCCTGGCCAAGGCCCTCAACTGCGCCAACCCCGACGGGGGTGAGCCGTGCGGCGTGTGCACGTCGTGTGTGGAGATCGCCGAGGGCCGTTCGCTCGACGTGGTGGAGCTCGACGCCGCGTCCAACCGAGGGGTCGACGCCATGCGCGACCTCGTGTCCCGGGCCAGCCTCGGCACCCCCGGACGTTGGAAGGTCTACATCGTCGACGAGGTCCACATGCTCACCACCGAGGCGTCGAACACCCTCCTGAAGACGCTGGAGGAGCCGCCGGGGCACGTGATCTTCGTCCTCGCCACCACCGAGCCGCAGAAGGTGCTGCCCACCATCCGCAGCCGCACCCAGCACTTCGAGTTCCGTCTGCTGTCGGTCGACATGCTCGCCGACCACCTCCGGTGGGTGGCCGACCAGGCTGGGCTCGACATCCCCGACGAGGTCATCCGCCTGGTGGCCAAGCGGGGGGCGGGCTCGGTCCGCGATGCCCTCTCCCGGCTCGACCAGGTGGCGGCCGCCGGCGGCATCGACGACGCCGGACCGTCCACCGACGAGGTGGTGGAGGCGCTGTGCGAGCGCGACGTGGGTCGGGCCCTGGTGGCGGTGGCCGAGCGCATCAGCGCAGGTCACGACCCTCGCCGCCTCGCAGGAGAGCTGCTCGAGCACCTGCGCCAGGCATTCCTGGCCACCGTCGCCCGGGGACTCGTCGGCCTTCCCGACGAGGAGGTGGCCCGTATGGAGAGCCAGGCGTCCCGTATGGGGCGGGCCGCCATCGTCCGGGCCATGGAAGTCCTGGGTGACGCCCTCGTCGCCATGCGTGACGCCCCTGACACGCGGGTGCTGCTGGAGGTGTCGCTGGTCCGGGTGTGCCGCCCGGAAGCCGACGCCTCGCCCGCAGCCATGCTGGAGCGCATCGAGCGCCTGGAGCGGCGGCTGGCCTCGGCCCCGACACCGCCGACGGCCGCCCCCGCCCCAACCCCTCCCCCGCCGGTGACCCAACCGACGGAGGCGCCCGCCGCCGCCGCCCGGCTCGCCCTCGGCGGCGTCCGTCCGCCGGCCGGTCGTCCTCCCGGCCCGCCACCCGCGGCGGCCGCCCCGCCGCCCGCTCCGCCCCCGCCCCCGGCCGCGCCGCCGGCCCCGGCCGCGACGGCTCCCCCGGCGCCCGTCGCCCCGTCGGCCGTCGCGTTCCCGACGCGCGACGACCTCACCCTTGCGTGGGGCGACGTCATCCTCCCGGCCCTGCCCCCGAAGCCCCGGGCCCGGTTCCGGGCGGGGCGGTTCGTCGACGTCGCCGAACCGGGTGTGGCCGGCTTCGCCCTCCCCACCCCCATCCACCGGGAGCGGTGCGCCGAGGTGCAGGGCGACGTCGAGCACGCCCTGGCCGGCCATTTCGGACGGCGGGTGCCGCTGAAGCTCCTGGTCGAGGCCGAGGTCGGCGCCGCGCCCACCCCCGAGCCGGAGGAGGACGAGCAGATCGACCCCCGCGACCTGCGTGACGCGCCGACGGCCGGGGTAACGTCGCCGGTCGACCATGTGATGCAGGCGTTCGAGGGCGCCACGTTGGTGGAGGAGTGACGAATGCCGAAGCAGCCGATGCCCCAGCAGCCTGACATGAGCGCCCTGCTCAAGCAGGCCCAGAAGATGCAGGAACAGATGATGCAGGCCCGGGCCGCGGCCGAGGAGGCCGAGATCGAGGGCCAGTCCGGCGGCGGCGTGGTGAAGGTGCGCGTCAACGGGGCCATGGAGTTCCTGTCGGTGAGCATCGACCCCTCGGCGGTCGACCCCGACGACGTCGGCATGCTCGAGGATCTGGTGCTGGCCGCCATCCGCGACGCGGTCGGCAAGACGTCCGAGGTGGCGGAGCAGGCCATGGGCGGCATCGACCTCGGCAGCCTCGGAGGGCTCCTGGGAGGGTGACCTCCCGCACCCGACCCGCGTGTACGCAGTCCCAGTCCAGACCCTGATCGACGAGCTCGGCCGCCTGCCGGGCGTCGGGCCCAAGTCGGCCCAGCGGATCGCCTTCCACCTGCTCAAGCTGTCGAAGGAGGACGCCGGCCGCCTGGCCCTCGCCATCACCGACGCCAAGGACCGGGTGTCGTTCTGCCAGCGCTGCTTCAACGTCACCGAGGGCCCCGAGTGCGGGATCTGCACCGACGGCCGGCGGGACACGTCGATCCTGTGCGTGGTGGAGGAGCCACGCGACGTGGTGGCGGTGGAGAAGACGTCGGAGTTCCGGGGCCGCTACCACGTGCTCCAGGGGGCGATCAACCCGCTGGAGGGCATCGGTCCCGACCAACTGCGGGTGCGGGAGCTGCTGCTGCGCCTTGAGCCGGAGGGGGTGGTACATGGCCGTGGCCTCGCCCTCGGCGTGAAGACCACCCGCATCGCCAGCGGCCTCCCCGTCGGCGGCGACCTCGAGTACGCCGACGAGCTCACCCTCGGCCGGGCCCTCGAAGGCCGCCGCACCCTCGACGGCTGACGGCTGACGCCCGTCGTGCTCGACCACCTCTCGCTGCAGGTCGCCGACCTCGACGCGTCCGCCGCCTTCTACGAGGCCGTGCTGCCCGCCGTCGGCGGCGGGCGGATCATGTCCTACGGCGACCAGATCGGCTACGGCGTCGGCCGCCAGCCCACGTTCTGGATCGGCACCGCCGGGTCCGCCGGCCCCCACACCGACGTCCACGTCGCCTTCGCCGCGCCCGACCGGGCGTCGGTCCGAGCGTGGTTCGAGGCGGCGGTGGCCGCGGGCGCCGAAGTCCTCCACCCGCCGAGGGTCTGGCCCGAGTACCACCCGAACTACTACGGGGCCTTCGTCCGCGACCCCGACGGCAACAACGTCGAGGCGGTGTGCCACCTGCCGGAGTGAGGTCGAGTGTGCAGTTGTGTCGGATATACCGACGTGGTTGCACACTCGACGGGGTCTGACAGGCTGGGCCGCGTGAAGGTCGCCCTCCTCGACGGGACGTACGAGCTCTTCCGGCACTACTACGGCCTCCCGCCGGGGGCGACGGCGGACGACGACCCGGTGCGGGCGGTGCGGGGCGTGATGTACAGCGTGGTGACCCTTCTGGAGGAGGGCGCGACCCACCTGGGGGTGGCCACCGACCACGTCATCGAGTCGTTCCGCAACGACCTGTGGCCCGGGTACAAGTCGAGCGCGGGCATGCCGCCCGTCCTCCTGGCCCAGTTCCCCCTCCTGGAGGAGGCGTTGGAGGCCCTGGGCGTGGCCGTGTGGCCCATGGTCGAGCTCGAGGCCGACGACGCCCTGGCCGCGGCGGCCAAGACCGCGGCCGCCGACCCCGAGGTCGAGCAGGTGGTGATCATGACCCCGGACAAGGACCTGGCCCAGTGCGTGGTCGGCACCCGGGTGGTCCAGCTCGATCGCCGCCAGGGCATCCTCACCGACGAGGCCGGCGTGAAGGCCAAGTACGGCGTGCCCCCCGAGTCGATCCCCGACTGGCTGGCCCTGGTGGGCGACTCGGCCGACGGCTTCCCCGGGCTCAAGGGGTGGGGCAAGAAGGGCGCCGCCACCGTCCTGCTCCACTACCCCCATCTGGAGGACATCCCCGAGCACGGCTGGCGGTGGACGGTCGACGTGCGGGGCGCCAACGCCCTGTCCGCCACCTTCAACGCCGAGCGCGACCTCGCCTTCCTCTTCCGCGACCTGGCCACCCTCCGGGCCGACGCCCCTGTGCTGGAGGTCGTCGACGACATCCGGTGGGCGGGGCCGGCACGTGACCTGGAGGAGCTGGCCACCCGCCTGGACGCTCCCCGCCTGGTCGAGAGGGTCGCCAAACTCGCCCACCGGTAACGTGGGGCGCCGCATGGACCACTCGATGCCGGAGCGCAACGCGGAGCTGGCCAAGCGGCGCGACCAGGCCGTCCACGCCGGCTCGCAGAAGGCGGTCGCCCGCCAGCACGCCCGGGGCAAGATGACGGCCCGGGAGCGGGTCGAGTACCTGCTCGACGAGGGCAGCTTCCACGAGCTCGACCTCCTCGTCCGCCACCAGGCGACGGGCATGGGCCTGGAGGACGAGCGTCCGTACACCGACGGCGTCATCACCGGATGGGGCACGGTGGACGGCCGCCGGGTCTTCCTCTTCTCCCAGGACTTCACCGTGTTCGGCGGCTCCCTGGGCGAGGCCTTCGCGGGCAAGGTCCACAAGGTGATGGACCTGGCCGCCAGCGCCGGCGCCCCCCTGGTCGGCCTCAACGACGGCGCCGGGGCCCGCATCCAGGAAGGCGTGGCCTCGCTCGTCGGCTACGGCGAGATCTTCCAGCGCAACACCCGGTCGTCGGGACGCATCCCCCAGATCAGCGTGATCATGGGCCCCTGCGCCGGGGGGGCGGTGTACAGCCCCGCCCTCACCGACTTCGTGTTCATGGTGGAGGACTCGTCGTACATGTTCATCACCGGCCCCGACGTGGTCCGCACCGTCACCGGCGAGGAGGTCAGCCTCCAGGAGCTGGGCGGGGCCATCACCCACGCCACCCGCTCGGGGGTCGCCCACTTCACCGCG
>Ga0105245_10004976_pt1 | contig 11685 bp, 12 predicted proteins | sample KBSM54metaG_FD_81523 | JGI IMG/M metagenome (GOLD analysis project Ga0105245, IMG submission 81523) | Miscanthus rhizosphere microbial communities from Kellogg Biological Station, Michigan, USA - KBS M5-4 metaG | ecosystem: Host-associated > Plants > Roots > Rhizosphere > Soil | place...
GGTCGTACGCCGCTACGCGCGCCCGTACGAGCTGCTCGGCGAGCACCGGCTCGAGCCGCGCTAGCGGACGCCCCGCACCAGCCCGCCGTCCACGAGCACGTTCTGCCCGGTGATGTAGCTCGATGCCGCCGACGCCAGGAACACGCAGGTCTGCCCGATCTCGTCGAACGTCGCCTGCCGCCCCATCGGGATCGTGCGCCGCGCGTCGTCCGTCATCGCCACGTTCTCGCAGTAGCCGGGCAGCACGTTGTTCATCCGGATCCCCTCGCGCGCGTACCGGTCGGCGTAGAGCTTCGTGAAGCCGTGCAGCGCACCGCGCAGCACGCTCATCTGCGGGTAGCCGGCGCGCGGCTCGAGCGACGTGAACGAGGAAACGTTCACGATCGCGCCGCCGCCCTGCCGCCGGAGCACCGGCGTCACGACCCGCGCCATCCGCACGACCGCGAGCACGTACAGGTCGAGCGCCTGGTGCCAGCCCTCGTCCGGGAACGCCAGCGGGTCGAACTCGTTGTCGGGGTCGAAGCCGGTCCGCTCGGTCACCGCGGGCGGCTCGCCGCTGCCGTGGCCGGTGTTGTTCACGACCGCGTCGATCCGGCCGTAGGCGTCGAGCGTGGCTGCGACCAGCGCCTCGAGATCGGCCGGCTCCAGCACCGAGCCCTGCCGGGCGATGCCCCCGAGCTCCTCCGCCAGGCGCACGCTGCGCTCGGACGGCGACATCAGCGCGACACGGTAGCCGGCGGCCGCGAAGCTGCGCGCGATGCCCGCGCCGATCCCCTGGCCGGAGGCGGTGACGATGGCGACAGGTTCCGACATGGGAGTTCCTTTCAAGGGCGGAGGCGGCCGGAGCTTAGGTGCGGCCGGCCCGTGGCGGGGTCCCACGAGCGCATTCCGCGATCGCGGCCTCGCGCACCTTGTCGCTCCGGAGGGAATACGCCAGCTACGCTGGAGCCGTGTCCGATGCGCTCGAGCCGGTGTACCTGATCTGCGGCAGCGACCGCCCGAAGGTGCTGCGTGCGGTCGCGCGCCTGCGCGCGCGGCTGGCGGCGGCCGGCGGCAGCGAGGAGCTCTACGACGCGCTCGAGACGGAGCCGCGGGCCGTCGCCGCGGCATGCGAGCAGCTCGGCCTGTTCGGCGGCGACCGGCTGGTGCTGGTGTCCGGTGTCGACGTCTGGCCCGCCGACCCGGTGAAGCTGCTCGAGCCGTACTTCGCGGCGCCCTCGCCGGGCACGACGCTGGCGCTGGTGGCCGGGCCGACGATGCGCAAGGACCACCGCCTGATGAAGGTGCTCGACGGCAAGCGCCGCCTCGCCTTCGACCTGCCCGGCGAGCGGGAGCTGCCGGGGCACCTGCGGAAGGAGGCGACGCGGCTCGGCGCGAACCTCGACGGCGAGGCGCTGCGGCTGCTGATCGACATCGTCGGCGTCGATGCGATCGCGCTCGAGGGCGAGCTCGACAAGCTCGCCACGTACGCGGCCGGCGAGCCGATCGACGCCGCGATGGTCGACGAGCTCGCGTTCCGCGGCGACGGCGTGTCCGTCTTCGTCATCACCGATGCAGTGTCCGCACGCGAGCGCGAGTCGGTGTTCCGGTACCTCGAGCGGGCGTTCGACGCGGGGGAGAAGCCGCACGCGCTGCTGCCGATGATCGCGCGCCAGCTGGAGCTGCTGCGGCAGGCGCGCCGCGAGCTCGAGGCGGGCGGCTCGGCCGGCACGCTGGCGCGCCGGCTCGGCGTGCACGAGTTCCGCGCGAAGAAGGCGATGACCGCCGCGCAGGCCTGGTCGGAGCGCGACGCCGCGCTCGCCCTGTGCCGGCTGGCCGACGCCGACCACGCCATGAAGGGCGGGCGCCGGATCGACCCGGAGCTCGCGCTCGAGCGCGCCCTGGCCGACTCGCTCTAGCTCTCCGGGCGGTACCGGTCGCGCAGGGCGGCGGGCGCCCGCCGCAGATCGCGCAGCGCCTCGCGCATGTCGGCGCGCACGAACTTCTTCACCGCCGGGCGCTTCAGGACCTCGGCGCGCTTCTTCGGCGGCGCGCCCCGCAGCGCCGCGTGCAGCGCGCCGGCGGCCTGCGCGTAGGCGAGGGCGGCCGGCGAGCTGGGCGCCGTGATCGCGATCGGGAGGCCCGCGAACGCGGCCGCGTCGAACCGCGCGCTGCGCGGGATGCCGTGCGTCAGGAGCAGGTCGCCGAACTGCTCCTCGAGCAGCTCGACGGTGGCCACCGTGGCGGGCCGCCGGTCGACGAAGGTGGGGAGGATGGCGAGGGGCGTGTACGACCGGCCCCGCGCCTTCTCGCCGGCGCGCACCGCGGCGAGCGTCGAGCGGAGCGCGTCGAGCGCCAGGAAATCGGCCGCGACCGGCACCAGCACGGCGTCGGCGGCGCGCAGCGCGGCGTCCGACAGGCCGCCCAGCGCGGGCGGCACGTCGAGCACCGTGATCTCCCAGTGATCGCGCTGCCGCCCGAGGCCGTCGACCAGCCGCCCGCGCCGGCGGGTGTCGGCCAGCAGCTCCGCCTCGACGCCGGCCAGCTCGAGGTCGGCCGCCAGCACGCCGAGCCGGAACAGGGCGTCGTGCGTCGGGTAGCCGACCGCCGGCTTCCCCTTGGCGGCGAACAGCGCGCTCGATCCCCGGCCCTCCGCGACGTCGATCGCGAGCGACCGCCCGGCCGATCCCTGCGGATCGAGGTCGACGAGCAGCGTGCGGTGGCCGGTGAGCGCGAGCGCGGCCGCGACGCTGACGGCGGTCGTGGTCTTGCCGACGCCGCCCTTCCGGTTCACCACCGCCACCACGCCCATGGCCGGTGATTCTGGCAGGGAAGCGGTCCCGTCGGTGAATCTCCCGGGCGGATCCCACGGGTACACTGGCGCGGCCTAGGCGACGTGGCCGAGTGGTTAGGCAGCGGCCTGCAAAGCCGTCCACACCAGTTCGATTCTGGTCGTCGCCTCTCGTGCCGTGGACAGGGAACGCCCGGGGACGCACTGTGTCCCATCGACGGGGGTCGTTTCCCCTGACCGCGGCCCCGGGCGTTCCGTCGCACCGTACGTGCTCGCGCAGGGCTGTCCTGCCGGTAGCTGTCACAATCGCCACCAGTCTGGTGGCGGCCGGATGCGGCGGCGCGGGATATGCGCCGGAGCCCCGGCCGATCGGCGTCGGCGACCGGTTCACGCTCGCTCCGGGCGCCGTCGAAACCACGCAGCTGCCCTGCGGGACGCCATCGGGGACGCCGTTCGGCGTGCACCTCGAGCTGTTCGTCGACGGCTGGGTGGTGCTGGTGCCGTCGGGCATCGGGATCCGGCCGCCGTGGGTCGGCACGATCCCCTACGTGCGCTCCGGCGTGTGCGAGGCGCCGATCGTGACGCGCGAGCCGACCGGCGTGATCGAGGTGCGCGGCCAGGGCCGCACGCTCGGCGACCTGTTCGAGATCTGGGGCGAGCCGCTCGGCCGCGACGGCTTCGCGCGGTACCACGGTGCCGTGACGGCGCACGTCGACGGCCGGGAGTGGGACGGCGACCCGCGCGCCATCCCGCTGCGCCGGCACGCCCAGATCGTCCTCCAGCTGGGCCGCCCGCGGATCCGGCCGCATCAGGTCTACGGATTTCCCGAAGGCCTTTGAGTCCGAGTGGTGAAGGGCGGCGCTACGCTTCGAAGCGTTGAGTAAGCTGGGCCTCGTGATCTACTCGGAGCGGGCACGAGCCGCCCTGCGGTTCGCCGAGCGCGCGCACCGGGGCCAGCAGCGGAAGGGCGGCGACGAGCCGTACATCCTGCACTGCATCACCGTCGCGACGCTGCTCGCGGCAAGCGGCGCGCACGAGGACCTGCTGTGTGCGGCGTACCTCCACGACGTGGTGGAGGACGCCGGCGTCGAGCTCGAGGAGATCGCCGTGATGTTCGGCGACGAGGTGGCCGCGCTGGTCGCCTCCGTCACCGAGGACAAGCTCCGCTCGTGGCAGGAGCGGAAGTCCGCGACGATCGAGCACCTCGCCGATGCGCCGCAGCACGCGCTGGCCCTGAAGGGCGCCGACGTGTGCACGAACATCACCGACGTGGTGCTCGATCACCGGCAGATCGGCGACGAGGTCTGGCTCCGCTTCCGGCGCGGGGCCGAGCAGCAGGTCTGGTACTACGCTGCGGTCGCGGACGGCGTCCTGGAACGCCTCGAGGGCTACGACCAGCTGCGCACGGAGCTGGCGGGCAGGCTCGCCGAGCTCCGCGCGATCAGCCCGTGAAGATCTTCATCAGCTGGATCATGGCCGGGCCGAGGATGACCACGAACATGGCCGGGAAGATGAAGACCGCGATCGGGAACAGCATCTTCACGGGCGCCTTCATGGCCCGCTCCTCCGCCGCCATCTGACGGCGGTGTCGCATGTCCTGGCCCTGCACCCGCAGGATCCGGCCGAGCGAGATGCCGAGCTGGTCGGCCTGGACGATCGAGCGTGCGAACGTGGTCGTCTCGTTCATGTCGAGGCGGTCGGCGAGGTTCTTCAGCGCCTTCGAGCGCGCCTCGCCGATCCGCATCTCGTGGAGCACGATCCGGAACTCCTCCACCAGCGGGCCGTTCATCCGCTCGCACACCTTGGCGACCGCGGCGTCGAAGCCGAGGCCCGCCTCGACGGACACCGTCAGGAGGTCGAGCACGTCGGGCATCTGCGCGACGAGCTCCTCCTTCCGGCTCTTCGTCTTCATCGACAGGTAGTAGTCGGGCATGATGAACGCGCCGCCGATGCCGCCGAGCGTCATCAGGAGCGCGGTCTGCGGCGGGTTGCCGGTCACCAGCAGCACCAGGCCGAACACCAGGAACAGGCCCGACACGACGGCCTTGCCGGCCAGGTAGGTGGTGGGATTGGCGCGGGTCATGCCGGCCGCGATCAGCTTGCGGCGCGTGCCGTCGACGGAGCCCTTGGGCGTGGCCCGCAGCGCGATTGAGGCGAGCCTCTGCGCGGCGGGGCCGACGACGCGGTCGGACATGCTCTTGCCGAGCTCGGCCTCGCGCAGCGAGTAGCCGCCGTAGGTCTTGGCCCGGCGGAGCGACAGCGCGACCTGCTTCTGGCCGGCGGTGATGCCCTGGAGGAGGAAGTAGGTCGCACCCGCGACCAGGATGACGGCGACAATCAGCATCTCAGACCTTGAAGGAGACGATCTTCTTGAGGATCAGGCCGCCGACGGTGATCGAGAACATCGCGAACACCACGAGGAGCACGCCGGTCTGCGTCTCCCACAGCGGGGCGAGGTAGCGGGGGTTGAGCGCGAAGATGGCGAGCGCCATCAGGAACGGCAGCGCCACCAGGGTGTAGGCGGACATGCGGCCCATCGCGGTCAGCGCCTTCACCTTGCGGCGGAACTGCTGCCGCTGGCGGACGGTCTCCGCGACCTGGTCGAGCAGGTCGGCCAGCGAGCCGCCGACCTGGCGCTGGATGTTCACGCTCATCACGACGAACTCGAAGTCCAGCGAGCCGAGGCGCGCGGCCATCGACTGCAGCGCGTCGTCGCCGGGCCGGCCGAGCCGGACCTCGTTGGCGACGCGGCCGAACTCCTTGTTGGTCGGCTCGGAGCCCTCGCGGATCACGGTGTCCATGGCCTGGTTCCAGGAGTGGCCGGCCTTCAGCGACGCCGCCATCGCGACGAGCGTGTCGGGCAGCTGGTCCTCGAAGGCCTTCTGGCGCTTGCGGGCCGCGAACTTCAGGTACAGGATCGGTGCGAAGAACCCGAGCACGAACAGGCCGAGCGCGATCAGCGGGAACACGCCCGCGAAGCCGGCCGGCATGCCGAACAGGAGCGCGCAGCCGAGCTGGATGTAGAACACCTCGCCGGTGCGCAGCGGCAGGTCGGCGCGCTCGATCAGATCGGCCGTGTTCTTCCAGAACTGCAGGCCGCCCAGCACGCGCTCGGTGGAGCGGGCGAGACGGACGTGCAGCGCGACCTTCTCGTTGCTCGACTCTTCCATCTTCCGGCGCGAGAACTCCGTGTAGCTCTCGAGCTGCTTGTTCAGCCCTCGCTGCGGCCGGGGGTTGAAGACCACCGTGATCCCGAACAGGATCAGCGCGAACACCACGCCGGCGACCGCGAACGACGACCACGCGGAGCGGGTGATGGCCTGCGGGACGAGGCCGGTCGCGGTGCGCGTGACCGGCGCCTTGCCGGCCGCGTAGCCGGTCTTGGCGGTGACGCCGTCGGCGCTGACCGTCAGGGTGACCCGGTCCGACGCGCTCGTCCGGTAGCTGAGCACGTACGTCTTGGCGAGCTCGCTGGCGACCGCCTGGTAGACGTTCGCGAGACCGCCCGCGTCGGCGTCCCGGAACGAGCCGCCGGTGGCGCCGGCCAGCTGCTGGAGCACCTGCGGGGCGTACTGCTTCGAGCGCAGCGCGATCGAGTAGATCGCGACCTGGTCGTCGACGGCCTGCTTGGTCGCGTCCGGCAGCGTCGCCGTGGACGACGAGTCGACCCCGTCCGTCATCACGATCAGCACCCGGCGCGTGGCGGCGGGCGCCGTCGCGAGCTCCTTGACGCCGACCGCGACGGCGTCGTTCAGCGCCGTGCCCGCGGTGTGGTCGGAGCTCGTGTTCGCGAGCGCGTTCGCGAGGGCGGCGGTGTCGGAGGTGAGCGGCTGGATCACCTGGGCGGTGTGCCCGAAGGTGACGATCGCGACCTGGTCGTTCGGCTTGACGCTGGCCAGGAACTGGCCGGCGGCGCCGAGCGCCTCCTTGATCGGGCCGCCCTTCATGGAGCCGGACGTGTCGATCGCGAGCACGATCGAGGACGCGTCCGACGGCGCGCTCACCGCGACCTTGCCGACCTGGCTGCCGTTCTCCGTGACGACGAACGCGGGCGGCTTGCCCGGCGTCGACGAGTCGGCGGCCACGGTCAGGCGGACGAGCGGCAGGCGCGAGGTGTCGAGACCGCGCACCGACACGGCCGCGCCGGCGGTCGGGGCCACGACGGCGAGCGCCGCGGCGGCGAGGACGAGCGGCTTCCGCATCAGGACGCCTGGCGGCGGAACGCCGTGGACTGGGCCTGGCGCTCCTGCTCCAGCTGGAAGAACTGGTTCGGGAGCTTGACGCCGTTCGACGACAGCTTGTGCAGGAACTGCGGCTTGATGCCGGTCGAGAGCAGCGGGCCGAGCAGGCGGTTGCCGGCGTGCGCGGTCTCCTCCGTGTCCTCGACGGGCTTCGCCGAGAAGATGTCCTGCATCGTCACGACCTCCGACTCCATCCGCAGCACCTCGGTGATGTGGGTGATGCGGCGGGAGCCGTCGACGAGGCGCGAGACCTGGACGATCAGGTCGAACGCGGCCGACGACTGCTCGCGGATGGCGCGCAGCGGCAGGTCGACGCCGGCGGTCAGCACGAGCGTCTCGACGCGGCTCATGGCGTCGCGCGGCGTGTTCGCGTGGATCGTCGTGAGCGACCCGTCGTGGCCGGTGTTCATGGCCTGGAGCATGTCGACCGTCTCCGGACCACGACACTCGCCGACGATGATCCGGTCGGGCCGCATCCGCAGCGTGTTCCGGACGAGGTCGCGGATCGTGACCTGCCCCTTGCCCTCGATGTTCGCGGGGCGCGTCTCGAGCGTGATCACGTGCTCCTGCGAGAGCTGGAGCTCGGCCGCGTCCTCGACGGTGATGATCCGCTCGCCGTCCGGGATCGCGGCCGACAGCACGTTCAGCGTGGTCGTCTTGCCGGAGCCCGTACCGCCCGAGATCAGGATGTTCAGCTTGCCGCGGACGCAGGCCTCGAGGAACTGGCCGGCCTTCGGCGTGAGCGTGCCGAACTTGATCAGGTCCTGCATCTGGAAGGGGTCCTTGCGGAACTTCCGGATCGTCAGGGTCGGGCCCTTGATCGACAGCGGCGGGATGATCGCGTTGACGCGGGAGCCGTCGGGGAGGCGCGCGTCGACCATCGGCGAGGCCTCGTCGACGCGGCGGCCGATGCGGCTGATGATCTTGTCGATGATCCGCAGCAGGTGCGAGTCGTCGACGAACTGCGCGTTCGTCAGCGTCAGCTTGCCGCGCCGCTCGATGTAGATCTTGTGCGGGCCGTTGACCATCACCTCGGTCACGGTGTCGTCGCGCAGGAACGGCTCGAGCGGGCCGTAGCCGAGGATGTCGTCGGTGATCTCGCGGGTGACCTGCGCGCGCTCCTGGCGCGTGAGCGGGGTCTTGTCGACGGCGAGCGCCTCCGACACCGACTCGCCGACGCGCTCCGCCAGCTCGCGATCGTCGCCGCTCGTGTTCTGGAACAGGCGCGGGCCGAGGCGGGTGATGACCTCGTGGTGGACGCGCGACTTCAGCTCGGCGAACGGATCGATGATCCGATCGCTCGGCATCAGCTCCCGGCTGTCCGAGATGCTCGAGGGCTGCGGCTCTTCCCCGCGGCCCGACTGGATGCGGCTCTGGAGCGACATGTCAGGCCGCCTTGCGGAGCTTCAGGCCGGACTTGCGGGCCGACTGCTGACGGTCGTTCTTGGACGGCTTCGCGTGGTGATCGCCCTTGCCCTCGAAGAACTGCTCGGCCATGTCGCCGAGCACCTTCGCGACGCCCGAGCGGGGCGCCGACATCGGCACCGGCACGCCGCGGTTCACCGCGACGCCGACCTCGCGGTCGCCGGGCACCTCGAACGCGGCCTTCAGATCGAGAGCCTTCTCGACCTCCTTGCGGTCGAGCTCGGCCTTCGACATGCCGTGGTTGATCACGAGGTGGATCCGCTCCTTCGGGTAGTGAAGGAGGTTCAGCGTCTGGAGCGTCAGCTTCACGTTCTTGACGGCCGGGATGTCCAGCGTCGTGACGAGGAGCAGGCGGTCGGTGCGGTCGAGCGTCGCCAGCGTGGTGGCCTGGAAGAAGGCCGGCGTGTCGACGACGATCGCGTCGTAGGTCTCCTTGGCGACGTCGAGCAGGCGCCCGACGCGGTCCTCGGCGACGAGCTCGGCATCCTCGGGACGCACCGGCGCCGGCACGACGTCGACGCCCGAGTTGTGGGAGATGACGTAGCCCGCGAGCTTCTCGGGGTCGAGCTCGCCGGTGGTCATGACGAGGTCGTAGATCGTCTTCTCCGGCTCGACGCCCATCATGATCGCGGCGTCGCCGAACTGGAGGTCGAGGTCGACGCACAGCACGCGGCGGCCGGCCTTGCGGGCGATCTGGGTCGCGAGCGAGGTGGCGATCACCGTCTTGCCCACGCCGCCCTTCGGCGAGAACACCGTCACGACGCGGCCCTCGGCCGTCGACGTGCGCAGCGTGGCGGGCGCCATGCCGCCCCGCGTGGAGGCGAGCTGGCAGGTCTTCTTGATGGTGAAGACCAGGGCGTCCGTGAGCTGCGGCAGCATCACGACGTCCGAGATGCCGGCGCTGAGCGCCTCGTGGAGCAGCGCACCCGCGCCGCCCGACGTGACGAGGATGATCGGGGCCGCCGTGGCGTGCCGGATCGCGTCGATCTCGCCGGTCGGCAGGCGGTCGCCGCGGGCGGTGCCGTGGAGCACCACCTGCGCGCCGCTCGAGGCGAGCTTCTGGTCGGCCTTGCCGGGCTCGACGGCGGTGCCGACGATGTCGATCTCCGGGTGGGCCTGCAGCGCCTGCCGCACCTCGGCCAGGCCGGCGCAGGCGCCGGTGATGAAGGCCTTGATGGGGGATCCGTCGGTCATCACTGGCCTCCGCCGTAGAGCATGTCGAGCGGCTTCTGGTACTTCTTCTTCAGCTCGGCCGGCGACTCGCCATCGGAGATCATCGACTCGAGCGTCTCGATGGTGAGCGGCTGGTCCTGCGCGACGGCCTCCGGGGGGCGGACGACGAACCAGAGCTTCGCCGAGTCCGGCACCGTCTGCGTGAACGCGATCTTGGCGGCGTCGGCCTGCGAGACGGCGAGCGTCACGATCATGTCGTCGTTCTTCGCGCCCTTGGCGAGGCCGCCCTTGACCTTGCCCTCTTCCTCGGGGACGGAGAGCACGCGCACCTTGGTCAGCAGGCGCCGCGTGAAGACGCGCGCCCCACCGGTCTCGGCGTGGAGCCGGTTCGGCTCGACCGGCTGGTGCCGGAGGCCGTTCCCGTTGTCATCGCTGCCGTTGGTCAGGATCGTCGCGAAGACGTCGATGTAGTCGCCCGCCTTGACGTCGCCGATCATGCCGCTGTCGCGCTGGACGGTGACGTTCACCGCCCGCTCGTCCTTCGTGATCTGCAGCGCCGGGGCCTGCGTCGTCGACGTGCCGAAGGCGGCGGCGACGACCTGCTGGCCGGCGTAGATCGTCTGGGCGGCGACCTTGCCGTCGAGGCCCGCGGTGGTCGACAGGGCGCCCGGCGCCTTGTCGTCCGACAGCACGGACGTCAGCACCATCGCACCGGCGGCCTCCTCGGCCGGGGTGCCGGCGACGATATCGCGCGACGCGACCATGACGTCGACCCGCTTCTGGCCCTTGGTCACGCTCTGGCGGTAGCTGGTCGTGTAGACCAACACCACCGCCGCGGCAGCGATCGCCATCACCACGGCGATCGCGATGTTGCGGACGTTGTACGTCACGAGCCTCTCCTGACTTGCTGATCCACGTGTCCCGGCGTGCATGGGGCGGTCCCATGCGTTCGATCTACGCGCCTTTTATCGGTTGAAACTGAGAAAGGATGAGAGGCGCTTCCGGCGCGCGCCTCACTCCGCGCGCATCACGGTCGTCGACGAGAGCGTGCCGCTCTTGGCAGCCCAGCCGAGGATCGTGAGCGCGTACGGGTAGGTCACCGTGACCTGGATCGGGTCGCCCTGATTCCACGTCCCCGACTGGGAGGTGACCGAGACGGTCATGTTCGACTGCTGGAGCGACGGGGCCGCTGCCCGCGCCGCCGAGACCGCCGAGCTGACCATCGTCGCCTGACCGCTCGAGCGGTTCACCGCGGCGCGCCGTGCCCCTTCACGGGCGGCGTCGGTGACGGCGATGTAGTTCATCCACACGACCCCGAACTGCACGATGGCGAGGAGGAGGACGACGAGGATGTTCGCGACGACCGCGAACTCGACCAGCGCCTGGCCGTTCTGACGTCGGCGTGCAAATCGACGCATGGTTCCTCCGATCAACGTGCGTGCAGGGGTGGGCACATCTCCAACGGTCGGCCCGGAGGCGAACCCTCGCCATCCCCCATCGGGGTAGCTCGTTCGGGGTGGCCGGCGGCGGATCCGGGCCCAGGACGCACGAGGGCCCCGCCGGAGCGGGGCCCTCGCTGGAGAAGAGTGCGTGGCGACGTTACGGGAGGATGCCCGTGACGGCGTCGAGGGCGCTGCCGATACCGCCCGAAAGGGCCTGCAGCGAAGCGATGATGACGACGGTGATGACCGCCAGCACGACGGCGTACTCCGCCATCGTCTGCCCGCGCTGATCCGAGAGGCGCGCGAGGAGATTCTTGATCTCGTTCATGAGTTGCACCTCCTTTCTTGTCACTCGAACTTTCCGCCGCGGGGCTCCGGCGGCGACACTCAGAAGATCGGGGATGCGGAGCCGCATCTCACTCCCCCAAGTGAGGGAACCGCGCGTCCCGGAGGCCCTGCCGATCACCCTTCGCGGGGTTGTGCGGCTGCCAGTAACGTGCGCGGCCATGGAGAACCTGATCGACGGCAAGGCGGTCGCGGCGCAGGTGCGGGCCGAGGTGGGGGAGCGCGTGCGGGCGCTGCAGGAGCGCACCGGCGTGCAGTGCGGCCTCGCCACGGTGATGGTCGGCGACGA
>Ga0105245_10004977_pt1 | contig 11683 bp, 11 predicted proteins | sample KBSM54metaG_FD_81523 | JGI IMG/M metagenome (GOLD analysis project Ga0105245, IMG submission 81523) | Miscanthus rhizosphere microbial communities from Kellogg Biological Station, Michigan, USA - KBS M5-4 metaG | ecosystem: Host-associated > Plants > Roots > Rhizosphere > Soil | place...
ACTACCGAAGAGATGTGGGACGTCACGATCGCGACGAACCTGTCGGCGATCTTCTGGGCGTGCCGCGCCGCGATCCCGCACATGCTGGCCGGCGACGGCGGATCCATAGTCAACACGTCGTCGACGCTCGGGCAGCAGGGCTCGGAGGGCTACGCCGCGTACGGCGCGGCGAAAGCCGGGCTCATCGCGCTCACCCGCCAGATCGCGGTCGAGTACGGGCCGAAGGTCCGTGCCAACGTGATCGCGCCCGGATCGATCGACACGCCACGCTTCCGCAAGGTGACCGAGCGGATGGACGATGCCGAGAGCTTCCTCGGGATGCTGCAACGCACGATCCCGATGCGGCGGCTCGGGCTCGCCGACGACGTGGCGCGACTCGCGTTGTTCCTCGCGAGCGACGCGTCGGCCTACACGTCGGGTGCGGTGATCCCGTGCGACGGCGGCCTGGCGGCGTTCCGGTGAGTCCCAACGGTCGCGTTTCGCTCGTGACCGGCGGGGCGTCGGGTCTCGGCGAGGCGATCGTCAACCGGCTCGCGTCCGACGGCGACCACGTGATCGTCGCCGACGTCGACGAGCCCGGCGCCCGGCTCGTGGTCGACAACCTCATCGCCGCCGGGCTGTGGGCCGACATGGTGACCGTCGACGTCACGAGCGAGGGCGAAGTCGCCGCGATGATCGACGGTCTGATGGAGCGGCACGGCCGGCTCGACGCGCTCGTGTGTTCGGCCGCGATCGAGACGCGCTCGTCGGTGGTCGACTGCGCCGACGACGACTGGCAACGGGTGCTCGACGTGAACCTCAAGGGCCCGTTCCTGTGCTGCAAGCACGGCATCCCCGCGATCGTGCGGACCGGCGGGGGCTCGGTCGTGCTGCTCGGTTCCGTGCTCGGCGCGATCGGTTCGCCCGGCTACGCCGCGTACTGCGCGTCCAAGGGCGCGCTCGTGAACCTCGCCAAGCAGGCCGCCATCGAGCATGCGCCCGATCAAGTGCGCGTCAACGTCGTGTCACCCTCGGCCACCGACACCGGATTGTTCGCGCGCGTCGCGGCGCGCTCCGACGACCCGGAGCGGATGATGCAGATGGTCGCGGGCAACACGCCGATGCAGCGGCTGGGCACCGCGGCGGAGGTCGCCGCCACGGTCGCGTTCCTGTGCTCCGACGGCGCCGCGTTCATCAGCGGCACGGTCATCCCCCTCGACGGCGGCATGGCCGCCCGCCGCATCGTCTGACCGAAAAACCAGCGAACCGGCGTCGTACAACCACCGTATGGGTGGTTGAGTGACGCCGGTTCGATTCAGGACCAGGGGTCGAGGCGCTGCAGGTAGCGCAGCATCGCGGCGGTGGTCTCGCGCGGGTGCTCCTGTTGGGTCCAGTGCCCGCAGTTCTCGATCACGATCTTCTCGACGTTCGGGACCCGCTCCTCCATACCCTCGGTCATCTCGGGACGGAGCACGCGGTCGTCGGCGCCGGAGATCATCAGGCAGGGCACGTCGATCGTGCGGTGCGCGATCGATGCCGTGAGCTCCCAGTTGCGATCCATGTTGCGGTAATACTCGAGCGGCGGCGTGAGCGCGCCCCATCCGTGGTACGCGCGCTTGTAGACGTCGCGCACCTCACGCGGGAACGCCTGGCTGACCGTGGTTGCCGGTCCGTCGAACATCACGTCGACGAAGTCGTCGTACGGACGCCCGCCCCACGCGAACACCCACTCGGCGACGCCGCGGTCCTGGAACTGCACGAGGTAGAACGGACGATCGGCGGTGCGGCGGCGGAGCGTCTCGACCGGCGGCGCGTGCGGGCGCGGCAGGTCGGGTGTGTTCACACCGATCACGCCCGCGATGCGCTCGGGATACTGACGGGCCATGATCCACACGAGCAGCCCGCCCCAGTCGTGGCCCGCAATGACAACGCGCTCGGCACCGAGCGTGTCGACCAGTCCCATCAGCGTGCCGTTGATCCACTCGCAGTCGTAGGTGACGTCGGGCTTGTCGGAGCGCCCGTAGCCGGGGAGGTCGGGCGCGACCACGTGGAAGCCCGCGGCTCCGAGCGGACCGAGCTGGTGCCGCCACGAGTAGGCGATCTCCGGGAAGCCGTGCAGCAACAGCACCAGCGGCCCGTCCGCCGGCCCCGACTCGAGACAGAACAGCCGGATCCCGTTGGCGAGGCGATATCCACTGTTACTCATGCGGCTTCGACCTCTTCCATTGGGCTCCGACTCGGCGGCCCTCCACGCGCAGACGCGCGCTCGTCCATCGCCCGGGCCACCGAGATCTCCGCCCCGCCCGGCCCTCCATCACGCGCGATCGTCTCGCAACTGTCGGGCCTCCGGATCTGCGCCTGGCCATGGATCGCACCGTAACGAAGTCCTAGCGTTGGCCGCGATGGCCGGCGGCCCGCGCTTCGAGCAGCACATGAGCGACGAGGACGCGCTCATGTGGCTGGTCGAGAAGGATCCGATCCTCCGCTCCACGATCGTGGCCGTCGCCCTGTTCGACCGGCCACCCGACTTCGACCGGCTGCGCGCTCGCATCGAACGCGCGACCTGCCTCATTCCTCGCTTCCGGCAGCGGGTGGTGTCGCCGCCGTTCCGGCTCGGACCGCCGCGCTGGTGCGTCGAGGAGACGTTCGACCTCGACTTCCACCTGCGCCGCGTCCGCCTGCCCGCGCCCGGCACCGAACGCACGCTGCTCGACGCCCTCGGGCCGATCGCGTCGGCCGCCTTCGACCGCGCGCGTCCGCTGTGGGAGTTCACGCTGTTCGAAGGCTTGTACGACGCCGACGGCATCGAACGCGCCGCTTTCTCGATGAAGGTGCACCATGCGGTGACCGACGGGGTCGGCGGCATGGCACTGCTCGCCCTGCTCGTCGACCTGACCCCCGACGCGGCCGAGCCGACCGACACGCCCGCAGTGCCGGCACCCGAGCACATGGGTACCGCCGACCTCGTGCGCGACTCGATGACGCACTCGGTACGCCGAGCGCTCGGCATTGCGAGGCGTCTGCCCGCATCGGCGCTCTCCGCGGCGTACTCCGCCGCGCGCGATCCCGTCGGCGCGGGCGCCACGGTGGTGCGCACGGCCCGCTCGATCGGGCGCACGATCGCACCCGCGACCGAGCCGATGTCGCCGGTGATGCGCGCACGCGGTCTCGGCCGCCGTCTCGACGTGTTCGAGCTCCCGCTCGAGGACGTCCGCCGCGCCGCGAAGGCGACCGAAGGCAGCGTCAACGACGTGTTCGTCGCCGCGGTCGTCGGCGGCCTCCACCGCTACCACGAGCACCACGGCGACGCGCCCGACGCGCTGCGCATGACGCTGCCGATCAACCTCCGCCGCGACGGCGACGACTCCGGTGGCAACCACTTCGCACCGGCGCGCTTCGCGGTGCCGGCGACGATCGCGCACCCGGCCGACCGGGTGCTCGCGATCCGCGGCCTCGTGCGCCAGTGGCGCGCTGAGCCCGCGCTGCAACTCACCGGTCAGCTCGCAGGCGTCCTGAACCGGCTGCCGACCGCGACGACGACCGCGCTGTTCGGCGGGATGCTCAAGTGCTGCGACTTCGTCGCCACCAATGTCCCCGGCGCGCCGGTGCCGGTGTACGCCGCGGGGGCGCGGGTCGAGCGGCTCTACGCGTTCGCGCCGCCGGCGGGCGCGGCGGTCAACGTCTCGTTGATCTCGCACTGCGACACCTGCTGCATCGGTGTCGTCACCGACACCACCGCGGTTCCCGACGCGGGTGTGCTGTTGTCGTGCCTGCGCGCCGGGTTCGACGAGGTGCTGGCGTACGCGTAATCGGCGCGTTCGCCTCGGCAACGCGTAGATTCGGCGCATGGTGCACGCGCGGCGGGCGAGCGACGACGATGTCGCGGCGTGGCGCGACGACGGTTGGGTGCTGATCGAGGGCCTGGTCCCGACCGACGTCATCGACGCGGCCGCCGCCGACCTCTGGCACATGTTCCCGACGGGGGAGCAGTACCACGCCGACCCCGACGGCGTGCGCGAGCAGTGGATCGGCCACCCCGCCCGCCGGCCCGAGATCTACACGTGGCCGCCCGACGGTCCCGGCTTCCGGCCCGAGCAGCACATCTGGCAGGGACACTTTCCGTTCCCGGGCACCGGCGCGCTCAACCGCCTGAGCGTGCACCCCGCGATCGTCGACTTCGCCGAGCGCGCGCTGCAGACGAGCGATCTGCGGCTGTACCAGATCCACACGTCGGCGAAGTACGGCGGCGAGACCAATTACGAACAGCCGATGCACACCGACCGGAACCACTCGTGGCTGCCCGCGAAGAACGAGCCGCCGTGGTGGCATCTCGAGACGTTTCTCTATCTGTCGGACGTCGACGAGGGCAACGCGCCGACGCATCTCGTGCGACGCCCCGATTCGGGGGACCGCGCGACAACCGCGCCGCTCGTCATGCCGAACCGCGACCCCGAGCTGTATGCGGCCGAACGACCCGCGCCCGGCGTGCGCGGCTCGTTGCTCGCGTACCGCACCGATGTGTTCCACCGCGGCGTCGACGTGACGGCACCCGACGGCGCGCGTTTCATCCTGGCGCTCGCGTTCAAGCCGGCCGGCGTCGACTGGATCGGCTACCAGTCGTACCAGTCGAAATCGACGTCGCTCGACTGGGTGAAGTTCGTCGAAGGTTCGACGCCGCGCGAGCTCGAGCTGTTCGGGTTCCCGCCGCCGGGCCATCCCATCTGGGACACCGCGGTGCTCGACGGCACCGCCGAGCGGTACCCGGATCTCGATCTGGCGCCGTGGCGCGACGCGCTCTGAAACCCGTCCGGCCGGTCGGGGGCCGGTCGCTAACGTGATTTGGTGAGCGCTCCCCCCTCCGAGATCACGCAGATCGCGATCCCCGACGCGCTGCGCCCGCGCGACGGCCGGTTCGGGTCGGGCCCGTCGAAGGTGCCGCAGGCGGCGATGGCCGCGCTGGCCGACGCGGCGCCCGGGTTCATGGGCACCAGCCACCGGCGCGACGGCGTGCGGTCGGTCGTGCGTCGCATCCGCGCGGGGATCGCAGAGCTGTTCGCGCTGCCCGACGGGTACGAAGTCCTTCTCGGCAACGGCGGATCGACCCTCTTCTGGGACGCGGCCGCGTTCGGCCTGATCGAACGGCGCAGCACGCACCTCGTGCTGGGAGAGTTCTCGTCGAAGTTCGCCGCGGTCACGCGTGCCGCGCCGCACCTCGACGACCCGCAGGTGTGCGAGACGCCGCCCGGCGAACGCCCGCAACTCCCCGACCGCGTCGAGGGCGACGTGTACGCGTACCCGCACAACGAGACGTCGACTGGCGTCGCGGTCGAGGTGTACCGGCCCGGGGGCGATGCGCTCGTCGTGGTCGACGGCACGTCGGCCGCCGGCGGCATGCGCGTCGACGCGGCGAATTTCGACGTCTACTACTTCGCGCCCCAGAAGTGCTTCGCGAGCGACGGCGGCATGTGGCTCGCCTGCTGCTCGCCGGCCGCACTCGCGCGCATCGAGCAGCTCACGCGCGACCGCTGGACCCCGGTGACGCTCGACCTCTCCGTGGCGATCGAGAACTCGCGTCTCGAACAGACTTACAACACCCCTGCGCTGGCGACGCTGTTCCTGCTCGACCACCAGTTGCAGTGGATGCTCGCCAACGGCGGGATGGAGTTCTCCGCAGGCCGGTGCGACGCATCGGCCGGCATCCTCTACGGGTGGGCCGACGGTCACGCCCACGCGACGCCGTTCGTCACGGAGTCGAGCGCGCGCAGCCACGTGAGCGCGACGATCGACTTCGACGACACGGTCGACGCGGCCGCGCTCGCCACGGCGCTGCGCGCCAACGGGATCCTCGACGTGGAGCCGTACCGCAAGCTCGGGCGCAATCAGCTGCGCATCGCGATCTTCCCGGCGATCGAGCCCGACGACGTCGAGCGGCTCACGCGGGCGATCGACTACGTCGTCGAACGACTCGGCTCGACGGCACGCTGACCCGGGCCGTAGCTTCCGGCCATGCTGCTGCTCCACGAGATCCACACCGTCGCCGGCCGCCGCGAAGACGAGTTCGAGGCCGCGTTTCGCGACGGATGGATGGCGACGCTCGCGAAGGACGACGACGCCCGCCTCCTCTACTTCCTGCGGCTCGCGCACGGCACCGGCCGCGCGTACCACCTCGTCACGATCACCGCCCTGCGCGACGGCAACGCGTACGAACGGCTCGCGACCCGAGTCCAGCGCGGCGACCTGCGCAGCTGGGCGGCCGACGTCGACAAGCTGCGCCACGAGGTGGCCGGGAAGATCCTGCTGCCGGTCGAGTGGTCACCGATGCACGACATCGACCTCGCCACCGTCCCTACCGACGGTCGCACGCACGAACCCGTCCTCTACATGGAGGACAGCGCGTGGCCGCACGAGGCCATGCTCGACCAGTACCTCGAGAAGGCGCGCACGCACTACGCACCGAGCCTCGAGCAGCAGACCGAGCGGTCGCTGCTCACGTTGCTCGGCGTGTTCCAAGCCGCGCTCGGCGCAGCCCGGCGCCGCGAGGTCGTGCTGTGGCAGCGCGTCGACTTCCCCGAGCGGCTCCCCGCGCTGTTCACCCGCGAGCTGCCCGCGCACGTGAAGGGCCCGGGCACTTGGATGCACGACGCGCTCGAAGTGCGCGACGACTGGCAGAGCCGGCTCTTGCGCAGTGCGAGCTGGTCGCCGCTGGGCTAACCGGGCGAGCTCACGGCGGCCGTCGGTGCAGCCAGGCGCAGATCCTCAGGCCCGGGCGGTCGGCGAATTCGATGCAGGCGATGGAGGGCCTGAGGTCGCAGCCGCATGAACGTGAACGCGTCGGTCGACCCGGCGACTCGCGAGCAGGAGGACCGCGGCCACCGCGGCGAGCGCGAACACCAGGCCCCACGGGCGGTGGGGCGCCGGCGGCGCGTGATCGAGCACGACGGTGATGCCTGTGACGATCTGTTGCGGGACGCCCGTCGCCGCCGTCCCCGTGACAGTCAGCAGATCGAGGCGGCCGAGCGGCGCGTCGTCGGGCACTACGACACGCGTCTCGGTCTTGCCGTCCGCATCGACGGGCGCGCGCAACAGATCGCGGCCCGCGATCGCGATCGTCACGAGACTTCCCGGCTGCCAACCCGCGGAGGACACCTCGATCGCGCTCCCGCGCAGAGGGGTCGTGTCGCTCACCTTCACGCCGCCGACCGTTACGTTCGGCGCCGCACCCGCGGGGACCGCGGCGAGCACGACCATGACTGCGGCGGCGCAGAGCGCGCCCAGGGTGCGGAAGAACTGTCGCCGCATCACGGCCGCACGCACGCGGCGGCCCGGTTCGCGAGCCCCGCGCCGCGGCGCCACTGGCGGAGCTCGTGCTCGTCGATCCCGTTCGTGAGGAAGCAGAACGACACGCCGGTGTCGGGATCGGCCCACGCGATCTGACCGCCCGCGCCGTTGTGCCCGAACGCGCGCGGCCCGACGACACGCCCCATCCCCCGCATGTGCGCCCGTTCGCCTTCGCCCTTCACCACCAGCCCGCGTGTCCGGTTGGCGGGAGTTCCCATGTAGTCCGGGAAGGTGTTGCGCACCGTCGACGTCACGTCGCTCAGCACTTCGGGCTTCCAGATCGTGAGCGGATCGCGCAGCAACGCCTGGTAGAAGAGCGCGAGGTCGGCCGCGGTCGACACGCCGCCGCCGCCGGGGACGCCGACCGCGCGCACGGCCGGCTGATTGAAGCTGAGCAGCGCCGGGGTCGTGACCTCGGTGAGCGGGAGCTCGCGGATCCCGATCGCGGCTTCGAGCTCGTCGGGCGTGGCCGGCGCGCCCGTCGCGATCAGGTCGTTGATGTCGGCTTGGTCGCAAGCCGGCACGCCGACCTGCAGGCCGGTCACGCCGAGGGGCTCGAGGATGCGGGTGCGGATGAACTCGCGAAAGTCGGTGCCCGAGACTCGTTCGATGACCTCGGCCAGCACCCAGTGGGCCGATGTCGGGTGGTACTCGAAGCGGGTGCCGGGCTCCCAGTTGCAGCGCCATTGCCCGAACCGCGCCAGCCGGCGTTCACGGTCGTCCCAGTCGAGGGCCGCGAACGGCGCGCGGGGGAAGCCCGAGGTGTGCAGCATCACCTGTTCGACGGTGATGACGTCCTTCCCGTTCGTACCGAACTCCGGCACGAGCTCGGCGACCGGGCGCGTCACGTCGAGTACGCCCTCGCCCATCAGGATCCACATCGCCGATGCGACGACCGGCTTCGTGGCCGAGAAGATCACGTAGCGCGAGCCGGCGGCCGCGGCTCCGAGCGTGATCCACACCGCGAGCTTCCCGTCGCGGGCGAACGCGAGCTGGCACGAAGGCAGCAGGCCTTCGTCGATCTCGCGTTGCGCGCGGGCAACAAGGTCGTCGAGCGCGAGTGCGTCGATGCCGTGGTCTCCCGGCGCACCCTCGATCGTGCGGGTGAACGGCGGTGAGCTCACGGCGCGGACAATAACGGTACGACGATGTACACGCACGTGCGGCGACGGTCGTTGAAACGTCGATCGACCTTCCGTACCCTCAACAGCAACAGTGCAGAGCGGGGACCCCATGCGAGTCATCCGGATTGTGGTCGCGCTCGCGATCGTGGTGCTGGTTCCGGTGCTCACGGCTTCAGCCGCCCACGCCACGCTCGAGGGACCGTGCACCGCGAGCGGCAAGATCTCGGCGACGACCTACGACGCGCACCTCGCGACGGCGAAGATCCCGCGCACCGGCGACGTCCACTGGAAGGGCGCGATCAACAACGGGGGCCGCGGCCAACGCCCGATCGAGGGCAAGGTCTACGTCAAGCTGCCGCCGCCCTTCGGCCGGGTCCAGCTGGCCGGCAGTTGGAACGGACCGTCGAGCCTGTACGCGAACAGCGGCACGTATCACTACGACCTGCCGGAGGTGCTCGTCGGCCCGAAGTTCACCGTGTCCGGCCACCACGCCGAGCGCGGCGCGGTCGTGTGCCGCGGCTCGATCGAGGTGCAGCTCTCGGGGTCGCCGATCAAGAACCCCGCGCTGATCGCGTCTCTGGTGATCACCGTGTTCGCGATCCTCAACTTCTTCCTGGCACTCCGCGCGAAGGTGGTGTGAGGTGCGACGGCGCGGCCGCCCGATCCGAGGGTTCTTCGCCGGCCTGTTGCTCGGCATCTTCCTGAGCCTCGACCTCGCGCTGATGGGCGCGGTGAAGCTCGAGAGCCCGGTACTGACGATCCTGCCGGCCGCGCTCGCGGTGCTCGGATTGATCCTGGGCTGGTGGGCGCCGCTCGGCCGCCCCAAGAAGGTGCGCAGGTCGAAGGCGGAGCCGCTCCCGGAGCCGGTCGCCTGGCCCGACGACGCGCCGGTCGAGGGCAGCATGACGGCGAGCGGCCTGTCGTTCCCCGTGCCGCCGCCCCCTCCCCCGGTCGGCGCGCCGCCCGCCGCGCCGCCGCCCGCCGAGCCGCCGTCGATTTGACCGCGCGCCGGCGCCACGCTGGCATGAGCGGTTCATGGACTTCAACGATTCACCCGAGGATGCGGCCTGGCGCACGGAGTGCCGCGCGTGGCTGGAAGCGAATGCCCCGTCGGTCGCCGGGCCGAACGGCGACCAGAGCTCGATGTTCGAGCCCGGTGGCCCCGACTACCTCGAGCGGGCGCGCCGCTGGCAGGCGCTGAAGTTCGACGCGGGCTTCGCGCGCATCACGTGGGAGCCGGAGTTCGGCGGGCGCAGCGGCACCACGACGCAGCAGATCATCTTCAGCCAGGAGGAAGCCCGCTTCGACGTGCCGACCGCGGTGTTCGTGATCGGGCTCGGCATGATCGCCCCGACGTTGCGCGCGTGCGGTACCGACGCGCAGCAGCACCGATACCTCACGAAGTTGCTCCGCGGTGAGGAGATCTGGAGCCAGCTGTTCAGTGAGCCCGGTGCCGGCTCCGACGTCGCGTCACTCTCGACGACCGCGGTGCGCGACGGCGACGAGTGGGTGCTCAACGGCCAAAAGGTGTGGACGTCGGGCGCGCAGTACTCCGACTTCGGCGAGATCATCTGCCGCACCAACCCCGAAGCCGAGAAGCACAAAGGCATCACCGCGTTCATCGTCGATATGCGCGCGCCGGGCGTCACCATCAAGCCGCTGAAGCAGATGAACGGCGGTGCATCCTTCAACGAAGTGTTCTTCGACGACGTCCGCGTCCCGAACGACAACGTGCTCGGCGGAGTGCACGAAGGCTGGACGGTCGCAATCACCACGCTCATGAACGAGCGCGTCGCGATCGGCTCGGGCGGGGGCGGCGCCGGGCGCGGCAGCGTGCACGACCTCATCCAACTGGCGCAGCGACGTGGCATGAACACTGACCCGGTCATACGCCAGCGGCTGGCCGACCTCTACACGAAGAGCCGCATCCAGAAGTTCTCGTCGATGCGGACGCTCACCGCGTCGCTCAAGGGCAAGGTTCCGGGGCCGGAAGGGTCGATCGGCAAGCTGTTCGGCGGCCGGATGCTCACCGCGATGGGCGACCTCGCGATCGAGCTCGTCGGTGCCGGCGCGGTGGCGCGCGCCGACGACGACTACCACTGGCACCAGGCCGCGCTGGGTGCCCCGGCCGCGCACATCGCGGGCGGCTCCGACGAGGTGATGAAGAACATCATCGGCGAACGCGTCCTGGGACTCCCCGGCGAACCGAGGGTCGACAAGGGAGTCCCCTGGCGCGACGTGCTTCGCTAACTACTGCTCCCGCGAGCCCGGGGGCTGCTCCTCGGCCGCGGCTTCCACCGGCGCCGGCAGCACCTCGTCGGCCGCGCCCACGTCGGGCGGCGCGACCGCCGGCTGCGGCACGCGGCCGTTGCCGTTGCTCGTTCCGAACGTCCGCATCAGCGTCGCCGCGAGCCCTTCCAGCGCACCGCCCCCGCCGCCGCCGCTCGTGACGAGCACGTCGGGGACGACGGTCACGTGCCCGTCGGCCACCGCGTTCGCCACCGCGACCAGCGCGGTCGCACCTTGACCGAGTGCCTGGGTCTGAGCCTCGAAGCCGGCGGCGCGTGCGAGGCCGAGTGCCTCCGTGGCCTTCGCCTCGGCCAGGCCGATCGCCTCGGTCTTGGCCGCCTCGGCCCGGCCCGTGAGCTCGACGAAGGCCGCTTCGCCACGAGCCTGCGCCTGCCGCGCCTGCGCCTCGTTGTCCTTGATGGAGATGCCGACCGCCGACGTCGCGAGCTGCGCCTGCATGTCGGCCGTGCCCTTCGCCTTCTCCAGCTCGATGCGAGCGATTTGCGCGCGCTCCTGCTCGGCCAGCGTCTCCTTCTCCTGGTTCGCGATCTCGCGCTGCGTCAGCACCACCACGAGCTCGGCCGGGAATTCGACGTCCTGGATGTAGACGCCGCGGGTCTCGACGTCGTAGGCGGACAGGTAGGAGGCGATCGCCTCGTACGCGCTCTCCTGCACCTGGGTGCGGGTCTCGATGAAGCGCACCGCCTCGAGGCTCTGCAGCGTGTTGCGGAAGTGGTTGCCCACCGCGGCCTGCAGCACTTCGTTGACGAGGTTCTGCATCGTGCCCACCATGGAGATGACCTTCGGCGCCCGCGTGTCGGGCACGTGGATCTGCACCTGCAGGTCGATGCGGAACACGAATCCCTCGCGGCTCTTCGCCTCGATCGGCGACAGGTGCGCGTCGAGGTTGTGCGCGGTCGAGACTGCGTTCGCCCAGTTGAGCGTGAGGATCG
>Ga0105245_10004978_pt1 | contig 11682 bp, 10 predicted proteins | sample KBSM54metaG_FD_81523 | JGI IMG/M metagenome (GOLD analysis project Ga0105245, IMG submission 81523) | Miscanthus rhizosphere microbial communities from Kellogg Biological Station, Michigan, USA - KBS M5-4 metaG | ecosystem: Host-associated > Plants > Roots > Rhizosphere > Soil | place...
CGATGCCGATTGCGTGGTCATCGTGACGGACCACAAGAAGTTCGACTACGCCGCGCTGGTGAAAAACGCGCGCCTGATTGTCGACACTCGCAATGCCTTGAAGGGCATCCAATCGGATAAGATTGTGCGGTTATAGGCGATACTGACCCTTATGCAGGAGCAGGCGACCAAGGCTGGGCTACGTGTCCGCACGCTCCGGAAAGCCTACAAAGACGTCGTTGCGGTGGATGGCATCGATCTCGAAGTGCACGCCGGAGAATGTTTTGGACTGCTCGGTCCCAACGGCGCTGGAAAAACCACCACCATCGAGATCTGCGAGGGTCTGACCGAGCCGGATTCGGGTGAAGTCGAGCTGCTGGGCTTACATTGGAAAACGGATTCCGAAGCGCTTCGCCAGCGTCTGGGCATCCAGCTTCAGGAAACGCAGCTTTCCGAAAAGCTGACCGTCCTGGAAACGCTGCAGCTCTTTCGTAGCTTCTTTCGCCAGGGTCCCGGCGCCGAAGAAGCCATCCAAAAAGTCCAGCTGGAGGAAAAACGCGACGCCCGCGTAGGAAGTCTTTCCGGCGGGCAGAAGCAGCGCCTTGCCTTGGCGTGTGCTCTGGTGGGCGATCCAGACCTCCTATTTCTGGATGAGCCGACCACCGGCCTCGATCCCCAGGCTCGCCGTCAATTGTGGGATCTGATTGAAGAATTCAAACTGGCCGGCCGCACCATTCTGCTGACCACGCACTACATGGAGGAAGCCGAGCGGCTCTGCGACCGGGTGGCCATTATGGATCACGGCAAGGTAATCTCGCAGGGCACTCCACGCGAGCTGATCGCATCCATCGGCGTCGAGCATGTGGTCGAATTCTCGGCCGGAAACACCACGCTCGACCTCGCTGGCATCGGCCGCATCCCTGGGGTTCGTGATGTTCGCTCGGAAAACGGCAGCGTGCTGATGCAGGTTACCGAGTTGCATCAGGCCGTGCCCGCGCTGCTTGCGGAGCTGAACCGGCAAGGAGTTCCCCTCACCGAGCTGCGTACTCATTCGGCCACTTTGGAAGACGTCTTCGTACATTTAACCGGGCGCCATCTTCGCGATGAGTAGACTAAGCGAACACTCCCTGTTCCAGCTCACGCTCGTGCGGATGCGCGAATTCATCCGTGAGCCTGAAGCGCTGTTCTGGGCCCTTATTTTTCCCATCGCCCTGGCGGCGGGATTGGGCATCGCATTTCGTAACCAGCCCCCGCAGGTTCTGACCATCGCAGCAGTCACTCCGCGCCTGGCAGAAGCGTTACGTCAAGAGAAGCTGCTGAATGTGATGGAGCTTCCTCCTGCGCTGGCCGAACAGTCGTTGCGCAACGGCAAGGTTGTCTTTCTGGCCGAGCCGGCCTCGGACGGAAGTGTCGCCTATCGTTACGACGACACGAACCCTGAAGGTCGCCAGGCCCGGATGCTTGCCGACCAGGCGATCCAGCGCGCATCCGGACGCCGGGATCCCGTTGCCGGTAGCGACCGGATTATGCGCGAACCCGGATCGCGCTACATCGATTTCCTGATTCCCGGCCTGATCGGCATGGGCATCATGGGAAACGCCGTCTGGGGCCTGGGATTTTCAATCGTCGATGCACGCCGCAAGAAACTACTGAAGCGCATCATCGCCACCCCCATGCCTAAGCACTACTACTTGCTGTCTTTCCTGCTCTGGCGGCTCTTGCTGCTGGTGGTGGAAGTGGGCGTCCCATTGGCCTTTGGCGCGCTGGTCTTCGGGGTTCCCCTGCGCGGTTCAGCGCTCGCCCTCATCGCGATCTCGATCCTGGGGGCGCTCGCGTTTAGCGCCCTGGGGCTGCTGGTCGCGTCCCGCGTGCGAACCATAGAAGCCATCTCCGGGCTGGCCAACGCCACCATGGTTCCTATGTGGATCGTCTCAGGCGTGTTCTTTTCTTCGCAACGATTCCCCGATTTGGTGCAGCCGCTGATCAAGGCGCTACCGCTAACCGCCGTGATCGACGCCCTGCGCGCCAACATGCTGCAAGGGGCCGGGTTCGCTCAGATGGCTCCGCAAGCTGCTGTGCTGGGTGCGTGGCTGGTGGTTTGCTTCGGCCTTGCCCTGAAATTGTTCCGCTGGCGCTAGGTTTACTTGCCGAAATACGCTGGGTCGTATTCCACTGCCGTTTTCTTTTTCAGCGCCTCAATCGCCTTCTGCCCGATGTCCGGCCGGATCTTTTGCTCGATTTCAGCCCGTGCATCGTCGAAGGGCTTGGATTTGCGCTCTTCGACCAGGATGAGGTGATACCCATACGCTGTCTTGATGGGCTCTGTGATCTGTCCCAGCGGAGCCTTAAAGACTACTTCGTCGAATTCCGGAATCATCTGACCTTGCCCGAACGTGCCCAAGTCGCCTCCGTTTTCGCCCGAACCCACATCATCGGACTCAGTCTTGGCGACTTCTTCGAACTTCGCGCCCGCCACGATTTTGGCGCGCACTTCTTTGGCTTTCGCCAGGGCTTCGCCGTCCGTCAGATCCTTGTGGCCGTCACGCACCGGCACACGCGAGCCCTGCATCCGAATCAGGATGTGGCGCGCCTTCACCTCGTCCCAGTCGCCTTTGTGTGCTGCGTAATATGCCTGCAAGGCGGCATCGTCGGGATTGGCGGCTGTCAGCTCCTGATACACAGCGTTCGCCAGAATCTGGTCGGACTGCAACCCGATCCTCGCCTTCACGCCAGCCGACTGATCCAGCTTGCGTGCTTTGGCCTCCTGCGCCATCACCTTGAGCTCGGCGATCTGCTCCGCCAGGCTTCGCCGTGCTTCAGGCGTCTGGAGCTGCGACTGCTGCTGCGCCGGCAACGTCGAGATAATCTCCTCGAACATCGACCGCGTAATCTTCTCCGGGCCTACCGTAATCACCACCGGATCGGCGACAGCGGCGGTTGCAGGAACGGCCTGTTGTCCCCATAGCGACACGCTCAAAAGAGGCGTGCCCAGCACAAATGCGAGGGATTTCATAAACTCAGCATAGAAGCCCGGTCCTGGCGGGCCGGTTTCCCCTTTACATGCCCATACCCTACGGCGGGTCCTTTTTGCTGGAAGCTCCGCCGGACGTGTTTACGCCCGAAGACTTCACCGCCGAGCACCGCGCCATCGCCAAAACCACCGATGATTTCTGGACCCGTGAAGTGGCCCCGAATGTCGAGGCCATTCAGAACCAAGACTTCGATGTCCTGAAGCGCACGCTACGCAAGTCCGCCGAGTTGGGGCTGGTGGGAGTGTTGCTGAGCGAAGAGTATGGCGGCATGGATCTCGATCTGGTCTCTTCCATGATCGTTGCGGAAGGCATCGGCCGGGACGGATCCTATGCCGTCTGCCACGGCGGTCAATCCGGCATCGGCGTCTTGCCGGTTTCCTTGTTCGGCTCCGATGCCCAGAAGCAGAAGTATCTTCCCCGGCTCGCCTCCGCCGAATGGATCGCCGCATATTGCCTGACAGAGGCGCAGGCCGGATCCGATGCCTTGGCCGCACGCACCCGTGCCGACCTGTCTGCCGATGGCACGCACTACGTGCTCAACGGCCAGAAGATGTGGATCACCAACGGCGGCATCGCGGATTTCTTCACGGTATTCGCAAAAGTCGATGGCGAAAAGTTCACGGCGTTTTTGGTCGAGCGCTCGTGGCCTGGAGTTTCCCCCGGTGCGGAAGAGAAAAAGATGGGCCTGAAGGGCAGCTCTACCACCGCCGTATTCTTCGATAACGTCAAGGTCCCGGTGGAAAACGTCCTCGGCGAGGTGGGACGCGGCCACATCATCGCATTCAATATCCTCAACCTCGGGCGCTTGAACCTGGCCGTCAGCGCGCATGGGAAGTGCCGCCAGGTGCTGGCCGATGCGATCCGCTACGCCAAAGAACGCCGCGCCTTCGGTAAATCCATTGCCGAGTTCGGCCTGATCCAGCACAAGCTTGCCGAGATGGCGGTGCGGATGTACGTCAATGAGAGCATGATCTACCGCGTCGCCGGACATATTCAGGATTCCGGCCAGCCCCTCCTCAAAGCCGCCGAAGATTTTGCCGCTGAATGCTCCATGATCAAGATCTTCGGATCCGAGACGCTTGATTACGTGGTGGATGAAGCCCTGCAGATCCACGGAGGCTACGGCTATCATCAAGATTACGCAGTGGAACGTGCGTATCGCGATGCGCGCATCAATCGCATCTTTGAAGGTACGAATGAGATCAATCGTCTTCTCGTCACCGGCATGCTGCTCCGGCGCGCAAAGAAGGGAATCCTCCCTCTGGCCGCGGCCGTGAAGGATCTTTCCGCTACGGCTACTTCGGATCCGGTCGTAAACGCCAAGAAAGTGGGGCTGTTTCTTTTGGGAGTCGCGTCGAAGCACTATGGTGAGTCCCTGGAAGAACACCAGGAAGTCGTCGCCGGCATCACCGATGTGTTCATGAGTGCGCTGGCGCTGGAATCCGCAGCATTGCGCGCTAAAAAGAGCAAGAAGGAAAACGCCGCCGAGATGGCTGCCGTATTTAGCGACGAGACCATGGAATCGATTAAGGCATCCGCCAAGACCGTGTTGGCAGCGTGTTCGGAAGTGTATTCGCTGCGCACGAATCTGGCTCTGCTGCGGGGATTGACGGCGTATGAACTGGTGAACTCCGTAGCCCTTCGCCGCCGGATCGCCGGTAGGCTTCTCGAAGCCGGACGCTACATCGTATGATTCGGATCGCGAACGGTCAGGGCTTCTGGGGCGACTCCCTCCAGGCTCCCGTCGAGCAAATTCGCCGTGGGCCCATCGATTACCTCACCCTCGACTATCTGGCTGAAGTCACCATGTCCATTCTGCAAAAGCAGCGGACGCGGGATCCCCAGGCCGGCTACGCTCGCGATTTCGTGGAATTGATCGCCCGTGTTCTGCCGGATCTCAAGGACCGCCGCATTCGAGTCATCGCGAACGCCGGCGGCATCAATCCCATGGGCTGCCGCGATGCCGTGCTCGAAGCCGCGGCGCGCCAGAACATCAAGATCAAGGTCGCCACGGTCACCGGCGACGACATCACGGACCGTCTGGATCAGTTCTTTAAACGCGGCATCGAGCTCAAGAACATGGACACGGGCGAACCGCTCTCCGCGATTCAAGCGCAAGTCGAGCGAGCCAACGTTTACTTTGGAGCGTTCCCTGTCGCCGAAGCGCTCAGTCAGGGTGCCGAAATCGTGATCACTGGACGCGTGGCGGACGCGGCTCTGACGCTTGCGCCCATGGTTCACGAATTCGGCTGGAAAGAAACCGACTGGGACAAGCTCTCCGCCGGCGTCATCGCGGGACATGCTATCGAATGCGGCGCGCAGGTCACCGGCGGCAACTGCCAGGTGGATTGGGAGACCATTCCCGATCTGGCCGACATCGGGTACCCCATCGTCGAAGCCGAGCCGGATGGAACCTTCTGCGTTACCAAGCACGCTGGTACCGGCGGACGCGTGACCGTGGCATCCGTCAAAGAACAGCTGCTCTATGAGATCGGCGATCCGGCGCAGTACATTACTCCCGATTGCGTCGCCGATTTCACCACCATCCACCTGGAGCAAGCCGGGCCGGATCGCGTACGTTTCACCGGCGTGCGCGGCCGTCCCGCGACGAATTATTACAAGGTCTCCGCGAGCTTCACCGCGGGGTATAAAGCCGTCGGCTCGGTGGTTTATACCTGGCCTGACGCGTATAAGAAAGCTCGCGCTGCCGATCAGATTCTGCGCCAGCGTTTGAGCAATCTCGGCCTGCGTTTCGATGCCATACGAACTGAGTTCGTGGGTGCGAACGCGTGCCACAGTATTCCCGCAGGCGAACCGGCGCCCGAAATCGAACCCCACTTGCCTGAAGTCGTGCTGCGCGTCGGAGTGCGATCCGAGAACCGTGCCGCCGTAGAGCGCTTCACGCGCGAGATCGCGCCGCTGGTGCTGAGCGGGCCGCCAAGCGTCTCGGGCCTGGGGCTCGGCCGCCCGCGCGTCGAAGAAATCGTGGCTTTCTGGCCTGCGCTGATCCCGAAATCCGAAGTCCGTCCGGAGGTGGCCATATGGCCAAGCGCGAGTTGACGAAGCGAAGGCTAATCGAGCTGGCGCACGCCCGCTCCGGCGATAAGGGCGACCTGGTCAACATCGGCCTGATCGCCAGGAAGCCCGAGGACTATCCGATCCTGGTGCGCGAAGTCACAGCAGACCGCGTGAAGCAGCATTTTGCAGGAGTGTGCCAAGGGCCGGTCGAGCGTTTCGAGCTGCCCAATCTCGGCGCTCTGAATTTCCTGCTGCATCAAGCCTTGGATGGCGGAGGCACCGTGGCGCTCAAAGCCGATCCCCAAGGGAAAACTTATAGCACGGCGCTCCTGCGCATGGAGATCGAAGTTTGAATGGTTGAATACGCCGCCGCTGCCGGCATAGCCCGAATCACGCTGAATCGCCCCGACAAGCGCAACGCAATCACCCGCGAGATGATGTCCGCCCTGCGCGACGCACTGCAACAGTCCGCCGGGGACTCCACGGTTCGCGTGCTGCTGATTCGCGGAGCCGGTAAGGATTTCTGCGCCGGTCTCGATCTCAGCGAAGTCTTGCAGAGCGCCGAAGATCCGGATCAAGCGCTCGCTTCCGCGCGGCGGTTAGGCGAACTGTACATCGCGATGCGCAAACATCCCAAGCCGATCGTGGCAGCGGTGCACGGGCGCGCCCTCGGGGGAGGCGCTGGAATCGCAACGGCGTCGGATCTGATCCTGGCGGCCGAATCCGCGCAATTCGGCTACCCCGAAGTGAAGCTGGGCTTTATTCCCGGGATCGTCTTCACCATGTTGCAGCGGGCGGTCAACGAACGCCAGGCGATGGAGCTTGCCCTGACCGGCGAGCCACTCAACGCATCGCGCGCCTACGCCATCGGCTTGATCAATCGCGTCTATTCCGATTCGGAATTCGACGCAAGCGTCGAAAGTTACGTCGCTGCGCTGGCCGCACAATCCGCCACGGCGATGAACCTGAGCAAGGCTTTGCTCTATCACACCGGCGGTATGACTTTCGAATCGTCCATCGAAGCCGGAGTCCAGGCCAACGTCCAGGCGCGCAAGACGGACGATTTCAAACGCGGCGTCGAACGCTTCCTCAAGAAATCCTAACTTTTCATCATGTCTTGGATCGACAGCGCCACCAGCGCCATCGTCAGGCCGATCATCAACGCCACTGCCGCCCAGGAAATGAAGTTGTAAAAACGCGAGTTGGTCCACTCATGCATCAGCTTCTTCTTGTTGATCAGCAGGGTCATGAAGATGAGCACGATGGGAAGCAATACTCCGTTGATTACCTGTGAAAACAGGATCATTTTCACCAGCGGGAATCGCGGCCACATCACCACCCCGCCGCCCACCACGATCAGTCCCGTGAACAGCCAGTAGAAGATCGGAGCTTCTCGAAATCGATGGTTGACGCCGGACTCAAAGCCCAGACCCTCGCACACCGAATAGGCCGTGGAGAGCGGCAGGATGCAAGCCGCGAATAGCGACGCATTGAATAAGCCGGCGGCGAATAACAGATATGCGTAGTTACCAAATGGGCGCAGCCCCGCGGCGGCGTCAGCGGGGACTTGCAGATCCCTGGGTGCAACCTCGTAGATGGTGCCCGCGCACGCCACGATGATGAAGAACGCGATCACCGACATCGCGATGCATCCGACGATCACTTCTATCCGCGATTCCTTATATTCCTTCGCCGTTACGCCTTTTTCCACCACGGCGGCTTGCAAATAGAACTGCATCCAGGGCGCGATCGACGTGCCCACCATGCCGATCAGCATGTAGATGTACGCGCCTTGCAGCATCAGCACCGGACGGACGCTGTAAATGGCTGCCTCCTTCCAATCGGGTTTCACCAGAATCGCGGAAACGATATAGGCGATGTACACCAGGCACGCGAATAGGAAGATTTTTTCCACCGATGCATAGGTGCCCTTGACCACCAGCAGCCATACAATCGCGGCCCCCAGCGGCACGCTCACCCACCGCGGAATGTTGAAGATCTCAAGCGACCCGGCGATGCCCGCGAAATCCGCGATCATGTTGGTCAGGTTGGCCAGCACCAGCACCGCCATCACGATGAAGGTGGTGCGAAGGCCGAACTCTTCGCGAATCAGGTCGGACAGGCCTTTGCCGGTCACCGCACCCATGCGCGAGCACATCTCCTGCGTGACGATCAGCAGCAGAGTGATCGGAAGCAGCGTCCACAGAGGCAGGTAGCCATACTTCGCGCCGGCCTGCGAATAGGTGAGTATGCCGCCCGCGTCGTTGTCCACCATGGCCGTGATGAATCCCGGCCCGATGACCGCGAAGAAGATCGCGATGTGATAGCGGAATCTTTTCCACATGTTCGGGAGGCTCCATGTTTACTTCTCGCATGCCTATTTCTCCCGCAATACCGAAATGATGTCGTCGGCGGTGATCACGCCGGTCAGTTTACGATCTTCGTCCACCACCGGCAGCGCCAGCAGATTGTACTTGTCGAACAGTTCGGTGATGCGATCCTGCTGCTCCGTCACAGGCGCGTCGATCAGCGTCTCCACCGCCAGGGAGCGCAGCGGAGTTGCTCCATCATGCAGGAACAGCCGCGCCAGCGGTACGGCCCCCGTCAAACGCTCTTCGGAGTCCAGCAAGAACAGCGTGTTCAAGGTCTCCATCAGGGCTTCGTTGGTTTTCAGCACCTGGATGGCATCGGCTACGGTCGCGTTCTCCGTAAGCGCGATGTACTCCGTGTTCATCATGCCGCCCGCCGAATCTTCCTTGAATTCCAGCAGCTCACGCACTTCTTTCTTGGGCTCGTGCTCCATCTCTTCCAGGATCTCGTCGCTGGTTTCCTGTTCCAGTTCGGCCAGCACATCGGCGGCCTCGTCAGGAGCCATCTCCTCCACAATGTCCGCGGCTTTCTCGGTCTCCAGCGATTCCAGAATGCTGGCCTGAATATTGGGATTGACTTCGGATAGGGCGTCCGCCGCCACTTCGCTGTCGATATTTTCGAAAATCGCCTCGCGATGCTCCGGCGTCAGGTCCTCTACGATGTCCGCCAGATCCGCCGGGTGCATGTCCTCTAACAAGCGGTTCGAGATGTTCAATCGCAGCCGCCGCTGCGGATCCGGTTCCAGAATGTTGCAGAACTCCCAGCGGATCGAATGCGGCGGAATTCCCACTTGCAGCCTGCGGATCCACCGCCGCGGCAGCAGCCCTTGGACTAAGCGGCGGAAAATCGCCCGCAGGCCGATATCCACGTCCAGCACCCACAGAACCTCGCCCCCGTTTTCCGGCTGGATCTCGAACGTGACGTCGGTAACGCGCACCACCTTGCGGCCCTGCGCATCGATGATCTGCTGATCCATAAGATCGCGGACCACCCGTAGCATGTATTCGTCGGAGTGGTACGGCGTCAGGATCTCATCCCGCAGATGGATGCCATCGAGCGATATGGAACGGACCTGGTCGTGGCGAACCGTCAGCCAGGCAGCGCCGCTGCCGATCAGGTAACGATCGACACGGACAGGGTCCAGCAAAGGCACGATGGCGGCGTCTTTGACCACGCCGAGAGTGCGCCCCTTAAGGTCAAAGACCTTGAGGCCGAGCAACTCGGTGAAGAACAGCCTTTCATCCGCCATAAATGGCCTAAGCCCATACTTTGCTGGTGCGCGCTTGGCACAACACGCGCTAGTTTCACTATGCCCGATGCAGGAGCATGGCGCAAGTATTTTCAGCAAAAATATGCGAGCCTTGAGAGCGTGTATACCGGCGCAAGCGCACTCATTGAAGCACTGACCGATGCGGGAATCTCTCACTTGTTCGCGAATTTCGGCAGCGACCATCCAGGCATCGTCGAAGCTTTGGCGGAGGCTCGCGCCACCGGCAAGCCCGTTCCGAAAGTCATCACCTGCCCCAATGAAATGGTCGCCCTTACCTGCGCCCAGGGCTTTGCCCAGATCAGCGGACGCCCTCAGGCCGTCCTGGTGCATGTCGATTGCGGCACTCAGGCCATGGCCGGGGCGATTCACAACGCCGCCAAATGCCGAGTGCCGGTGCTGATCTTCGCCGGGGCGTCTCCTCACACGCAGGAAGGCGAACTGAAGGGAGGGCGCAACGAATTCATACATTGGATACAGGACGTGCCCGATCAGCGGGGTATCCTGCGCGGTTATATGAAGTACGAAAATGAGCTGCGCACCGGCCGCAATATCAAGCAGCTGATCCATCGGGCGCTGCAGATCGCCACCAGCGATCCCAAGGGTCCGGCCTACCTGATGGCCGCCCGTGAGGTATTCGAGGAAGAGATCCCGCCCATTGCCGTCGATCCATCGCGTTGGCAGCCGATCGCCCCGCTGTCTCTGCCCGAGCCCGGGCTCACGGAGTTGGTCGAGAGCCTCCTCGCCGCGAAACGTCCTCTTGTCGTTACCAGCTATTTGGGGCGCAACCCGGCGGCGGTTGCCGAATTAGTCCGGCTCGCCGACCGTATCGGTGTCGGCGTTCTTGAGTCCGTTCCGACGTACTTGAATTTCCCTACCGACCACCCCTGCTATGTCGGACAACAGGGCAATGAGCACCAACAGAATCCAGCGCTGGCCGAAGCCGACCTGGTTCTGGTGCTGGATAGCGACGTGCCGTGGATTCCTCTATTCAACAAGCCCGGCGACGGCGCGAAAATCTGCCACATCGATATCGACCCGCTCAAGGAGCGGACCCCCCTGTGGTATATTCCCGCCGCCCAGGTGTTCCGCGCCGATTGCGCCACGGCCTTGCGTCAGATCAACGCACGCCTGGATGCCGATCGCCAAGGCCCGTATCAGAGCCGCCACGATGCCTGGGTCGCCGAGCTGGCCCGCCGTGAGCAGCGTCCCCAAGGCGACGTGATCACGGCCGAGTATCTCACCGCCTGCGTCCGCCGCCAGATCGATCGCGATACCGTGATCGTGAACGAAGGGATCACCAACTATTCAGCCATCAATAACCACATCGGCTGCACGAAGCCGGGTACGCGTTTCACCAGCGGCGCCAGCTCCCTCGGTTGGAACGGCGGCGCATGCGTCGGCATGAAGCTGGCGTGTCCCGAGAAAACCGTCATTTGCCTCACCGGCGACGGGTCGTACATGTTCTCCATACCGGCCACCGTGCACTGGATGGCGCGCAATTACAAAACGCCGTTCCTGACGGTCATCTACAACAATCGCGGCTGGCGCGCGCCTAAATTCTCGATGCTCGCGGTCCACCCGGAAGGCTACGCCAGCAAGGCAAAGGACATCGACGTCGCTTTCGACCCGCCGCCCGACTATTCCGGTATCGCCGCCGCAGCCGGGGGAGCTTTTGCCAAGATCGTCAAAGCCATCGATGATGTTGAGCCCGCCATTGCCGAAGCCCTCCAAGTAGTGCGCGAAGAGAAACGCTGCGCCGTCCTCGACGTCTGGTTGGCTCACTTGTAACATTAAGAATGCGCCGTCCCGCCTTCGCCGCGATCTTCGCGCTATTGTCAATTTCCTGCGCCGGCCCGCAAAACAAACCCATCCCGATCAAAGTCGTCGTGGTCACCATGTTCGAAATCGGAGCCGACACAGGCGACGCCCCGGGTGAATTCCAGAATTGGGTCGAGCACGAAAAGCTCGATCAGGTAATCGACTTCCCGCAAGGCTTCCACAACCTCCGCATGA
>Ga0105245_10004985_pt1 | contig 11675 bp, 9 predicted proteins | sample KBSM54metaG_FD_81523 | JGI IMG/M metagenome (GOLD analysis project Ga0105245, IMG submission 81523) | Miscanthus rhizosphere microbial communities from Kellogg Biological Station, Michigan, USA - KBS M5-4 metaG | ecosystem: Host-associated > Plants > Roots > Rhizosphere > Soil | place: Michigan...
CGGCGGGTCAGCGAGGAGGCGGCGGCCACCGTCAAGAAGGTCGCGCTGGAGCTCGGCGGCAAGTCGGCGAACATCATCCTCGACGACGCCGACCTGCAGCGCGCCGTCAGCGACGGCATGATCAAGTGTTACCTGAACTCGGGACAGACCTGTTCCGCGCTGACCCGGATGCTGGTGCCGCGGGCCGCGCTGCCGCACGCCGAGGCGGTCGCGGCCGCGGTCGCGGCGCAGATCAAGGTCGGCGACCCGTTCGCGCCGGACACGATCCTCGGCCCGCTCGTCTCGCAGGTGCAGCTGGAGCGGGTGCGCGACTACATCCAGCGCGGCGTCGCCGAGGGCGCCAAGCTGGTGTGCGGCGGCGCCGAGGCCCCGGCCGGCCACGAGCGCGGCTACTTCGTGCAGCCGACGGTGTTCTCGGAGGTCACACCGGACATGACGATCGCCCGCGAGGAGATCTTCGGTCCGGTCCTGACGATCATGGCCTACGAGGACGAGGACGACGCCGTCCGCATCGCCAACGACACCGACTACGGCCTGGCCGGCGGGGTCTGGTCGGGCGACCGGGACCGCGCGCTGCGGGTGGCCCGCCGGCTGCGTACCGGCCAGGTCGAGATCAACGGGGCGGCGTTCAACCCGCTGGCCCCGTTCGGCGGCTACAAGCAGTCCGGCCACGGTCGCGAGCTCGGCCCGTTCGGGATCCTCGAGTTCACCCACGTGAAGGCGATTCAGCTCTAGCCCGGGGCTTCCTCGCCGTCCGGTCGGGCACACTGGGATCCGGTGCGTGGCGGTCGGACGGCGAGGGAGCACGGCATGGCTAGGTGGCGGTGGGTCGCGGGGGTGGCGGCCGGAGGCGCCGTCGCGGCGGCGACGGCGTGGGCGCTGCGCGAGGTGCTCGAGTCGTTCGGCGAGCGCGGCACCCTCGAAGATGACGACCGGGTGGTCCGCTCGCCGCAGTTCAGTGACGGCGTCTTCCACAACGCCGTGCCCGCCTCGATCGTGCCGCCCGGCTCGCTGCCCAGGATCATGCGGCAGATGCTGTTCGGCGACCAGAAGCGGCGGCCGTCCGCCCCGGTGCCGCTGGTCGTCGGCGACCCTCCGGCGCCCGATCCCGATGGCCTCTACGTCACCTGGTACGGGCACTCCAGCGCGCTCGTCGAGATCGACGGCAAGCGCGTCCTGTTCGACCCGGTCTGGGGGGAGCGGTGCTCGCCGTCCCGTCTGGTCGGTCCGCGCCGGTTGCACCCGCCGCCGGTGCCGCTGGGCATGCTGCCCACTCTCGACGCGATCGTGATCTCGCACGACCACTACGACCACCTCGACCTGCCGACGGTGCGCGCGCTGGCCCTGGAACACGACGCGCCGTTCCTGGTACCGCTCGGGGTCGGGGCGCACCTGCGGCGCTGGGGCGTCCCGCACGACCGCGTGATCGAACTCGACTGGGACGAGCGCGCCGAGGTCGCCGGGCTGACCCTGGTCGCGACGGCCGCGCGGCACTTCTCCGGACGCTCGTTCGCCCGCAACCGGACGCTGTGGGCGTCCTGGGTGCTGATCGGCCGGAACCGGCGCATCTTCTACACCGGCGACTCCGGCTACTTCGAGGGCTACGCGGCGATCGGCGCCGAGCACGGCCCGTTCGACGCGACGCTGATGCAGATCGGCGCCTACGGCGAGGCCTGGCCGGACATCCACATGACGCCGGAGGAGGGCGTCGCCGCGCACGTCGCCGTCGGCGGGGCGGTGCTGATCCCCCTGCACTGGGCGACGTTCAACCTCGCCCTGCACGACTGGGCCGAGCCGGCCGACCGGGTGTGGCGGGAGGCGAAGGCGCGCGAGGTGCGCCTCGTGGTGCCCCGGCCCGGCGAGCGCGTCGACGTGGCCGACCCGCCGGCCGTCGACGGCTGGTGGCAGACGATCGCCTGACCCCGGCGAAGTCCGCGCCGATCTTGCAGTTGTGTACGACTTCCCGCCCAGCTTTGCCCGGATTTGCTCCGCCACAGGTGCAAGATCAACTTGATCAAATGCAGCCCGACCCGCGATTCGGGCCGGCTACCCGGGCGGGCCGACACCCGCATCAGCTATACGTCGATCTTGCAGTTGTGATGGCCCCCAAAGCGGGGCGAACCACCGTACAGATGGCACCACAGATGCAAGATCGACGCGATGCGTGACGCAGGACCATGCCTGCCCGTGCGCGGCGCTAGTCCTGCACCCAGAGGCAGAACGGGTGGCCGGCCGGGTCGAGCCAGACCCGGACGTCCTTCTGCGGCTGGAACTCGGCCAGCGTGGCGCCCAGGTTCGCGACGTACGCGCCGGCCTCCTCGAGGTCGCGGACCTCGATGTCAAGGTGCATCATCATCTGCTGCCGGTCGGCCTGCGACGGCCAGGTCGGGCGCCGGTACACCGGCTCGTCCTGGAACGACAGCCGCGGGCCCGCACCGGGCGGCCCGATCGTGACCCATCCCGGTTCGTCAGTGCCGATCTCGTAACCGAGCAGCGCGCAGTAGAACCGGGCGAGGGCGCGCGGGTCGGGCGCGTCGAGTGTCGTGGCGGACAACTGGGACCACGGCCGGGCGGCGGCGTTCGATTCCATTGGGCCGATGCTATGGCCGATGCCGGGGTCACGCCTCCCGGAGCGTGATCCAGACGGCCGCCGCGTGGGCCACCAGGTCGCCGCCGGCCGTGTACAGCGCCGCGACGGAGAACCGCTTGCGCCGCTCGCTGCCGGTGGCCCGCGCGACGATCACGTGCGGCTCCCCCGCGTCGGCGGCCCGGTGCTGCGCGAGCGTGATGCGCCCGAGCAGCGCGGTTCCGCCGGCGGCGAGGTGCACCAGGCCGGTCGGGCAGTCCAGGGCCGCCCAGACGTAGCGGGCCGGCAGGTCGCCGGCCGCGGCGGGTGGCGTCCAGACGCCGGCGAACGTGTCGCGGCTGATCGTGTCGTCGATCGGGCCGACCCCGACGTGCAGCCCGCCGCGGCGATCGGGGCCGCATCCGAAGCAGCCCGGGAACGGGGTCGCCACGCGGTTGCGGGGTGCACCGGCGCGCGCCGCGACCTCGACGGGCACGAACGCCGGCGCCGGTGCGATCCCGGTAGCGAATGCCGCCTTCGCGAGCGTCGCACCGGCCGCGTCGACGAGGAAAGCGCATTCCCCGGCACGCCGCCCCGTGATCGGTGCGCCGACGGGCACGGGTGCCCGCAGCGTCACCTCGACGGGCGTGCCGGCCGCGGTGTCCGGGCCGGTCAGCAGGCCGGCCGCGAGGCCGGCGGCCCAGCCGCCGTTCACGCTGCCGGGCGGCCCGGAGTAGAAGCCGGATACCCGGATCCCGATGTCCGGGACAGTGTCGGTCAGCACCGCGGTCATCGCGCACCGAGCCGGTAGAAGCGCCAGAAGTCGTGGGCCACGGGCAGCACCTCGACGCTCGTGAACCCGGCCCGCTCCGCGTACCGGCGCACCACGTGCGGCCGCAGCACCGTGCCGGCCTCCTCGACCGCGCCCTCGGCCCGCGTCGCCGGCAGGCAGTGCAGGACGCTGAACGCGTAGTTGAGCCGCTCGACGTCGTCGCCGGGCGCGGTGAACGTCTCGGCCACCTTCTCGTCGGCGATGAGCACCGTGCCGCCGTCGGCGAGGCGCGTGCGGGCCGTGGACAGCACCGCGACCGGGTCGGCCATGTCGTGCAGCGCCTCGAAGACGCAGATCAGGTCGTACGCTCCGGGTGACGCGGCACTCGCGTCGGCGGTGGTGAAGGTGACCCGGTCGGCGACGCCGGCGCGCATCGCGTGGCGGCGGGCCCGCACCAGCGACGGCTCGTCCAGGTCGACGCCGTCGACCCGCACATCCGGGAAGGCCTCGGCCAGCGCGATGCTGGACCAGCCCTCGCCGCAGCCGAGATCGAGCACCCGGCCGTCGCCGGTGGCGAGGCGCGCCTGGACGTCGGGCAGCGCGGCGAGCCACTCCTTGGCCAGGTCGGCCCGGTACATCGGCCGGTTCAGGCCCGCGATCGCCTCGCGGGTGTCGGCGCCGTACGCGGCGTACGGCACCCCGTCGCCGGTCCGGAATGCGCTTTCCAGGGCGGGCAGCGTGCCGGCGATGCCGGCCATGAAGCGCGCCATCGGCGCGGTGAAGTACGGGCTGTCCTCGTCGAGCAGCACCGGCCCGTGGGCCGCCGGTAACTCGTACGTTGTGGCGTACGGGTCGTCGGCGACGGCCACCGTGGCGATGAGGCCCGCGACCGCCTGCTGCTCCAACCACTCGCGGGCGTACCGCGGGTGGACGTTCGCCGCCGACGCGACGTCGCGCGGGGTGGCTCGGCCGAGGTCGTGCAGCGCCCGGTACAGCCCGTGGCGTAGTCCCAGGTGGACGGTGAACAACTCCATCGTGGCCAGGCCGGCGTTCACGAACCGTTCGGCGAGTGCGGTGGACGCGTCGTCCATTGTGGTTCCATTCCGTACGGTGCTGGTGCGTAACTGCCAGACCGTACGCCGCAACCCGCTGCGCCGCGGTCGGGAACGCGACCGTGTGCCGGGCGTCTCCCTAGAACAGGGTCGCCGCCGCCCGTCCCACCAGTCCCAGGCCCACGAGCAGCACCAACGAGCCCGTGGCCGTCGGCATGAGCCGGCCGAGCCGCGCGGACAACGCCAGCCATCGGCGGTTGGGCGGTTGCTTGCGACGGGCCCAGCGCCGCTGCAGGCCGACGAGCGTCAGGCCGGCGGCGGTCAGCGTCCCCGCCATGCCGACGCCGTAGGCGAGCACGAGGAGCACGCCGAAGAGCGTCCGGCCGAGGCCGACGGCGCCGAGCAGCACGATCAGCGCCGACGGGCTGGGCACCAGGCCGCCCGCGATCCCGATGCCCGCGATGCCGAGCCGGCTGGGGCGCCGTTGCTCCGCGTGCTCGTGCGAATGGTCGTGGTCGTGGTCGTGCGAGTGGCCGTGGTCGTGCGAGTGGCCGTGGTCGTGCGAGTGGTGTTCGTGCGAGTCGCCGTGGCCGTGCGAGTGGCCGTGGCCGCGGCCGTGCGAGTGGCCGTGCGAGTGGCCGTGGCCGCCCAGCCAGCCGTGGTGATGACCCGCCGCTGCGCCCTTGCGCCGCAGCCCGATCAGCATCGCCGCGCCGACCCCGACGACGAGCACCCCGCTCACCACGCCGAGCCAGCCCAGCACCGCCTGACCGACGAGCCCGGCGAACGTCGTCAGCAGCAGCCCAACGACGAGCACGCCGCCGGTGTGCGTCAGCGTGACCACGCCGCCGACGGCGACCGCGTCGCGCGCGCGGCCGCGCTTGCCGGCGAGGTACGCCGCCATGATGGTCTTGCCGTGACCCGGCAGCGCCGCGTGGGCCGCGCCGAGCGTCAGCGCCAGCAGCACCGCGAGCAGGCCCACCAGCGGGCCCTGGCCGCGCTCCCCCACCAGCGCGTTGAGCTTGCGCTCCCCGGCGCTCACCACCCGGGTAGTCCACGACGCATCACGGTCCACAGTGGACGGGGCGACCGCGGCGCCGCCGTCACCCGGTTCCGAGCGCAGCGTGGCCGACCGGACGTCCGGCGGGTTCGACAGCAGGTCCACCGGGTACGAGCGCAGGTCGCCGCCGCTGCGGCTCTGCGTGGGCAGCGGCGAGTCGACGATCCGGACGCCGTTCCCGGCTGCCGTGATCTCCCGCCAGCCCACCCGGTCGACGAGGTAGTGGTTGTCCACCCGCACCTCGGCCGTGCTGTCGAGGCGGGCCGGGGCGGTCAGCGCGCAGTCCAGGCGGCTGGTGGAAAGCCCCGCCGCGCCCGGCGCATAGGAGTACGACGAGGCGTCTACCGTCCACTTCAGACGGTCGCCGCGCACCGAGACGGCGAACTTGCCGGCGAGATCCGCACAGGTGCTTGCCGCGAAAGCCGCGCGCTCCTCGTCGCTCGCCACGCCGTCGCCTGACCTGTCCACTGTGGACCGTTCCTGCACCGTCGGCAGTTCGGCGGTGTCGACGATCGCCGCCACCTCGACCCGGTCCGGGTACAGGGCCAGCGACTCGAGCTGGTTGACCGAGAAGTTACCGAGCGGGTGGGCCGCCGCCGGCCCGGCCGGCGCGAGCAAGGCCAGCCCGGCACCCAAGCCCAGACCCGCCACCGCGACCGCGAGGAAGCGCTTCATCGCCCTCTCCTAAGAGCATGGCCGGTGGCGCCCGGACGGGGCGCCACCGGCGTCAACGGATCAGATCTGGAGCGTGTCTTCGGGGTTGCGGGCTGGCGGTGCGCCCGCGGCGGGTGGTGCGGTCAGCGCGGCCGGGCGGGCCCGGCGCCGGTACCACATGAAGAACCCGAGGGCGGCGATCACGGCGAACACCCCGATGCCACCGGTGGTCACGGCCGCGACGTTGGTCAGCTGTCCGGGGTCGGAGTCGCTGGCCGCGGCGGGCGCGGCCGACGCGGACGGGTCACCGGCCGCCGGAGCGCCGGTGGCGCCGGCCCCGGTCACCCCGGTGCCGCCACCCTTGTTCACCGCGCCGACGTTCGGCAGCGCCAGGTACGGGAACGTCCCGCTGAAGGCGTTGTCGTTGGCGTCGACCTTGTCACCGGCCGCGAGGGCCTGCACCAGTTGGCCGGTCTGCGCCGCGCCGGCGACCGCCTGCAGCGAGATGTCGACCACGTCGTCGGTCAGGCGACGGCCGTTCGGGAAGCCCTGCAGGTCCTTCGCCAGGACGCCGAGCCGGTCCGGCTGCGCCGTCACCGGCACGCCCAGGTTCAGCCGCAGCATCTCCGACGGGACGAACGACCCCGCCTGGACGTCCATGTTGTTCAGCTGCGAGTTGAGGTCGGCCTGGATCGGCCCGTTCGCCTTGGTCGTGATGCCGGTCAGGAAGATCTCGACCAGGTCGTTGCGCGGGGTTGCCGGCGGCTCGAGGCCGTAGATGGCCTGGAGCAGCTTGGGCAGTTCCGGGTCGGTGACCCGCTGCACCAGCGCGGGGATCTTCGCGTCGCCGTCGGGCGCGGTCGCGTTGAACGCGTCCTTCAGGTTGGCCGGCACGACCACCTCGTTGACGAGCGGGTTGCCCAGCCGGGACACCTGCACCCGCTCGCCGGTGACGCCGTTCGCCTCCTGGCCGGTGACGCGCACCTTGCTGCGTTCGGTCGTTGTCCACACGCCGACGACCGGGTTGCGCTTGGTGTCGCCCTTCAGCGCCACGTCCTTGAACGGCACCTGCAGCGCGATCGAGTTGACGTTGTAGCCGGCCAGCGTGTCCTGACCGGTCTCGCTCAGGTCGCCGCCGTACAGCAGGTCGAACACCCGCAGGTCCAGGAAGAACGGGTCGTCTGCCTGGCCGGCGAAGACGTTCCAGCCACCGGGCAGGGTGCGGGTGGCCGCCTGGCGCAGCGCGCCGTAGTCGGGCATCGACTTCGCGCCGACCCGCGACGGCGCCACCGGCGCGTCGGTGACCCGGGTCTTGAACGGCTCGCCGTTGAACGACGACTCCAGCGTGTACGTCTGGCGGAACAGCAGGTTCTCGTCGTCGATCGTGGTGACCGGGCCGTTGTTGTACAGGAACGTGTTGCCGCCGCGCTTGTCGATGTTCTTGAAGGTCCACCGGAAGACCGCGTCGGCCTTGGCGTCGCCGTCGTTGTCGACGTTGAGCAGGTAGGCCGCGTCGGTCGCGAACGGGTAGAAGTTCGGGCCGCCGTTGGGCTCCTCGAACGGCTGCCAGTTCATGATGAACGAGACGTAGTCCGGGCGCTCGGGGCTCACGAACGCGTACAGGTCGGTGTTGTCGACGGCCGGGTCGGCGGCGATCATCGGCGCCTCCCGGTGGCTCGACGCGACCGAGATACCGGGGCCGAGGGCGGTCAGCGCGCCGGCCACCACGAGGCCGAGTGCGCCGAGCGCCGCCGGCAACCGGCGGATCTTCTGCGCTGTCATTGGATTTCCTCCCAGATATCAGCTGCTTGCGTCCGTCATTCGGGCCAGGTGCCGGCGGTGCTTGGTCGCTGTCGGATGTGTCTCTTCGAGCCATCCGTCGATGGGTCGGCTCCGAATCACCGGGTTGAGGCGAGCAATCGGCTCGCCTCGGGCGCGTAGCGCACGGAGAAGTGCGGGTTCTGTGCCAGCGCTGCGGACAGGTCCGCCGACGCGCCCGCCTTGTCGCCCAGTGCGGCCTTGATCGCGCCACGGTGGAACAGCAACGACGCGCTGCGGGTGCCCAGTTTCAGCGCCTGATCGGCGTACGGCAGCGCCTCGGCGTCCCGGCCGGACGCGTGCAGCGCCCACGCCAGCGCGTCGGCCACGAAGATGGACGGCCGGCGCGCGTAGACGGCCTGTGCGGCCGCAACGGCCCCGGCCGGGTCGCCGTGGTCGGCCGCGAACACGGACAGCTCCGCGTCGACGTCGACGCCCTGCTCGCGCAGCAGCGCGGCGGACGCCCGGACCAGGGCGTACTGCTGCTCGGCGCCCGCGGTGTCGCCCGCGGCGGCCAGCAGGTCGCCGAGTTCGGCGGCGTACGTCGGTTGCGGCAGCTTCGCCAGCGCGGCCCGATAGTCGGCGACGGCCGCCGCGGTGTCCCCGCCGGCCGCCGCTATCCTGCCGCGCAGGGCGAGCAGCGGCGGGTGGTCACGGAAGCGGCGCAGCCCATCGTCCACATGCGACCTCGCGGTCGCCAGGTCGCCGTTGTCGAACGCCAGGCCGGCGAGGTGTTCCAGGGCGAACGCCGCGTCAGCGGGTCCGGTCGCGGCCTCCAGCGCGCGCTGCATCAGGTCGCGCGCGTTCGGGACGTCGCCGCGCAGTTCGAACGAGTACGACGCGCGCGCGTACGACGACGTGTCCGGGCGCAGGTCGACCATCCGCTGGATCGCCGCCAGCGACTCCGGATAGCGGCCGAGCTCCACCAACGCGTCGGCGATGACGCCGTGCGTCGCGGCCTTGTACGGGTCAATGACGAGCGACCGGTTGCCGAAGTCGAGCGCGGCGGCGAAGTCGTGCCGGGCCGCGGCGAGCGCGCCGAGCCCGGTCAGCGCCAGCGCGTTGTCGTCCGGGCGGACCGAAAGCGACCGGTTCAGCGCCTCCTCCGCCCGCGGGTAGTTCGACGGATCGCCGGTGATCCGCGCCTGCTGGACGTAGGCGGCGCCGAGCTCGGCCCACGTCGTCCAGTCGCCGGGCACCCGCTCCAGCCGCTTGCGCGCCGTGTCGATCGCGCGGGCCACGCCGTCCACAGTGGACGACGCATCGGCGGCACCCGCCTCGACGGCAGCCGGCCGGGATCCGGCGTCGCCGCGCGGGCGAAGCACCACGCCGCCGACGGCGAGCAGCGCCACCGCCAGCCCGACGATGATCAACAACCTGCGCATGACCCACTCCCCACGGACGCACCGGTTTCGAGGAGGTTCGGTGCGCGGGGGCCCGCGGATGGGTCCGATCGAAGACTTCGGCACCAACGTGCCACCTTCGGGTGATCCCGCAGTCCGGAACCCGGGGCTGCCACGAAGGCAGCGGTGAACGGTGCATTGGGGCGCCGTTGAACGACCGGATGGGAGTCCCATGAAAGCATTCCGTCGGCCGGACCGCCGACGTGTGATCGCCGCCGCGTTCGCGGTGGCGGTCACCGGCGCCGGCCTCACGGCACTCGGCCCGGGCATCGGCAGCGCCTCCTCGCACCGCGAGGCGCCGCTGGTGGCCGGGGAGCCGAGGCTCGACAACACCGACGTCTACGCGTTCGTGAGCCCGGACGCCACCGACTCGGTGACGCTCGTGGCGAACTGGGTTCCGCTGCAGGAGCCCAACGGTGGCCCGAACTTCTACGCCTGGGCCACCAACACCGCGTACGACATCAACATCGACAGCGACGGTGACGCCAAGCCCGACATCACCTACCGGTGGACGTTCAAGGACAGGTACCGGGACCGGAACACGTTCCTGTACAACACCGACGTCGTCACCAGCCTGGACGACAAGGACCTGAACTTCCGCCAGTTCTACGACCTGGAGAAGATCACGCCGTCGGGCACGACCAAGCTGCTGAACGACGCGCCGGCGGCGCCGTCGTTCACCGGCCCCGCGTCGTTCCCGAACTACGGCGCGGTCGCCGACGCCGCCATCACCCCGATCTCCAAGGGCGGCGGCAAGAGCTTCGTCGGCCAGGCCGACGACCCGTTCTTCCTGGACCTGCGGGTGTTCGACCTGTTCTACGGCAAGAACTTCAGCGAGGTCGGGCAGGACACCGTCAGCGGCTACAACGTGAACACGATCGTGCTGCAGGTGCCGAAGAAGGAGGTCGCGCTCAAGGGCGACGCGACCCGCAACCCCGTCATCGGCGTGTGGAGCACCACGTCGCGGCAGCGCATCGACGTCGTGCTGCCCGACAACACCCGCCTGCAGTCCGGCGGCTTCCAGCAGGTGTCCCGGCTGGGCATGCCGCTGGTCAACGAGGTGGTGATCCCGGTCGGCCGCAAGGACGAGTTCAACGCGACGAAGCCGCAGGACGACGCCAAGTTCCTCGACTTCGTCCGCAAGCCGGAGGTTCCGAAGCGGATCCAGGACATCTACTGGATCCCGCAGCCGAAGACGCCGCGCGACGACCTCGTCGAGGTCTTCCTGAACGGTGTGTGCGCCAACAAGTGCGGGCCGCTCGCGGTCGACCTCAACTCGCAGAAGATCAACAAGGACGTCGACCCGAACAACTTCAAGTCCAGCGAGCAGCTGCGGCTGAACATGTCGATCCCGCCGTCCGCCAACCCGAACCGGCTCGGCGTGGTGGGCAAGGACCTGGCCGGCTTCCCGAACGGTCGCCGGCTGGCCGACGACGCTCTCGACGTGACCCTGCAGGCCGCCGAGGGCGTGCTCCTGCCGGGCCACCCGGCCGCCGTCGACGGGCTGGGCGACGGCGTGGACGCCAACAACGTCCCGTTCCGCCAGATGTTCCCGTACGTCGCTCTGCCGAACACGAAGGCCGTGAACCAGAGCTGACCGCCTAAAGCTCCAGCGGGCCGTGGCAGGGGCGCCACGGCCCGCTGGACCCGTCCGACCGTCCACAAAGGAGTTCCCGACATGAAGGCGCGCGCTTTCGCCGTCTCCCTGACCATCGCGGCGCTCGCGCCGGCGAGCCTGCTCGCCGGCTGCGGCGCCGACAACCCCGCCCGGCCGAAGCTGACGCTGCCGGCGGCCGACAGCTTCCGCGCCGGCGCGTGCCGCGACGCCGCCGACCCGATCCTCGCCCTCGGCAGGCTCACCTACGACCGGGCCGACGCGACGGTGCAGGAGCGCATGAACGACGTGCTCGCCGCGATCGGGTTCGTGCGCATCCGCACCGGCAAGACCTACGACCCGCGGCTGATGACCGATCTCGAGACCGCCCGCGCCGCGCTGCAGACGGAGTGCGTCCGCCAGGCGTGACCTCTACCTGGGTGAGAAGAACGCTGCGTATTCACTCACGCACGCCACGTTCCGTCCGGTCGGGCGTTCTGGCAAGCTTCCTGGACCGGCAGGAGGTGGCTCATGACGATGCAGCTGCACACGACCGCCGAACCCAGGTGGGCCGCCGGTGCGGAGGTCCGGCTCGGCCCGCACCCGTTCCTGCTGCGGGCGCCCGTCGACGAGCGGACGGCCGCCGACCGGTCGTGGGTCTGGCGCGAGGCGACCGCCGAGGTCTCCGGCGGCCGCCGCGTGCGGTTGCGCCAGGTGGCGCTGCGCCGGCTCGGCCGGCGCGGCGCACAGCTACGC
>Ga0105245_10004986_pt1 | contig 11673 bp, 13 predicted proteins | sample KBSM54metaG_FD_81523 | JGI IMG/M metagenome (GOLD analysis project Ga0105245, IMG submission 81523) | Miscanthus rhizosphere microbial communities from Kellogg Biological Station, Michigan, USA - KBS M5-4 metaG | ecosystem: Host-associated > Plants > Roots > Rhizosphere > Soil | place...
ACCCAGAGCGATATTGCCAACATGCGCGTGGAGAGCTGGAAATCCGGGTGGAAGCCGGGTTTTTTAAAGGGCAATCAACACCAGGCGGAAGCGCAGCAGGCAGCAACGTCATTGCAGCGCAACCTGCGCTACGCGCTGCCGGAGCTGATGCACAACGTGCAGAGCTCGCACGGCAGCATGTCCACCACGTTCAAGCTGTATGACGATATAAGCCTGGTCTGCGAAGCCGTGGATTCGCTCATCAACGCCAGCGAGGCCTCCGGCAAGAAGAATGAAGCTGCGCCGCTGCTGGATGATTACGCTGCCCTGGCCAAGGTCCGCCGCTCGATTTCAGCCTATATCCAGCAGGCCACCGCGCAGTGGGAAAATCACGGCAAACCGCCTTATGCCGCGCTTTCCGCGCCGCCCGCGCAGCAGAGCTTTCAATCACAGTCTCAGCAGCAGACAGCGCCGCGCGCAGCCGCTGCTTCTCAACCGGCGTCTTCTCAACCAACCCAGGTGGTTACGGATCAGGGCGTGAAGAAGATCGTCGTCGATGACACGGTCCCGGAAAAGAAAGCTCCGCCGGCAGCCAAGAAGAAGCCGGAAACCTTTAGCAATCTGTAATCGGCGCCAACCAAAAGAAACACCTGCCACGGAGGCGCGGAGACGCGGAGAAAACCCAAGAATCAAGGGATTTCCCAAAGTTAAATGGGTTCCTTTGATCCGTGTAAATCAGTCTTATCAGTGTTATCAGCGGTAAGGTTTGCGGTTTTTGTGGCAGGGCTTTGCCGCGATTTTCCGCCTGTAAGAAAAAGTGTAACCAGATTACAATAAAGGACATCCTTCTTTTGTCTATTTAGAAAGGCTTATGTCCTCATTACCTTTTCCGATTACCGCGTTCCTGGCCGGAATCGTCTCATTCTTGTCACCATGCGTGCTGCCGCTGGTTCCCGGATACGTCTCTCTGATTTCCGGCGCCAGCGTGGAAGAGCTGCAGTCCAAAGACCGCAAGCTGTTGAATACAGTGCTGTTGCACTCGCTGATGTTTATTCTGGGCTTTACCCTGGTGTTTGTGATGCTGGGCGCGGCCGCCACCGGCATTGGGCAGATGGTCCATGAATATAAGAAGTACCTGGAATGGGTGGCTGGCGCGGTGGTCATCATTTTTGGCCTGCATCTGACCGGCATTATTAAGATCAAGGCCCTGTATGCGGACAAACGGCTGCATTCGGTGAAGGGCGGCAAGTCTCCGCTGGGGGCGTTTGTTGTGGGCTTTGCATTTGCCTTTGGCTGGACACCCTGCCTGGGTCCGATCATCTCCGCCATCCTGATCATGGCCGGCTCGGCGGATACCGTGAACAAAGGCGTGCTGCTGCTGTGGATTTATTCGCTGGGACTGGCCGTGCCGTTCTTGTTGACGTCACTCTTGATTGACCGGTTCTTAAGTTTTTATGGCCGCTTCCGCCGGTACCTGCATGCTCTGGAAGTTACCAGCGGCGTGCTGCTGATGGTGTTCGGTGTGCTCATCCTTACGCGCCATTTTGCTGTGCTTTCCAGCTATCTGGGATTTTTAAACCGCTTTACCTTGTGAGGAAATTGTTTTGAACCGTAACGTTGTTGTAGTGCTATGTGTGGTGGTTGCGATTACCGCGCTGCTTCTGTTTGGCAAGAAGGCGTCCAAGACCAAGGTTGCCGTTGATCCCACAAAGCAGATTGTGAGTGGATCGCAGGAGCCTTCCGGCGCCGATCCTGCTATTGGCTCCTTTGCGCCGGAATTTTCTTTAAAGAGCGTTCCAGACGGCAAGACCGTTACGCTTTCTTCCCTTCGCGGCAAAGCCGTAGTGGTAAATTTCTGGGCTACCTGGTGCGGCCCGTGCAAGATTGAGATGCCGTGGCTGGTTGATCTGCAGAAAAAATACGGCGACCAGGGTTTGCAGATTGTGGGCATCACCAAAGAAGATTATGACGAAGAGACCATTGCCAAGTTCACCAAGAAGATGGGCGTGAACTACACGGTTCTGGTTGGCAACGAGCAGGTCGTGGATCTCTACGGCGGCGTGGGTGGTCTGCCGACATCGTTTTTTGTAAATCGCTCCGGCAAAGTTGTGCATGAAATTATTGGCCTGGATAGCGAATCAAAATTTGAAGATGCCATCAAGAAGGCGCTGCTCTAGCGGTTGATCCCAGCGCAGCAAAAGCTATTTGAGGATTTTTTGTGGATAGAAGAGTTGTCCTGATCCTTTCTCTGGTTGTCGCGTTCACCGGCGTGGTAATGGTGGTGACAGCGCGCTCGCGCGCCAATAATGTCATCGACCTCAGCGTGGCGCAGCCTTCCGGCGTGCAGCAAGCGGCGAATCCGGACAGCGCAAAAAAAGATTCGGACGCGCCCCCGCCTGAATTCCCTGAGCCGCAGAAGGGGGCCCTTGCTCCGGATTTTGCGCTGAAGAATCTAGCCGATGGCAAAGATGTCCGGCTGTCTTCACTGCGCGGCAAAGCAGTGCTGGTAAACTTCTGGGCCACGTGGTGCGAGCCCTGCAAAATTGAAATGCCGTCATTGGTCGATCTGCAAAAGAAATACGGCCCGCAGGGATTGCAGATTGTGGGCGTGGCCATGGACGACGCTGACGATAAAGAGATCACAACCTTCGCACACAAAATGGGCGTGAATTATCTGGTCCTGCGCGGGACGGAAAAAGTTGGCGAGCTCTATGGCGGCGTCGACCGCCTGCCTATGACTTATTACCTTGATCGTTCCGGCAAAGTGGTGGATGAAACCGTGGGCATGGCCGGCGAAGCGACATTTGAAGAAGCCATCAAACGCGCATTGGCGCAGGGCAATTGACAGGGAGCGGAATGAAATTTCATCGACTAATTTTGTTGGCTGTGTTTGTGGGCAGTTTGTTGGGTGGCGCGCAGCTTCAAGCGCAGCAAGCTCTGGCGCAGGAACCAGCCGCTCCTAAACCGCGTACGTTTGTAGATTTTGTCTCGGCTAACAACATTGTTGTTTCTCCCGGACACTCCGCGCCGGTGCAGTTTACCTTTCACGTCCAGGACCCGTACCATATTAACTCCAGCCAGCCGCTCACTGAAGAGCTGATTCCTACGCAACTGCATTTCTCTCTGCCGCCTGAAGTTGCGTTCGGCAAATTGCAGTATCCCGCGGGAAAGCTGATGAGCTTCCCTTTTGACCCAAACACCAAGCTCAGCGTTTACTCCGGCGACTTTGTGATTAAAGGTGTGGTCTTGGCGCCCGGGCAGGCGTCATCGGGGAATTACACCGTTCACGCTGAGTTGAAATACCAGGCCTGCGACAACAACGCGTGTTATCCGCCCAAGAAGTTGCCGTTTGCTTTTAATGTAAAGGTCGGCAGCGGCGGCAAGAGTGTGCCAAAAGCACGGCCCACGAAGACGAGCCCGCATATTCATAATTAGCAGCTAGCAATTAGCAAATGGCAGTTAGCTGGGCATCGTAGTGTGAGCTGGATCAACTATGCAGCATCATCCCCAAAGCCTGAAGCAAGATACTTCCCAAAGCGGGCTTGAATGCCAAGCACTTTTCTTCAATCCGCGCTCATCCGCGTTCATCTGCGGTTAGCTTTTTCGTAGTTGGTTTGGTTTGGCTAATTGCCAAGTGCTAATTGCTTTTGCTAGCTCTCTTCCAGCCTCATTCCTCGCACTTCATCGATCTCCGGCAGCTGTGCGATCTCCTGCAACACCGCTTCCGGCGCTGGAGAATCAACCTGCACTACGGCAATCGCTTCTGCGCCGTCTTTGGCCTCTTTGCGGCCCAGCGCAAAATTGCCGATGTTGACATTGTGCCGGCCCAGCAGTGTGCCAATTTTTCCCACCACGCCCGGCACATCGCGGTTGCGCATGTAAATCAGATTGCCGCCGAGCGGGACTTCAATGTCGATTTCATCTACGCCCAGCAGCCGCAATGAATTTCCGCGCAGTACGCCGCCGCGCACCTGCCGCTCATCAGTAGTAGTCTTTAGCGTAACCGCAATCACGTCTGGCGCGCTGCCGCTTGCGCCTTCAGCTTTCTTGCCTTCATGCACTTGTATTCCACGTTCCTGCGCAATGGCTGCTGCGTTCACCACGTTGGCCCGCTCGGCAACCCGTTGGTTCAGTATTCCCTGGATCGCGGCATTGCGAATCAGCTCCGTGTTCCACTCGGCAATCCGTCCGGTGTAGCGGATAGAAATCTCCTGAATCGATCCTGAAGCCGGAACAATGTGCGCCAGAAACGCGCCCAGCTTTTCCGCCAGCGCAATGTACGGCTGCATCTGCGTATATTGTTGATGATCGATTGACGGCATATTCACGGCATTCTGGATCACGCCGCGCTTCAGGTATTCGCGCACCTGGCTCGCAATCTGCACGCCCACTGCGTCCTGCGCTTCGTTGGTCGATCCTGCAATGTGCGGCGTGGCAATCACATTTTCCAGCGCCAGCAGCGGTGAATTCTTTGGCGGTTCTTCGGTAAAAACGTCCAGCGCGATTCCGCCAACCTGCTTGCTCGCCAGTGCCGCGGCCACCGCTGTTTCATCCAGCAGCTCGCCACGCGCGCAATTAATAATGCGTACGCCTTTCTTCATTCTCGCCAGCGACTTGTCATTAATCATGCCGGCTGTCTGCGGCGTCAACCCGACGTGTAGTGTCAGGTAATCAGCCTGCGCGTAGACCTGGTCCAGCTCCGCCAGTTGTATTTGTTGCTCGCGCGCAATCGCAGCGGAAACAAACGGATCATGCGCGACCACCTTCATCTCAAAAGCTCGCGCCCGTTGCGCCACTGCCATTCCAATGCGCCCCAGCCCGACAATGCCCAGCGTCTTGCCGCGCAGCTCCGTGCCTTGTAGTGACTTCTTCTCCCACTTGCCTGCGCGCGTGGTTGAATCCGCGCGGCACATGTGTCGCGCCATCGCCAGCATCAGCGCGATGGTATGTTCCGCCACGGCCACGGCGTTTGCGCCGGGCGTATTCATCACTGCGATGCCGGCTTTGGTCGCGGCTTCTAGGTCGATATTGTCCACGCCCACGCCGGCGCGTCCGATCACCCGCAACTTCTGCGCGCTCCGCAGCACCTGCGCATTCACGTCCACTGCTGACCGCACAATCAGCGCGTCCGCATCTTTCAGCGCCGCCTGCAGGCCATCCGGAAGCTGGTCATGCGTAAGCACAGTCCAGTCCGCTTCGTCTTTTAGCAGTTGAACAGCGTTCGCCGCAACTTTTTCTGCAACCACTATCTTCATCTTGTCGCTTCGCTCCAACCCGCTAGAGTGTGTTCTCCTGGCAGACTTAGTCGTGCTCCTGCGACTTGCCGCTCAGCGCGCAACCCGATTCGCGGCTTGAGGTCTCCGCTCAGCGTGCCGCCAGCGCCGGCTGCGTCGTTTCCGCATACACTTGCTGCGCGGCTTTCAATCCCGCACCCAATTCAATCGGCCTTCCCATTTCTGACAGGACCTGCTCCAGCGCGCCAATCGCCGCAATAGTATCCAGGTAGTCGTAATAGCCAAGATGCGCAATGCGGATAAGCTGTCCCTTCATCTCGCCCTGTCCGTTGGCCACAATCGCGCCAAAGCGACTGCGAAATGCTTTTACTATGTCGCTTGAATCCACGCCATCCGGCGCAGCGATGGCCGTCAGCGCCGCGCCCGGTGAGCTGGCGGAGAAAAGCTTCAGTCCCAGTGCTTTCGCAGCAGCGCGCGTCATGGCCGCCGCGGTTTCCGCGTTGTCGATTAGAAGCTTGCGTCCTGCAGCCAGATCGCCGCCACCTTGTTCGCGAATGTAATCAAGCGCCGCCGCCAGCGCCGCCACCAGCGCGGTTGAAGGCGTATAAGAAGATTCGCCTTTCGCGCCATTTTTTCTCTCTTTGCGCAGATCAAAGTAGTAGCGCGGGTTCTTCGTAGTCTCCATCCGCTGCCATGCGCGATCGCTTACTGAGCAATAAGCCAGCCCCGGCGGGACCATTACTGCTTTTTGCGAACCGCCTATCAGCACGTCGATGCCCCAGCCATCGGCATCAAAATGCGTGGTGCCCAGGCCGGTGATCGCGTCCGCAACCAGCAATGTGTCCGTGTCTTTCACCAGCCGTGCAATTCCTTCAACATCGTGCCGCACGCCCGTGGAGCTTTCTGTGGCCTGCATAAAAAGAACTTTATGCTCGGGCTTCAGCGCTTCGCGCACCTGCTTCGGCGTTACGGTCTCGCCGTAAGGCTCGCGGACGGTATCAAACTGGAGGCCGTAAGCTTTGGCCAGTCCTTCCCAGCGCTCGCCAAACTTCCCTGCGGAAACTATCAGCACTTTGTCTCCGGGCGAAGTCAGGTTCGCGACTGCAGCTTCCATGGCGCCTGTCCCAGACGCGGTAAACATCACCACGTCATTTTTCGTCCCGACAAAAGTTTTCAAGTCCGCCAGCACACGCGTATAGAGCGCGCGGAACTCCGCTGTGCGATGGTGCATGGTGGCGGCGGCCATCGCGAGCTGTGCTGAAGGTAAAAGCTGGGTTGGACCTGGAGTAAAAAGGCGGCCTTTGCGAATCATATTGTTATTCCTGTCTTTAAATTCTGTTATTGCGTAGCCAGATCGATTTTGTTGAAGTCTGCGGGACGGGCTGAGAGGGTTTCTGGGCCGTGTCTCAACAACACCACGCTTGCGGTTGGATCGTTCGCGTTTTGTACAACCAGTAAACCATCGCCATCGGGAGGTAATGGAGGACCTGACGACATCCATTGTATCTTCCCCAGCGTGCTCTTGGGTATCCGCGCCAGAAAATCCACTTTGGGAAAAAGTGCGTCGTAAGCCACTGCTCCCCGGCTGAGTATGGTTACTCGTTTGCGTCCAGCCGTGTCGACCAGCAGATAGGCTGAGTCAATGGCGCTTCCGCTTCCGCCGAAGTCAGCGACTATATGTCCTGAAGGGCTCAACCTTCTTTGTTGCAGATACCGTTGCACCGCGGCGGGGAAGTCGTCTCTCGTTGCCGCGTGCCATCCTTGCAATTGCTGCATTCTGACCGCATCGCCTGGCGCCACACCAGCGGGCGGCGCTGCGGCATTTGCATTCGCGCTTGCACCCGGAATTCGATTGTAAGGTTGCGTGAAAAGCAGGGCCACCAGACAGACAAGGCCTCCCGCCAGCACTATCCGCACCGGCCAACTGCTCCCGTGTCGTGGGAGTGGATCAACCTTGATGCGATCTGCTCCCGGCATCTCGTGTATCGCTTTTGCCAGCGTTAGCATGGATTGCAGATGGTCAAAAACATGGTTGGCCGCGAACGGCGGTATAGTGAGCTCGCTCAACTCAATTACTCGATCTCTTACCGTAAGTCCTGTCTGCGTTGAACAGCAAAGCTGCTCCAGGCCGCTTTTTATTGCAGTGGCCGCGGTGAGCATCTTGAACTCCACGGGATGATCGGTGCGAGCGTTAAATTTTCTGTCCAGGGGTGCGCTGCCGGTGCGCATCAGCACGCGTCCTTCATTTCTGCCTTGAATATTTTTTGGGATCAGGAAAAAGCTGATCGCTGCCGGCACGCGCATTTGGATATCGAGCCCCGGCGTGTCTACGCGATGAGAAAAGCGGACGATCGTGGGATTGCCGCCGTAGTGCCCTTCCAGCACCACATCGCTTCGATCACGCAATGGCTGCGTCTTCAGCAACTCCGCAATCTGGAGCACGTCCGGCTGAACGGCCTTATAGCCCAGAAATACGGCGAATCGCCGCACCCAATACACTACGATCCCCACAATGCCCACAACAATGGCAATGTTCAGGATAAGGGCGAGCGGCTGCATGATTTCTCCGGAGGAGTTCCGATCATAATTCTCCCGCGGGCCCGGAATCAAACGGCTCAGCTTATAATTCTCTTTCTCCACCTCCGTGAGGTTCTATCGATGACGATCAGCGAGCAGATCCAAAAAGATTTGGTTGAGGCCATGCGCAGCCGCGACGAGTTGCGCCTTTCCACTTTGCGCATGGTCAAATCGGCGCTCAGTTATAAAGAAGTGGAAAAGCGCGCGCCCCTCGACGACAAAGAGACGCAGCAGATCCTGAGCACGCTGATAAAACAGCGCCGTGATTCCATTGAGCAGTTCACCAAGGGCGGCCGCCAGGAATTGGCGGACAAAGAAGCGCAAGAGATCAAAATGATCGAGCACTACCTGCCTAAAGCCATGGGTGAAGAGCAAATTGCTGAAGCCGTAAAAGCCACTATCGCTGAAATGGGCTCACCCACCATGAAAGATATGGGCACGGTAATGAAAAACGTCATGGCAAAGCTGCAAGCTACTGGCGCGCGCGTTGAAGGAAAGACGGTAAGTGATCTGGTGAAGAAGAACCTTGCCGGATGATTTGAGCCGTTTTGCGGGCGTACGAGCCCGCAGGCGAAATCCTGAGCAAAGCGAACGATCTATTCCCTGGTTCCTTGCTCCACACGGTTGTTCATTGTCCCTTCGCTTTTTAGCACTCTATTCGTGCTGCTGCCAAAGTGCGGTGTTACCTCACAAATTACTTGCTTCAGATAACCAAAACTACTCATACTGCACTCATATTAATCAGCGTTCCCCAATTTGCTTTGCGTGTTAAGTGCCGGGGCGGTGACGACGTAACGGCATTTGACGGCGTAGTGCAGGGAAAAGGGGTGACAAGGTGATACCTGAATCGAATCCATTGCAGCGGTTTTTCAAGGAAGTAGTTGAACGAAATTATGGTGACGTTGGCGTGCGCAGTGCTGAGGTGCATGACTACGTAGCCAATCTGCTTACTGAATTCTGCGAAGCAGAAACTCTCTACAAAATCAAAAACGCAGACGGCCGCCCGCTTTGCGACGTCGGCGAGATGCTTCTGGAGTCCGATCCCGTTTACGGGCCGGCTCCTTCTTTCGATCGTGAGCGCCAGGTGCGCAAACACATTGGCGATTACTCGCTCTTCTTTACCGGCATGTTCCCGCAGGGGCTGAATCAATATCGCCTGCGCCGTACCCGCATGGAAAGCCTCATCGACTTTGTGAAGGCGGGCAAGGAGAGCTACTACATCGTTTCAAAGTTCGAACACTTTGAGTACGCCAAGGTCGCGCCGCTCTTCCGCCGCATGTCGCAGGAATTCGAGCAGCTGGTGTATGGCTTGAACCAAGTAAAGAATGAGCTTGAAGAAATGCAGCATCCCATCACGCGGCAGACCAATGAATTTTTGATGTAGCTCAGAATCGACGTTAAGAAAACAGGGCACGCAGCAAGTTTGGCGTGCTCTTTTTCATTTTTATACCTTTTTAGGTTTTACCCGCGTCCTACCGCGGGGTGGAGCAGGTCTTTAGACCTGCGGTAAAGTGATCAGACTTCCCGGCTTCAGCCGCAGAGGTACGTTGCACGCGGATACACAATGATTTAAGAGAGGCAGAACTATCGTCTCTGCCATGCCAGCCGCAATCCCAGTCCCACAAAAATCAATCCGGTAAATCGCCGCTGCAATCGCGCAACGGATTGGTTCCGTCGCAACAATTCGCCCAGCGTCCCGCCGGCGTAAGCCACGGCCAGGTTCACCAGGGTTCCGCCGATATTGAAAATCAGCCCTAGCACTACGATCTGCAATGCCACGCTGCCGCGGCTTGCATCAATGAACTGCGGCAGAAACGCCAGAAAAAATATCGCGACCTTGGGATTGAGCATGTTCGTAATCGCACCTTGACGGAAAATGGCGCCAAGGCTTTCAGTTTTAAGCTGCTGTGAAGCCAGGTCGGTTTTCTGTGCCAGCATTTTTATTCCCAGGTAGATCAGGTACGCTGCGCCCGCGATCGCATCGCGTTAAAAGCCACAGGCGATGATCGCAGCAGTGCAGCGATCCCAAAGGCCGCTGCCAGAATGTGCACCCAGCAGCCAACGAATACCCCAAGCGACGAAACGATGCCGGCTTTGCGGCCCTGGCCTACGCTGCGCCCAATCACGTAAAGCATGTCCGGCCCCGGCGCAATGTTGAGCGCTAACGCGGCCACCAGAAATGTTAGAAAAGCGGCTTTCTCAGGCATGAAATCGACCTCGGCAAAGTTCTATCAGCAAGATGTTGGTGGCTGGTCGCTGGACGGAAATAATTTTATATTCATCCGGGCAGATCGAGATTCCCGGGCTGATAACAGAATAAGATGACAGAACCACTATGAGAACGGGTCCCACATGCGCCTGACCTCCTTACTTGGCTTTATGGCCGGAGCATTGACCACAATTTCATTCGTCCCGCAGGTGCTGCACGCATGGCGCAGCAAGCGTTGCGACGATCTTTCCTGGGCCATGCTGCTGACCTTCTCCGCCGGTGTAGTGCTCTGGTTAGCTTATGGCATCCGACTTTGGGCCATGCCGGTGATTGTGGCGAATTCTGTTACGCTGGCGCTGCTGTTGATCATCATGGCGTTGAAGACGCGTTACGCCTCGCGCTGAATTTCTATTTCAACACGCGCTTCGGCCCGACCAAAAAAATCCGTTAGAATGTTGAGTGAGCTCTCACCACGCCATCCTGCTTTTTCTCGCCGCCATGGCGGGTGGCACGGTGAATTCTGTCGCAGGGGGCGGTGGGTTCTTCGCTTTTCCCGCATTGCTTTTTACTGGCGTCCCATCGATTAATGCCAACGCCACCGGTACCGTTGCTTTATGGCCGGGCACTCTTGCCTCAACTGGGGCGTATCGCAAAGCGCTCAGCGCAGATCTGCTCAAGCGCATCCTGCCGCTCATCGTCATTACTTTTTTGGGCAGCATCTTCGGCTCGATCCTGCTGCTCAAGACCGGCCAGGCTACCTTTGACAAGCTGATTCCCTGGCTGCTCCTTGCCGCCACCCTGATTTTTAGCTTTAGTGACACCGTGACAGCCTGGGTCAATCGCCACCACTCCGGCGGCGGCCCTTCGATCAAACGGGTCATCGGCATCACGCTCTTGCAGGCCTGCGCGGCCGTTTATATCGGATATTTCGGCGCCGGCGCGGGCATCGTGATGCTCGCTCTGTTGGCGATGATGGGCATTGAAAACATCCACAGCATGAACGGCCTCAAGACCCTGCTGGCCACCTGCGGAAATGGCGTAGCGGTGATCATTTTTATTGTTGCCCGGGCCGTGTTCTGGCCGCAGGCGTTGCTTATGCTGGTGGGCGGCGCACTGGGTGGATATGTGGGTGCATGGTACGCCCAGAAGATGGAACCGCGCAGCGTCCGTTTTGTGGTGATCGCCCTGGGGGGCAGTATGACCGCGTATTTCTTCTGGCGGGTGTATCTGCGCGGTTAAGCCGCGTCCAGTTTGACCATACCCCCTCTATCACGTTAAAATTACAAGGTTTGCCACTGGTGGAAATTCCTGCCTGTTGAGCATGGCTGCTGAGCAATCTTACAAGTCAATATAAGTCCTTTCCGGCCAAGCGCTTTGAAGGGGCAATGGGAGAGAGTTATGTACGCGGTAATTCGCGCCGGTGGAAAGCAATACCGCGTCGCACCCGGCGACGTAGTGAAAATGGAAAAGCTGCCCGCCGCTGATGGCGACGTAGTTGAATTTAATGACGTTCTGGCCGTATCCGGGCAGGAAGGCACCATTGGTCCCGGTGCCGGCGCCGTGGTCAGCGGACAGGTAATGGAAGGCGGCAAGGCTGACAAGATTCTGGTCTTCCACTTCAAGCGCAAAAAGCAATACAAGAAGATTTACGGACATCGCCAGCCCTTTACTGCG
>Ga0105245_10004989_pt1 | contig 11667 bp, 10 predicted proteins | sample KBSM54metaG_FD_81523 | JGI IMG/M metagenome (GOLD analysis project Ga0105245, IMG submission 81523) | Miscanthus rhizosphere microbial communities from Kellogg Biological Station, Michigan, USA - KBS M5-4 metaG | ecosystem: Host-associated > Plants > Roots > Rhizosphere > Soil | place...
GCGACATCGTCGAGGCGGCCGTGCTCGCGCTCAAGGCCGGCGTCGACATCGACATGATGGCCGGCGCATATCGCGAGGGCCTGCCCGTCGCGCTCGAGCGCGGACTCGTCACGATCGACGAGATCGACGAATGTGTGCGGCGAGTGCTTCGCCTCAAGGAGCGCCTCGGCCTGTTCGACGATCCGTACCGGCGCGGCGTGACCGCGGAGACGCCGGACGCGATCGAGGCTCGCCGGCGCATCGCGCGCGACGTCGGCGCGAAGACGCTCGTGCTACTGAAGAACGCCGGCGACGCGCTGCCTATGCGACGCAGCGCGCGAATCTGCGTGCTCGGCCCGCTCGCCGACGCAGTGGGAGAGATGCGCGGTCCCTGGGCCGCCGCGGGCTACCACGAGCCGAGCGTGACCGTGCTCGCCGGCCTGCGCGCGGCGCTGCCGAACGCGACGATCACACACGCCGAAGGGGTGACGATCGAAGGTCATGACAGGACGCGCGTCGCGGCGGCCGCCGAGCTCTCGAGCGGCGCGGACATCGTCGTGCTGTGTGTCGGCGAAGCAGCCGACATGAGCGGCGAAGCCGCGTCGCGCGCATATCCCGAGCTGCCGGGCGAGCAGCGCGCGCTCGCCGAAGCGGTGCTCGAGCGAGCGAGCGCCGCAAACGTCCCGGTCGTCGTCGTGCTGTTCTGCGGTCGGCCGCTGATCGTTCCGTGGCTTTTCGAGCGCGCCGACGCACTGCTCGTCGCGTGGTTCCCGGGCCGAGAGGCGGGCCACGCGATCGCCGACGTGCTGACGGGGCGTGTGTCGCCGTCGGGCCGAACGCCGATCACGTGGCCGCGGGCGAACGGACAGATTCCCCTATTCTATAGCCAGCGATCCGGCGGCCGGCCCGAGAATCCGGCCGATCGATATACGAGCAAGTACCTCGACGTAGCGAGCTCTCCGCTCGTTCCTTTCGGCTTCGGCCTCACCTACGGGCGCGTCCGGTACGCGAACCTACGGGTCACCCCGACCGACGTGACCGCGCGCGACACCGTCGACGTCAGTATCGACGTCACGAACGACGCTACTCGCGCGGCCGAGGAAACCGTGTTCCTGTTCGTTCGCGACCGGGTCGCGAGCGTCGCGCGGCCGGTGCTCGAGCTCAAAGGCGTGACGAAAGTCGTTCTAGAAGCGGGCGCGACGGCGACGGCGCGTTTTCGGCTGCCCGTGACGGCCCTGGGCTTCTTGGGTCTAGACCTCGAGCCCGTGCTCGAGCCCGGGGAAATTGACATCCTCGTGGGGCCGGACGCCGATCCAGCACGGCTCGTTTCCGCCCGCTTGCTGCTGCGCTCGTAGACCCTACCGTCGGCACCGCCGGCCGATGGGCCGAGCTCGACCGCCGCTCTTCGTGCTCCGAAACTGATTAGCCGTGCTTGCCGGAATTGACATCGGTGGAGCGATCTTGCTTCCATTGCTTCCAATGGCCAATAACACGCGCCGGGACACCGGCAACAACAAGGCCAACGACAGCTCGGTCGAGAGCGCTACGTCGGGTGGTGCGACGGGTACGCCGAGCCTCGTACGTGCCCCCAGTGCGCCCCCAGAAGGCTCCGGCCCGATCGCAAACGCTCGTGCCGGTGCGAACTACGCGCACGAGTTGGATGTCACCGGCGAGTTTCCGCAGCCCGTTGTCAGCGACGAGCTCACCGGCGGCGAGCAAACCGAGAAAGCGGACGAAGCCAAAGACAGCGAAAGCAAACCGGCGCCGGTCGAGTCGCCGTCAGCGCACGAGAGCACTTCGTTTTGGTTACAGCATCTCGAGTCGGAGGTTCAACGGCTCCAGGGGAAGTTCGAATCGGTAGCCGCCGAGCTTCGAGTCCGCGAAGCCAGGATCAGCGCGCTACGTAGCCAAGGCGAAGCCAAAGACGCGCTCCTGAACGACCTACGCCGGCAGATCGACGAGCAGGGCAGCGCGCAGTCCGCGCTTCGGGCCGACCTCGAGCAGGCCCATCTGCGGATAGCAGACCTCATCGCAGCCGAAGAAGCGGGCGAGATCAACCTGGCGCAGGCGGAGGCCGATATACAGGAAGCGAGGCAAGTCGCCGCCGGCGCGGAAGCCAATCGCAAAGAGTTGCTCGAAAAAATTGCGAGACTCAGCGATGCCACCGATCGCGACGCCAAAGCCGCGGCCGGCGCTCAACGGCTCTACGAGGACGAGGTTAGGCGCACGACCGGTCTTCGTGCGCGTATCGAAGAGCTCGAAGCCCATATCGAGGGTAGCAAGAAGCGCTCGTCTGCCTTGAACGATGAGCTCGCCGATTACCGCAACAAGCTCGATGCTTCCGAAAGTCGCTTGGCGGAAGCGCTGGCGGCGTCGATGGCCGAGGCGCGAGCGCGCGACGAACTTGCGGACGAGGCGGTGGATCTCGAGAGCCGCCTCGAAGAGCTCGAAGCGCAACTCGCAGCGGGCGAAGTCGCGAATAAAGAGCTCACGAGCCGGCTCGAAGACGAACGCGCGGCGGCGACGCGGCTGCGGGAGGACGTCGCGAGTGCGGTCGCCCGCGGCGATCAGGCAGTCGCTGAAGTGAATGCACGCGACAAGCGTATCGCGGAGCTCGAGCGAATTGCGGTCGAAGCCGGCGCAGAAAGAGAGCGGGAGCGAAGCAGCGCCCAGCAGAAGATCGCGAGGCTCGACGGCCTTTTGTCGGCATCGGCACGCGAGATCGACGAGCTCGCCCGCGCGATCGACGCGCGTGAGGACACGATTTCGCAGCTGGAGGCCCGCTTGCATGCCAGGAACGACGACGCCGCTGTTCTCGAGCGCAGCGTGCGTCGGCTCGCCGAGATCGACGCGGGCATAGCGCATCTCGAGCGCTCGCTCGTGCCGACGGCCGACGAAAACACGCCGTCGGCGAGCGAAGGAGAGGCGCCGGCCGCCTCGCCCGACTCGGGCGGCGCGGTCAACTCGAGCCGCAAGATGGTCGACGCAATCGTTGGCGACAAGCCGCCGTACCCGGCACGCAAGGTACAGACCGTCCCGCAATCCGACTCGGCCGATGTCCAGCTCCCGCCCCGCGTGAACCGGCCGGGTTAGTCGAAGCGAAGCGCCGCCATCCCGGCTCGTTGGTGACGCAGCCCTAGTTCGACGTCGCGACCGGCGATCGTCGGGTCAGCCGCGCGGCTCGTGGTGCGCGCGAAGACGCGCGACCGTGAGCTGCGGGGCGGCGACCTCGCCCTTCGTGGGCTCGGCGTTGTCCCGCGGTCGCGGGTCCGGCCCCAACGCGAACTCCGGCCGGCCGATCGACGCTCGGTCGCGGCCCCGGCTCTTGGCAATGTACAGCGCGCTATCGGCAATCCGCAGCAGCGACACCGTATCCCTCACCATCGACGAGTCCGCGATGCCGAAGCTCGAAGTGAAGGCAGGTTGGCCGCTTTGCGCGAGCTCGGAGGCTAGGCGCGTGCGCAGCCGATCGACCCACTCGGCAGCCTGGAGCGCCAACGTCCCGACGAGCAACACGACGAACTCCTCGCCGCCCCAACGCGCGGCGCGATCGTCGGCGCGAAGACTGCCCTTCAATGCCTCCCCGAATCGACGTAGAGCATGGTCGCCGCTCTGATGACCCAGGGTGTCGTTCAGGCGTTTGAAGTGGTCGAGATCTGCGACGATTACGGAGAATTCGCAACCGCGGCGAACGAGGTCGTGCATCTCGATCTCGAGCGCGCGGCGGTTCAGGAGGCCGGTCAGGCTATCGGTCATCGCCTGTAGCTGTGAGCGCTGGAACGCCCGTACGGTGCCGGTTCGCGTAGCCGCGGCGAACGCGAGGGATTTGAGATTCGCGACGACGACGTCACTGAACGGCACATCGCTCCGGCTCGTCGCGTGCAGCACGCCGAGCGACCTGCCCATGAAGCTCAGCGGCACACAGGTTGCGGCGAGCCCCGAGCTCTGGCGCCCGCGCAGGTATGGACACGCGTTCAGTTGCTCGCTGTCTGCGTAGGTCACGGTGCTGCCTCGCCTGATGGCGACGCAACTCGACGGCGCGCGCACCCCGCAGCCGGGCGACCCGGCCGTGGGGTGCTGCGCGACCTGCCTCAACTCCACGGCGCCGGCATCGGCCAGCAGGAGCTGCATCGGCTGCTCCGCGGAGATCGTCTGCATCGCGCGAGCGGCAACGGTCGCAACGGCTCTTTCCGACTCCGCGAGCTCGAATGCCTCTGTGACTTCCTTGCTGAAGCGCTCGTGCTCGGCGTCGATGCGCATCCGCTGTAGGGTGCGCGCGAGACTCTGTGCCATCGCGTTGAGCGACGCGCCGATCATGCCGATCTCGTGCCCGGCCGTCTTCTCGTAGCGCACGTCGAGGTTGCCGTCCGCTAGGGCTCGCGCAACCGCCGACACATCGCCGACGGAGCGGCGAATCGAGCGCGTGATCGTCCAGGCCAGCAGTGTGCCAATGCCGATGATCAGCGCCGCTCCCCAGAAGATCAGGCGATCGGCGCTCTCGCGAGCGGCGACCGCATCGACCGTTGCGGCGGCGATGTCGTCCGACAACAGCGCGTCGAGGGTATCGAACCTCTTGTCGAGATCCGCGAACCGCTCCTCGAACGCGGGCAGCAGCGGTAAGACGGCCTTACTGTCTCGCGCCGCGACCTTCATCAGGTCCTCGCTGCGCAAGAGAAACTCTTCTGCGCGTTCGCGAGTCTCGGCGACCGCCTTCTCGAGCGATGGCGGCAGCGGCACCCTCGCTTCCTGGTCGAGCTCGTCATGAAGCCTGCGGACCTCGGCTTGCCAGCTCTGTAGCGGTTGCCGCATGCCGCCCGACGGCCTCGGAGGGCCGAGCAGCGCCGCGTAGAGGTCGCCGCGCAGGCTATTGTTCAGGCGACCGACGTCGTCCGCGAATCTCTGGGCGTCGCTGAGCCGCGCAAGCCGGTCCGTGGCGGCCGACTGGAGCTGCAGCCCCTGATGCGTCACCAGCATGAGTGCGACGATCCCGGCGACGAAGCCGCCCTTCATGAGCCCCATGCGGAACGACAGCGACGTGCGATCGAGCAAGCTCGACCGCTGCTGCCGTTGCGGCACGGCTGAATCGATGTGGTGCGCGTCCGCCGTCATCTGACCGGCGCAAATCTCGGGTGGGGCGATGGCCGCCATGATGCGTGGCTCGGGCGGCCCGTTTTGTGACGCGGTTCACATTTGGCGGCCGCGGTCTCTCCGAGCCCGCGCAGTCCCGCGGCCGAGCGTCGCGGAGCCACCCGCCCCCTTCGACGCCGCGCTGGGCCGGCAGGTTCGCCTTATTCGGCGCCCTTCGGCTCCGCTTCCGGCTCGTAGATCTGCGTCGTGCCGGTGAACAGCGGCTTGTCGTTGGCGTCCTTGATGGACGTCGCAATCGCGATCGTCGGGAAGTTACGCGCGGGCGCACCCGCTACCTTCACGCGGTCACCCGTCTTCAGCGTGTCGCGCGTCCAGCCTCGGCGCATCAGCGTGTTCGGGCTCGGCAGCTCGAAGTTCCAGCTCTCGACTTCGCCCTTCTCGTTCTTCACGTCGACGTAGAGCCGTCCGTGCGGGCTTTTCCATTCGAGCTTGGTCACGGTTCCGTCGACCTCGATCTTGGCGCGCAGATCGAATTCCGATTGCGAGTGATGCGCGCGAGCGGGGGGCGCCGAAGCGACGCTCGCGCCGACGAGCATCAGCAATGTCAACGGGCGGCTGTTCATGATCACGGTCTCTTGGGTTTAGGTCGCGGTGGTGCGTCTACCGGTCTATTTGTAGAGCTTCACGTCCTGCTCGTCGTCGAGGCAAATCTCTTCGAGCATCGTGGTATCGACTTGCGTTGCCATCTCCACCGTTACCGACCACGGGCGCGTATACGCCTTCGGGTCGTTCACCGCGATCTCGACCTGCATGATTCCGAAATTGACGCGCTTCAGCCGCTCGGTCACGCGCGCGGATTCGGTCACCGGGCTGCCCTGGATGTCGAGCCACATGTCGTCGCGAATCCCGTTCGTCTCGATGACCAACGTGTCGCCTTCCCAGTGCGCGCTCGAGTAGCCGTTCCAAGTCGGATTGGGGTTCTCCGGCAGCGCCCGACCGTCGATGAAAATCTCGCGGTACGCCGCATTGAATTCGTGCAACAGCACCATTTCGGTGGGCGTTTGGATGACCTTGATGTATTGCGGCAGCGTCCACGCCCGAGGGAAATTCGGGGGCATGCAGTAGGTGTGCGGGTCGTCGCGGCCACCGTGCGCGCGCCGCTTCGTCATCTGCTCTTTCGACCAGTCGGTGTAGGGCAACCCGCCCTCGAGCTTGATCCCGAGATTGATCTGCTCGCGAGCCATCCGCTCTTCCTGGATGCAGTCCTTCTCCTTGCAGTAATCCTTGGCGGGGACATTCGCGAACCACATGCCGGAGAAATCCGGCTTGCCGTCGCGCGTGCGCGGCGCCGGCGCTTTGAGATCCGGCGCGCCGCTCTCGGTGCGCGGTATTCCCGGGGTGCGATAGTCGAGCCACTGAGCCAGAACGACGGCGGGGCTTGCGCCCAGCGCAACCGCGAGCAGCGCCGAGCGAAGCGCACGCGTCACTCGGCAACCTTGACGCTGACGATGGTGTCGCCTTGCTCGATGGCGTCGACGACGTCCTGACCGCTCACCACCTTGCCGAACACCGTGTGCTTGCCATTCAAATGCGGCGTCGCGACGTGAGTGATGTAGAATTGGCTGCCGTTCGTGTTCGGGCCGGCGTTCGCCATGGATATGACACACCGCTCATGCTTCAACGGATTGCCTTTGCATTCGTCCGCGAACCGATATCCGGGCCCACCGCGACCGGTGCCGGTCGGGTCTCCGGTCTGAATCATGAAGTCTTCAATGACGCGGTGAAACGTGACGCCGTCGTAGAACCCCTGCCCCGCGAGGAACACGAAATTGTTCACGGTGTGCGGCGCGTGCTGCGGATACAGCTCGAGCTCTATCGTGCCGCGACTAGTATCGATCGCCGCCGAGTAGGTCCTCGTGACGTCGATTTGCATCTGCGGCGGCGTCGCCCATTGCTTCTTGGTCAATCGGTGTCTCCTCGACGTTGTGTGAAGATCTTTGGGGGCGCTGCCCCGATACCCGCTGGCCATGCGCTACCATCGACGCGATCGGCCGCGCAAGCGGGCGGCCAACGATAGCGAAAGTCCGCACTCGGCACTACTGACGCCCGTGTTGGGCGACTAACAGCAAGAGACAAGATGGAATCATCCGGCACGCGATCGGAGCAACGCATCGACGAGCTCGAAGCTCGGCTCGCCGAGCAAGACCGCTCGATTCTCGAGCTCAGCGACGAGGTCTACCGCCAACAAAGGACGATCGCAAAGCTCGAAGCCGAGGTGCAACGCCTCGCTGAGCGCCTGAAGACGCAATCTCAGGGCGACGCGAGCAACGCGGCCGAGATCCCGCCGCACTACTGAGAGGGCCGTCGCCGCAAGGTCCGACTGTCGGCGGCCTGGCGACGACTTGGGTCACCGATCCTGAGCTGGCGCACTCGGCGCAGAGGCCGTCGGCTTGTCTTTCGGCGCCGGCGTCACGCGGCGTCCGGCGTCGAGCAGCGCGTGATGCGTTCGCTGCTTGAAGCGCCAGCCCTGCGCGGTTTTCACGTAGACGTCGTCGTAATAGCCGTCGCTCTCGATTTTGTTCGGGTCGCCATCGAGGCCGATCATCATCATGTCGACCGTGCCGATCGCACCGTCGGGCGTCGCGGTGATGATGTGGTTTACGTAGATGTGATGCACACCCTGCTCGATCCACGGCACGTTCTTGCAGCCTTTCGAGCCGCCGCCCGATACCTCGGCGAGCTTCTCGCGGCCTTGAATGCCCGGCACCGACTTGCCGTTCACCATCGGCAAGAACACCCCGTCGGGCGTGTAGAGATCCGCGTAGTCGTAGCCGTTGTTCGAGCACGTGTCGATCGCACGCGCGTACTTCGCGACGAGCTGCTGGATCTGAATGTAGTCGAGCGCGGTGAGCTCGACCGGCTTCTGCGCCGGCTTTTGCGCGGGACTCTGCGCGAGTGCGGGCGCGAGGATCGCGGTAAGCGCGCAGGCGGTCAAGAGTCGTTTGGTCATGGACGCGTCTCCTTTCTGGCTGTCGCGCGGCCGCGTGTCCGGCCGTTGCCGTCCGAATCTACACGCAGACTCTGTCCTCGAGCCATCCCGTCCCGCGAGCGATGGAGAACGCGTTATCCTTCCCGCGCACGGACTAGGTCTCGGGGCTCTGCCGCGAGCGGCGTCCGCGCCAAGGACAGCCAGCCATACTGCCATGCGGACCCAGGTCGCGATCATAGGCGCCGGCCCTTCGGGCCTGCTGCTCGGCCAATTGCTGCACCGGGCGGGCGTGGACGCGGTCGTGCTCGAGCGGCAAACCGCCGATTACGTGCTCGGCCGAATCCGCGCGGGAGTGCTCGAGCAGGTGACCGTCGATTTGCTCGACGAAGCCGGCGTCGGCGAGCGCATGCACCGCGAAGGACTCGTGCACGACGGCTTCGAGATCCTTGTCGGCGGCAAACGGCACCGCGTCGACCTCACAGGGTTGACCGGCGGCAAGCACGTGCTCGTCTATGGTCAGACCGAGATCACGCGCGACCTGATGGAGGCGCGCGCGGCCCAAGACCTACCGACGGTCTACGAGGCCGCGGACGTCGCGGTGCATGGCTTCGATAGCGCGAAGCCGCACGTCACGTACCGCGAGGCGGGACGCGACCAGCGCCTCGACTGTGACTTCATCGCGGGCTGCGACGGCTTCCACGGCGTGTGCCGTGCAAGCGTGCCGAAAGCCGCGATCGCGGAATACGAGAAGGTCTATCCGTTCGGCTGGCTCGGCGTGCTGTCCGAGACGCCGCCCGTGAGCGACGAGCTCGTCTACGTGAACAGCCCGCGCGGCTTCGCGCTCTGCTCGATGCGCAGCCGCACGCGAAGCCGGTACTACCTTCAGGTGCCGCTGACCCAGCGGCTCGAAACCTGGACCGACGCCGCATTCTGGCGAGAGCTCGAGCTTCGACTCGACGACCCCGGCCGCGAGCGCCTCGTAGTGGGCGACTCGATCGAGAAGAGCATCGCGCCTCTGCGCAGCTTCGTCGCCGAGCCGCTGCGGTTCGGGCGGCTATTCCTCGCCGGCGACGCGGGTCACATCGTGCCGCCGACGGGCGCGAAGGGGCTGAATCTCGCAGCGACCGACGTGAAGCTGCTCGCGAGCGCCCTGATCGAGCACTACGAGGAGAAAAGCGACTCAGGGGTGGAGCACTATTCCGACCGAAGCCTGCGCCGGATTTGGCGAGCGGAGCGCTTCTCTTGGTGGTTCACGGCGTTGACCCACCGCTTCGAGGACGAGACCACGATCGGAGCGAAGCTCCAGCGTGCGGAGCTCGACTACTTGCTGCACTCCGAGGCGGGTTTACGGACCCTCGCCGAAAACTACGTCGGCCTGCCGCTCGACTTCGGCTTCAATTCTTGGAGTTGATTTTCCAAATTTTGGAATCGAGGCGAGGCGTCGACCCGGTCGCGAGCGACGGGTCGCAAAATCACCGGGCGCCGTGTCAGCGGAGACCGGACAGAGCCGCTTCGATGCGGTGATGGACTTTCAGCGCCCGGCAAATCTCACTCGCGAGCGACTTGCGAGTGGCCGCGCCGGCTCGTTTGAAGGCATCGAAAAGGGCCTCGACCTCGCGGTACTCGGCCGCGTAGAGATCTCGATTCCTCTGCACCGCCGCCCGCCGCTTGGCCGTCGCCGGAATTTTCGTGGATTCCCTCTGCCTTCTCACCATTTCTGCTCCTCCCTATGAGCATGCAGAGATATGCAGCATGCATGCCACGCTTCGGAAGGATGGTCGCGGATCGTGACGGTCTCTCGTTCGAGCGTGCGGCCGACGACCGCCGTTCGTATGGACCGAGGCGGAAAGCTTCAGTTCTTCGTGACCGGGGAGCCGCGCTCGGCGAGCGCCTTCGTGAGGATCTTCTCGGCGGCCGGAAACTCGCGCCCGGTGTTCGCGAGGAACACTCCGCGCGTCATCATCAGCGGCGTCCAACCGAGGTCGGTCTTCGCGTCGAGCTTCGCGCCATGATCGACGAGGTACTGCACGATCGACGGCTGATTCGCGAGGATCGCGCCGTGCAGCGCCGTGCAGCCGCTCCAGCGCGGGTCGCCGGTGCCGAGGTCGAGCAAGTCCGCGATATTGTGCGGGTAGTAGAGCAGCGTGTACTCCGCGTCGCCGATCATCTTGTAGGCGCCGAAACGCGCGACCGCGTTGACGTCGTTGCCGAGCTCGATCGCCGCTTTCACGGCCTCAAGTCGCTCGGCCTCGGACACACCCGTGAACGGGCCCGGCGTCTCGCCCTCCCAGGTGTCGAGGCCCGCGGCGACCATCAGCGGCGTGATGCCGAAGCGGTTCGTGATGTTCGGATTCGCGCCGCCGGCCGCGAGCGCGCGCATGAGCTCGGCGTCGCCGTTCTTGGCTGCCACGTAAAACGCCGTCGCGCCGTTGTAGGTGAGCAAGTGCCGGCCGAGGACGAGGCCTGGCGGATTGCGCGTCGTGCCGCCGACCGTGTCGAAACGCATCTCGGGCCAATCGACGCGCACGTTCGGATTCGCGCCGTGAGCGAGCAGCTTCTTCACGAGCTCGAGGCTCGTGACGTTGCCGGTCGGCCGAGGCGCGGCCGGCGGCAGATCGCCGACACCCGCATCGCCGGTCGAGCCCGGCTTGCGTAGCCATGCGATCGTGTGCAGCGGCGACGCGCGTGCATCGGGTAAGTTCGGGTCCGCGCCGTAGTCGAGCAGCACGGACGCGGCCTCGTAGAACGCGTTGACGACCGCGACGTTGAGCGCGCTCGTGGCGTCGGGCGCGATGTCGTTCGCGTGCGCGCCTTGGTCGAGCAGATAGCGCAGCGTGTCGATCTGCGTGTTGCGCACCGCGAACAACAGCGGCGTCGAGCCGGCCTTCGACTTCGCGTTCACGTTCGCGCCGGCCTTGATCAGCGTCGTCACGACGTCGAGGTGGCCCTCGCCCGCGGCCCACATGAGCGCCGTCTGGCCGCGCCACGTCTCGGCTGCATCGACCGTCGCGCCGTGCGCGAGCAGCGCCTCGACCGCGTCGAGCTTGCCCGTGCGCGCCGCGGTCATCAGCGGCGTCTGGCCCTCGCGCGACGTCGCGTTCACGTCCGCGCCCGCGGCGAGCAGGCGCTCGATCGCGGCGCGGTCACCGTTGCCGGCGGCGAGATCGAGCGGCGTCACCTTGAAACGGTTCGCGGCCGTCGCAGAGGCGCCCGCGTCGAGCAGCGCCTCGATCAGCGCGAGGTCGTCGACCTCGGCCGCGACGAGCAGCGCGGTCGCGCCGTCGCCCTCGGCCCCGTTCACGTCGGCCCCACTGTCGAGCAGCGCGTTGACGGCCGCGCGGTCGTGGCGCTTGACCGCGTCGATCAACGCGGTGGAATCGGCCGCGCGCACCGCTTGGAAGACGCCGAGTACGAGCGCAAGCACGAGCGTCGAGCCGATCACTGCGCGTTGCATTTGCTGGTCTCCCCCTGTGCGCATAGCGGAAATATACAACGGGAGCGCCGCTCGCCGTCGCGTCTCAGGGGGCCCCTTGCGGTCTCCCACTCGTATACGTATATTCGCGTACGAATATTTGGCGACGAGGCGACATGGCCAAGAAACGCGTGGTCGA
>Ga0105245_10004990_pt1 | contig 11666 bp, 11 predicted proteins | sample KBSM54metaG_FD_81523 | JGI IMG/M metagenome (GOLD analysis project Ga0105245, IMG submission 81523) | Miscanthus rhizosphere microbial communities from Kellogg Biological Station, Michigan, USA - KBS M5-4 metaG | ecosystem: Host-associated > Plants > Roots > Rhizosphere > Soil | place...
CGCCGGCGGGGCGGGCGGCGCGGGTGGATCCGATTATCGCGATTCGAGGGGACTCGTGAAGGCTCTCTATCGGGACGCGTTGCTGAGCTGCCTGAGAAATGTCCCGAGCGTCAGGTCCAAAGAAAAAAGTTTGTCCGGGCTCGTTGGCCGAGGAGCTTGTTCGCTAGCGGCCCTGCGTACTCCGCCCCTCCGCGACCTCTGCGTCGAGTAGTTCAGCAACGCGTCCCGACAGAGGGGCTCACTCGCCAATAATCTCGAGCACCCGATCAACCTCGTCGACCGTATTGTAGAAATACGGCGACAACCGGATCCCTCCCTCCCGGAAGGAATGCACGACTCCGGCCGCCGAGAGGCGTGCGCTAGCCGCGGCGGCATCCGGCGGTCTCACAGAGACGATCGACCCGTACTGTCCGGGCTTCGTCGGCGTCTTGAGCGTCATGTCGCTCCGCGAGCAGGCCCACGCGACGATCCGGTCGGCGAGCGACTGGCTGTAGGCGGACACGTTCGCGGCACCGAGCTCCCGAATCAGCTCCAGCGTCGCGTTCATCGCGGCGAACTCCTGATACGGGAGCGTGATGAGCTCGAACTTCCTCGCGTCGTCGCGCCAAGTGAGATCGTAGTTCGTCAGCCGCGTGAAGTCGTCCGATCCTCGAACGGCGAGCCAGCTCACATCGTGCGGTTGCAGCTGCTGAACGAGCTCGCGTCGCACATAGACGAACCCGGCGCCCCACGGCGAGAGGAGCCACTTCTGCGCGCCGCAGGCGAGAATGTCGACGGGAGTCGTACGCAGATCGAGCGTGAGCGGGCCGAGCCCCTGAATCGCATCGACGACGAAGTAGACCTCACGCTCGCGACAGAGCGTTCCGAGCGCCGCGAGATCGACGCGCGCGCCGGAGGCGAACTGCACCCACGAGACGGTGACCACGCGGACCCGATCGTCTTCGAGCTCGCGCGACAAGCGGGCGACATCGAGCGGACCGTCGTCGCAGCGGAGCCGCCGATACTCCACGCCGCGACGCGCGGCGAGCTGCATCCACGGATACACGTTGGCGGGGAACTCGAGGTCGGGCGATAGGACGACGTCGCCTCGCTCCAGTGGCAGCGAGAACGCGGCGAGGTTGAGCCCGAACGTCGTGTTCGTCGCCATCGCGATTTCCGACTCGTGCGCGCCTATCAGCTCCGCGAGCAGTCGGCGGCCAATCTCCAACGTGCCGAACTCCATCTCCTGCGAGATGGTGTGCGGCACCGCGCGATGCCGCGCCCAATCCGCCAGCGTCGCCTCGGTACGGCGAGGCAACGGACCGGTCGACGCGTTGTTGAAATAGATGACGTCTTCGTCGAGCAGTCGCGGAAACTCGGTTCGGCGTAGTGCCTCGACGTCGTAGCTCATGGGCGGGCAATGTCGGGGAGACCAGCGCCGCGCGGAATCGCGGCGCGCACGGCACGGGGATCGAGCGCGTCACGCAACGCGTCGCCCACCAGATTGAATCCGAGGACGGCCGCGCCGATCGCCAGTCCGGGAAAGACGGAGGTCCACGGCGCGTGTCGCAACTGGTACAGGTCGCGGCCGTCGGCGATCATCGCTCCCCAACTCGGCGTCGGCGGCTGGACGCCCAGCCCAAGAAACGAGAGCGACGACTCCGCCATGATCGCCCCGGCGACGCCAAGCGTCGCGGCGATCACAACCGGCGCCACCACGCTCGGCAGGATGTGCCTTATGAGTATTCTGATATCGCGCGCGCCCAGCGCGCGCTCGGCCTGTACGAACTCGAGCTCGCGCACCACCAGCACTTGTCCGCGAACGAGCCGCGCCATACCGGCCCATCCGACCAATCCGATCGTCGCGAATACCACGGTGAGCGAAGGCTGCAGCGCGGCGACGAGCGCGATCAGCAGGAGCAGCGTCGGAAAGGCGAGCGTGACGTCGGCAAGCCGCATCACGAGCTCATCCACCCACTTTCCGTAGTAGCCGGCGACCAAGCCGAGGATCACGCCGAGCGACAGGGCAATCCCCTGCGAAATAATGCCGACGGAGAGCGACACACGCGCCCCGTACACGAGCCTGGCCCAGACGTCCCGACCCTGGATGTCCGTACCGAACCAGTGTTGCAGCGACGGCGGCTGCAGTGAGTTGATGAGATCGATGCCGAACGGATCGTGCATGGCAACGATCGGCGCGGCGAGGGCGAGGAGCGCCAGCACGACAATGGTCCCCCCGCCGAACCACGCGCGGCGATCCGAGCCGAGGCGCGCCGTCGCGCGGCTCATCGCAGAGGATCTCCCAACTCCGGCGGTGTGCCGGGGCGCTGATGCTTCCAGCGGCGATGATGCCAGAAATACTGCTCCGGCACGCGCCGCACCCAGCGCTCGAGCGCCAGCGTATAGTCGGCGACGATGCGGTCCACGTCGGCTTCGCGATCGCCGGTTTCGACGACGTCGACCGGCTCGAACGTGAGTTGATACCGCCCCGACGGACGACGAACGGCCGCGCCGAACACGATCGGCGTGTTGAGACGCAGCGCAAAGACGGCTGGGCCGCGCGGAGTTTTCGCGTAGCGGCCGAAGAACGGAACCCATGTCGACGCCAGCCCCACGGCGCCCTGATCGACGAGAAAGGCGACGGCGCGCCCGTCGCGCAGCGATCGCGGGACGCGTCGAACGGCGTCTTCGTCGTGCACCACCGTCATGCCAATGCGCTGCCTGGTGCTCGTCAGGTAGCGATCGAACAGCGGGTTGGCCATGTGTCGCGCGACAGCGTCGATCGGGAGACCGCGTGCCGCGAGGTACGCGCCACCGAGCTCCCAATTGCCCAGATGGCCCGTGACGAGGATCAATCCCCGTCCGCGCGCGAGCCGCTCCTCGACGATGTTCCAGCCGTGAACTTCATCGAAGAGCTGAATGATCTGCTCGGCGTTGTACGACGGAAGGATCGCCGTCTCGATGCTCGTGCGGCCGAGGTGACCGTACGCGGCGCGCGCGATGGCCGCGATCTCGTCGGCGCTCTTCTCGGGGAAGGCAGCCGACAGTTGTCGCTCGACCACCGCGCGCCGGATGCCGATCGGCGCATACCCCAGTCGTCCGATGCGCTCTCCGATCGTGCCGGCGTGCCTGAAGCTGAGCCGCTCGGCCGCCGCGACGGCGCCGCGAAGCGCCGCGTACTCGGCGCGGTGCGCCAGCGACGGTTGGATCGCGTCCGCCATGCTCACTGAGCCACCTTGCTCGGACCGGCGACGGCGGCGGCCAAAGTCTGCTCGAGCGCCGTCACCATCGCGGACTCCTCGAAATCACGCTGCGCTCGCGCGCGGCCCGCGTTGCCCATCGACCGGCATTTTTCGGCGTCGGCGATAAAGGCGGCGACGTTCGATGCAGTCGTCGCCGGATCAGCCGGCGAGAGCAGCAGGCCGGTGATTCCGTCGGCCACGTAGTGCTGATAGAGCACGGTCCGTTCGGCGATGACGGGCAGGCGAAGTCCCATCGCATCCAAACAGGCAAACGCGCCGCCGTCGCCGTCGGCAACCGCCCACACGACGTTCGCCGCGCGCATCACCGGCAACGGCGCATCGATGTCGCCGAGGAAGGTGAGCGCCGAGCTCACACCAAGTGCGGCGGCGTGCAGTCGAAGCTCGTCGTCCAACGACCCCGGTCCGAAGATCACCGCGTGCATGTCCGGATGCCGCGGCACGAGCAGCGAGAGGGTTCGGAAGAGCGTGGCGATTCGGTTGCGGCCGGATCTCTCGTAGGGGCACGCGATGAGCACGCCCTCGGGAGGTGCGTCGACCTCGGCGCGCGCGAGCGGTTCCGCCTGGTCGTACGAGGTACTGTCGACACCGAGCGGCACGACGGCACTGGGAATGGTCCAACCGGGTCCGTGCGCCTCCTTGGCTTCCTTCTCGGTCGTGAACACGAGGCCCGTGGCCGCCATCTTCAGCGCCAACTTGCCGCTGCGTGTGAGCTCCATTCGGGCGAACGGCGGAACGCGCCGCAACACGGGAATCCGGCCGCCGAAGAGCTTCGCCGAGCTCGTCAACAACTGATCGCGCTGCGTCGTGACCATCACGACTTCGATACCGCGCTCATTGAGGATCGGACGGAGATCCCATGCACCGCCCGGTGTCGACGCTTTCCCATTGATCTCGACGACATCGATCCCACCATCGGCGGCCCACGCACCGAGGCGAGTGTCGGCGCAGCAGGCGATAGTGGTTTCCACGCCACGAGTACGGAGCTCGGTTGCCGCGGCGAGGAGAAAGCGGGCGCAACCCGACCAGGCACTGTCACTCAAGTAGAAGAGTGCGCGCATAGTCAGGCGGTACCGACGCGCTCGCCGGTTTCCGCCTCGCCGAACTGCAGCGAGTGGAGACGGAAGTACGTGCCACGTTCAGCGAGCAGCTCCATGTGCGTACCACGCTCCACGATGCGCCCACGATCGAGAACGAGGATGAGATCGGCGTGGACGATCGTGGAAAGGCGGTGCGCGATCACGAACACCGTGCGTCCGGCGAGCAGCCGGTCGACGGCTTCCTGCACGAGACGCTCCGACTCGGTATCGAGCGCCGAAGTCGCTTCGTCGAGTATGAGAATCGGGGGGTCGACCAGTAGCGCGCGGGCAATGGCGATGCGTTGGCGCTGGCCGCCGGAGAGCCGGGTGCCGCGCTCACCAAGCACGGTGCCGTACCCGTCCGGAAGCGCGCTGATGAAATCGTGTGCGTTGGCGGCGCGCGCCGCGCGCTCGATCTGCTCGTCCGTGAATTTGGTCGCGGCACCGTAAGCGATATTGTTGCGGACGGTGTCGTTGAACAGCACGGTATCCTGGCTGACGATTCCGGTAAGCGCGCGGAGCGAGGGCAGCGTGATCTGTCGCGTATCGACGCCGTCCACGAGAATGCGCCCCGACGTCGGCTCATAGAACCGCGGCAGCAAATCGACGAGGGTGCTCTTTCCGGAGCCGCTGGCGCCGACGAGCGCGACGACGTCGCCCTTCGCGGCGGTGAAGCTGATATCGCGCAACACCGGCTCCGCGTCATACGCAAACGTGACGCCGTCATATTCGATCGAGCGCTCGAACCGGTCGATCACGCGGGTCCCGCGATCGCTCTCTGATTCGGTCTCGCTGTCCAGAACGTCGAACAACCGTTCGGCGGCGGCCATCGACTGCTGCGCGGTGGTCGGCGTCTGCGAAAGTTGCTTGAGCGGCGGAAGCAGCTGCATCACGAGAATCATGAACGTGATGAGCGTTGCGGCGTCGAGGTCGGAGTTCGGCCGGATGACGGCCTGTGCGCCGATCCAGAGGACGATGACGGCGATCGACGTCCCGATGATCTCGGTCAGCGGCTGCGAGAGCAGCGAGACGCGGGTGATGCGTACCATGCCGCGCGAATACTCGCGGCTGGCGCCGACGAATCGCTGGTCCTCGTACGGCTCCCCGCCGAACGATTTCACGAGACGAATGCCGCTCACGACCTCCTGAAGCACGCTGGTGATCTCGCCGTACTCGTTGCGGAGCCGCCGGTGGCCGCGGCGGAGCTTCCGGAGTATCGGCTGCAGCGTAAGGGTGAGCAGCGGCGCGATGACGAGCGACAGCAGCGTGAGGCGCGGCGAGAGCGAGACCAGCGCGACGATCGTCGTCAACACCGTCGCGCCGTTCTGCACGGTCTTCGTGACCAATTCCGTGATCAGCGCCTTCGTTTGGTCGGTGTCGTTGAGGATCCGCGTGATGATCTGACCGACCTTCGTGCGATGGAAGTAGCGGAGCGGCAGCCGCTGCATGTGGCGGAATACCTCGTCGCGCAGATCGCGCGTGACGTATTCCTGCAACGACGCGCCGAGCTGTCCCGCCAGCCACATGAACACGTTCTTGACGAGAACGATGGCGACGATCGCCAGCATGATCACCTTGAGCGTGCCGAGGCGATCAGTCGTGGGACCGACAAAGGGATCGATCAGCCGGCGTTGAACGTCGCCGAGCCAGCCCTCCGTCGAGATCAGCTTGTCCTTGTTGAAGATTTCGTTCTGGAACGGCATGAGCAGCGTGAACACGAAGGTGTTCAGCGCGGCCGCGATGACGTTACAGGTGACGTTGCCCGCCATGCGCCACCAATGCGGCCGCAGGAATACCAGCAACCGCCGGTAGTCGCCGAACCAATCGGAGAACCCGCGACGGGGGGTGGGCATGGGCCGCGGAGCCGCGGCGGGGACCGGATCTCCCATGCTCAACGACGGGGCGTGAGGAGCGCGACGGGCAGAATGCATTCTTCCGGCGTCACGCCACCGTGCAGGAACGAGCCGCGGTAGCGACTCTGGTATTCGCGCAGCTTCGTCGGGTAGACGAAGAACGAGTCCCCCGTCGCGAGCAGCGTGTTGGCGCCGAGCCCGCGACGCGGCAGCCGCAGCGAGTCCTCGTTCTTGAACAGCAGGCCATGCTCGGGGTTCTCGGCGCGCAGGTCCTCGCCGAACTTGTAGCGGAGGTTCTGGGTGGCGTCGCGCTTGGCGAACACCGTGGCCGGCGTGCGGCAGTGGATCGAGCCGTGGTCGCTCGTCACGAGGACCTTCACTTTGCGCCGCGCCGCTTCCTGCAAGACGGAATACAGCGCCGACCGGCGAAACCATTGCTGCGTGAGCTGGCGCAGCGCGATCTCGTCGCGCGCCACCTCATAGAGAATCGCCGATTCCGATCGACCGTGCGTCAGCAGATCGACGAAGTTGAATACGAACGCCGAGATGCCTTCCGGCGCGATCACGCGCGCCAGGCGACGCTCGACGTCGTCACCCTCGGCGGCGGTCGACACTTTCTCGTAGCGGACGGGAATCGAGAGCTTGAGCTCCTCGATCTGCGCCTCGAGCAGGTCGCGCTCGTGCGCGTTGAGCGTCTCGTCTTCGCGCTCGCCCCACCAGTCGGGAAAACGGGCCGCGATCTCGCCGGGAAACAATCCGCTGAACAGCGCGTTGCGCGAGTACGGTGTGGCGGTGGGTAGAATGCTGAAGTAATGCGTCGTCTCGACGTCGAACATCTGCGCCACGGTCGGCTCGAGCGCGCGCCACTGGTCGAGACGCATGCAGTCGATGACGATGAAGATCGCTTGCTTGTCGGTCTTGAGAATCGGCAGGAGGAACTCCGGCACGATGTCGATCGACAACGGCGGGCGATCCCCCTCCAGGTCGCGCAGCCACTGCGGGTACGCCGTCTTGATGAAATGGGCGAATTCTCGACGGAGATCGGGATACAGCCCCTGCAGCGACTCGTGCAGCCCCGTCTCATTTGCGGCGACGAGATCGAGATCCCACCGCGTCAGTTCGCCGAACCGATCGATCCAATCACGCCAACCAAGGCCGCGAATCGGCTCCGTCTGAAGCTGGCGAAACCGGTCGACGAAATGTCGCGCGACGGCCTGTTGCCGGATCTTCGCGCCGTCGAGAAGGCGCGTGATCGCCGCGTACACCTGTCGCGGCGTGACCGGCTTGACGAGGTAGCCTTCGAGCGCCGCGCCGATCGCTTCGGTCATGGTCGAGTCTTCCTCGCTCTTTGTGACCATGACGATGGCAACGTTCGGGTCCGCTTCGCGAAGCTCGTAGAAGGCCTCGAGGCCGCGCTTGCCAGGCATCTGCTCGTCGAGCAAGACGAGGTTGAACGGGCGACGGCGAACCAGGGCGACGGCGTCTTCCGCGTTGGTAGCCGTTTCGACCTCGAAGCCTTTGTCTCGCAAGAACATGCGATGAGGCTCGAGGAGCTCCGCCTCGTCGTCCACCCAGAGTACGGATTTCGCCGGTTGCGCCATGGCGGAAATATACAGCGCGAGCCCGCCCGCCCGTCGCGCTCGGCTGCGGCTTCCGATGCTCCGAGAGGGAGCACAGATTTTTGCTGTGCTCCTCGCCGCGCCGCCGTACGCACTCGCTCCCACGAGCTTTCGCTTTCCCGCCCTCGCGGCGCTCGCCGGGCGCGCGCCACTCGGCGGTCAGCGCGAGGTCGTTCTCGCGGCGTACGTCGTCGCGCGTCTGGCGCACGATACGCTGGCCGAACGCGGCGTTTCGCCGGAAACGAGGATAGACCGCGCCGCGCACGCACGGACTTGGCTGGCGACACTCGCGCTCCCGGCGCCGGCCCGCGCCGCGCTCCAGCGATCGATCGAGGCGTCAGCCGCGGAGTCTCGCGCCGCGGCCGAAGCGATGACCGGAGTCATGAAGTCCATCGACACGTTTCTCGATCCGCCGTCGCGAATGGAGCTCGGGCAGCTGATCGCCGTGCTCTCGGCCCCCGCTTGATCGTCGTACCGACGGTCCGCGAACGGACGGAGGAGGGGAGGAACCAGTCATGACGCGTAGCACCGACATTTCGCCGCTCTCGACGCTACTCGCGCGCGTGGATGCCGTGACCGACGGACAGTCGCCGCCGGTCACGATCTCCTGCGGTTTTCCGAGCATCGACCGTCTGCTCGGCGGCGGGTTCCGCGGCGGCGATCTCGTGTTGCTCGGCGGTGACACGGCGAGCGGCAAGTCATCGCTCGCTCTCGCATTCACGATCCGCGCGGCGACGCGCGGCCAGCGCAGCGCCTTTCTCACCGCCGAGATGACTCGAGAGCGCGTGCTCGAGCGGATCCTGGCGATGGAAGCGCGCGCCCGAATCGACGATCTGCGCCAGGGCACACTGGACGACGAGGAGCGCAGCCGCGCCGGTGCCACCGCGCTCCGCCTTCGCGATTCCCTTCCGATCATCGAACGACTCACGGTTCGCGACGTCGCCGCGCTCGGATCGATGGTTCGCGGCATGGAGGAAGTCCAGCTCGTCGTCGTGGACCCGCTCTCCGCATTCCTTCAGCCCGGGCGCTCGCTCGACGACTCACTCGCCTTCGCCGCCCGCGATCTCAAAGCGCTCGCGCTCGACGCGAGCGTCGCACTTTTGGTCACGACTTCTCTCCCCCATCTCACCACCCGCGCCGATCGTCGGCCGGGCCTCGACGACTTCGGCGGCTCCAGCATTCTCGCCGAGCACGCGGACGTGATTCTGGCGCTCTACCGAGAAGAGATGTACCAGCCGGGCCGCGACATCGAGGGCGCGACCGAGCTGATTGTCCGGAAAAACCGGAACGGTGCGAAGGGGTACGTCGATCTCTACTTCTATGAGAAGTGGGAGAGGTTCGAGGAAGTCATCGATCCCGAAGACCCCAAGGGCTGACGGCGCACGGGCGAACAGCTCGCCTGCCAAAGGGCGCAACGGGCGAACAGCCCGCCTGCCAAAGGGCGCAACTGCCGAACAGCGCGCTTGCCGAACGGCGCGGATGCCAAGCGGCGCAAGGGCGCTTCGCGCCGTTATTTGGCATGTCCGGGTTTTGTCCTCGGCGACGCCTCGATAACAGCGTTGCACTCGATGTTGCTCGTTCCACGCCGAAGGCGCATGCGATGCTTGGCAGGTGCGCCGTTCGGCAGCCGCGCCGTCTGGTACCCGCGCCGTTCGGCAGGCGCGCGGTCTGCGGTTCGCGCCGTCCGCCGTTCCAAGGCGTATATTGTACTCGTCCTTTGCCTTCGATTTTATGGCCGGCCACAGTAAATGGAAGCAAATCAAGCACTACAAGGCGGCAGCTGACGCCAAGCGTGGTGCGCTGTTCACGAAGCTCATTCGTGAAATCACGATGGCCGCCAAGATTGGCGGCGGAGATCCGTCGGGGAATCCGCGGCTCCGGCTCGCGATCGACACTGCCCGCTCGAACTCCATGCCCAAGGAGAACATCGAGCGCGCAATCAAGAAGGGGACGGGCGAGCTCGAGGGCGTCGATTACCATGAGGTCACGTACGAGGGCTACGGCCCGGGCGGCGTGGCGCTGCTGATCGATGCCGTGACCGACAACCCCACGCGCACCGTCGCCGAGGTCCGGAGCAAGATGTCGCGGCTCGGCGGCAACCTCGGCACGCCGAACTCCGTGGCGTGGATGTTCGAGAAGAAGGGGCAAGTCTACGTCGACGCGTCCAAGATCGATGAGGATTCGTTGATGGAGAAGGCGCTCGATGCCGGCGCCGAAGACGTGCAGCGCGAGGACGATCGGTTCCTCATCACGACCTCGCCGGGAGACTTCCACGCCGTGCAGGAGTCGCTCAAAGGCAAAGATGTCCAAGTCGTCGAGGCCGAGCTCGCCATGGTGCCGAAGAACACGGTGCAGATCGGCGGGAAGGAAGGCGACTCGCTCCTCAAGCTCCTCGAGACCCTTGAAGAGCTCGACGACGTTCAGAAGGTCTGGGCCAACTTCGACATGGACGTGAGCGAAATGGCGAGGGCCGAGGGATGATCCGGTCCACGGCCGAGTGATCATTCTCGGCATCGATCCGGGAACAGCGAACACCGGCTACGGTGTCGTACAGGGAGACGGCCTCGGGTTCGTCTCCCTTGTCGAATGTGGCGTGATCCGGACCAAACCCCGCGATCCGCTCGCCGACAGGCTATTCGAGATCTTTGAAGGCGTCTCCGAGCTCATCGCGCGACACCGCCCCGACGCGCTTTCTGTCGAGGACGTGTTTTACGCGAAGAACGTCCGCACCACCGTCGTTCTCGGCCATGCGCGCGGCGTCGTGCTGCTCGCCGGACGCAAGGCGGCGGTCGACATTCATGAGATTCCGCCCGCCGAGATCAAAAAGGCCGTCGTCGGAACGGGCGCGGCGACCAAGGAGCAAGTGCAGTTCATGCTGACGCGCCTCCTCAAGCTCAAATCGGCGCCCCAACCCTCGGATGCCGCCGACGGCGTCGCCGCGGCGTTGGCATGCCTGATGGGCTTGCGCGCGCCGTCGATCAGCGGCATTCGCGCCCAAGCCGGCAGATCGTGATCTCGCACGTCAGCGGCACGCTCTCGAGTAAAGACTTGGATCGCGTCGAGGTGATGACGTCGGGCGGCGTCGCATACGAGCTGTTGATCCCGCTCGGCGTCTTCGAGTCGTTGCCGCGGGCCGGCGAGGCGGTCTCGCTGCACACCCACCTCGTGGTGAAAGAGGACGGCTGGCAGCTGTTCGGCTTCTCCAACGCATTCGAGAAGCGCGTCTTCCAGCGGGTGCTCAACGCCAAAGGCGTCGGACCCGCGCTCGCTCTGGGCCTGTTGTCGACGCTGACCGCGGAACGGGTCGTTCGGGCGCTACGCGACAAGGACCTCGCAACGCTCCAGAGTGTGCCGCGCGTAGGTCGAAAGAAAGCCGAACAGCTCATTTTGGACCTCGCCGACAAGCTCGACGACCTGCAAGTTTCCGGTTCCCCTCCCGGTCCGGGAGGTCCCCGACCCGAGGGGGCGGGTGCCGAGGATGCGATTCGCGCGCTCGTGTCACTCGGCTATTCGACGGGCGATGCGGAGCGCGCGGTGCGCCAGGCGATCGATGAGGCGGGAACAGGCTCGGGTGCCGCGGAGTTGATCCGTCGCGCACTCGGCAACATTCGAGGATAAGACAGTGCTTGCAGCTCGACGAACCGCGACGTTCACTGAATCCGTCATCCGCGAGATGACCCGCATCGCGTCCATGCACAACGCGGTGAATCTCGCGCAGGGCTTCCCGGACTTCCCGATGCCCGACGTCATGAAAGCCGCCGCGTGCACCGCGATCAACGCCGACATCAATCAATACGCGGTCACGTGGGGGACGCCGGTGCTCCGCCAGGCGATCGCCGAGAAGTATCGGCGGTTCTACAACATGGAGGTCGATCC
>Ga0105245_10004991_pt1 | contig 11664 bp, 10 predicted proteins | sample KBSM54metaG_FD_81523 | JGI IMG/M metagenome (GOLD analysis project Ga0105245, IMG submission 81523) | Miscanthus rhizosphere microbial communities from Kellogg Biological Station, Michigan, USA - KBS M5-4 metaG | ecosystem: Host-associated > Plants > Roots > Rhizosphere > Soil | place...
ACGACATGGGCCGCGAGCACAAGGTCGTCTCGGCGCTCGCACCGACGCCGGTCCCGGTCGCGCCGATCGCCGGCTACTGCATCGACGAGTCGGTCAACGGCGCCCCGTTCTACGTCATGGAGTTCGTCGAGGGGCCGATCCTGCGGTCGCGCGATGACGCCGCGACGTTCGGCGAGTACGACAGGCGGGCGATCGGCGAGCGCGTCGTCGACACGCTCGTCGAGATCCACGACCAGGTCCCGGACGAGATCGGCCTCGGCGATCTCGGCAAGAAGGACGACTACGTCGCCCGCCAGCTCCGCCGCTGGGGCAAGCAGTGGGAGGGATCGAAGACGCGCGAGATCCCGCTCGTCGAGGAGGTCCATGACCGGCTCGCGGAGCGGATCCCCGACCAGGGGCCGGCGACGCTCGTCCACGGCGACTACCGGCTCGACAACATGATCCTGACCCCGGGCGGCGACGTCGCCGCCGTCGTCGACTGGGAGCTCTGCACCCTCGGCGACCCGCTCGCCGACGTCGGCCTGCTGCTCGTCTATTGGGCCGAGGAGGGAGACGACCTGCTGCCGCTCTTCGAGCCGGCGACGATGGCGCCCGGCTTCCCGTCCCGCGACGGGGTCCGCAACCGCTACGCGGAGCGCTCCGGCCGCGACCTCGCCGAGATCGACTTCTTCGTCGCCCTCGGCTACTGGAAGCTGGCGATCATCCTCGAGGGCGTCTACTCCCGCTACGCGAAGGGCCAGTACGGCAAGCCCGAGGACGGCTTCGAGGAGTTCGGCAAGAACGTCGGCCGCCTCGCCGAGGCCGCCTCAGGTGCCGTCGACCGCTTGGGTTGAGGCGCGCTGCCCGGCTCGCGCCGGGCCTGTTGGCGGGTCGTCACGCTTTCTTTTCAGCGAGGGACGTTCAGTCGCCCACTCGCGCGCGATCGGCTGCCATCGTCGGTCGCGTGGCAGGTCGCGGGCGGATAAGTACCCATGGGGGGATCAAATCCGCCCACGAGCAGCGAGAGAGGTCGATCTTGAAGCTCGCCCGTCGACAGCACTCCCTCGTCAGCCGAGACCAGCTGCTGGCGGCCGGGTTGAGTCGATCCGGGATTGGCAACCGGGTCGCGCGCGGTCGCCTTCATCCCGTTGCGACGGGCGTCTACTCCCTGCGTTCGCCCCCGCATTCGGTCCGCCAGCACTGGATGGCGGCCTTGCTGGTCTGTGGTCCGGACTCGGGGCTCTGCGGCCCGCCGGCTGCCGTGCTTCAGGGCATCGCCGACCTTCCTGGCCTACCGGCCCATGTGCGGTCGCCGTCGCGGAGAGGTCGTGATCGTCCCGGCATCGTCGTCCACCGCGGTGGCATTGACCCGCGGGACCTGCGGATCGTGGACGGGATCCGCACCGTCTCCGCAGACCTCGTCCTGATCGACCTGGCGCCCGAGCTCAGCGAGGGGGAGCTCGAGGTCGTCCTCGTCGCGGCCGAGTCGAAGGGTCTGCTGAAGCGCGGGCGCCTCGAGGAGCTGATCGCCGAGCGGGCAGGCCGTCCCGGCATCGGCAGGCTCGCGGCGATCACGGCGCTCGAGCCGGCAATCGTGAAATCCGGCCTCGAGCTGCTGATGCTGCCGATCGCCCGCGCGGCGGGAATCGGCAGGCCGCTCGCAAATCATCCGATCGCCGTGCCGGGCAGGAGCAGACCGCTGACCGTCGACTGCGCCTGGCCGGAGCTGCGCATGGTCGTCGAGGCCGACAGCCAGCGTTTCCACGGCGACTGGGAGCGCGCGGCGGCCGATCGCGAACGGGATCAGCTGCTCTCCCTGGTGGGCTGGCGCTGCCACCGCTTCGTCCGCGACCGCCTGGTCATGGCCCCGGAGGAGTCGGCGGAACGGCTTCGAGGCCTCGCGGCGGCGCGACGGACGGAGGTGGAAGGCGGCTACGTGTAGCGGTTCAGCTCGCGGCGGGCGATGACCATCTTGTGGACCTCGTCGGGGCCGTCGGCGACCTTGAGCATGCGGCTGAAGCGCCACATCGCGGCGAGCGGGGTGTCGTCGGACATGCCGAGTGAGCCGTGGACCTGGATGGCGCGGTCGAGGACGTCCATGACGACGTTGGCGGCGACGACCTTGATCATCGAGATCTCGCGGCGAGCCTCGCGCTTGCCGGCGGTGTCCATCAGCCAGGCGGCCTTGAGGGTGAGCAGGCGCGCCTGCTCGGTCTCCATCCGGCTCTTCGCGATGAAGTCCTGGACGAACTGCTTGTCGGCGAGCGGACCGCCGAACGCCTCGCGCTCGTTGGCGCGGCGCGCCATCAGCTCGATCGCCCGCTCGCAGGTGCCAATCGCCCGCATGCAGTGATGGATGCGCCCCGGCCCGAGCCGGTCCTGAGCGATCACGAAGCCGGCGCCGCGCGGGCCGAGCAGGTTCGACTCGGGGACGCGGCAGTCCGAGTAACGGATCTCGCAGTGGCCGGGGCCCTTGTCGTGGCCCATCACCGAGACCGAGCGGACGAGGTCGAAACCGGGCGCGTCGGTCGGGACGATGATCATCGACGCCTTGCCGTAGGGATGGGCGTCGGGGTCGGTGACGACCATCGCGATCGCGATGTCGGCGCCGACGGCGCCCGACGTGAACCACTTGTGCCCGTTGATGACCCATTCCCCGGCCGCCTCGTCGAGCTCGGCGCGGGCCTGCAGCGTCGTCGGGTCCGAGCCCGCCACCTCGGGCTCGGTCATCGAGAAGCAGGAACGGGTGTGGTCGTTGAGGAGCGGCTCGAGCCAGCGCTCCTTCTGCTCGTCGCTCCCGTGCTCGGCGAGGATCTCCATGTTGCCGGTGTCAGGGGCGGAGCAGTTGAACGCCATCGGTGCGACGACCGGGCTTCGGCCCATCTCCTCGCAGAGCATCCCGTACTCCCAGTTGGTCAGCCCGGCGCCGTGCTCCTCGTCGGGCAGGAAGAGGTTCCAGAGCCCTTCGGCGCGGGCCTTCTCGCGGATCCCGACGATGATCTCCGGGTACGCGACGCCGGGCCGAACCTCCTCGTCGAGCGCCGCGATCGCCTCGGCCTCGACCGGATAGATGTGCTCGTCCATGAACGACCGGACGCGGCCGAGCAGCTCCTCGAGGCGGTCTCCGAGCGAGAAGTCCATTCGCGGCGCAGCCTATCCGAGGCCGCCCGCGGCGATCAGACCGGCGTCTTCGGCCCGCCGGCCTCGTGCGACTCCGCCTCGTCGCCGACTGCGCGCGGCTGACCGTTCTGACTCGAGTTCGCCTCGGCCATCTGCTTGGCGTGCTCGGAGCGCGACCACGGCACGCTGACCAGCTTCCAGGCGCGGACGCCCTCGCCGTGGGGAAGCTTGACCTCACGGCGGAGCACGTAGGTGAAGACGACGCCGAAGAGCAGCGTCACGAACGCCGCCGTGACCATGACCACGGCGCCGTCCCCCTTCGTGATCAGGGTGATCCCGGAGGCGATCAGGACCACCGAGAGCAGGCCGCGAAGCAGGTTCTTGCCGCTCTTGAAGGCGAGGCGGCCGCCGACCAGGACGCCCGGGACCGAACCGATCAGGATGTTGCCGGCGAGGCCGAAATCGACGTTCCCGGTCACCCAGTGGGCGATGCCCGCCGCCCAGAGCAGGACGGCGGCATGGAAGATGTCGGTGCCGACGACCCGCTGCGGCGTCAGCCGGAAGACGGCGATCAGGATGATCGCGATCAGCGTCCCCGACCCGGCCGAGGTCATGCCGATCACGAACCCGGTCGTGACCCCGGTTGCGACCGCGGCGATGATGTGGCGGCGGTAGAGATGGAGCGCGAAGCGCTCCTTGATGACGTCGGGGATGAAGACCGTCCGCAGCGCCGTCGCGACGCCGACGACCAGCAGGGTCGCACCGAGGATCCCGAAGACGATGCCGTCGAGCTGGTCCTCGCCGACGCTGTTCTTGAGGTATTCGATGACGGCGACGCCGCCGATCGCAGCCGGTACGCTGCCGGCGGCCATCCAGAACGCCAGGCCCTTGTGCACGGTGCCGGCCCGGAGATGCTGGACGCCGCCCACCGTCTTCGTCACCGCCGCGTAGAAGATGTCGGTGCCGATCGCCGTCACCGGCTGGACCCCGAAGATCAGGATCAGAAGCGGCGTCATCAGCGACGCACCGCCCATGCCAGTCATCCCGACCAGCAGGCCGATGCCAAATCCGAATGCGACGATCGCGGGATCCATGATGAGGTGGAAGCTGCGTCAGGGACGGCCCGAGGCGGGGGGTCAGGCGGGGGCAGCACCGCCTTCTCGACCGGATCGGTCCAAAATTAGGTGCGCGATGGTAGCGGAAGCGGCAGTCAGCGCACAACGTCGTGCGTGCCGGTCTCACGGACGACCCATGCCTCGGGTTCGTCGAGCAGCGACGTGACCGCCGCCGGAAGCCGTTTCGCCGCGAGCTCCTCGAGGGTGACGCTCTCGAGCACCTCGCGGAGGTTCTGGCGGACCGCGATCCAGACGTCGCGGAGCCGCTCCGCCGACCCCGCGTACTTCGTCTCCTCCGGTGGCAGGTCCTGGATGTTCGCCAGCGGCCCCTCGACGGCACGGATCACGTCCGCGACCGAGACCGTCGCCGGATCCTCGGCGAGCCAGTAGCCGCCGCGCGCGCCGCGCTTGGTGCGGACGAGGCCGGCCCGCTTCAGGTCGAGGAGGATGTGCTCGAGGAACTGAAGCGGGATCTCCTGCGCCTCGGCCAGCTTCGTCCCCTTGATCGGCTTTGCGTCGGGGGAGGCGGCGAGCTCGATCGCCGCCCGCACCGCGTAATCGGCTTTGGCTGAGATTCTCATCCGTCGGCGTCCGCTTTGTTGACCTCGATGGGTAAGAATGGCAGACATGATCGATCTCCAGTCTCATTCGACCGTCTCCGACGGCCAGCTCGCGCCCGCCGACGTCGTCCGCTCCGCCGCCGAGGCGGGAGTAACCGTGATGGCGCTGACCGACCACGACGGCGTTGCCGGGGTGGAGGAGGCGAACCGGACCGCGGCCGAGCTCGGTCTGGAGAACGTCCCCGCCGTCGAGATGTCCTGCGTCCACAGGTACTCCGAGGACCTCCACATCTGCGGCTACTGGGTCGACCTCGCCAAGATCCAGCCGGCCTGCGACCGCGCTCAGCAGGAGCGCGTCGACCGCGCCAAGCAGATCATCACCAAGCTCAACGAGCACGGCGTCGATGTCACCTTCGAGGACGCCGTCGCCAAGGCCGGCGCCGCCGATGCGATCGGGCGCCCCCACATCGCCAAGGCCGCCGGCGCCGGCCCCGACCTCGGCCCGTTCTTCGAGGAGTACCTCGTCCCCGGCGCGAAAGCGTTCGTCTCGCGGAGCTGGCCGAGCGCCGAGCAGGCTGTCGAGCTGATCCACGACGCCGGCGGCGTCGCCGTAGTCGCCCATCCCTACTGGGACGTCAAGGACCCCGATCAGGTCCGCGATCTCGTCGAGAGCCTCGTTCGCGACGTCGGCCTCGACGGCATCGAGACCTACTACCCGCCCCACACCGAGGAGCAGACGAAGCACTGCCTCGAGCTCTGCGAGGAGTTCGGCCTCGTCCCGACCGCCTCCTCGGACTTCCACGGGCCGACCCACAAGACGTTCAGCAAGTGGGGCGATTACGACACGTACGGCCTCGGCGAGCCCCAGGTGCCGGCGAAGCCCGGCACCTGAACCCGCGGCGCAGCTGTGAAGATCCAGCTCTCGGCGCTGTACTGGCCTTGGTATCCCCTCGAGGAGCAGATCGCGCTGGCGACCGCCGCCGACGAGGCCGGGATCGACTGCGTCTGGGTGTCGGAGGCGTGGGGGCAGGACGTCGTCTCGGTGCTGGCGGTGATCGCCGATCGGACCGAGCGGATCGGTGTCGGCTCGGGGCTGATGCAGATCCCCGCGCGGCAACCGACCGCGGCGGCGATGGCGGCCGCGTCGATCGACACGATCTCCGGCGGCCGGATGCGGCTAGGGCTCGGCGTTTCCGGGCCGCAGGTGTCGGAGGGCTGGTACGGCGTTCCCTTCGAGCGCTCGCTCGGTCGGATCCGCGAGTACGTCGAGATCGTCCGGATGGCCTGGGCGCGCGAGCCGGTCGTCCACGAGGGGCGGAACTTCCAGATCCCGACCGCGGAGGGGATGGGCCTCGGCAAGCCGCTGAAGCTGATGGCGAAGCCGCCGCAGGAGCGGTTGCCGATCTACATCGGCGCGATCGGGCCGAAGTCGGTCGAGCTCGCCGGCGAGATCGCCGACGGCTGGATCCCCGCCTTCTACGACCCCGAAGACGGCGCCGGATTGATGGACGCCCTGCGCGCCGGCCTCGAGCGGGCCGGCCGCGACCGCGGCGAGATCGATGTCGCGCCGACGGTGCCGGTCGCCGTCGATGACGACGTCGACGAGGCCCGCAACGCCCTGCGGCCGCTGATCGCCTTCTACCTCGGCGGGATGGGCGCCAAGGACAAGAACTTCTACGTCGACCTGCTCGCCGCCAACGGCCTCGCCGACGAGGCGCACGAAGTCCAGGACCGTTTCCTCGATGGCGACCGGATCGGCGCCGCGATGGCGCTCTCGACCGAGGTGATCGACATGTGCGGCATCGCCTGCACTCCCGGCGAGCTCGAGTCGCGGGTCGCCCGGTTCGCCGACGGCGGCGCCGACTCGATGATCGCGATCGTCTTCGGCAGCGACCGCGAGGCGACCGTTCGCCGCCTCGCGACGCTTGCCTAGCCGATCAGCCCTTCGCCGGGATCAGTTCCTCGGCCTCGAGGTAGGCGAGCACCTGCTCGGCGCTCTCCTCGGGCGTCTTGTCGTGCGTCTCGACGCGGATCTCCGGGTTCTCGGGCTCCTCGTAGGGGTCGGAGATGCCCGTGAACTCCTTGATCTCGCCGGAGCGGGCCTTCGCGTAGAGGCCCTTGGTGTCGCGCTCCTCGCAGTCCTCGAGCGAGGTCGCGACGAAGACCTCGACGAAGCCGGCGCCGGTCGCCTCGTGCATCTTCCGGGCCTCGTCGCGGATCGCGCGGTAGGGCGAGATCGCGGCGGTGATCACCGGGACACCGTTCCGCGAGAGCAGGTCGGCGACGAAGGCGATCCGGCGGATGTTGATGTCGCGGTCCTCCTTCGAGAACCCGAGGCCCTTCGAGAGGTTCTCGCGGACGACGTCGCCGTCGAGAACCTCGAGCGGGATCCCGCGATCCTCGAACTCGTCGATCAGCACCTCGGTGATCGTCGACTTGCCCGAGCCCGAGAGGCCGGTCATCCAGAGGGTGAAGCCCTTGTGGTCTGACATGTGGTTCGTGTTCCTTTGCTGTCTGCTGTGTGCTGTCTGCTGAAGTCGTTGCGCGCCGGGGGCCCCGCCTACATCTCCTTGTAGGCCTCGATGAGGATCTCGGCGACCTCGGGGCGGGAGAACTCGTGCGGCGGTGCCTCGCCGTTCTCGAGCATCTCGCGCACCTTGGTGCCGCTCAGGAACAGCCGGTCGTCGGCGGTGTGCGGGCAGGTCTTGTTGGAGCCGAGCCCTTCGCACTCGTAGCACCAGAAGGTGTGCTCGAACTTGAGCGGCTCGATGCCGAGCTTGTCGATGTCGATCTCGTCGAAGATCTTCTGGGCGTCGTAGGTTCCGTAGTAGTCGCCGACGCCGGCGTGGTCGCGGCCGACGATGAAGTGGGTGGCCCCGTAGTTGCGGCGGACGACCGCATGGAAGATCGCCTCGCGGGGACCCGCATAGCGCATCGCCGCCGGGTTGACCCCGAGCACGACCCGGTCGTTCGGGTAGTACTTCTCCATCAGGACCTCGTAGCAGCGCATCCGCACGTCGGCGGGGATGTCGCCCTTCTTGGTCTCGCCGATCAGCGGGTGCAGGAAGAGACCGTCGGAGACCTCGAGCGCCGCCTTCGTCAGGTACTCGTGAGCGCGGTGGATCGGGTTCCGGGTCTGAAACGCGACGATCCGCTTCCAGCCGCGGTCGGCAAACTCCTTGCGCGACTGCTCCGGGGTGAAGTAGCGGCGCATGAACGCCTCGTCGTGATCGGGCATGTCGTCGGCCTCGATCTCGCCGGCGATGCAGCGGCTGCCCTCCTGCTTGGTGGCGGCGACGCCGGGGTGGGCGTCGTCGGTCGTCCGGTAGACGTGCTCCGCCTCCTTCTCGACGTCGCGCTCGAAGACCTCGGAGACGCGGATCCGCCCGAGGTGCTTGTCGTTGTCGGCGCTGAGCGTGACGACGTCGCCCTCGCTGACCTCGAGGTCGGTGGCGAGCGTGACCGGGATCGGCCAGACCTCCTCGCCGTCGGCCAGCGTCATGTCCTCGACGCTCGCCTTCCAGTCCTCGGAGCCCATGAAGCCCTTCAGCGGCGCGAAGCCGCCGTTCGCGAGCAACTCGAAGTCGGCGGTCTGGCGGGCGGAGAGCTTCAGGGACTTGTCACTCATGGGCGGAGGGCTCCTCTTCGGAAGGGGTTCAGCGTTCGGTCTCTTGGTTCGATGCGGACGGGAAAGCTACAGATCGGACGGGTGAGCCGGGTCAGCCGTGCAGGCCGCACTCGGTCTTGTGGGCGTCGGCCCAGCGTCCCGACCGGGAGTCGCCGCCGGCGCCCGGCGGACGGGTGCAGTGGGTGCAGCCGATCGACGGGTAGCCGGCGTCGTGAAGCGGGTTGTAGGGGATCTCGTGCTCGTTTATGTAGTCCCAGACCTCGGCCTCGGTCCAGTCGGCGAGCGGGTTCAGCTTCCAGATCCCGAACCGCTTGTCCCAGCCGAACTTGGCGGCGCCGGCGCGCGTCTGCGAGTCCTCGCGGCGGATCCCCGAGACCCAGCAGTCGATCCCGGTCAGCGCCTCCCGCATCGGCTCGACCTTGCGGATGCCGCAGCAGGCGTCGGGTTGGCGGGCCCAGAGCTGGTCGCCGTAGAGCTGCGCCTGCTCGTCGAGGCTGATCCCGGCGAAGCGCTGGAACTCGATCCCGTAGCGGGCCGCGAGCGCGTCGCGGGTCGTGTAGGTCTCCTCGAACAGCACGTCGGTGTCGAGGTAGAAGAAATCGGGGGCCTCGCGGCCGTCGTCCGATGTCAGCTTGCTGACCATGTCGATCGTCACCGAGCTCGTCTTCTGGAACGAGCAGGCGAAGCGGATCCGCGGGTTGAACGTGTCGAGCGCCCAGGCGATCGTCTCGGCCGGGTCGAGTCCCTCGAGGCGAGCGGTGACCTCGCGCGGGTCGATCGGCTCGCCGCCCGCAGTCGTCAGCGCCGAGGCCTGCGAGCGCGGCTCCGCCCGGTGCGGGACCCGCTCGACCTCGATCGCCGGCAGGGCCGGGCTGCTGGTTGACGGCGGCGCGGCCATCAGAACCCGAAGCGACCCGAAGCGCGACCGGCGGGACCGGACGCGAAGCGGAGGATCCCGCCGGACTTTGATCTGTCTAGATCGCGCACTCGCCCTCGCCGCGGATCACCTGGTAGGGATCGCGCCGGCTCCAGTCGATGAACTGGAGCATGTTCTCGAGGTTGAACTCGGCCGGGATCGAGAGGTCCCGGATCTCGTCCTCGAAGCGCCCGGTCCCGACCCGGTCGGCGAAGTCCTTGAAGATCTCGCCGTCCTTGCGCTCGGCCTCGTACATCCGCAACCAGCGCTCGACCGCATCCGGGACCCGCTTCGCCGGGAGGCGGACCTTGAGCCGGGAGCCGTAGACGACCTCGCCGTCCTCGCCGGTGCCGCCGACGTGGGGGATGTAGGCGGGCATCGTGTGCTCGCCGACCTTGATCGAGGCGCCGTAGAAGCCGATCGTCCCGATGTGATGCTGGCCGCATCCGTTCGGGCAGCCGCTCATCTTCAGGTGGATCCGCCGGGTCAGCGGATCGGTGATGTTCATCGCCTCGACCCGCTCCTGGAGCGCCTGGTTGAGCCCCATCGAGGCCGTGATCCCGAGCTTGCAGGAGTCGGTCCCCGGGCAGGAGATGACGTCGGTGATCGTCCCGACGCCGTGCTCGGCAAGGCCGATCGCGCGCAGCGCCGCGAAGACGTCGTAGAGCGATTCGTCGCGGACCCAGCGGAGGACGAGGTTCTGGTCGATCGTCGTCCGCGCGTTGCCGCCGCAGAAGTCGCGCATGATCTGCGCGAGGCCGCGGAACTGCTCGGGGCTGAGATCGCCCCGGGTGACCTTCACGTGGACCGTCGAGAAGCCCTCCTGGCGCTGCCGCTCGACGCTGTCGGCGAGGAACGCGTCGAACTCGCTGCGGTCGCCGTTCGGCGAGCCTGCGGCGGCCGGCGGCGGCGGAGCCGTCGCGGCCTCGTCGAGGCCGGGGAGCAGCCGCTCGATCGAGAAGTCGCGCTCGCCGACCCAGTCGCCCTCGAGCTCGCGGTCGACCATCTTCCGGAAGTTGTCCATGCCGATCTTGTCGACGAGGACCTTGATCCGGGCGCGGGCGCGGTTCGGGCGCAGCCACTCCTGGCGGTCGAAGATCCGAAGCGCCGCCTCGGTGACCCGGAGATACTCGCCGTCGTCGGCGGCCACGAACTCGTACAGCGTCGGCGCGATACGCGGCATGATCGAGGTGCCGCCCCCGACCCGGATCTCGAAGCCCTTGACGCCGTCGCGGACGCGCGGGATGAAGCCGATGTCATGGATGCCGACGATCGCGCGGTCGGCGTCCGAGGACGAGAACGCGGTCTTGATCTTCCGCGGCATCAGCTGCGTCGTCGGGTGGCGGACGAAGTAGCGGACGTACGCGACCGCGTACTCGGTCGGGTCGAAGGTCTCGTCGGCCGCGACTCCCGCCCAGGGATCGCCGGTGACGTTGCGGATCGTGTTGCCGCAGCCCTCGCGGCTCGACAGCCCGGCCGCGGAGATCTCACGGATCAGCTCGGCGGCGTCGGGCAGCGGGACGTGATGCATCTGCACGTTCTGGCGGGTCGTGATGTGGCCCTTGTTGAGCGGCACGTACTTCTCGACCACGGATGCGAACGTGTCCATCTGATCCGGGGTGACGCCGCCGAGCGGCAGCTTCACGCGGATCATCTGCACGTCGGGCTGGCGCTGCCCGTAGACGCCCTGCTTGAGGCGGAAGCCGATGAACTCGTCCTCGGGGGTCTGCCCGTCGAGGAACTTGCCCGACTCGTCGTCGAAGTCGTCGAACTCGTCCTGGAGGATCGGGATGACGTGGCCGGGGACGTTCTCGTAGACCTCCGGGTTCTCCCGGGACCCGATCGGTCCCTTCCCCTTCTGGACCTTGCCCACGTCCTGATCGAGGTCTGCTTCGGTGGCCTTCGGCTTGGCTGCCTTCGGCTTCGCTGGCGCGGAGGTCGGCTCCATGATCCCTTTCGAGTCGCACGCGGGGCGACGTCGCCCCGCGCTCGCTTGCTGCCTGCTCAACCCTGAAAGTAGCAAATCCTGATTGGGAATCAGGTATTTAGGGTTGAAGCTATCGTCCGCGGCAGTGTCAGAGCCGCCGGGGGACCCCATTCCGAACAACGCGAAGATCCCGGGCCCTGCCGACGGCGGGGCGCCGAGCATCAGCGTCGTTCTGCCCGCGTTCGACGAGGAGCCGAACATCGAGCCGATGGTCCGGGCGTGCCTGGAGGCGCTGCCGGCGATGACCACGGACTTCGAGGTGATCGTCGTCGACGACGGCAGCTCCGACGAAACCGCCGCAATCGCGCGCGAGTTGGGTCTGGAGCTATTCGTTCACAACCGCAACTACGGCTACGGTG
>Ga0105245_10004992_pt1 | contig 11664 bp, 10 predicted proteins | sample KBSM54metaG_FD_81523 | JGI IMG/M metagenome (GOLD analysis project Ga0105245, IMG submission 81523) | Miscanthus rhizosphere microbial communities from Kellogg Biological Station, Michigan, USA - KBS M5-4 metaG | ecosystem: Host-associated > Plants > Roots > Rhizosphere > Soil | place...
CAGGGCGCGCCGACGATGGTGGTGCGGGCGTCGACGATCTTCATCGCAGCAGCCCGCTGGCCCGCAGCCAGTTCGCGAGCAGCCGCGGCCATTCGGCCAGCGCCGGATCCTGCTGGGCGAGACCCGTTCCGTGCGGACCGTTCTTGAAGACATGCATTTCCGCCGGCACGCCGGCCTTTCGCAGCGCCATGAAGTACGCAACGGCGTTCTCGACCGGCACGACCGTGTCGGCCGTCGTGTGATAGATGAACGCCGGCGGGGTCCCGGCGGTGACCTGCGTCTCGCTGGACAAGCTGCGCGCCAACGCGGGATCCGTATGCTCGCCGAGCAGGTTGGTTTTCGATCCCTGATGCGTGAACGGTTCGACGAACGAGATCACCGGATACCCGAGCACCGCGAAGTCCGGGCGGCTCCCGACGCGATCGATCGGATCAGGTGCGTCGGCGCGGCCCTCGTCGAAATGCGTCGAGGCGCTCGACGCGAGATGTCCTCCGGCCGAGAACCCCATCACGCCGATCCGATCCGGTGCGATGTGCCATTCGGCGGCACGCGACCGCACCGTTCGTATCGCCCGCTGCATGTCGCCGAGCTCGATGGGATGGTGGTAGGCCGGACCCAGCCGATACCGCAGCACGAACGCCGCGATGCCGAGTGTGTTCAGGTAGTTGGCGGGCGCGCGCCCCTCGAGGTTCATCGACAGGCGTGTGTAACTCCCGCCCGGCGCAATGATGACTGCCGTCAGCGGGCCGGTGGTGTTGGGCGGCATGTAGATGGTGATGGCCGGCTTGTCGCGATCCTCCTGGCCGAGCGCGCCCGGCGCGCCGGACGGCCACAACAGGATCGTCTGCGGATCCTGAAGCAGCGGCGGCGCGGGCGGTTGCTGTGCCGCGGCGCCACCGGCGCACGCGACCAGCAAGCCAAGCACCAGCGGCCACGGCGACAAACGAACGCCTCTACCGCGATACACGGGCGGTGCCGCCTTTCATCGCACGCTCCACTTCCGCCAACGTCGCCATGCTCGTATCCCCTGGCGTCGTCATCGCCAGCGCGCCGTGTGCCGCGCCGCACTCGACCGCCCATTGCGGGCCGCGGTTCGTCATGAGGCCGTAGATCAGGCCGGACGCAAAGGAGTCGCCGCCGCCGATCCGGTCGAGGATCTCGAGATTCGGCCGCGGCGTCGCTTCGAAGAATTCGCCGCCGGCCCAGGCGATGGCGGACCAGTCGTTCACCGTTGCCGTCCTGGCGTGGCGCAGCGTGGTCGCCACGACCTTCAGGTTGGGAAATTCGCGGACGACGCGCAGAATCATCGCCTTGAACTGATCGAGATCGAGCTCGGCGAACTGGTTCGAGACGCCGTCGACCGAGAATCCCAACGCCGCTGAAAAGTCCTCTTCATTGCCGATGAGGACATCGACAAGCGGAACCAGGCTGCGGTTGACCGCGATCGCGCGCTCGTGGCCGCCATACGCCCGCCACAGAGACTCGCGGTAGTTGAGGTCGAACGACACGAACGCGTGCCGCGCCTTTGCGGCTTCCATCGCTTCCCGCGCGACATCGGGAGTTGTTTCCGAAAGCGCACAGAAGATACCGCCGGTATGGAGCCAGCGCGCGCCTTCGCGCTCGAAGATGGCGGCCCAGTCGATGTCTCCCCGCTTCAATTGCGAAACGGCAGTGTGCCCGCGATCGGAGCAGCCGACACCGGCGCGGACGCCGAAGCCGCGCTCCACGAAGTTGAGCCCGTTGCGCGCCGCACGGCCGACACCGTCGAACTTCACCCAGCGCACGTGCGATTGATCGACACCGCCCTGATAGATCAGGTCCTGCACCAGCCGTCCCACGGGATTGTCGGCAAAGGCCGTGACGAGCGTCGTGTCGAGCCCGAAGCAGCGCTTCAGCCCGCGGGCGACGTTGTACTCGCCGCCGCCTTCCCACACGCGGAACGATCGAGTCGTGTGCACCCGCGATTCGCCAGGATCGAATCGCAGCATGACTTCGCCGAGCGCGACGAGGTCCCAGCGGCGGCCATTTTTTTCAGGAATCGTCAGCGACATAGGTATCACCGGCCCATCCAGCATCCGTCGACGGCCAGCACGTGCCCATGAACATACATCGACGCGGGCGACGCGAGAAACACGACCGCGACATTATTGGCCGAAACGGCAGCCAAAGATATCTGACCACTTTGGCGAGTGTCGGCTTTGCGCGGCTGCTGGTTTAAGCTGTGGCCATGGTTCGAGGCCTGCGGTTCGCCAGTCTTGCGCTCGTCCTGCCCGCATTGGCCGCCGCGGAGTCGTCGCCGCTGATCACCGTCGAACTGAAGGACTACGCGACGCTCCCTGTCACGGGCACGGTGGACGGGACGGGCCAGACTGACGGCCTGCTCGCCCGCGTCAACTCGCTGCGCGAAGAGCCCGGCGGCGCCGACCGCCTGTTCGTGAACGACTTGAACGGGCCACTCTACATCCTCGACAAGAAGACGAAGGCGTTCACGACCTATCTGGATTTCAACGGACGCGCGAATCACACCGGCCTCTTTCACAAGTTCAGCTACGAGGTCGGATACGCCAACGGCCTTGTCAGCCTGCAGTTCGATCCCGATTACCGGCGCAACGGACGCTTCTACACGATCCACATCGAGGATCCGTCGCTGGCGGGAACGCTCGCGCCGGACAACGGGCACCTCGCCGCGCTGGATGTACGCGGCGGCTATGAAACAACGACCGCCGTCGGCACCCCTGGCGATATCCAGCGCGAATGCGTGCTCGTCGAATGGACCGATACCAACACGAAGAACGCAACGTTCGAGGGCACGGCGCGAGAATTGTTGCGTTTGAGAGTCAACACGCGGATCCATCCGCTCGGCGAGATGATGTTCAACCCCGCCGCGAAACCCGGGGACGCGGAGTGGGGCGTTCTCTACATCGGCAGCGGCGACGGCGGATCGGGCGAATCGCGGACCGCCATCCGCAGCAATCCGCAGCGGCTCGACACGCTGGTCGGCAAGATTCTGCGAATCATTCCCGATCTCGGCGCACACACGACGTCGAGCACCGTCAGCGAGAACGGTCGCTATCGCGTCCCGAACGACAACCCGTTCGTCTCGACCACGGGCGCGCGCGGAGAAATCTGGGCGTACGGGTTCCGGAATCCGCACCGGCTGCACTGGGCGATCGACGGCACGAATCCGTCGAACAATCGCCTCGTGGCCGACTCAATCGGATTGCACACGTGGGAAACGGTGAACATCGTTCACAAGGGCGGCAACTACGGCTATTCGCGGCGGGAAGGCAACCAGGCCCTGCAGCCGAGCAATCAAACCGCCCCGCTGCCCGACGAGGACAGCATCCCGATGCTGGTCGGCGACACGACCATCGGGACGGTGACGCCGACGTATCCGGTGATTCAATATGGCCACGTCCCGGGCGGCGGTGACGCCATCGGCAGCGGCTTCCTGTATGAAGGCAAGGCCATCCCGGCGTTGCGCGGGAAGTACGTCTTCACCGACATCGCAACCGGTCATCTGTGGTATGCCGACTACAAGGAGATGCTGGCGGCCGACGATGGCAAGCCGCAGACAATGGCCGAGCGCCACGAAATCAAGCTCGCCTGGGAGAAGCAGGTGTTCGACACGATGTTTCCGATCGCGCAGTCCGCGTATCACGCTCGCGGTGGCAAGAGCAGAATTCTTCCCGGGCGGGCGCTCGTCTCCGGCGAAGGCCGGGCTGACGCGAACCTCGGCGTCGACTCCGCCGGCGAGTTGTACGTCTTCACGAAGACCGACGGGATGATCCGCGCGCTGATCGGCGCACGCTGACGCCAGGAACGGGCTGCCGGACCGCCTCCGCGACGAGCTGGCGAACGTACGCCGCCCCGGAATCGGCATCTGTTCGCTCGTGCCAGACGATGACGGTGGTCAGGCTCGGCAGCGGAAACCCGGCCGCGACTTTCTTCAGCGGCAGCAGCCGCAGACAGAGTGCGGCGAGCCGGTCCGGGAGCGCCGCCACGCAATCGGTTTCAGCCGCCGCCATCGCCGCAATCAGGAAGTGCGGAACCGTCAGCGTCACCCTCCTCCTCACCCGCGCCTTTTCCCATTGCTGCTGGGCCGCGCGATGTCCGCTGCCGGGCTGGCCAAGCACGACGTGAATGTCGATGTGAGGCAACGAGTTGAAGAGCTCACGGGTCATCCGGCGGCCGACGCGCGGATGATCGCGGCGCACCAATAGCTCGGCGCGCTCTTCGAAAAGCACCATCGAACGCATCCCCGGTCCCACCATCTGCGCTGGCGCGAACGTCAGATCGACATCACCGGACGCCAGGCCATCGGTCGCCGCGAGATAGTCGGCGCTCACGATCCGCAGGGTCGCGTGAGGCAGGCGCGCAGCGAACGCCCGCGCAATCCGCGGCACATCGCACGCCTGGTAGTTGTCAGCAAGGCTGATCGTAACCGTGCGCGTGCATTCCTCGGCAACGAACCCACGCCGATCCAGCACGAGCGTGAGCCGCTCCGTCGCCTCTCGAAGCAGCGGCGCCATTTCTTCCGCCCGCGGCGTCGGCACGAGACCGCGGCCGCTGCGCACGACGAGCGCGTCCCCCAGGAGGGCCCGCAGCCGCGCCAGCGCGTTGCTCACCGCCGACTGCGTGACGTGAAGGCGCGCGGCCGCGCGCGTGGCGCTGCGCTCCTCGAGCACGGCGTGCAGCACGAGCAACAGGTTCAGGTCGACCGCTGACAGATTCACAGCCATGATGATTCGTATCATGAATCATGACTGGAGAGAATGACCGGCCGGTCGTAACCTGCGGTGCATGACACATACACATCGAGCCATCGTCATCGGAAGCGGCATCGGCGGACCGGCACTCTCGCTCTTCCTGAAGCGCGCCGGCATCGAGGCGCGGATCTTCGAGGCCTATCCGGGCCCGACCACCATCGGCGGCGGATTCCAGATCGCGCCCAACGGCATGCGTGTGCTGGCGGCACTCGGCCTCGCCGAGCAGGTGAGCCGGGCCGGAGCCCCGACGAGCGAATTCCGCTTCCGCAATCACCACGGCCGGAGCATCGGCCACATCGATCTCAGCCGGTGCGGCACCGGTGTCACGATCATGCGCGCCGCGTTCCAGCAGGTCCTGCTCGACGCGGCCGCGCGCGAGGGCCTGACGATCGCGTATGGCAGACGTCTGTGTGCCATCGAGGACTCCGGCGATGAGATCACGGCTCATTTCGAGGATGGAAGCGAGGCGCGCGGCGACATGCTGATCGCGGCCGACGGCGTCCACTCGCGTGCCCGCGGCCTCATCCTGCCCGATCACGCCAAGCCGCAGTACACCGGCATGCTGGGCGTCGGCGGACTTCTCGGCGCGGCGAGCGCCATCCCCGTCGATCCGGCGGATGCCCGCCAGCTGAATTTCACGATGGGGGCGCGGCTGCAATTCGGCTACGCGAGTCTGTCGGCCAGCGCGCCGCGGTGGGGCTGGTGGTGTCACCTGCCCCAGGAGCCGGAGCTGTCGCGCCACGACCTTCACGCGCTCAACGACGCCGAGATGAGGGCACGCGTTCTCCAGGCCTTTCGCGGATGGCATGCACCGATCGAGGCCTTCGTCTCGGCCACGGATCAGATCATGCGCACCGCGATCTATGACGTGCCCGCCCTTCCCACGTGGCACGTCGGGCGCGTGATGCTGATCGGCGATGCCGCCCACGCGATGAGCCCCGCGGGCGGCCAGGGCGCGTCGCTGGCACTCGAAGACTCGATGGTCCTCGGACAGCGTCTCGCTGACCGAACGGTTCCGGTCGAGCGCGTGTTCGGGAACGTCGAGGCGCTGCTGAGAGGGCGGGCGGAACGGACCGTGGCGCTGGCACGCGAGAACGACGAACGACAGCTCAAGGAGTTTGGCGCGGTGGGACGATGGATCCGCGATCGGGCGTTCCCGTTATTCGCGCCGATGATTGCTCGCCAACTCGAAAAGCAGTATGCCTTTACTCCGGGCGTGTAGAGCGGTTCGTTTCCGTGGAGCGCGAAGGCGGCAGCCTGGCGAGCGCCGCTCGTCTACAGCCTTCGCGCTACGTCGTTTTCGAAGGCACTGCGTTATTTCGGATACATCGTCTTCATGAAGCTCCTGTCGAGGGTCGAGAGCTTCGTGTTCAGCGGCGTGCCCTTGTGATCCAGGAACAGGCTCGCGTCGAACTGATAGAGCATGATCGACTTCATGTCGAACGACGAGGCCGTGATCCCCTTCGGGCTGTATTTCTCCAGGATGTTCGAATCGATGTCGGCCTTGCTCCAGTTGTTCGGTGGTCCGGAGAACGCCTTGTAGACCGCGGCGGTGTCCCACTTCAGGTTCTCGGTCGGGCTCTGGTGCTCGTGAATGCAGCCGAGCGCGTGACCGAACTCGTGGACGACCACGCGCCGGTACTCGGTCGTGGACGTGGTGTCTTCGAGCCATCCGAAGTTCATCGTCGGCTGGTCGGCCGGAAAGTATTTCTTGACGAGGCAATCGATCCCCACCGCGGACCACGAACCGGGGTCGGCCTTGAACGAGATGCGGACCTCGGATTTCGGATCGTTTCCGAACGCGATCTGGACGTTGGCGTACTTCTCCCAGGTCCTGGCCTGTGCCTGCACCTTGGCCCGCTGGGTCGGGGATCCGTCCAGAAAGCGGCAGCGCAGCTTCTTCTTGTTGGGCCATTTCTTCGCCGAAATCAGCGCCATGCGCGCGAGGCGCACGGTGGACGGATCCAGATCGTGAAGCGGCGCGCCCCGGGTCAGTCCGCGCGCCACGATGACACTGGCTTCATGGGCCTTGTCCACCTCCCCGTCCATTCCCGGCGGAACCACACGATCGATGCAGGTGTTGATATGCCAGGTGGGTGAGAGGCCGCGCTTCTTGCTCATGTCTGTCCCCCTTCGCAGTCTGCGTTCGCGGGTGCTTGCGAGCCCCCTGTTGGGCGCCACACGACTCGCGATGGTTGTGTGTTACGCAGGCTTGTGATCGCAACCGCCGATCCGTTTCGCCGTCCGTGCATCAGCGCATGTTCTTGCTGCGCAGATCTCGAGGGTGTTCGGTGCCCTCGCATGATAGACGGATCCGGCGGCGCTTATTCCTGCTTCTTTTCAGTCGCTGATGCGATTGGAGGGAACGAAAAATAAAGAAGCTATCAATCAGTCCTGCGGCACTCGCGGATTGTCAATCGCGAACAGCCACGCGCCATCGAGTTGCTCGCGAGCGGTTTCGGTGTTGCGACCTTCCCTGCGAACCGTCGTGCCATCGGCGCGCGTCTCCTCCAGGATCCACGCGCCGTGCATCATGGCGAGCTTCCCCGCGCGGTACACCTGCAGCGTCCGCAGTTCGATGGAGCACTGTCCGGCGAGCACGCCACGGTAGTGCTCCCGAATCGCCTCTCTTCCCAGCACGGGTGCGCCGGCGGTGGCCAGCACCGCGTCAGGCTCATACAGCGCGGCAATCGATTCCAGGTCGTGGCGATTGAACGCGTCCTGAAAGGCGCGATGCAGCTGTTCGGGCGCGTCGATGTATCCGGGCAACCTTATGAACCCTCCGAGACTCTGAGCTTGAGGTGACCGCTGCGCGTGTGGGTGTCGCTTCCCCCGTCCTGACTTTCGGGGCTCGAACGCCTCGGCTCGATCGAAGCCCTCAGGGTCCGGTAGATCCGGGTGAACTGACGGTAGGTCGCCTTCTGATCGAGCCCCAGATGCCGGGCAATCCTCGACACCGTCCACCCTTGCACGAAGCGGAGCGTGAGCAATCGACGTTCCGTCGCCGGCAGCTTGGCCATCGCCTGATGCAGCGCCCGTCTCGACGCGAGAGAGATCGACGAGTCGGACGCCGGTGGTTGAATCGCCACACACTGCGATTGATCGACTTCCTCGAGGCTGCACATCACCGGACGCGGCCTGAAACGCAGCGACGCCCGAAGGTGATCCAACTGGGTCGAGCTCGCCCGGACGCCGATGTTCTGCCTGAGTGTTTCACAGGCTTCCGGGAACGTCAGCCGATCGCGGACCAGGAGCTGTTCGAGCCGGACGGCCGTATCCCCGAGACGCTTCGCCGCCACGGAGGGCCGCCACTTGCCGCGGCGCGTGACCTGCCAATCGAGCCAGACGCGCGACACCACGGTCGTCAGGTACGTTTTCAGGCTGCTGCGATTCTGGAAGCTCCGAAGCACGTGGTAGTCGTCTTCGACCAGCTTGTATCGCACAAGGGAGCCGAGCTCGGTGGCATCGTCCGGGCTCAGGCGATGCCGGTGCGCCACGAACCTGACGACTTCCTCCACGATCGGGTAGATGGAAGCAAGCAGATCGGGCCAGCGGAGATTGTCGCTTTCGGGTTCCGGGCAGAGACTGCGGTTCATGGGGCTCTCCAGAATTCAGGCCGCTGTGTACGGCCCGTTAAACCCTATAAACGTCTGGCGGGCTGATCTGTAACAGGTGTGCGGCGGGTCAACCCAAGCCCGGCGCCTTGTGCGCGCCTCGACTCTGAGTCCTGCTCGGCGTGGTTCGCGAGTTCAGCCCCGCATTGCCAGGAATACGGCGCGACCGCCTCGCAGGGAACGCCGGGGGGAGCGGCGTCGGACCCTGCGCCACGTCGGAGGCGCGCTATGTGTTCTATGACGTTGCCGGTGTTTTTGAGTTCCCAAAAATGCGGAGCGTTCGCGTGTTGACGACTCTTACCGAATGCAATGGCGAACGCGGTCAGGCACCGCACAGACGTCGTGTGAGATGAGCGAAGACTGCCCCATCGACCGAGCGGACGTAAACCGTGTCGTCGTGCGCTCCATCAGGACCCGGCTGCCGAACGACATAGAACGGCGCGAACATGGAGCGGGACTGATCGCATCGGTCCCAGACGAGTTCCTCCTCGATTTCGAACGTGCCCTTCTTCAGGACCACTTCGCGACCGTCAACCTCGATGGCCTTGCCATCGATCTTCGTTGCGATGGCCGCGGCATCCAGAATCGTCGGCAGTTCCTGGCCGGGTTCGGAGACGGCCGAAATCACGCGCGCCTTGCGCGTCTGTGCGTCCACAACCACCAATGCGTCTCGATCAAATTCCAGGATGTTGTAGTTCCCGGCCGGTTTCCGCTGATGTCTGACGCTGAGCACCCGGCTGGGCGCCTTATTCGCGAGCCCGGGGCCGAGATGCTGCAGAGTCTGGATGGCCGTGCCTACTGTCGTTGAAAAGTCCTGTTGAGCCAACTGATGGAGCCCTGCGGGCGCGGCGACAGCCGAAGCGACCGGAGCCGGAGCCGGATGATGAAGCGCCGCAAGCGGTGCCCCGCCGCTCGCCCCCACGACCGCCGTCTGCGAGACTCCATGGCCGTCGATGTCGACAATTTCAGCCATCATGGAGTCCAGGTCGGCCCATTGCGTTGGAGCCGTCGTGAGGGGATCGTGGTAGTAGAACGTCCGGTCGTTGTTGGGCAAAGGTTCGCTCTTGTAGACAACGACCCAGTGCAGTCTATCGATCAGTAGCGCTGCCCCGACGCCCCGTTCAAGTGAATCGAGGAGGGCGGCGGGCGCGTGGGCTTCGGGAATCGTCTGAACCTTGGCCCCTTGAACACCCTGCAACTGCAGCGCGCTCGTGGCAACACCTTGGCTGACCAGGATCCCCAGCACCTTCGGATGGGTGACCCAGCATATCGGCGGTCCTCCACTCTGCAGCTCGCAAATCAGCTCGGGTCCGGCCCCTCCGGCAGCAAAGCCGGTTTGGGTCGCGACGGTGGTCGTCACGCGCTTGACCTCGTTGAAAATCGTATTCTGATCGGCGACGACCGGAACGCTGACGTTGAGCACGGCGGAGGTCGGCGGTGAGAACTTCGCGTTGTCGAGGCCGTAGAGAATCGCCTGGATCGACGCCGGTCCACACAGAATGGGAACGGGCTGCGTGGCGTCGTTCTGGATGATGTGGGGAACGCGCGCTTGTTGAACGGGAGACATGCGGCACCTAGCAGAATGGCCCGGTGCCCTGCGTCGGCGTGGGGCACGCGGCGTGCAACTTGGACAGCTGCCGCGCGCGTTGGAAGACGTCATCCGTCACGACCTTGTCCGTCGTCGCATCGGCCATGATCGCGCAGATGGCGCCGAGGTCCTTCGCCACTCGAGTCGACGCGCGGAACGCGGCGGCATTGAATGGCGCGAGCGCCAGTTGTCCCCTGATTCTGTTTCGCAGCGTATTCGCCGTTTCACCGTCGAGATCCGTGATTCCAGGCGCGAACGTACGTCCGGGCCCAAGACCTTCCTTGAGTGCGTCCAACCAGGCATTCAGGATGTCGTCCGGGGTGAAAGATTCGAAGTCCTTCTTCTTCGCCATGAGCTGCTCCTTTGCTTTACCGTTATGACGCGAAAGATGGTGAGACTCAGTGCGGCCTGGCGCCGCGCAACGATTCAACGGCCGAACGGAACGCCGCACCCGTCGCCGGTCGCCGCGACGGCATCTGATCGAGGGCGGCGGTGAAGAAGTTGGAAACTTCGTCCGGCAGGTCCGGCCGGAACTGGCGAAGGGACGGGGCCGGCCGAAACAGGATCGACGCAAGGACGTCGGGCGTATCCGCGCCGTCGAACGGCCGACGGCCTGCCAGCGCTTCGAACAGGACCACCGACAACGCCCACCAATCGAAGCCTGGCTCCGGCGGCACGCCTCGGATGGCTTCAGGAGACATGTAGAACGGCGTCCCCGCAAGGTTGCCCACTGAATCGAGCAGACTCTTCGGCTGGTCGCCGGAGGCTCCGCTCACATCCGCCGGAGCCCCCTGCATGTGTCTGGCGAGGCTGAAATCGAACAACTTGATCACACCCTCGCGTGTGTAGCCGATGTTGCTCGGTTTCACGTCGCAGTGGACGACACCTTCGCGGTGCAGCTGTTCGAGGACGTCGACGAGCACGGTCCCGAGTTCGACGATATCGTCGTGGGTCATGGCCCCTGCGAGCAGTCGCATCGCGACTGTTCCGCCCTCGAGATATTCCTGCACGAGCAGCGGTGCATTCCGCCACCGTTCGACACCGTGAATCACGGCGAGGTGCCGATGAGACACTCCGGCCATGTGCCTGGCTTCGCGTATCAGCGCGTCCACGTGCTCGGCGCGCGCGGCCGACAACAGCTTGATGGCCACTGTCCGGCCCAGCCCCAGATCCACTGCCCGATACACGACGCCCGATCCACCGGCGCCGATGCGGCGCTCGAAGCGGAACACGCCGCGAAGCACGTACGGCACGGCCCCATCCGAGAGCGCGCGGCCGCAACGGCAGCGTCCCATCTCCGAGCCATACACGCTTCCGCACCCGTCGCATTCGCGAGCTGCCGGCTCCGCGGTCGGAGTCACGTGCGAAGCCCTCAGTTTGAGGCTGTCGAACGCCAGTCCAACCGTGGACGCCACCGCGGACAGGAATTCACGATCCGCCAGCGTATAGGCCACACCGCTCAATTTCGGCCCGGCACCGATCAGGCCGACCGACCCGAGCGCGCGGCTCCGCACGCAGGCGAGAAGCCGGATGTCACTTTTCTCGAGCCATGCCCGCTCGTCCGCGTCCAGGGATGCCACGAGGTCCCGACCAGAGTCCTCCCGCAGGTCCACCGTCGCATGGCCGCTTTCACCCAATCGCAACAGAGAGCTGAACGTGGAGATCGCCGGCAGCGCGGAGCCGGCCGCCTGCA
>Ga0105245_10004996_pt1 | contig 11660 bp, 6 predicted proteins | sample KBSM54metaG_FD_81523 | JGI IMG/M metagenome (GOLD analysis project Ga0105245, IMG submission 81523) | Miscanthus rhizosphere microbial communities from Kellogg Biological Station, Michigan, USA - KBS M5-4 metaG | ecosystem: Host-associated > Plants > Roots > Rhizosphere > Soil | place: Michigan...
ATTGAGCCAATCGATCAAGTAGCGAAGCGCGGCTTGCCCGCGGTGGTCGAGCTGCCACGCGTTGCGAAAAGAATCGAGCGTCAAAACCGGCACTTGAGCGGGCTCCACCCAGACCGATTCAGTGGAAGCCGCATGCACCAGATCGAAGCGCCCGAGCTCCGTAGCTCGCGTTTTGAGGAACTCGTACAGCGCGGGCAAATGTTCGACGTCGGCGGCCGCATAGGCGAGCTGCGAGGCGGGCAGTGGCCGGCGAACCCAATCATCGGCCTGGTGCGCTTTGGTGCCGCGGATCCCGAGCGCGCGGAACTGCGCATAGGCGAGCGAGACGCTGTGCTCGACCGTGATCAGTGACCAGGCAACCTGTGTGTCGAAGACGCGCGTCGGCGCCGACAGCCCGAGCCGCGCCGCGATCAGGGAGACGTCTTGCTGGCCCGCGTGCAGCACCCACTCCGCGGCGCGCGCGAACGATTCGGCCAGAGGCCGGAGGTCTGCGAGCACGATGGCATCGACCAAGAAGATCTCGGTGCCGGTCGAGATCTGCAGCAGGCACAGCTCGGTACCCGAGCGGTTCGACTCGAATTCGGTATCGAGGAACAGGCTCGGGGCACGAAGGAGGGTCTGGTTCAGCTGCGCGAGAGCGGCGGGCGTGGTAACGACGTTCACGCCTTCGCCTATCACGAAGCCGCGCCACCGGGCGATTTAGCCCCTCGACGCAACGCAGCATGGCCTCGAATCAAGCGGGGCTCCCGTTTTTGCTCGGCTCATGTGTAGAATGCGCCCCCGCCGGTCGGCCGCTCGACCAGCGGGCCGATCCACTCGTTTCAGACCCTTCTCCAGACCGAGCAAAGAACCCTTTGGCAGCTTGTTACTTCGACGTCGACGGCACGCTGGTGAGCAGCAATCTGGTTCACCCGACGCTCTACTACCTCGTCAACCAAGGCACCCCGCTGCAGACCGCGATGCGCGTCGGGCGCGCGCTGTTCGGTGCGCCGCGCATGATCCTGGCGGAGCTCGTGGATCGCCGCACGTTCAACGAGCTCCTGTTCGCGAGCTACGCGGGCATGAGCGAAGATCGCATTCAGTTGCTCGCTCGTGACGCGTTCAACCAAGTCTTGCGTCCGGCGTTGTATCCGGCGGCGCGCGGATTGGTCGAAAAGAGCCGCGCCGCGGGTCACGACGTGGTGCTCGTCTCCGGAGCGCTGGAAGTGATCTTGCAGGAGCTTGCGGACTATCTCGGCACCGCCGAAGTGATCGGCAATCGCCTGGAGATGAAAGACAAGATTGCGACCGGCAAGCTCTTGAAGCCGGTCGTCGCCGGTCCCGAGAAGGCGCGCCTGATTCGCGAGCACGCCCGCGAAAAAGGCTACGATTTGGCTGAATGCTTCGCGTTCAGCGACAGCTACTCCGATGTCCCCATGCTGAGTGTCGTCGGGCACCCCGCAGCCGTGAACGCAGACAAACGCTTGGCGCTCCTGGCCAAGGCCTACAGCTGGCCCAGCTTCGATCTGAATCATTCGACATGAATCATCCCAGTCTCGTTACTCTCGAGCGCGACAGCGCTCCGCGCGTTTTGTTCTCCGGTGACCGGCTCGTCGAGGTGGATCTGCCCGCCGGCACGCGCGTCATCTATCCGAAGGTCGCCGCCGAAGGTTTGAAGGATCCGGACGCAGCGATCCGCTACGCCCTGAACCACCCCCTCGGGACCGACCCGCTGTACGCCAAGCTCAAGCCGGGCATGAAGGTGACGATCGCGATCGACGACATCTCCGTGCCGCTGCCGCCCATGAAGCGGCCGGATGCCCGCGAGCGTGTGCTGACGATCGTGCTCGAGATGCTGGCCGACCACGGTGTGGACGACATCGAGCTCATCATCGCCACCGGCATTCATCGGCGCATGAAGCCCGCTGAAATCCGCTACATCGTGGGCGACAAGATCTTCGACGCCTATCATCCCGACCGGCTCTACAACCACGACGCGGAAGATCGCGCGAACTTGGTCGAGATCGGTAAGACGCGGCACGGTGACGTGCTCGAGTTGAATCGCCGAGCGGCCGAGAGCGATCTGCTGATTTACGTGAACCTGAACTTCGTGCCCATGAACGGCGGGCAGAAGTCGGTCGCGGTCGGCCTGTGCAGCTACAAGAGCCTGCGTCCGCACCACAACCCGAAGACGATTCGCGCTTCGGACAGCTACATGGATCCGAAAGGATCGCGGCTCGCGACGGACATCGAGCTGACGGGCCGCGTCGCTCACGAGAACATCGACATCTTCGCCATCGAGACGACGGTGAACAACCGCATGTTCGATAAATCGCTCGAGTTCTTGACCAAGAACGAAGACGATCTCACGAGCAAAGAGCGCATGCTCTTGAAGGGCCTCGTGATGGCGACGGCGAAATTGCCGCAGCCGGCGCGCCAAGCCATTTTCGACCGTTTTCCGGCTCCGTACGCGATCACCGGCGTGGTCGCCGGCGCGACGGATGCCGTGCACGCACAAACCGTGGCGCGCAATTTCGATCAGTACTGCGTGCCGATCGAAGGCCAGGCGGACGTGCTCGTGACCGGCATTCCGTTCATCAGCCCGTACAACGTGCACGCGTTCTTGAATCCGCTGCTCGTCCAGGTATTGGCGCAAGGCTACCTGTTCAACATGTATCGGAACGCGCCGCTCGTGAAGAAGGGCGGCACGCTCATCATCACGCACCCGTGTACCGACAAGTTCGATCACGAACAGCACGCGCCTTACATCGATTTCGTGCATCGGCTATTGCCCGAGACGCGGGACGCGGACGAGCTACGTTCGCGCTACGAGGAAAAGTTCGCTCAAGATCCGGCGTTCATTCAGATGTTCCGCACGGGCTACGCGTACCACCCGGCTCATCCGTTCTTCATGTGGTACTGGGGCGAGAACGGTCGCCAGCACTTGGGCCGCGTGATCGTCGTCGGTGCGGACAACGAGTACATCCCGAAGCTGCTCGGCTACGAGACCGCGCCCAGCATGGAAGATGCGCTTTATCGCGCCAAAAACGGCGAATTGCGCACGCTCGACATCACCTGCTTGCACGTGCCGCCGATCGTGATGGGCGACGTGCGCTTGCCGCCCGCGCTCGGCAACGGAGGCGCACCGTGACGCATCCGGCGGGCCCGCAAAATAATGGGGTGACACACTCCTCGAGCAATGGCGTGAGCGCGCTCGCCACCTCGAACGGCGCGGCACCTCCGCTCGATCTGAAGCGTCTATTCAAAGGGCGCCGTCTGGTCGTGGTCGGTGGCACCGGCTTTTTGGGCAAGGTGTGGTGGGCTTTCTTGCTGTCCCGCTTTCCCGAGATCGAGCGCATCTATTTGGTGATGCGCCCGAAGGGCGGCGCGACGGCCGAGGAACGCTACCTGAAGGACGTGGAACCGAGCCCCGTGCTCGACCCACTCCGCACGGCGCACGGCGCGGGCTTCCACGCCTTCATTCGCAGCAAAGTGAGCGTGATCGCGGGCGACGTGGTGCAGCCGTTTTGCGGCATCACGCCCGAGGAACGCGAAGATCTGCGCGGCAATATCGACGCGGTCGTCAATGCCGCCGGCGTCGTCGACTTCGATCCGCCGCTCGACGAAGCCTTGGAAGTGAACGCGTTCGGCGTCCAGAATTTGGTCGCGCTAGCGCGTGACCTGGGCGGCGTCCCGCTCCTTCACACCAGCACTTGCTACGTTGCCGGTAGCCACACGGGTCACGTCGCCGAGACCGATCCGCGAGATTTTCCGTTTCCGCGCGCCCACGAACTCGAAGTCTCGCACTGGGATCCGGATCGCGAGATCGCCGAGTGTCTGGACGTGATCGAGCAGGCGCGTCATCGCGCGAGCGACGCCTTTCGTCAAAGCCGCTTCTTGGACGAAGCGAAGCGCAACCTGCTCGAGCGCAACGAGCCCGGTCGTGGCGCAGTGCTGGAGGCGGAAGTGCGCCGCGTGAAGCGCAAGTTCGTGGAAGCGCGCTTGGCCGAGATGGGCATGGAACGCGCCCAATTTTGGGGCTTTCCGAACACCTATACGTACACCAAAGCCATCGGTGAGCAGATCACCGCGTCCTCCGGCTTGCCCTTCACGATCGTGCGCCCTGCGGTCGTCGAATCGACTTCGCATTTTCCGTTTCCGGGTTGGAACGAAGGCATCAACACCAGCGCGCCGCTGATTTTCATCGTGCGCCAAGGCGGCTTGCAGATCCCCGGCTCGGATAACTTCTTGGACGTGATCCCGTGCGACATGGTCGCCGCAGGGCTCACTCTCGCGCTCGGTGAGCTCTTGGAGGGGACGGCCAAGCCCGTCTACCAATTGGGCTCGAGTGATTCGAACCCTTGCACCATGCGCCGCTTCTTCGAGTTGAGCGGCCTGTACAAGCGTCAATACTTTCAGAAGACCGGCAAGGGCGGGCCCGTGCTGTCGTTCCTGCAATCGCACTACGAGGGCGCCATGCTCTCGAAACCGCAATTCGAGAAGTACGGTCCGAACGTGATTGCGCGTCAGACCAAGTCACTCTCGGGGCTGCTCCGCAAAGCAGCCATCGGCCCCGCTGCGCCGCTGCTCAAGCCCGCGGCCAAGGTGCTGCTCGAATTTTCCGAGCAGCAACGCAAAGTGGGCAACGTGCTCACGGTGTTTTTGCCGTTTACCAGCGAATTTCAGTACGTTTTTCGGTGTGACAACACGCGCGCCGCGCACGCTCGGTTGTCCGAGGCCGAGCGCGCCTTGGTCGACTTCTCGCCCGAGAGCATCGACTGGCGTCAGTGGTTCTTGGAGGTTCACGTGCCGGGCCTCGAGCGCTGGGTGTTCCCGCAAATCGAGGAGCGCCTGCGCCGGCCCAAGAAGGCGCCCGAACGCCACGAAACGCTGCCCGCGTTGCTCGACGAAATGGCCGAGCGCTTCGATCTCAGCGTGGCCTTGCAGCGCACCGAGAAGGACGGCCTGAGTCGTCTGTCGTTCCGCGAGTGGCGCGATCGCTCGGCTGCGTGCGCAGCGCGGCTGATCCAGGCCGGCGTGCAACCGGGAGACCGTGTGCTGCTCGCCGCGCAGAACCATCCCGCTTGGCCGATCGCCTTCTTCGGCATCCTCAAGGCGGGCGCCACCGTGGTGCCGCTCGATCCGAACATCGAGCGCGATGCGGTCAGCAATTTGCGCGAGGCTTCGGGGGCGCGGCTGTTCATCGCCGATGCGCACGTCAAAGGCCGCGTGGAGAGCACGCTCGGCGCGAGCGTGACCTTTCACGATCTGCCGGAAATTACGGCTAATGGCGCGATCGGGCTCGGGGTCTCCGTCGATCCGGACGACGTCGCGGCGCTGATCTACACGAGCGGCACTACCGGGCGCCCGAAGGGCGTGCAACTCACGCACAAGAACCTCACTTCGTTGATCGCCTCGCTCGCGCCGCTCTTCCCGCTCGGCAAAGGCGATCGCGTGCTGAGCGTATTGCCGCTGCATCACACGTTCGAGCTCACCTGCGGCATGTTGCTCCCGCTCTCGCGCGGCGCGCGCATCGTGTACTTGGACGAGCTGAACGCCGATCGTTTGGTGGCCGGGCTCGAAGCGGGCAAGATCACTGCGCTCATCGGCGTGCCTGCGCTCTGGGAGATGCTCGAGCGGCGCATCGTTTCGCGCATCGCCGAGCACGGCGCGCTCGCCTCGCACGTGTTCGAGTTCGCGGTCGAGCTCAACCGAAGTTTGGGCAAATCGCTGGGCGTGGACACCGGCAAATTGCTGTTCGGCCCGGTGCACCATGGCCTCGGCGGTCACCTGAAGTTCTTGGTCAGTGGTGGCGCCGCGTTGCCGCAGAGCACCCATCACTTGTTCGCGGGCCTCGGCTTACATCTCGCCGAGGGCTACGGCCTGACCGAAGCATCGCCCGTGTTGACGGTCGCTCCCGGCGGTCCGAAAGCCAAAGCCGGCCACGTGGGGCGCGCCATTCCCGGGGTCGAGCTCAAGATCGACGCACCCAACCCCGAAGGCGTGGGCGAAGTTTGGGCACGCGGGCCGAGCGTGATGCTCGGCTACGCCGATGACGAAGAAGCCACGAGCCAAGTGCTCGACAACGGCTGGCTGCGCACGGGCGACCTCGGCAAGCTCGACCGCCATGGTCAGTTGACCATCGTCGGCCGCGCCAAGGACGTGGTCGTGGCCTCCAGCGGCGAGAACATTTATCCGGACGATATCGAGGCGCGGCTCGGCGCGCTCTCGCACATCAAAGAGCTCACGGTGCTCGGCGTGCCCGATGGGCGCGGCGGCGAGCGCTTGGCTTGCGTCGCGATCCCAGATGGCGAAGCTTCGGAATCTCGCAGCGAGCGGCATCGGCTCGCGCGCCAGAGTTTGGATGCCGCGCTCGCCAAGTTGCCGAAGGTGCAGCGGCCCGCGGTGGTGCTCTTGTTCGACGCCGCGCTGCCCCGCACCTCGACGCGCAAAGTGAAGCGCAACGAAGTGCGGCGATTGATCGAGCGTGCTCTGGCTTCTGCCGAGCCCGTGCCGATCTCTTCCGGCGGCCCGCGTGACGGCGCCGCGGCCATGGTTCGCGCAGCGGTGGGTACCATCGGTCGCCGCGATCCCACGCAAATCACCACGCAAATGAGCCTGCGCGGCGATTTCGGTTTCGACTCACTGATGCTCCTCGAGTTACTCGTGGCGCTCGAAGCACAGGTCGGGCATTCGCTCGACGCCGAGCGGCTGAGCGCCGCCGAGACGATCGGCGAAATCGAAGCCATCTTGCGCGAGACGCGTGAAGCTCGAAAGCTCGCCAGCACCGCCAGTATCGAACGCGAAGAGAACGAGCCGCTCGAAATCCCGCCAGTATTGCGGGAAGCCGCCATGCATTGGATGGGCCGCGCGCAGATGGGCTTTTATGATCGCGTGCTCCGCTCCAAGGTCACGGGGCGCGCGTTCATTCCCCACAACCGAAACACCATCGTGGCAGCCAATCACGCGAGCCACCTGGACATGGGGCTCGTGAAGTATGCGCTCGCGCGCTACGGGCAAGATATCGTCTCGCTCGCCGCGCAAGATTACTTCTTCGAGGGCAATCGCTTTCGTAAGGCGTACTTCGAAAACTTCACGAACTTGGTGCCGCTGACGCGCAATGGCTCGCTCCGCCAGGCGCTCCGTCAAGCGGGGGATTTGCTCGAACAGGGCAAAACCGTGCTGCTCTTCCCCGAAGGCACGCGTAGCCCCGACGGTGAAATTCACGAATTCAAGGCCTCCCTCGGGCACCTCGCGCTTCATCACAAGAAGGACATCTTGCCCGTTTGGCTCGGTGGCACTCATGCGGCGCTGCCCAAGGGCGCGAGCTTGCCGCGCGGGCGCAAGGTGGAGGCGCGCATCGGTTTGCCACTCTTGGTCTCGGATCTCGAACGGCTGACGCAAGGCTTGCCAGTCAGTGAAGCGTCGCGCGTCGTGGCCAAGTTGACCGAGCGCGCCGTGATCGAGCTCTCCAAAGGCGGGGTGCTCGATCTCGCCACGCTCACCCAGAAAGACGTGATCGCGGCGCCGCCGGTTTTGGAAGACCGCTCGCTCGAGACCGTCTTCCGCGAGCTCAAAACTCGATTCGTTGCCGGGAGCGTGGAGCAGCCGGTGAGCTTTTACTTCTCGCTCGGCGATACCGAACGCTGGAGTGTGCGCATCACGCGCGACTCGTGCGAAGTGAACCCGGGCAAAGCCGCGGCACCGGCTGACTGCGTGCTCAAGACCACGCCGGCCATGTTCACCCGCATCGTGCGCGAGAAGTACACGCCTTCGCCGGCCGAGTTCGTAGCGGGCGCTGTGAAGTCGAACAATATTCAGCTGCTATTCACGTTCCAGAAGGCGTTTCAGCTTCAGGGAGCCGGAAATTGACGGGTATCGAGAGTGCCGCCGCGGGCGGCGCGAAACGGTTTTGGGTGGGCGGTGCCACGGGCTTTTTGGGCTCGCACTTGGTGGCCGAGTTGCGCTCGTTGGGGCACGAAGTGGTGCCCGTTTCACGCTCGGGCGGCATGGTGCACGGCATCGCCGTACGCCCGGTCGATGTGCTCGACCAGCAAGCGGTGCAGAACAGCGCGCACGGCTGCGATGGCGCGTTCTTGGCGACTGGGAAGGTTTCACGCGATCGCAACGCCGGTGAAGAGCTTCACCGCGCGCACGTGCTCGGTACACGGGCTGCGCTCGGCGGCTTGCGAGCGGCAGGGGTGCCGCGTGTGGTGGTGGCCAGCACGAGTGGCACCATTGCCGTCAGCGGCAAACCCGATCACATCGCGGACGAGACGGCGCACGCGCCGCTCGAACTCCTGGCAATGTGGCCGTATTACCTGACCAAGCTATACGGTGAGCGCGAAGCCTTGGAGTTGAACGCCCCGGGTACGTTCGACGTGGTGCTGGTGAATCCGAGCTTGCTGCTTGGTCCGGGTGACGTGCGTGAGTCGTCGACGGGTGACGTGCGCTTGTTCTTGGAGCGATCCATTCCTGCCGTACCCGCAGGCGGCCTCGCTTTCGTCGACGTGCGCGATGCGGCGCATGGCATGTGGCTCGCATTTCAGCGCGGTCGCGCCGGCGAACGGTATTTGCTGAACGCGAAGAACATGACCGTGGCCGCGTTTTTTCAACGCTTGTCGCGAATCTCTGGCGTGCGCGCGCCGGCCTTGCACATGCCGAGCTCGCGGCCGCTCGCGATTGGAGCCAACCGGTTGTTCGCCAAGGCGTTGCGCGCCATTGGAGGCGAGCCTCCGGTCGACGAGGTCAGCGTGGAGATGGCGCAGTACTTTTGGTACTGCACGGCCGCCAAAGCCGAACGCGAGCTCGGCTTTTCCCCGCGTGATGCCGGCGAAACCTTGCGCGACACCGTCGCCGACTTGATCGCGCGCAAAGTCGTGTTCCCCAAGCGTGACGCGGGGATCTTGGGTTTCGCTTCGCCGAAGCCGTGAGCCGCGCTACGAGCAGCCGATCTCGTTGATCGGCCGCTCGGCGCCGCTTCGTTCAGCGGCGTCGCTTTTGGACGTCCGTGCGGGGTGGGCCGACGGGCCCCGGTGCAGGCTTCGCGGGCGTCTTGCTCGTGGGGCTCGCGTTCGGCGTGGGGGTCGGTAGCGCCGCGGCGACGGCGCCGCCGAGCTTGGCGCGCATCAAGTCACCCAAGCTGCCGAAGCCGGGTTTGACGGGCGGGGGCGCTTTGCCCTTGCTCGGAGTGTTCGGCACGGCAGCCGCGGCTTCGGGGGCAGGCTGCGCACCCGAGGCGAAGTCACGAAAATTTTGCTCTTCTTCCACGCGGGCGACGCGCGTGGCGCTAAAGCGCAGTTTGCCTTCGGCGTTGGCGTCGAGCACGACGAGCGTGAGCTCTTTGCCGACCGGGAACAGCTTGCGATGATCCGAGCCGGTCGGGATCGGCAGTTCGCGCAGCGGTACGAGCCCATCACCCTTCGGGGTGGAGACGAACAACCCGAATTTCTCGATGCGGGTGACCTTGCCGCTCACCACTTCGTTCGGTTGCGGAGCTTCACCGGGCGGAGCCGATTGGCCGAGCGCTTTCAGGATCGATCCTTCGAAGCGCGGTTCGACCACGCTGACGCGCAGGCGGTCACCGACGGCGACGCGCACCTTGTCGTCTTTGTCTGCCATATCGCCGCGCGGGATGCGGCCGTCACTCGGCGTACCGACATCGACGAATACCCACTCGCTCGAAATCTGCATCACGGTGGCATCGAGCACTTCGCCCCGCGAGAGCCGTCGCCGCGCGCGATCGGTCCCGCCGGCGGTGGTCATCAGAGAGGCGAACGTATCGGTCGGCATGGCGCGCAGTCTGGCACCTGTGCCCCCAGAGGTCGAGCCTCGAAGCGGCACCATTTCACCTTTTTCGCGCCGTTTTTGCCTGAAATCGGGCTCGAGCTCCGAGCGCGGGCCCGGTTTCAGGGCGATTCTCGGCCGAGCTCCCGCACTCCCCGGCACGTGGCGCCCCGGCGCGTCGCTCGAACACCAGTGCTTTCCTGCTTCTGAGTCCGACTCGACTACGCACCTTTCGAAGCACGGAGATCGACCGGTGACGCTCTGGAGAATGCGTGTTACCGGAGAGCCGTCTTGCTTTCTCCGGTGGTAACGATCGACGTGATGCCCGCCGACGTTCCGGCGGAATATGCGCCGGCAATGGTCGATGCTTGCACTCAGGCGTTGCCCGAGGGCAGCTGCGCGCTGGCGAGTGCCACCCCAGAAAGCACGCAACCGGAGGCGGTCGCGTTGGTGCTTTGGCAAGGCGATCGATTGCTGCAGGTCACCGTTCGCGTGGGGCGGCACGGCACACAATGGGTGGCGCGTCATCTCGAGTTCTCAGAGAGGGACACACTCGCCGATCGTTTTACGACGGTGGGGCTCACGGTGGCCACTCTGGTTGGCGAAGGCAAAGCGGCGGAGAACGGCAATGCGGCTCCGCCTGTCGAGCCGGCACCGGCTCTGCCGCTCGTGCCGCCGCCGGCCGCGCCGCGCGCAGAACCCGTGCCGCGTTTCGAGCTGAGCTTCGATCTGGCAGCAATGCTCGGCACTGCTTTTCAAGGTGGTGCGACTCAAGCTGGGGCGTGGGGTGCAGGTCGCCTGCAATTCAAGGGCTCCCCATTCGTTGCGCAAGCGTCGGCCGCCTACGCGGTGAGCGACGGGCCGGAACTCGCCGGGTACGGTTCGCTCCACAGCCGTTGGCTGAGCGCGGGACTCGGGCTGGGAGCGAGCGGCGTGATCCGCCCAGTCGACTTGCGCGCGACGGCCTTGGTTGAGCTCCTACTCCGCCGTGTGAGCTCCAGCCTGCAAGGCGCCCAAGCCTCGGACACCGAACTTCCCGTGCAGCTGCGAGTACTTGCGGCCTGGCCCGCGCGCGGTCCGCTGGCCTTGATGCTCGGGAGCGCGCTGCGCATTCCTCTCGGCGGGTCTGAAACCAATGACGTCGGTCACGTTCGCCAACCGCTGTTCGGTGCGGATGTACTGGCTGGCCTGGAAGTACGCCTGTGAGTGACGGGGAGCAGGGGTCGGACAAAAAAGCGAGTCAGGAGGCTGATTCGCAGCGGGTCGCGTTACTTCCCCAAGCAGTGGCTGCCTCCGCGATGACCCTCGATACCGGCTCCGACGCCGCCGGCTACGCCCCGGCCCCGGCTCCGCCTCGGCTCGTGCGCAGCGGGACCGGCGAACTGTCGGACGAAGCCCTGATTTTGGCCATTCAACGCGGCGACCAGAAGCTCGGCCGGCAATTGTACGCCCGGCTCAGCCGCGTGATCGACGCCACCCTGACGCGGGTGCTCGGCCCCGGCCAGCCTGACCACGATGATTGGGCGCAGGCCGCTTTCGAAGAAGTCGTGCGTTCGCTGCACAAGGGCAAGTTCCAGCAACGCTGCAGTCTGACTTCATGGGCGGCGAGCATCGCTTGCCACATTGGTCTCAACGCGATTCGCACGCGGAAGACCGAGCGACTCATTTTCGATCGCGATGAGCAGGTGGAAGATCCGGGCACTGCGCGGACGAGCCGCGATCTCGAGCGATCCCTCGTGGCGCGCGACGAACTCCGCCGGTTGCGCGTGGAACTCGCACAAATGAGTCCGGGGCGCGCCGAGGCGGTGTTGCTCCACGATGCGTTCGGCTACGAATTGAGCGAAATTGCCGCGCTCAGCCAGTGCAGCGTCGCGGCCGTCCAATCGCGACTCGCG
>Ga0105245_10005000_pt1 | contig 11655 bp, 9 predicted proteins | sample KBSM54metaG_FD_81523 | JGI IMG/M metagenome (GOLD analysis project Ga0105245, IMG submission 81523) | Miscanthus rhizosphere microbial communities from Kellogg Biological Station, Michigan, USA - KBS M5-4 metaG | ecosystem: Host-associated > Plants > Roots > Rhizosphere > Soil | place: Michigan...
CCATCTCGTCGCTGGCCATAGCCACCGCGACAACCAGGAACAGCAGACAGCATGCGAGACAAATAGCGAATACTTTTTTCATAGGACTCCTTGAGTTTTCCACGCCCGGGCCGTGAATGAACTGCTCGCAAAACGAGGCCGATAACGGAACCCGGAACGAACCGGCAAACTATATCACAGCTAAATGCAAGAGTTGTTAACACGGTTTGGCAAAAATGCCTGCAGTTGGTGCCGTTCCGGGAGGGTCGAGCCGATCACTTTTTCGCGGAATCAATTTCGGGATTCTGCAATGCGGGAACGGCTGGGGAAACATAAACTACCTCGCCGGGACGAACATAATGCAGTTGCTCACGAGCTTCTTTCTCAATAGCTTGCGAATCAGACTTCAATGCCTGGATTTGCTTGTTGTAGAGCTCGTTTTCCTTTTGCAGCCCATTGATCTCTCTTTGCAGCCCGTTGTGCTCGGCGCGCTTTTGCTTGTAGACCACCATCCCGTTGGCCCCAAACATAATGTGCATGAATAACCACACCGTGATTACGCCCACGGCAAGCGTGCCCAACCGGCGCCGAAAACTATAGATCCAACTCGCGCCCGGCTGGAACCAACGCGCGGCACGCTCAGCGGCAGCCTCTGCCTGAGGAGCCTTTTCTACCAGAGCCCTGAGCCCATCCCCTGGACGAACTGAAACACGAATTTTTGGATAACGTTCTACTCGAAGATCCATTGCTTGGCCGACTCGCTCAATCTCTCCAGCGACTGCTCGCTGTCCGCTTCGGAATACACCCGAACCACTGGCTCAGTTCCGGAGAGGCGGTAGCACACCCAGGAACCGTCCTCCAGCACCAGCTTGAGTCCGTCCTTGCGCACTACTTCACTCACCTTCCGTCCGGAGAAATTCTTGGGTTCATTCGCTAACTTACCAGTGAACTTGTCCATGACTTCCTGCGTCAAGTGGAAGTTCTCCCTTTTCGGATAAAAGGAACCAACATCGGCAAATAGTTTCTTCAACTGCCACCCTAATGTCTTGCCGCGACGTGCCACCATCTCACAACACAGAAGCCCAGCAAGCACGCCGTCTTTTTCCGGGACATGATGACGAATGGAGAGTCCGGCGCTCTCTTCCCCGCCGATGGCGATCTTGTCCTGTTTGATCAGCTCTCCGATGTATTTGAACCCCACCGGGGTTTCATGCAACTCAACCTTGTGATATTTGGCTAAGGCGTTAATCATGTTGGTGGTCGCCACCGACTTGCCGACTCCATTTTTCCAACCCCGGCTCGCGACGAGATAATCGAAAAGTAAGGCAATGATGTAGTTCGGCTGGAAGAAAGTTCCGTCTTCGTCGACAATTCCAAAACGGTCGGCATCGCCGTCGGTCGAAATACCGATATGCGCCTTCCGTTCTTTCATCTTGTCGCGCATCTCATTGAGCAGGTGTCCGTCCGGCTCGGGAGCATGTCCTCCGAACAGTACGTCGCGATAGTCGTGAACCGTGGCGACATCGACCCCGGCATCGCGCAGCAGCGCATCGGGATACCCGCGCGCGGCACCCCACAGTGGATCGTAGACTACCCGCAGCCCAGCCTTCTTAATCACCTCCAGATCAACAATTTCGCGTAGTCTCGCGAGATAGCTGGCGCGCGGGTCGAGCGGCTGGGCAACGATCCTTTTTCCGTTTTTCTGGTTCGGACCGCCCATGTCTAATGCGGCTATCTCAGCCTCAATTCGCTTTGTAGCTTCCGGCAGGGCGGGAGCACCGTCGGGCGTAGAGAACTTGATTCCATTGTATTCAGGAGGATTATGCGAAGCTGTAAAGTTGATAGCCCCGTCGGCCTTTTCCTTGATCACGGCATAGGAAATAGCGGGCGTGGGGGCGGCTTCTTCTATCAACAATGGCGTAATACCATGGCTGCCTAATATGTCGACGGCGAGTCCACAGAATGTCTCTCCCAGAAATCGCGGATCGCGGCCCACGATGACTCGCGCCCCCGATGGTTTTTGCGACACAACGTAACGCGCGATGCCGGTGACCGCCCGTTGCACATTGGCGAAGGTAAATTCCTCCGCCACCACTGCACGCCATCCTGAGGTGCCAAACTTGATTGGAACTACCATTGGGGGAACCTTCCTCGCGGCACAAATGGTAATCTCGGTTCGCCGTTTGACAGAGGTCTATCCCGAGATCGAGTAGCAATTTTATATGACCGACAAGATTCTCGTCCTGACCACCGTCGGATCGGAAGCTGAGGCCCGCACCATCGCCAATGCGCTGGTCGAGCGCAAACTCGCCGCTTGCGCCAACATCCTTCCGCGCATTCAATCCATTTATCGCTGGCAGGGAAAAGTAGAAGAATCAGAAGAATATTTGTTGCTGGTCAAAACCACCGAAGACCAATTCGCAAAGCTGCGCGAGGCCATCGCAGAACTCCATTCCTATGAAATGCCGGAATGCATCGCTCTCCCGATATCGGATGGCAGCGAACCTTATCTTAAGTGGATTGATTCAACCCTGTGATGCTATCGATCTGCTCCGCTCTCCTCCACAATCGCCAAATCCCAGGGCTTCAAACTTAATGACTGGTTGTGGCCAACGGTTTGCCCAGTGAGCAAGTCCGCGCCTGCCGCATAGGTGTAGTCAACAGTCTTGCCGTCGCTGGAATAGTTCAAGTAGTAGTGCAGCGTCTTTCCGAAACGATTCACCCCATGCTTCACCCGCACAGTGTCGGGTAGCTTCTGATCTGGCCCCGTCAACCCGGCGCTCTTCAAAGCTTCAAGAACAATTTGCTGCTGCAGTTTGTCGGATACTACCGTGCCTTCGTAGGTCAGTTCTCCGGCCCCAAAGTGGTTTTGCGTAATCGCCGGCCAGCGCCCGAAGAACGGATGATCGTAAGAGGCTAGCGCCTTCGCCTTTTCGAGTTGCAAAAACTCTGCCCATAGGCTGACCTGATTTCCGTCGCCAACCTTATAAGGATCGCCTTTCAACCCCAGCGGACGCTCCAGACTGGAAAATTCCTGATAGTTGAACCCGGCAGCCTCACGCAAAGGCCCGGGAGCCCGCTCCCAGCGCACGGCTGAATTCTCGTTAGTGAATCCGCTCTTAAAGGTCATCAGCACATGCCCACCGCCCTTCACATAATCGGAGATTCTCTTCAACAACGCATCATCCGCAACGTATAGGGCAGGCACGATAAGCAGCTTGTACTGCGAAAAGTCGATTGTGCCGGGAAAGACAAAATCCGCCCCAACATTCGCGTTGTAGAGCGACCGGTGCAACTGGGCAATCAATCCGGCATAGCTGCCGCTCGCCTTGCCTGGGACCCAGCCATTGCCTTGCGAAGGCTCGTAGGGCATGAAGTTCAGCCCGTTGGACGAGTCGACGCTGTACAGAATCGCCACCTGGTTCTTGATCTTCATATCCGCCAGGCGCGGACCGATCTTTTGCAATTCGTGCGCTGTCGTCGACACCTCGGCATAAGCGCGATTCGGCTCGAGATCATGACTGAGCACGCCTTTCCAATACGTCTCTTGTCCGGCGTGAATGGAATGCCAATGCCAGTATTCAACCATGTTGGCGCCACTGGAAACGTTGGTGTAAACATCCAGGCGAAGCTGTCCATCGTAAGGGGGAAATTGTCCCGCTGAGTCCCAACCCAGCGTCTGGGCATTGGTTTCTGTCACCAGATAGTTGCTGTGCTTCAGTGACCGCGAGAAATCTCCCTGTTCCGCCTGCCAGGCTCCGTCCATGTGGTCCTGCATGCCGTGATAGGGATTGTTGGCCACGACGTCTAGGGCCTTCGCCACCTCAGGCTCGTTCACGTCCATCTTCATCATGCTGCCGTAGTCCTGCGTAACGAACTGGTCCGGGCGCCGGAACTGACGCACCATCGCCGCTTGCCATGCCAGATACTCGGTGACCCGCATCTGCTGCCAGCGGGTCCATTCCAGCTTGTACGACGTGCTGGTGGCGTTGTCCCGAGTCGGCATGTTTTCCCAGCCGTTCACGCCTTGTCCCCAGTAGTTAAGGAACCAGGCTTTGTTAAGCGCATCCGTGGTGCCGAATTTCTGTTTGAGGTGGTTGACGAAACCGTCAAATACGTCTTCATTCGTCGCACCATTCGAGCCCGTCTCGTTATCGATCTGCCATCCGATTACAGCCGGATTGTCTTTGTAGTGGCTTATCAGATTCGTGATGACCCGCTTGGCATACATCCGGAAGGTCGGATTGTCGGTGTCCATATTCTGTCGCATGCCATAGCCAACCTCAGCTCCGCCCATGGGTCGGACCAGCACTTCGGGATGCTCGTGCCACATCCAGGTGGGAATGGAATAGGTCGGCGTACCCATGATCACCTTGATGCCTGCCTTGCCCATAGCATCGACCACACGGTCCATCCAGCCATATTCGAATCGTCCGTCCTGCGGTTCCCATAGGCTCCATGTCGATTCCCCCATGCGCACCACGCTGATGCCAGCGGCCTTCATCATGGCTACATCCTTATCCAGTCGGTCGGATGGCATGTATTCGTGGTAATAGGCCGCGCCATAAAGAATGGTCGGCTGGCTTGCCCCTGGAACGGCGTCTTCCGCGCAAACTGAGAGTGCCAAGCACACGAAGACGACCAACACGGGCAAGGATATGTAACGGATAGCAAATAGACGCATGAAGGATTTTTCTCCGGAGGGATTGTACAGCGAATGAGGTTTACCCAAAGGAAGTGCCGATTGCGGTCTGGATAAGTGAGGTCGCACCAACCGGAGGCAATCCTAAGCTCTCAGGCCGAACCTCTAAACCGGAGGTTGACTGGGTGGATTCCCGATCCTTCCCATGGCACTTTAGTGGGGTTGACCAAAGTAACCATCGGCGCTAACTTACGCGCAACGTGGTGCGCCTTTTGTCAAGACCGTGGTCGTACTTCATCTTGGCTGGCTCCCTGCTGGTCATCCTGCTGGTTCAGGTACTGCCGTCGGTTGACTTGCCCGATACGGCTTTTCAACGGGATACTGAACCCGCTGAGATCCAGTCCCAGGCGGCCGCCCTACCAGCCGTTGTGCTGTCTCCTTTAAATCCGAACCTGTTTTTTCCGGCCATGCGGGAGTTCCACCTCGTGCGTGAACAGTCATCGCCCAAGCCGGAGCACGAATCCATTCTCATCTTTCACCACTTATTGCGCTGTTAAAGCCTTCCAATAGCTAGCAAGACACCCAGCCACTTACTCAACACTTAGCGGTTAGTTGCAGGCTCGGCCGAGCAACTGGCAAAACGGGATTCTTCATGGAAGCACAGAAACTGACAAGTAACGCCGCCTCTGGCCATTCGGCGCCGCCTCCAGGCTTTGCCCTGAGGGACTTGAACCACGCGCGCCGGGTAGCTGCTTACCCGGAATTTGAGTCCGCCGTAGCCGGTCCCTACGCCAGGCTAAAATCGGCCCCACCGATCCGTTCCGCCACCTTGGGCGAACGAATTACGTTACGGGTTCCCATCTGGAAAGAACCGCAGACTGTTTCCGTGCTCTCCGACTTTTCATCCTTGGAGCAGTTCCGGACGGTTTGGAAGTCGTGGCCTGGAAGCCTGGACTCGGATATCGACTATTTTTGCCGGATGCTGGGCAGCCGTGGCCGCAATTGTCACCCGCATGTGATCGTATTAAGCCGTTACAACCAACCCGAGGCCATTCTGGTGGGCTTTCGTGAGAGGCGTCGGGTGCCGGTGAAACTGGGTTACCGGACCTTCTGCCGGCCTCAAGCCGAGGTATTGCAGTTTGTCTCCGGTGGGTTGCGAGGGTCAGCTTCGGAGGAAAATTGCACGGCTCTCGTTCGCGAAGTCATAGGGTGTCTGGATAGAGGCGAGGCCGACCTAGCCATTTGGGAAGACCTTGAGGTTGAATCTCCTCTCCACAAATACGCCGTGCGCCTGCCCCATCCATTCCTTGCCGACCATTGCAACTGGCAAGTTGACCATTGGATGATGAAGTTTCCCCGAGGTCTTGATGACTTTCTGATGAGTCTGGAACGCAGCCAGCGCTCCAAGCTGCGGCGCAAATACAAGAAGGTTTTCACTCACTTTGACCAGCGCATGGAAATACGGGTCGTGTGCTCCGCGGGGCAACTGGTAGACGCAATTCCGCATTTCGAAGAAATCGCGCGCAAGACCGAGAAACGAAAGCAGGGTTACGGTTTTTTTGACACGCCAGACATTTGTCAGGAACTGACGCAGGCCGCGGACAACGGCTGGCTCAGGGCTTTTATTGTCTTTCTGGAAGGCCAACCCGCAGCCTTTTGGATTGGTACTCTTTACAACCGGGTTCTGCAAGCCGACTATGTGGGATTCGATCCCGGATGGGGAGAGTTCTCTCCCGGCATCTTCCTGTTCCTGCATGTGCTTGAAACTCTGCAGACTGAGGATATTGCCAACATCGACTTCGGCCGTGGCGATACCCAATTGCAGCAATGCTTCAGTGACATCAAGCGGGTCGAAGCCCGAGTGAGAATTCACGCTCCCACGGTTCGGGGCTTGTGGCTTAATCTGGCGCGAACCACCGCTTTCCGGGCCACGACCGTGCTGCGCAGGGCGAATGGCTTTTCGTTGTCCAGGAAGTTAAATCAGTACCTGGGCGGTGAAGATAAGGATCCAATTGAAGCCTCCTTGTCTCGCTCTCCTCACCACGAGTACCTCTCCTGGGGAGAACTGGAGCACGTGAGCACCGGTCTGTGAGCCAAACCACCGCCAACCCCGTTACCTTAATTTCAGCCACGACTGCAATTGAGGCGGAGTCGGCAAATGGTGCTCCCGAGCCCAACAGTGCTTCTGCGGAACGACAGCCCAACGCAATCCGCAAACAGATTCGTGGGTCTAGCCTGCTGCTCAGCGGCAGGTTGTTGTCCGTGGGAATCAATTTCGCGGCCCAGATCCTCATGGTCCGCTACCTCACCACTTCTGACTTCGGTGCTCTCGGCTACGCACTGTCGGTGGTTGCTCTCTTTCAGACCTTCAGCATGTTGCAGTTTCAGGAAGTGATTTACCGGTACGTGCCCATCTACCATGAGCAGCGCGACTACGCACGCCTGCTGGGTACCCTCGCTCTCACCCTCGGAACCGTCGCCGCAACCTCCGCCATCGTTTTGACCTTGTTCTTTGCCTGGCCCAGTCTCCTTCTTCGGTATATGAGTCATGAGCGGCTGCCTATCCAGCTGCTGGCGATCATGATTTTTCTCGTCCCCGTGCAGGCATTGGACGCGGTGTTGATGGCGCTATTTGCCGCGTTCGCCAGCTCCAAGGCCATTTTCTTCCGCCGACATCTTTTAGCACCGGGCCTGATTTTCTGCGCAGTTCTCGCGCTGGTGCTCTCTCACAGCACTGTTACATTCCTGGCATACGGATACCTGGCGGCAAACATTGTGGGAGTGGTTGCCTACTGCTGGATGCTGCGTGGAGCCCTTCGCGCCCGCGGCCTGCTTGGTCAATTGCGCGCACATCGAATGGTGATTCCCTTCAAAGAGATTGCCGGATACAGCCTGCCCCTGCTCACCGCAAGCCTGGTCAGCATGACGATGGGATCGGCCGGCGTCTTTCTCCTGGGATACTTTCACAGTACTTCGGAGGTGGCATCCTTCCGGGCAGCGCTGCCCGTGGCGCAACTGAACAATATCGTCTTCATGACCTTCGGGATGTTGTACACGCCGCTGGCAGCCCGGTTTTACGCCAAGAACGATTACCCGGCTATCAATTCTCTCTACTGGCGCACCGCAGTCTGGATGGCTGTCCTGACCTTCCCGGTTTTTGCCCTTACTTTTTCCATCGCACGCCCGCTTGTGGTCTTCATGTACGGCACTCGCTATTCGCAATCCGGGATAATTTTGGCCCTGCTGTCGTTCGGGTACTACTTTAACGTCGCCCTGGGCTTCAATGGATCGACAATCAAGGTATTGGGCAAACTCCGCTATACCGTCATCATTAATGTCGTTGCCGCAATAGTAAATATCGCAGGCAGTCTTTTGCTGATTCCTCGCTATGGTGCCCTGGGCGCGGCGATCGCTGCTGCGGGCGCCATGGTAGTGCACAATCTTCTGAAGCAAGCCGGTCTTCGCCTCGCATCCGGCTTGCGGATCTTCGATCGTCAGTATCTTTCGTTTTATTTACTCATCGCGTCCAGCGCGCTGGGTTTGTTCATCGTTCAGCAGATCATCTCGAGCAACATCTTCGTTGCCGTTCCTCTGGCGGCATTGGTGTCCATCCTGGTATTGGCGGTGGCCAGAAGAAAGCTTGATGTCGCCAATACCTTCCCCGAGCTCCTCAAAATACCGGGAATGCGCCTGATCTTTGGATAGTGCCCCGCCTCACCAAATAGAACAGCTCACGCCGAGTCTCGGTTTCGGGTACGATTTTGAAGTTTCGCGCAATTGAGTATTGAAAATCTGCCAGAGGCCCTGAACATGTCCATGAAACGCCGCAATTTTTTGAGGTCCATCGCAGGCACCGCTGTATTCGGGGCCACCACGCGTCACCTGCAAGCGCAGGAACAGGTGGCTCGGGCCACTCACGGAATGCCCTCGCCGCGCATCAAGGACATTAGCGTCATCGAGTGCCAGCCCAACGGCGTGCGGCTAACGGTCGTGAAGGTCACCACCGACCAGGATGGCCTCTACGGCTATGGCTGCGCCACCTTTACCCAGCGTGCTGACCTGGTAAAACCAGCGGTCGAGAAATATCTAAAACCGTTTCTGCTCAATAAAACCACGGATCGAATCGAGGACGTCTGGCAGTCCTGCTACGACAGCTCTTATTGGAAGAACGGCCCTGTTTTGAACAACGCCATCAGCGGCGTCGACCAGGCGCTATGGGATATCAAGGGCCGGCAGGCAGGCATGCCGGTTTATCAGTTGGTTGGCGGCAAGTGCCGCGAGGCAGTCGACACTTACACCCATGCCGACGGCGCCGAATTTCAGGAAGTCGTCGACAATGCGAAGCGTTTCATGGAAAAAGGCTTCCGCCACGTACGCATTCAGGTCGGAGTTCCCGGAATGGCCGGCTATGGTGCTCGTGCTGGGGGAAATGCGCTAAAGGCGCTCCACGACAAACCCATGTTCGAGCCTGCCTACTACATGCGTCGCGCGCTGAAGTTGCTGGAAATCTGCCGCCAACAATTAGGCGAAGAAGTCGAATTGCTGCATGACATGCACGAGCGGTTGCTGCCGAACCAGGCGGTGCAGTTCTGCAAGGAAGCGGAAAAGTTTCGACTGTTCTTTCTCGAGGACCCGCTTTCGCCCGAAGATCTGGGGTACTTCCGGCAGATCCGCCAGAATTGTGCCACGCCGATAGCTATGGGCGAACTTTTCAACAGCCCCCATGAATGGCAACCCCTGATTGCTGAGCGCTTGATTGACTTCATCCGGGTGCACGTCTCACAGGCCGGCGGATTCACCCCAGCGCGTAAGATCGCGATTTTGGCGGAGCAGTTCGGGGTCAGGACCGCATGGCATGGCCCAGGCGATGTTTCACCGGTCGGCCACATGGCAAACGTCACCCTCGACATCGTTAGCTACAACTTTGGCATTCAGGAATATTCGGCCTTCAATGACCGCACACAGGAGATCTTTCACGGCTGCCCCGAAATGAAAGACGGATATCTCTGGGTGAATGAGCGGCCGGGATGGGGAATCGAAATCGACGAGAGGGCCGCAGCCAAGTCACCATTTATCTCCGGCCCCGACAACTTGAACGGCGGCTGGGGAGAGGTCCGGCGCCGTGATGGCACGGTGATTAAGCAATAGTTGCCTGGACAGTGCCATCTGTCATAAATGAAATCCGCCTTGCCTTCGGCGGTGAGGGTGAAGTCTTTCCGCCTGGTCGTGGTAGGAGAAATAGATAAGGCCCGAAAAGCCCTTTATTCCTTCGCCTGCGCGACGCTGTCGCTAATCCATCTCGGCGGAGATCTTCCATGGTCGCAGCACTGGGATCCTTAATATCCTCACCTCCCTTAGGGTTTGGGTGGTGGAGGCGGTGTGAATTGCGCCAAATCGGAGAATCCGAGGATGTTCTCGATTTGATCTATCTTCTTTTCGGCATCTTCGAATCCATCCTTTCCGAACATCTTGTGTTCGATGTCTTCAAACTGATCGGAAATTTCATCCAGTTGCGTATTGGTGAATTTCTTTTTCCAGGCGGGAAAGACAATTGTGTCCTCGCGGGCCGCGTGGTTCGCGTACATCAGCACGAAGCTGTCAAATACAGATGCCAGCGGTTCCGCATGAGCCACCGAAATCCTGGGACCGTTGGTGACGGTCAGAACATAATCGGTTATCTCGCGGCCGCGATTGTGTTGCTCGGTAAGGATGTCGGCATACCGCTTCAGTTCGCCGCCCTGTTTTCGTATTAATGGGAATATATGTTGTTCTTCGAGCATGCGTTCGTGATAGTCCTCGCCGAAGGTCCGAAATAGCTGCGCCGTCTGGTGCAAGGCGGCAGGATCGACAGTGGAAGACTTGGCACGCAATTTAGGAACAGCCTCAAAATAGACTAGGAGTGCGCGGCGTATCACTCCGTGCTCGCGCATGAGATCTTCGGTTGCTGACACTTCTGGTTCTTTGTCTATGTCGTTGTTCTTCACAGACGGCAGCTCGACCTGAAGAGCTTCCGAGAACAATGGAAGCGTGGCGACGCCGGTCCCGAGTCCAATTCCCAGAAAACCTGCTACTAGTCTTCGTCGATTCCAATCAGTAACCACGATGACCCTCCCCCATAACACTATCCGCCAAAAAGGATTGCTAACAAGTTCCTAAGACTGCAGCGGGCTCGCTGTGGTTTGCCTCGGCACCTTCGATCGTCTTAATTAACCGTGTAGAATCTTGCGACCGAGTTTCTGGCCGTTGAACTAGCCCTATGAACGAGGCTTTCGCAATCCTTTTGTCGATCGGCATAGGGGCCTTCGTGCTCTTTGGTCCGTGGATTCTGCTATGGCGAAGCCATCGCAGGCGCAGCGCACAACGCCACGAAGATCAAGTGCGATGGGCCGAGCTGACCCGCCGGGTCCACCTGCTCGAACAGGCGCTCAAGCGCAGCGCCTCGACCATCGACACCGAGACAAGCGCGCCTGCAAGGCAGCCTGAGGTCGCACCGACGAGAGGAGCGTCGCATCGACCGGTTCCGGTTGAGTCGGCCCCTATCCCGCCAGAGGAGCAGCCGGCTTTTGAGGAGCAGTCTTCTGTCGTGACGCCTCCCCCTTTAGTGGAGCAGCAAATACCCTCGGCGCAGGTTGCTTCGCAAGAGACCAGACCTGTCGCTTCACGATTGAAATCCGCCCTTGATGTCGAGGACAAACTCGGCGCCAACTGGCTCAACAAGCTCGGCGTTGGACTCCTCGTGCTGGGCATCGCCTTCTTCCTCGCCTACCAACTCACCAACCTCGGTCCGGCCGGTAAGGTGCTTGTGGGCTACGTGGTCAGCGCGGTAATGCTCGGAATCGGCATCTGGCTGGAGCGCAGGGATCGCTACCGCATTCTGGCTCGCGCGGGCGTGGGTGGCGGATGGGCGCTGCTTTTCTTTACTACCTTTGCGATGTATCACGTGCCAGCGGCGCACATCCTGAACTCACAGTTGGTTGATCTGATTCTGATGCTGGCGGTGGCAGCTGCAATGGTGTTGCACACATTGCACTATC
>Ga0105245_10005002_pt1 | contig 11653 bp, 9 predicted proteins | sample KBSM54metaG_FD_81523 | JGI IMG/M metagenome (GOLD analysis project Ga0105245, IMG submission 81523) | Miscanthus rhizosphere microbial communities from Kellogg Biological Station, Michigan, USA - KBS M5-4 metaG | ecosystem: Host-associated > Plants > Roots > Rhizosphere > Soil | place: Michigan...
GATCCTCCACCTGGTCGCCGCCTACGGGCAGATCCGTGGCCGGACCTGGAGCGCGGCGCTGACGGGCTACCTCGCCGCCATCGGCCTGGGCGTGACGGCCTACGGTGTGCTGCTCGTGCTGACCGGCCTCGATCCGTTCAAGCTGACCAGCAGCCTCCCCGGCGAGAAGGCGAGCGCCGAGGGCCTCGGCCTCCTGCTCTGGATGAGCGGCCTGTGGCTGATCGCCGCCCGGTTCGCCTGGAAGGGCGTCGATGCCAAGCGAGCGTTCGCCCTCCGCTCGACACCGACCTCGGCGCGCACGGTCACCGGCCTCGCCGCCGCCTGACCTACCATCGGTCCGTGGCCACGGACCTCCAGACACTCTACGACCGAGCCGGCGGGACGCCCTTCTTCGAGGCGCTCGTCGGCCGGTTCTATGACGGGGTCGAGACGGACCCCGACCTGCGTCCGGTCTACCCCGAGCCCGACCTCGCCGGCGCTCGACATCGGCTCACGCTGTTCCTGATCCAGTACTGGGGCGGCCCGACGACGTACGACGACGAGCGCGGCCACCCGCGGCTGCGGATGCGACACGCGCCGTTCGCGATCGGACCGGCCGAGCGCGACCGATGGCTCGTCCACATGCGCGCGGCGATCGCCGATCTTGCGCCGCCGGAGGATGTCGCCGCCGAGCTCGAGCGCTATTTCTCGATGGCCGCGGAGGCGATGCGGAACCGCGCCTGACCGCGGTCGCCCTGCCGCCACCCGGGTAGACTGTCGGGGAACGGCGAGAGGCTGCACGCCATCGGAGGACGGATTGGCGGAGGCGACGGAGGCGACCGAGCCCACGGCGGCCGACGGGCCGGCGGAGCCGACCGCCGCGCCCGCGACGAATTCCGGCACCAGGGCGAGGGCTCGCGGCAAGACCATCCACGGCGAGCCGGCGAACGCCGGGCATCGCGTTCTCGCCCCGGACGACGCCGAGGTCGAGGCCTACCTCGAGACGGCCCTCAACGCACCGGCGCCCGACCGATCGGCTGAGGCCGCGGCGGGCGATACGACCGCGATCCAGCGCGAAACCGTGGCCGTCCTCGACTTCGGCAGCCAGTTCGCGCAGCTGATCGCGCGACGGGTCCGCGAGCTCGACGTCTACTCGGAGCTCTTGCCGGGCGACACCCCGCTCGAGGAGCTCGAGCGGCGGGGAACGCGCGCGATCATCCTGTCGGGCGGCCCGAACTCGGTCTACGACGAGGGCGCTCCACACCCGGATCCCGCGATCTGGTCGGGCCGCATCCCGGTCCTCGGGATCTGCTATGGCGCGCAGCTGATGGCGCACGAGCTCGGTGGCGACGTCATCCCGTTCGCCAAGCGCGAGTACGGCCCGGCCAACGTGAGCATCACGGCCGACGATCCGCTCTTCGCCGGCATCGACCGCCAGCAGCCCGTCTGGATGAGCCACGGCGACTCGATCTCGCGACTGCCCGAGGGCTTCCACGCGACGGCCCAGACGGATGCCACCCCGTTCGCCGGCCTCGCCGACCCGTCGCGCGCCCTGTACGGGATCCAGTTCCACCCCGAGGTCGTCCACACGCCCCGCGGCCGCGACGTCCTGCGCAACTTCGTCGTCGGCATCGCCGACATCGCGCCGACGTGGACGGCCGGCAACTTCATTGACACGACGGTGGCGGCCATCCGCGAGCGGGTCGACGAGCACGCTCGCCGCACGGGCTCGGATGGCCTGGTCATCTGCGCGCTCTCGGGCGGCGTCGACTCGGCCGTCGCCGCCGCGCTGGTCCACCGCGCGGTGGGCGATCGGCTGACCTGCATCTACGTCGACCACGGGCTGATGCGCAAGAAGGAGTCGGAGCTGCTCCGCGTCACCTTCGAGCGCGATCTGGGCATGAACCTCGTCATGGTCGACGCCCGCGACCGGTTTCTTGCTCGCCTCGCCGGCGTGGAGGACCCGGAGCGCAAGCGCACGATCATCGGCGACGAGTTCATCCGGGTCTTCGAGGAGGAGGCGGCGAGACTGGGCCGCATCGACTTCCTGACCCAGGGCACGCTCTACCCCGACGTCATCGAGTCGGCGACGTCCGAGACGAAGGCCGCGCAGAAGATCAAGACCCACCACAACGTCGGTGGCCTGCCGGCGGACCTTCGGTTCCAGCTCATCGAGCCGCTGCGCTACCTGTTCAAGGACGAGGTCCGCAACGTCGGGCTCGAGCTCGGGCTGCCCGAGGCCATGGTCCTTCGCCAGCCCTTCCCCGGTCCGGGCCTCGCGATCCGGATCATCGGCGAGGTCACCTCCGAGCGGCTCGACACCCTGCGCGAGGCCGACTGGATCGTCATCGACGAGATCAAGGCAGCCGGGCTCTATCGGACGCTCTGGCAGTCGTTCGCGATCCTGACGCCGGTCCGGTCCGTCGGGGTCATGGGCGACGGCCGGACGTATGCCAACGTCGTCGCGGTTCGCGCGGTCACGAGCGAGGACGGGATGACGGCCGACTGGGCGAAGCTGCCCTACGACGTCCTGGGCCGGATCTCGTCGCGGATCGTCAACGAGGTCCCGGGCGTGAACCGCGTCGTCTACGACATCTCCTCGAAACCACCGGCGACGATCGAGTGGGAGTAGGGAAGCACGCAGCGTTCTTGCGGGACCCACTCGGAAGGCGGAGGCGATGCTCCTGCGAGCCATCCGCCTGAGGAGTCCCGGCCGCGAGCGGGACGGATAGGCCATCGAACGGGGTTGACGACGCGGTAGGATGACCGCGATGGCCGACCCAACGCCCCAGCCGGATCAGCCCGCCGTCACCACCTGCCCGTGGTGCTCCACGACCGTCACGCCGGGCACGGCGACGTGCCCGAACTGCGGCGCGGTCCTCGAGGGCGACGAGGACACGGTCCTGCCCGGCATCACGGCCGTCGACGACAAGGTCCTGCGCGGTGAGACCAAGCCCCAGCAGCGCAGCCGGCTGCTGTCGTGGATCGCCGGCGACTACGACGAGGCAGAGGGCGGGCCGGTCGACCCGTCCGCGATCGCGCCACCGGATCCCGAGGTCCAGCGCGAGATGCGCCGCCTCGCGATCGAAGCCGAGGTCGCGAACCTCCAGGCGGAGGTCGAGGCACGCCGGATCGAGGCCGTGGTCGACGAGCTCGAGGAGACCGGCGACGAGGCCACCGCCGAGGCGATGGTCGAGGCCGTCGTCGCCGACGACGCCCGCGTGGACGCTGAGGTCGCCGCCCTCACCGGCGGGACCCCGCCGATCCCGCCCGTCGCGCCCGAAGCTGCGACCGACGCCACGACCTCGGACAACCCGCCGGCCTGACGCCGGCCCATCGACCTTCGCCGCGCGGCCCGTGCCCGACCGGCTTCCGCCGCCCGGACCGTCGTACCTTCGTGAGCAGGTGGTCCGCGCCGGGGAGCGGACGTTCAACGCGGGCATGGGCCGTCCGTCCGAGGCGCCCGACGGCTGGTGGCTGGCCGTCCTGTGGGTCACCGACGACGCCGGCGTGGTGGCGTTCACCGATCTGGCGCCCGCGGCCGGCCCGCCGCCCGATCCGCCGCTCGCGCGGCTCGGTCCCTCGATCAGCGGTGCCCTATCCGGACTGATCCTCGAGGACGCGGGCCGGCTGCAGCTGCGACTGGGTCTGGTCGCGCCGCCAGATGAACCGACGCGTCCGTGGCGCGCGCCGGTCGCCGTCCGGGCCGCCTTCCGGTTCGAGCCGGCGCGCGCCGCGGCCATGCGCCCGAACGAGCTGGCCACGATGGTCCTCGATGCGTTCGCTCGCGCCGTCGCCGCCCTCCACCGGCCCTAGCGCAGAAGTCGAGTAGACTCGCCCGGCCGATGCGCGACCTGTTCGACGACTTCATGGAGGAGCTCCGCAGGCGCGAGGCGATCGCGCGCGGGGAGGATCCGGGTCCGCCGCGAAAGCGCGGTGAGCCGGGCGACGACGGCGACGACGACCGCGACACCGGCGACGACCGCGACGCCGCTGGGGACGAAGCGGGTCCGGACGACGAGCGCACCGGGGACGAACCCGCGGACGACCGATCCGGGGAACCCGTCGAGGAGCCGCAGCGCATCGACCAGCGCCGTCGCCGTCGGCGGAGAGGGCGCCCGCCGGGTGGCCCGAACGACGGCGGCGGGAGTCGCGCGGCGCGGTTCGGCCGGCGGATGGGCATCGCGCTCATCCTCCTTGTCGTCCTCGGGGTGGTCCTCCTGTTCAGTGTCGGTCTCGACCTGTGGACCGACGCCCTCTGGTACACCAGCGTCGGCTTCGACAGCGTCTTCTGGACGCGGGTGCTCGCGACCGTCGGGCTCGGTGTCGCGGCATTCGTCGTCGCGCTGATCGTCCTGCTCGGCAACCTGTGGCTCGCCGGCCGGCTCTCGCCGCCGCAAAGCGGCGAGCCCGGCACGTTCCGGTCGTGGGTCGATCGGTTCAACGAAGCGGCCGCCTCGGCCGATACCCGCCGCGATCGGACGTCGGCCTTCGGTGGCTGGCGTGACCGGTACGACCCGGGTGGCGGAGGACGTCCCGTCGTCATCGAAGCGCCCGACTTCCCGGACATCACCCCGATCGCCGGCTGGATCATCGGCGCCGTTGCGGTGATCATCGCGCTGCTGATCGGCGCCTCGATGAGCGGTGCGTGGGAGACCGTGCTCCTGTGGATCCACCGGGTGCCGTTCTCGCCGACCGCCTCGATCACGGACCCGATCTTCGGCCGCGACATCGGCTTCTTCCTGTTCGAGCTGCCGTTCCTGCGCCTGATCCAGGGCCTGTTCAACGGGATCGTCCTGGCTGCCCTGCTCGTCGCGCTTGCGCGCTACCTCGTCTCGGCGGCGAACGGCGGGCTGGTGTTCGTGACGCCGGTCCGCGTCCACCTTGCCGTGCTCGGCGCCCTGTTCCTGCTCTCGGTGGCGTTCGGCTACCAGCTCGACAAGCTCGAGCTGTCGTACAGCACGCGAGGGGTCGCCGCCGGCGTCAGCTACACGGACCAGAACGCGCAGTTCCTCGCCCTCGACCTGCTGACCGCGATCTCGGGCATCGCCGCCGCGCTCCTGGTCGGTGGGGCGTTCACCCGGATGTTGTGGCCGCTCGGGTTGACGATCGGCTTCTGGTTCTTCGCATCGCTCGTCATCGGCCGGCTCTACCCCGAGGCCGTCCAGCGGTTCACGGTGGCGCCGAACCAGTACGCCCAGGAAGAGCGCTACATCGGCAACAACATCAACATGACGAGGCTGGCGTTCGACCTCGGCGAGTGGAAGGACCAGCCGTTCACCGGCACCGCCGCCCTGACCCCCGACCAGGTCGCCAAGGAAGCGCCGACCTTCGCCAGCGCCCGGTTGTGGGATCCGCGCCCGCTGCAGACGAGCCTCGACCAGCTGCAGACCGTCCGGCGGTATTACGACTTCACGGATGTCGACACGGACCGATACCAGATCAATGACGTCCAGCGCCAGATCATGCTGTCCGGCCGCGAGCTCGCGCTCGAGCAGAACCCGAGCGCGACCGGCTGGGTCAACCAGCGGATCGTGTACACGCACGGCATCGGCGTCGCGATGGTCCCGGTCAACGAGGCCGGCAGCCAGGGCCAGCCGAACCTGCTGATCGGCAACCTGCCACCCGTGTCGACCGGCGGGGCGCCCCCGATCAGCCAGCCGCGGATCTACTTCGGCGAGCGAGCCTCGTCGTACGTCGTGACCGGGGCGCAGGAGGACGAGTTCGACTACCCGACCGGCGAGACGGACAGCGGTGGCTCGGTCGGCGCGCAGTACCGCTGGACGGGCACGACGGGGATCAAGCTCGATACCACGTTGATGCGGCTGCTCTTCGCGGCGCGGTTCCGCGACCTCGACCTGCTCATCAGCGACCAGGTCACCGCACAGAGCCAGCTGCTGTTCCACCGGTCGCTGAGCGACCGGCTGGGCATGGTCGCGCCGTTCCTGCGGTTCGACAACGATCCGTACCTCGTCATCGACGGGTCCGGGAATCTGGTGTACGTCCAGGACGCCTTCACGACATCGGACCGCTTCCCCGACGCCCAGCCGTTCGACCCGCAGGATGCGCTCGGCGGCGACGAGTTCAACTACATCCGGAACAGCGTGAAGATCACGGTCAATGCCTATGACGGCACGATGCACTTCTACGTCAACGACCCGAACGACCCGATCATCCGCGCGTACGAGGGCGTGTTCCCGAAGCTCTTCGAGCCGCTCGATTCGATGCCGTCCGACCTGCGGGCGCACCTCCGCGTCCCGGAGGACCTGTTCAACGTCCAGACGCAGGTCTTCGGCCGCTACCACGTCACCGACACGCTGCAGTTCTTCCGCAAGGACGACCTGTGGACGGTGCCGACCGGCGCCTCGAGCGACCAGCGCCTGCCGTCGCAGGCCTACTACGTCGAGATGCACCTCCCGGGCGAGTCCGGCGTCGAGTTCCTGCTCCTGCAGCCGATGGTGCCGGTCAGCCGGCCGAACATGATCGCGTGGGTGGCCGCCCGCAACGACGGCGCCGCCTACGGCTCGACGCTCGTGTACCGGTTCCCTGCCGACACGACGATCTTCGGGCCGACGCAGATCGAGGCGCGCATCGACCAGGACCCGATCATCAGCGCCCAGGTATCGCTGTGGAACCAGTCGGGCAGCAAGGTCATCTACGGCAACCTGATCGTGCTGCCGCTCGACGACGCCCTGATCTACCTCCAACCGGTCTACCTCCAGTCCACGGGGTCGGCGTTCCCCGCCTTCACCCGGATCGTGCTGGCCTCGCCCCGCCAGGTGGTCTGGGCCGCCACGCTCTCGGATGCGCTCCGTCTGCTGCTGGCGGCGGAGGCCGGCAACCCACAACCGCCACCGAGTCCGAGCCCGGGCCCCGGCCCGACACCGGGACCGGGGGCTTCACCAGGTCCGTCCGCCACACCCGGTCCGACACCAGGCACGCAACTACCGACCGACGTCCCGGGCCTGATCGCGTACGCGAACCAGCATTTCGAGCTGGCGCAGGCCGCGCTGCGCGACGGCGACTTCGCCCGCTACGGGTCCGAGATCACGCTCGTCCAGGCGGCCCTCCAGAGGCTCCAACAGCTCCAGCCCGGCTTTGCCTCACCCGTGCCGGGAGCCGCCGCGAGCCAACCGGCGGCCAGCACGGCGCCGTAGTCGAAGGGCCGGCGCGATGCGGCGGGTCTCGACGCTCGCGACCGCCCTCCGCATCGCGCTGTCCCGGCCGACGCTCTGGCTCCTCGGCCTCGGGACGTTCCTGCTCCGTGGCGGCATCGTCCTCGTCCTGCTGCCGATCGTGGTCGTCCCGACGCCGGTCGGGATCGGAAATCTCCTCGCCCCGTCGCTGATGGAGATCTCGCTCGGCGCGATCCCGATGGGGTTCATCGTCGCCAGCGTCGCCCTCGGCGCCGGCGTCGTGCTCTGGCTCGGGCTGGCGGGCTGGCTCGCCGCGATGCTCGAGGCGGCGGCGGTCCGGATGGTCGCGAGGCGCGACGGGGATGACGTGCCATCGCGTCGCGAAAGCGGACGGATCCTCGCCTGCCGGCTCATCTGCCTTCTACCGGTGGCCATCGCGCTCGCGCTCGGATCGGTGCGGCTCGTCTTCGTGACGTACCAGGAGCTCACGCTGCCGTCCGACAGCGCGACGCCGGTCGCGATCCGTGTCCTCCGTGACGCGCCCGATGTCCCGATCGCGATCTTCGTGATCTGGATGTCGGCCGAGATCGTCGCGGCCGTCGCCGCTCGGCGCATCGTGCTCGGCGACGAGCGGGTCCGGACCGCGCTCCGATCCGCGATCGGCTCGATCGCCCGGAGGCCGTTGGCCGCGCTCGCGCATTTCTGGCTCCCGACGATCGTGCTCGCCGCGGTCGTGCTCGCCGCCGCGCTGGCATCGTCGGCAGCGTGGACCACGGTCAGGACCGGATTCGAGGCGGGCCAGGACCCGATCGGCGCGGTGTTCGCCACGGTCGCACTCGTCGCGACCTGGCTCGCTGGGCTGGCCCTGATCGGCCTTGCGAGTGCGTGGCGGGCCGCCGTCTGGACCGTCGCCGCGAGCCTCGAGGCGGGGACGTTCGGGGGGTCGACCGACCGCCGACCGGGTGATTGGCGGCCCGATCCTCGCTCTGCGACGCTCTGACGGCCGCCCCCGGGTGGCCCCGGCATCGCGAGGAAGGCATGACCATCAAGAGCATCGAATGCGCCGACTGCGGCGCGCCCGTTCCGTATGGGCGGCTCGCCTGCCCATCGTGCGGCGCGCTCCTCGCGGCCGTCGCCGGCGGGCCGCCGCCCGCCGTTCGGGTGGTCGAGACGCCGGCGCCGGATGCCACTGACACGGCCGGCGCGAACGCCGCTCCTGCGCCGAAGCCGCGAGCGCGGAGCACGGCGCGCACGACGCCCAAGGAGCCCGTGACGCGGGAGCACGCCGGGAAGGCCGCCGCCCCGGGGAACGGGGCGACGAAGCCATCAGCGCCCGTGGGCAGCGCACCGTCGCCGCCGGCTGCCGCGGTCGCTCCCAAGGCGGCCCGCGCGGTCGCCCCGGCCGCGGCGACCCCGCCGCCTCCTACGGAATCCGCGCCGCCGGCTCCGGCGGCATCCGCGCCCGTCGCGCGGTCGTCGACCAGGTCCGCGCCGGTCGAGCAGTCGTCGACCAGCTCGGCGCCGGTGGCGGCGCAGCTCGCCTATCTGGTCGAGCCGTCGCCCGACGCCCCGCAGTACGTGATCCCGGCGCCGCCCGCCGCGGCCGTGGCCCTGGACCGCATGGGCCCTGCGCCGGCGGCGGCCTCGAACGGCCGCTCGTACGTCGCAACCGCGGACACCCCGACGAACGGTCGGACGACGTACCTCGAGCCCGAGCCGCCGATCCGCGGGTCGTCCGGGTATGTCATCGACGACCCATACGCCGAGGCTGACGACGACGAGGCGCCGGCGTCGCCGTGGCCGCCGCTGCTCCAGCCGGAGCCGACGATCCTCGCGCGACCCTACGGCGGTCCGTCGAACGGCACGGACGGCACCCCGCGGCCCGGGGCGTACCTCCCGCCCAACACCTCGGCCGGTGCGGCCCCGGTGGCCACGACGGCGGCCACGATGGCGACGCCGACCACCGGCGGGCCCCTGCCGGCCGGAGCGCTCGCCGCTGGGACGACCGGCGGAGCGGCTGCGGCGGTCGCCGCCAAGAGCTCGCCCCGCTTCGACCCCGTCGCGACCCTCAACACCGCCTTCGCCGGGATCGATCGCGCCCGCGTCGCGGAGGTTGCCGGCTGGTTCGTCGTCGCCGGTTCCTCGATGGCGCTGCTGGGCTTCCTCCTGCCGTGGTCGGTCGTCGTCATCGGCTCGCGCGGCACCGGTGGCTATCTCGATGACTGGGGCCTCGCAAGCCCGACCCACCTGTTCGCGGTCCTCGGGCTCGCCGGTGTGCTCGCCCTCGGTGTCCTCAAGAACAAGGTCCCCGTTTGGCTGCGGACCGGCGTCCTCGGGCTCCTGACGGGCGGCCTCCTGGTCGGTCTGACGTGGCCGTACGCGATCGGTCCGCTCGGTGCGGACATCGGCGCGATGGCAACATTCATCGGCGGGCTGGTGCTGCTCGGGGGCGGTTTCGTCGCGATCTGGGCGACCCGTCACGCGGAGGCAAACCCGGTCGTCTGACGGCTGAGACGCCCGGGCGGGAGGCACGGCCGACCCCTGCTACACTGCGCCGAGCGGTCCCCGCCGCAGCCCCGAATCCCTCGTGGCTGACGCCCTCGGAGGCAATCGACCCGCACGAATGGACGAGATCCTCAACAACATCACCAAGTCGTTCACGGACATCGTCGAGAGCGACTTCGTGCAGATCGCCATCCGGCTGATCGGGATCTATCTCGTCGTCCTCTGGCTCGCGTCGGCCTACTGGGCGTTCCGCGACATGCAGCAGCGGTCGGACAACGTGATCCTGCCCTACGTCGCCGCGGCCGGGATCATCCTCTTCACCCCGCTGTTCTTCGTCCTCGCGATCTGGATCTACAAGATCGTCCGGCCGCACGAGAAGATCGGCGAGGTCTGGGAGCGCAACCTCGCCGAGGAGGCGCTCTTGGCCGAGGTCGAGGCCATCCACCACTGCCCGGGCTGCGAGCGACGGATCGACGACGAATGGATCATCTGCCCGTCCTGCCGGACCCGCCTGAAGCGCGTCTGCCCGAACTGCAGCCGGCTCGTCGGCATGGACTGGTCGCTGTGCGCCTGGTGCGGCAAGGACTTCGAGCGGCGCGAGATCCCTGCCGCCGCGATCGAGGCGCTGCCGCGAAGCCGTGAGAACGCCGCGCGCCTGGCCGCGACCGGCACCGAATCGCCGACGACCGCAACCGCTCCGGCGACGTTGCCGTCGTCCGTCCGGAACCCCGGCCGGCCGGTGGCCGGGCCGATCCCGGCTCCCACGCAGGATCCGCTGCCAGAGCGTTGACCTCGTCCGAGCCGCCGTCCGACGCGCATCCGGACGGCCCGGCGGACGGACCGCCCGAGTCTTCCGACGGCACCCGACCTGATCGTGGGTGGCCGGTGTCGTCCGATCCATCGACCGTCGCCCCGCCGCTGACCCCCACGCCCTCCGAGCCGGCACCGGAGGCTGACGACCCGGCCGCGCCACCCGGGATCCCCGGTCGGCCGGGCACGGGGACCTTCACGATCGAGGGTCGCGCGGCACCCGCGCTGTTCGTCGTCGGCTGGCTCGGCACGATCGTTGGTCTCGGCACGATCGTGATCGCGATCCTGTCCGGCGGGGGTCTCACCGCGACCCTCCTTCTGCTCGCCGCGTTGGTCCTGCTCTCGATCGGGCTGATCGCTGCCGCCGGCTCGCAGGGGATCGAGCGCCGCGCCCGGGCCGTCCAGCCCTATCGCGGCCCGTCGCCACTCCTGGTGTTCGCGGCGTCGATCCCCCTGTCGATCCTCGCCGCGATCGTCGTCGCGATCCCGCTCCAGCTGCTGGATGTCCCGCTCGACGGTCCGGTCGGTGCGCTCGGTTCGGTCATCATCCAGGCGCTCATCTACGTCGGCCTGGTGCGACTGCTGGTCGTCGATACCGGCGCGCTCTCATGGGTCGAGATGGGCATCGTCCGGCTGGCGCCGGGTCGGGCGATCCGGGAGATGGCGGCGGGCGCCGTCTGGGTCGTCCCCGTGATCTTCGTCACGGGGATCGTCGCCCAGCTGCTCCTCCAGATCTTCCCGGTCACCCCGACGAGCCCGTTGCCCCCGACCGGCACCACCAGTGGGTTGATCCTGTCGCTGATCGCCGGCGTCCTCGTCGCACCGCTCGGGGAGGAGATCCTGTTCCGCGGGTTCTCGACGACCGCCTGGGTCCGGGGCCTCGGTCGGACGAACGGGCTCGTCCTCGGCGCGCTGTTCTTCGCGTTCGCGCACGTCCTGACCGTCACCGGCACGAGCGCGGGCGAGGCGTTCGAGCTGGCGTTCGTGGCGTTCGCCGGCCGGATCCCGGTCGCGTTCGCGCTGGGCTGGCTGTTCCTCAACCGCGGGACGATCTGGGCGTCGTTCGGACTCCACGCGACGTTCAACGCGATCCTGCTGATCGTCGCGGAGTTCGCGAGCCGATCGCTCGGCTGATCCGGCGGGTTCGCCCGTGATCGGGTGAGCGGCGATGCACGCCCGGTTGAGCCCGCGGTGAGCGGCCGTCGTTAGCCTTCACTGCGTCC
>Ga0105245_10005005_pt1 | contig 11649 bp, 14 predicted proteins | sample KBSM54metaG_FD_81523 | JGI IMG/M metagenome (GOLD analysis project Ga0105245, IMG submission 81523) | Miscanthus rhizosphere microbial communities from Kellogg Biological Station, Michigan, USA - KBS M5-4 metaG | ecosystem: Host-associated > Plants > Roots > Rhizosphere > Soil | place...
GGCGATGGCCGGATTCATGGGCGCCCTCGACGGGTTGGCCGAACTCTCAGGCGGTGTCGGAGCCAGTGGCGCGCGCCAGACGTTGACGCGTCTCGGCCACGACGAGGAGGACCACGCTGAATGGCTCGCGGGTCAGCTACGCGACATCCCCGGGGTGCGGGTCTTCCGCAGGCCGGAGCGGCGGCCCGGTCAGACTCCGATCGTCGCCTTCACCGTGGCCGGCCGGAACTCGAAGGACGTCGCCCTCGCGATACGCGAGCAGCAGGTGGTGGTCACCTTCGGTGACTTCTACGCCACGCCGCTCGCGCACCGTCTCGACGTGGTTGGTTCCGGCGGTTGGGTACGTGCAGGCATCTCGGGCTATACGTCTCGCGAGGACTGCACGCGTCTGGCCGACGCCGTGCGGTCGATCGGGTAGGTAGCCGCGCGTTTGCGGTAGGTGCGCCCGAGAGGCGTGTGCCACTCGTGATCACCGTTGTCACGCCGCTCGACGCGCCACCCGCTGGAGTGTCGCGTGACATGCGTTCCGCGACACACCGGGCCGAGGTTCTCATCGTTGGTCTCGCCGCCGTAGCGCCACTCGTGGTGGTGGTCGAGGTCGCAGGATGACGCTTGCCGACTGCAGTGCACTCCGCGGTAAGTCCGATCACGGGCGATGACGTGATCGGCAAGGGCAACGGGCGGGCGGTACTTGGTGCGACCGTAGTTGACGAGCCGTCCCATCTCATCGGTGATCAGCCGCCGCCACGTGGAACTCGGATCGGAGGCGAGCAGACGAGCCTGTGCTGCGGTGATCGGGCTCCCCGGTGGGAAGCCAGGACCTTCGATCTCTGCGGGCTGGTCATCGCCGCCGATAAGGTCGACAACGCGAGGCAGACGTTGATCCCGACCGGCGGCCGCACGCTGCCGTCAGCGCCGGGCCCGACCCCCGTTGCAAGGGAGAGCAGCGCGTCGGCGCGTCGCTGATCTGGTGTGCGACACACCGGCGTGTCGCTCGTCGTCTCGTCTTCGACCGTCAGCGTGTCGGCCATCGAGTTGAGCCGATTCATCAACGCAGCTCCGGCGATCGGGTCCAGTCCGACGGCGCGCAGTGTCAGCGTGCCGTTGCGTGTACCTCGCACCCACACGCCACGCTCGTCAATCTCCTGTTGGCGACGGTCCTCCACAACCTTGGGCGCGACCTCGTGCACGGCCTTGTCCAACATCTTCACGAACTCACCGACGGACAACCCAAACCCGTCTGGGACCACGTCGTCGTCGATGACACTCCGCTGCTCGGATGTCAGGTCAACGCACGCTTCGCTCACGGCCCGGGCATGGCGGTACGTCAGATGTCCGGCTTCAAGCATCTTCAACGTCTGCGGGAACTCAGCGACAAGTTGCTCAGCTAAGGCAATCCGGTCACCAGCCGAGCTCGGATGCAGGTGCAGCGCGGCCCCGACTTCGTGCTCTAGCCACCGGCGCTTGTCCGACTCGCTCAGATTGCCCAGAGGCGGCGGCTCCGCGAGTAGGGCCGCAAGGTCATGCAGGATCTGCGCCTCGGAGAAGGCGATTCGTCTCGTGTGGTCGAGGATGCGATCGAGGATCTCGTTGTGGGCATGCCAAGGCGATTCGGTGGAACTCATACGACGAAACTACGGACCACCTCTGACAGTTTTGCGCTTACTTCATAAGGAGATCAGGACGCACGGACCGTGGGAGCGAAGCCTTAGGGCAACGTTCGGGGCAGGCCGAAGTACGACGCGAGGCAGCTCTCGAAGCGGATGAAGTCGCAGATCCGGTCACCGTCGAGCGCGACGACGAAGACGCTCGAGATCCGGAGCAGACCGGTCACCGAATCCATCGAGTAGACCCCCCACGCCGGCTGGCCGTTCGCCCGCACGGGCACGAACCGTTCCACCGCGGCGTGGTGCGGTTCGATGGCGTGGAAGAACCGGCGGATCGCCTCGGCGCCGCGATACTCGAACGGCATCGGTGGCATCCGCACCCATGCGTCGTCGGTCATCAACGACACGATGGCGTCGACGTCGAAGTTCACGAATGCCTCGACGAATCGATCCAGCAGGTCCTGCTCGATCTCGGGTTCCACGGCCGGCGCACCCGGGCGGTGAGACGCCTCCATCGTCGCCCGGGCACGCTTGAGCGCATTAGTGACTGCGTCCTCGGTGAGCCCGAGGATGTCGGCGGCCTCGCTGGCCCGATAGCCGAGCACGTCACGCAGCAGCAATACGGCGCGCTGGTTGGGCGGCAGCAACTGCACTGCCGTGATGAACGCCAACGAGATGGCCTCGCGCGATTCGTAGCGCGCCTCCGGCCCGGGCGTCTCGTCAGTCAGAAGTGCGTCGGGGTAGGGCTGTAGCCAGGCCACCTCACCGAGCCGGGTCGGCTCCGGCGGCCAGGTCGGCAGCGGTTCCGCCACCACCGGACGCCTCGACGAGGCCCGCAGCATGTTCAGGCACCGGTTCGTCGCCACCCGATATAGCCAGGTACGCACGGAGGAGCGCCCCTCGAAACCGTCCAGGCCAAGCCACGCGGAGAGCAACGTCTCCTGAACCGCATCTTCGGCGTCCTGCAGCGAGGCGAGCATCCGATAGCAGTGCACCTGAAGCTCGCGACGGTACGGCTCGACCAGCTCGGTGAACGCTTCCCGATCACCTGCCCGCGCCCGCGAGAGCAATTCGACTGACATGTCGGCCACCTCCGGCTCCATGGTCCCTCCTCATACCGACACCGGACATCACCGGAACTGGTCGGTGCGCGACCGACCAATTCCGCGGCGTCGGTGGGTCTGCATAGACAACGGAATGAAAGGAAGACCTGGAGCCATGACGAACAATCGCACCTGGACCGTGGTGCTCGCCTCCTTGGGCGTATTCATGACGGCCCTCGACACCCTGGTCGTAGCCAACTCGCTACCCGCCCTGCGGACAAGCCTGCACGCCAACCTCGGCGACCTCGAATGGACTGTCAACGCCTACAACCTGGCGTTCGCGGTCGCGCTGCTCACCGGCGCCGCACTCGGCGACCGGTTCGGCCGTCGGCGGGTGTACGCCTACGGGCTGCTCGCCTTCTCCGCCGCCTCCGCGGCCGCCGCCCTCTCCCCCAGCATCGGTGCGCTCATCGCCGCCCGAGGCATTCAGGGTGCAGCCGCCGCGGCGATCATGCCCATGACTCTCACCCTCATCAGCGAGGCATTCCCCGCGGAGAAGCGCGGCGCCGCCCTCGGCCTCTGGGGCGGCATCACCGGGCTCGCCGTTGCCCTCGGACCCGTCGTCGGTGGCGCCATCGTCGGTGGCATCAGCTGGCACTGGATCTTCTGGCTCAACGTGCCGATCGGCCTCGCCCTCGCCCCACTGTCGCTCACCAAGCTCACCGAGAGCTTCGGGCCGCGCTCACAGCTGGACATCGGCGGGCTGATACTGGCCGGCGCCGGCTTCTTCGGGATCACCTGGGGGCTGGTGCGCGCGAACACCGTCGGCTGGGGCAGCGACGAGACCCTCCTCGCGCTCGTCATCGGCGCCGCCCTCGTCGCCGCATTCCTGTCCTGGGAGCGCCGCACCGCCACGCCGATGCTGACCACCGCGCTGTTCCGGTCACGCGGGTTCAACGCCGCCAACGGCGTCAGCTTCTTCATGTACGCCTCACTGTTCGGCGTGCTCTTCCTGATCATGCAGTTCTTGCAGACGGCGCTGGGCTACTCGCCCCTCGCGGCGGGCGTGCGCACACTGCCGTGGACCGGCGCACCGATGATCATCGCGCCGATCGCGGGCGCGCTGGCCGACAAGTACGGCGGCAAGCCGTTCATGCTCACCGGGCTGGCACTGCAGGCCGTCGGACTCGGCTGGATCGCCGCGATAGCCAAGCCGGGCATGGACTACACGTGGCTGGGCGTGGCACTCGGCGTCGCTGGACTCGGCATCTCGATGTGCTTCCCGACGGTGGTGAACGCCGTACTGGGCTCCGTGCCTCTGGAGGAGGCCGGCATCGCGTCGGGCACCAACAGCGCAGTGCGCGAGGTGGGCGGCGTCTTTGGCATCGCGATCCTGGCGACTGTGTTCGCCAGCAAGGGCGTCTACTCCTCGCCGGCGACCTTCACCCACCACTTCTCCCACGCCGTCTGGCTGGGCGCTGCGTTCTCCGCCCTCGGGATCTTCGCCGCCGCTGCCCTGCCACGGCGAGCAACTGCAGCGACGGCCACCGACGTCACCACCCGCGAACTCGTCCACCAGTAAAGGAGAAAGTCATGACAGACGTCGCACTTGTGGTCGGGGCGAGTCGCGGTCTCGGCCGCGGGATCGCCACCGGCTTAGCCACCGCCGGACGCAATGTCGTCACCGTCTCGAGGTCGCGACCAGACTTCGACGCGTCGATCGTCGCCGAGCTCGCCGATGCCACCGATCCGGCATCAACCGGCCTACTGGAGAAATATCGGCCGACGCTGCTCGTCCTCGTCGCGGGCGCGGTCCCGCCGACCGCCGCGTTTCACGACCAATCCTGGGAGACGTTCTCGACGAATTGGAACACCGACGTGCGGATGGCCTTCGAATGGCTGGGCGCTGCCGTGCGCCTGCCGCTGGCCCCGGGGGCCCGGGTGATCGTCTTAAGCAGCGGGGCGGCGCTGGCCGGGTCGCCGTTGAGCGGCGGGTACGCGGGCTCCAAGGCCACCCAGCGGTTCATCACCGGCTACGCGCAGGACGAGTCCAACCGCGCGGGTCTCGGGATCAGCTTCACGGCCGTGCTCCCACGCATCACCCCGCATACCGACCTCGGGCTCCCGGCGATTCGCGCCTACGCGGCTCGCGGCGGGCAGACCGAGGCTGAGTACCTCGCAGGGTTCGGTCAGTTGCTGACGCCGGAGGGTGCAGGGGCCGCAGTCCTGGAGTTGGCCGGGCTCGACGCCGTCGCGCCCAGCTACCTGCTCACCGGGGACGGTCTGCGAGCCCTGGACTGATGACGAACACGATCACGCGTAGCTGTAGTCCTCGAGCGGGAAGTTGCCTGCCTCGCGGAAGGTGCTGAGCGTGGTGGTCGGGCGGAGCAACGTGGCTTCACCGTGCTGGTTGAAGTAGTAGCTGTTCGCCGTCGCGCACTGCCCGAGCACGAAGACGCTGTCGCCCACCTTCGCGGTCATCCTGGAGAGGAAGTCTGCATTCGCCTCTTCGGTGACCTCGAAGGTGTCGGCGCCGCGCTTGTTCATCTCGGCGAAGAGCCGGGCCATGTGTTTCATCTGCGATTCGATCGTCGTGAAATACGACAGCCCGCTGTAGGCATACGGGCTGTTCAGCGACAGCAGGTTCGGGAATCCAGGGATGGTGATTCCCTCGTAGGCCTGGAATCGATTCTTGCGCCAGAACTCGCCCAGATTCCGATCGTCTCGACCGACGATCTCCAACGCTGGGAAGTTGGTGTCCCACAGGTTGAACCCGGTCGCCAGCACGAGCACGTCGATATCGCGCCGCTGCCCGTCCTGAGTAACGATGCCGGTGGCGTCGATGTGCGAGATGCCCTCGGTCTCCAGGTGAACGTGCTCTTTGTTGAAGGTCGGGTAGTAATCGTTGGAGAACGTCGGGCGCTTGCAGCCGAACGAGTAGTCCGGGGTGAGTTTGCGGCGCAGCTCCGGGTCGCGCACCTGACGGCGCAGGTGGGCACGGCACGCGATTTCGCCGAGCCTGTTCGCCATCTGGAAATCGCGATAGTGCAGTACCCCAGCCACCATCATCATTTCGAGGATCGACGAGCCGGCCAGCCGGACGGCCCGCTGGGTCAGCGGTATCGAGGCGAAGACCTTGCGTACCGCGGCCGGTACTGGGTAGTCCGGCTTGGCGCTCACCCAGATGGCGGTGCGCTGGTAGACCGTCAATTCCGCAAGACGGTCGGAGATCGTCGGGATGAGCTGCACTGCGGTCGCACCGGTGCCGATCACTGCGGCGCGCTGGCCCGTCAGGTCGTAGTCGTCGTCCCACTTGCTGGTGTGGATGACCTTGCCCCGGAACGTCTCGATCCCGGGTATGTCCGGCATCTTGGGTTGGGACAGGAAGCCCGTGGCGGTCAGCAGGTACCGGCCGGAGACGACCTGCCCGTCGGCCGTGGTGACGTTCCAGCGCTGACCATCGGTATCCCACACGGCACGTTCGACCACCTGACCGAAGCGCATGTATCGGCGCAGGTCGTACTTGTCGGCGATGTGTTCGGCGTACTTCTTCAGCTCCGCGCCCGGCGCGAACAGGCGCGTCCAGTACGGGTTGGGCTCGAAGGAATACGAGTACGTCGAGGACGGGATGTCGACCGCGAGCCCCGGGTAGTGGTTGACGTGCCACGTCCCGCCGAGATCGTCCTCCCGATCCAGGATGCAGATGTCGTCCAGGCCGAGCCGGTTCAACTGGATCGCGGCACCCATGCCGCCAAATCCGGCACCGATGATCACTGCGTCGTGCGTCATGACAGGCTCCTCGGCTTCTGGTCGGCAAGGCGTCGCCGGTACTCGGCGCGTTCTGGCTTGTCCGGTTGCAGGGCCCGGTCGTCGCGCATCAACCGGCGCATCGTCTTCAGTACCGGCTCGGGCGTGATGGTCGCGGCCGCGGCGAGCGTGCCGACGTAGCGGGGTACCGCAATCTCGGCCTGACTGTGAGCGACGGAGTCGAGCACCGCAGCCGCGATCGCCGCCGGCTTGACCTTCGGAATCGGGCGCATATCGAGGCCACTGGCCAACGCGGTGTCGACAGCCGACGGCAGCACAGCTGTGATCGACACTCCACTGTCGGCGTACTCCAGCCTGGTCGCGGCGGTAAGCCCGACAACGGCGAACTTGCTCGCGTTGTAAATGGCCAGCCCCTTCACCGGGAACTTCCCCGCGAGGGGGGCGACGTTCACGACGTGCCCGCGGCCTCGCGCAAGCATCCCCGGCAGGACCGCACGCATCCCGTTCACGACACCGAAGACGTTGACCTCCATCGTCATCCGGTCGACCTCGGGCGCCAGGTCGAGGAAGCCGCCGTTGGGCATGACGCCGGCGTTGTTGACCAGCACGTCGATCCGGCCGCGGGCATCTTCGGTGGCCGCGACGAAGTCCGCAAAGGAATCCGGATCGCTGACGTCGAGCAGGTGTGCCGATCCGCCGAACGAAGCTGCGGCATCGCGGGCGCGATCGAAGTCCAGGTCGCCGATCGCCACGTGCGCACCGGCCGCCGCGAAGGCTTTCGCCGTGGCGAGTCCGATGCCTTGCGCTCCGCCGGTGACGAGCACGGTGGCGTCGCGCAGGTCGATGCGGGGATATCGGCTCATCGCTGGCGCTCCAGGGGTTGGGCGGTTGGTCGGTGGTCGCGTGCGGCTTGCATGGTCGCCGCCCGACGTCGGGCGTCCATGAAGTTGGCACCCATCGCGGAAAGTTCGTCAGCATTGGGCTCGATGCGCACGACACGGATGCCCGCTGACTCCAACACGGCGACCTCACGGTCCACCCGACGAGTCATCGCCTGACGCATCAGTCGCTCGACCCGAGCGGCTCCGCGCGCCGTGGCACCGCCGCGCGTGCTCATCGGGGCAACGATCACGACCTCGTCCAGATCGTCGTCGACGAGCAGGTGGGCCGATGTCGGCGACACCGTGCCGCCGTCGAGATAGCGACGCCCGTGGATGAGGACTGGCGGGAACCAGCCGGGTATCGCCCACGACGCGGCCAGGGCGTCCTGCAGCGTCACCGCATCTGCCGCACCGAACGCGGCGAGCTCACCGGTGCCGGCGTCGGCCGCGACCAGACGGACACCCCGATGCGCCACCCAATCGGGGGCGAGCGACTCGGCAAAGTCTCGAAGGAAGTCCGCGTTCCCGCGACCAACGGGCAGCACCCCGGCGAGTGCGGCGGTCGCGTCGACGCGACGTCGCAACCCGGCGATCAGCAGCCCGGTGGCTGGCCAGACCGGCCGAGGTACAGGAGGGATGGCACGGGGGTCGTGCGACAGTCGCGCGCCGAGGGGCGAGTTGGACCGCGTCCCACTCACCGCCGCATCGAGTTCTCCGAGGATCTCCGTCACGCTCAAGCCGGCACCGAGCAGCATGGCAAGCTCCGCTCCCGCCGAGGTGCCCTGGATGATCGCCGCGTCGCGAGCGTCCCAGCCAAATTCAGCCTCGATCGAGGCCAGGGCAACCGCGCTCCAGGCAAAGCCGACGGGCCCTCCGCAGCCCAGAACGAGACCCCTACGCATGTCACTCCTCGTCGCTTCGTGGCGTTGCAATCCCCATGCGGAACCGCGTGTCACTAACGGAACGGTATGTCATTTCTGACCCTCCCGCAATAGGATGGCGGCATGTCCACCGCCACCCCTGACGCCGCGACCTCGTCGCGCGTCGAGCGCCGCAAGCAGGAACTGCGGCGCGAGATCGTGGCCGCGGCCTTCGACTGTTTCGCCGAGAAGGGCTACCACGCGACCGGCATCGCGGACATCGCCGCACGCCTGGGCATCGGTCACGGCACCTTCTACCGGTACTTCGAAAACAAGCGCGACATCGTCGAGCACGTGGTCGACGACGTGGTCGCCAAGATCGTCACCGCCCTGGGTGCGGACAACGCACCAGCGGCAGCAAAGACGCTCGACGACTACCGTGCGCAGTCCGCCCGGATCGGCGAGGCGCTCGGACACATCCTCATCGACGACCCTCGGCTGCCGAGGATCGTGCTCGAGGCGCCGGGCATCGACCCCGAGATGAGCAACAAGATCATCGGCTTCTTCGAGCTCGCTCGCAGCCTGAACGCGCAGTACATCGCGCACGGAGTCGAGATCGGCTACCTGCGTGCGGACCTCGATGTCGAGGCGACGGCCGACGCGATCATCGGCATGATCCTGGCCGCGATGCTGGCCGCGGTACGGCAACCGGATCGAGACCACCAGCGCCGGCTGGCGGAGACGATTCAGACGATCATGTTCGAAGGCATCAAGGCCTGACGCCGACCAGCTGTCCGATCGCGCGTAGCTCGGCTTGCGCCACCTCCTGCTGCCCCGCCTCGTCCACACCGTCGGCGGCCGGAACGATGATCGTCAACGTCAGATGGCAGCCGGTGCCGGTCTCCAACGCTCGGAGATACGCGCCGCGCGGCGGAGATGACGTCACGACGACATCGGCCGTTCCGCACTCGGCGTCGACCTTGAGCTCGAAGGGCAGATCGAAGCCGGACGGGTGCGCCGAGACCCACCCGTCCCCCATCTGGCGAACCTCCCGGGCGAAGCCGGGCGCCCATGCCGGAAGTTGGCGCGCGTCGCCGATGACGGCCATCACCTCGCCTTTGCCGGCATCAATCTCGACCGAGCGGCTCACCACAATCGTCTGCATGTCGTCAATCGTATGCATCTGCGTATCGTCTGTCGACGCTTATTATGTGAACCATGGACCGCGAGCACGACCTGGCCGCCCTGTTCTCCAGGATCACGCGACAGTTGATCGCTGAAGAGGCGCCGATTCTCGCGAAACACGACGTCTCGATGTGGGAGTACTCGGTGCTGTACTGCCTAGCCAGACGGGACGCCGAGACGCAGACCGCGCTGGCCAGCGCGATCGGCTACGACAAGACCCGGCTGATACGCGTACTGGACGCGCTGCAAGATCGTGACTTGATCGAGCGGCGGCCAGACTCGACGGACCGGCGGGCGCACATCGTGCGGCTCACGAAAGCGGGTACCCGGAGGTTCACCGCGGTGCAGTCCGACATCCGCCGGATGGAGGAGCGGGCCCTGAGTCAGCTGAGCAGCTCCGAGAGCTCGGCGCTTCGTTCAACGCTGAACCGGCTTGCGCGCGAAGCAGCGCTCGAGGCGTGACTCATGACTACGGGGTCGCGGTCGGTTAGGTCCGGTTCACCGGTCCCGGCGTGAGCTCGTCGGCATCAGCCTTGGCAGCTTCGGTGTCGGTGAGCGTTCCGTCAGCCTCCTGCTCGAAGACGTCTGCATGCTTGAGGTCACTCGAGGTCTGATCAGCGACCTGCTTGGCCATCTCCTCGTCAGTGAGGCCCTCGCCTGCCTTGATGGGCTCGTTCTGGGATTCCATGCCAAAGGTGTTCCCGCATTACTCCCCGAAATCGCCGATCGAGACGTTTGGATTCTCCGCGATCTGGCGACACCAACGGTATGACGACCAACAACGGAGAAGACGAGACGAATACACCGCCTACCTCGGACGACGACGGCATGCTGGACCGGTCGAAGCTCGACTTCGATCCTGCTGACAACTACTTCAGTGGCAGCGTCGTCGACGGCACGACCGAAATCCCCGGTCCGCATGCTTTCGACAACAAGGAAGACGGGGAGACACCCACCGAGTAGCCCACGGCAGTAAGTTTCGCTGAGCAACACAATTGGCCCCCGTCCGATTGGAAGCGCGCTGATGACGCTCGCGGTTGGCAGCAAGGGCATCGATTTCGCGTACAACCCGACAGGTCACGCCGATATCGACGCCGAGTACTCGCAGATGGTTCACGACGGTGCGCATTTCTTCTGCCGTTATTCGGCAGGAACCCTGGTCAGCGCCAAGGTGACACGGCGCGGCGAACCGGCGGCAGCCGCGAAATATGGTGCCGACTTCTTCGCCAATTTCGAAGGGGCCGAATCCACCCCACTCCAGGGCGCCACGGCAGGCGCTCAGTGCGGCACCAAGGACAAGGACTTCTGGGACGAGGTCGGGCTGGCGCCCGGAGCCGGGGTGATCGTGTCCCTCGAACCGGGCAATGACTCGTCGGACTGGCCCGCCCTGTCAGCGTTCCTCGAGGCTTACCACGCGAAGACCGCCCGGCCGCTCGGCCTGTATGCCGGCTTGCAGACGCTGATCGAGATGCGCCGACGGGGCCTGATCGTCTGTACGTGGTTGCCGATGGCCAGCTCCGCGTCGCGCATCGACACCAGCGGCATGGACCAGCCCCACTATGCGGCGAAGTTGGAACAGGTTGCCCGTGACAACGGCATCACTCTGTGTCAGAACCGCAATCGCTGGTACCGAGAGCCGAACGGCGGCTACGGGGCGGACGAGGACGTCTACATCACTGCGCTCAGCCACCCGTTCACGCATCTTCAGGCCCTTGCCGCGGCGAGCCATCCGGCACCGACGCCAGCCCCGGCGACATACCGAGCGCATCCTTGGCCGTGGCCCGATGCGGACAGTTCCAACATGTTGGGCGACTTTGCGAACCCCTCCCTGGACGTCCACGGCGGCACCCACCAGTGGGACCCGTCTCCGCAGGGCGACGGCGTCCGCAACTGCATCGTCGACGTCCACCGTGCGTTCGTGAAGATCGTCGGCTCGTACCACCTGGACGACGGCTATTGGGGGCTCTGGGGTTCGAGCATCGACGAAGTCTGGCTGCGTGTTCGGGCACAGTTGAACCTGGCGCCGCTGGATCGTAAGACGATGGACCGGGCCGACTACGGCACTGTGATGCGGCACGTCGGGTTCAGCTGAACATCGTCGGTCACACTTGTGCGAGCTCGTACGTCGTACTGGCAGGAACGGATGCCAAACGGCACCGGCCAGCACAGAGGGAGAAGCACAGATGTCCTACACGGTGGATTTCACTGACGTCTCGACCGTCGGGTTGGAGTCGTCACCCGTGGCGCCGGCCCTCGCCGGGCTGCGCGCCAACGAATCCCGGTATTTCAAGAACAAGTACAACCA
>Ga0105245_10005008_pt1 | contig 11645 bp, 9 predicted proteins | sample KBSM54metaG_FD_81523 | JGI IMG/M metagenome (GOLD analysis project Ga0105245, IMG submission 81523) | Miscanthus rhizosphere microbial communities from Kellogg Biological Station, Michigan, USA - KBS M5-4 metaG | ecosystem: Host-associated > Plants > Roots > Rhizosphere > Soil | place: Michigan...
ACGGGAACGCGTTCGCGAAGCGCGAGCGGCGTCTTCGCCGACTCAAGGTAGAGGCGCATCGATGAATAGATCGTCGCGGTCGTCCAGTAGATCGTCGTGTCGAGGAGGATCGCGTCGTCGCCGGCGTGCGTCGCCGGATCGCACCACTCGTCGAACATCTCGGCGATCCACGCGAGTAGCGCGACCGGTGAATCGGTCAAGCCGTAGGCGAGTGTGAGTGGGCGCGTGCGCTGCACGCGGCCGTACGCTCCGCTCGCATCGATCCACTTCGCGACGTCGACAAGAAACTGCTGCTCTTCTTCGGTCGGCGCCGCGCCGGGTGGCGGCGAATACGATCCCGGCACGTAGTTGAGATGAATCCCCGCGACGCGTTCAGGAGACTTGATCGCCATCCACGTTGCGACGCCCGCGCCCCAGTCGCCGCCTTGCACGCCGAATCGGTCGTAGCCGAGGTGCTGCATCAGATCGAGCATGCGCTCGGCGATGCGCGCGTTCGACATCCCGCCTTCGCGCGGCTTCTCCGAGAATCCGTAGCCGGGGAGCGACGGGATCACGAGATGAAATCGATCGGCGAGCAGCGGCGCGACCGGCAGAAACTCGACGAACGATCCCGGCCAACCGTGAAGCAACAGCAGCGGCATCGCCGACGCGTTTGCGTTGCGCAGATGAATGAAATGAATCCCGCGCTCGAGAAAATGTGGGAAGCGATTGAGCTCGCGCTCGTGTCCCGCGAAATCGAAGTCGCGCCATTTGTTCACGAGATCTTTGACGCGATCGATGCGAATGCCGCCGTCCTCATCGAAGCCTTCCGGCCAGCGGATGTCGTCGAGATTCGGACGCGACAACGTGATCTGCATTGTCAGCGCAGCGTGCGTTCGTGCGTGATGTCGAGCGTTGCGCCGGCGATGACGACGGAGCGATCGAGGCGGCGGCGCGTTGCCGGAACCTTCTTCATGTAGCGCTGTGTCTCCGGCAGTGACCGGATGAGTCCCGCGAGCATGCGCTTCACGTTGTGCGAGCCGCCGTTGTAAAGCGCGGCGGTCATTTCTTCGACGTCGCGATCGTCACCCGCGAGCTCGCGCGCTTCTTCCGACTTTCGCTCGAGGTGGCGCACGAGGAACGACGCCATCTTCTTCGCGGAGAAGCGAAGGTCGAGGTTGTCGCCGAGGTATTCGCCGGCTTCGTAGGGAGCCTCGCGCTTCACCTGCGCGGCGGACGCGTGGAAGTGTTTGACGAGCATGGCGTCGCGGCGCGCGATGAGATCGTGTTGATAGCGCGCCCAGGTGATGACCTGCGTGCGCTTGAGCGCGCGATACTCCTGGCGGGTCTTGTCGCGGAACGCGCGCAGTTGCGAGCGCGAGCCCTTGTCGACGAGATGACGCAGGCGTCGCAGCACGCGCTCGTTGTGCTCGTCCGCGTCTTTGATCGCCTTGAAGTAATGCTCCGACGAAAAAATGTCGAGCAGATCGAGCTCGTCGACGCCTTCGCGGCGCAGCGACATCGCGGAGTCGAGCAATCGCCGCGCGCGAGCGCGCGTCTTCGCGTTGTCGTTGGCGATGATCATCGACGCGATCGTGTCGGCGTCGCCGAGGGGCTTCTTCATGATGTAGGCGCGCGCGCCGGTGAGGTAGTCGGCGGTCACGAACATCGGACCGCTGAAGTCTTCCTGCTTGATGGCGATCGGCGTCGCCTGCGCCAGTCCGACGGCGCCGGCTTCGGAGACGTCGAGAATCTTTCCGTTCGTCTCCGCGTGTGCGATCGCGAGCAGCAGCGTGACCGACGGCGAGACCGGCGCGTTGCGCGCGGCGTTGTCGACGACGCTCACCAACTCAGGCGAATTGGAGGTCCACATCTTGGAGAGCTCGGCGGCGAGCGCGTTCTCGCGCTTTTCGATCTCCGCCTTCGCCGCCTCGCTCAGGATCGGCGTCTGGCTCGAAGGCTCCGACGGCTCGAGATCCGGCTCAGGCGGCGTGTACTCGTTGACCGCCACGCGCGTCGCCGGCGCACGCAACGGAAACGCGACTTCGCGCGGCAGTTGCGTGTAAACGACCGCCGCGACGACAAACGGAACTCCAACCGCCGCTACCCACGGAAGATGTTTTGACATTGGACCTGCGGTGATTGTACGCCCGACTCACACGATCTTGTTCCGAAGCGCGTACGCCACCACCTCGGCTCGATTATGCAGATGCAATTTGTCGAGGATGTTGCGGACGTGAAACTTGACGGTGTTTTCCGACAGCGCGAGACGCTTCGCCAGCCGCCGGTTCGACGTCACGCCCTCCACCATCAGCTCGAGCACTTCGCGCTCGCGCGCGGTGAGCGCGTCGGGTTCTTCGCCGGACGGGGCGTGTTGTGCGGCGTCGACGGGCTTCGCGAACTCCTGCAGCAGCTTTCGCGCGAGCACCGGCGTCAGTGCCGGCTCGTTCTCGGCGGCGCGCTCCAGCATCGCGAGGAGATCTTCCGCTTCGAGATTCTTGAGGAGGTAGCCCTGCGCGCCCGACTTGATTGCTTCGAAGAGGCTCGCGTCGTCGTCGGACGCGGTGAGCATGATGACCTTCACGTCCGGCATTTCGGCGGTGATCAGCTTCGTCGCCGCGAGTCCGTCGAGCTCCGGCATCGAGAGATCCATCAGCACGATCTCCGGACGATGCTGCCGCGCCAACTGCACGGCCTCGCGACCGTTCTTCGCCTCGGCGACGACGTCGTGACCATTCGCAGTGAGAAGGCTGCGCAGTCCATCGCGAAAAAGCGAGTGATCGTCAGAGATCTGAATCCGCACGCTGCGATTCTATTCGGCAAGCGCGTCGCGCAGTGGCATCGAGAACGTGACGGTCGTTCCGCGGCCGGGCGTGCTCTCGATCGACAGACGTCCGCCGGCGCTTTCGGCGCGCTCGCGCATCGTCGTCAATCCGAAGCGCGGATTCTCGCTGCGCGTGCGCGCGGCGAGATTGAAGCCGACGCCGTCGTCGCCGATGACGACGATGATGTCGTCGTCGCGCCGCCGGATGTCGACGCGTACGCTTGTCGCGCGCGCGTGCTTGCGCACGTTGGTCAGCGCTTCCTGCACGATGCGCACGAGCTGCAGCTCGATGCGCGGCTTGAGTCGCAGGCCTTCGTCGATCGAGAAGTGGATGCTGATGCCGCTCTGCTCTTTCCAGAGATCGAAGAACTCCTGCAGCGCTTCGTTCAGCGGCCGATCGCGATGCGGTAGCGCGCGTAATCCGATGATCGACTCGCGCACGTCGACGTACGCCTGACGCGCGGATCGCGCGAGCTCATTGAGCTGCTGCGTCGCTTCTTCAGTTTTGCCGCGCTTCAGATACGCGTCGGCCGCCTGCACTTTCGTGTTGACGTAGCCGAGGATTTGCGCGAGCCCGTCGTGCATCTCGTGCGCGATGCGAATGCGCTCTTCGCCGATGGCGAGGTCTGCGACCTGCGCGTGCAGATGCGCGTTGTCGATCGCGATCGCGGCCTGCACGGCGAAGCGCTCGAGCGTGTGCTTGTCGTCTTCGGCGAACGATCCGCCGCCCGTTTGTTTGTCCGATAGATAGAGGTTGCCGAGGAATGGACTCTTGCACGTGATCGGCACCGCGAGGAGCGACTTCATGTGCGGATGATTCGCAGGGAAGCCGACGGAGCGCGGATGCTTCTTGATGTCGTCGAGATTCAGCGACTGACCTTCGCGCAGCGTGACGCCGAGGACGCCGTGACCGACGGGCGGAGGTCCGATCGCGGCGCGCTCGTCGAGCGTGATCCCCGACGTGACGAACGAAAGGATGCGGCTCTGCTCGTCGATGACGGACACTGCGCCGTATTTCGCGCCGACGAGTTGCCGCGCCTGATCGACCACCTTCTTCAACACGCTGTCGAGCGCGAGCTCGGACGCGACGTCGATTCCCGCGGCGTTCAGTGCGAGGAGCTCGCGATTCTGTCGCGTGAGGCGACGCTCCATCTGTTCGACAAAGCGGAAGACGATGAGCGAGAAGACGACGATCGCGGCGATGAGAGCGGCGTCGAGGATGAGGCGCTGCTGGATGGAGACGGCGCCGATCACGATCGAGCGCGTGATCTCGAGCACGATCACCGCGACGATGGGCGCGAGGATCGTGAGCAATTTGATGCGGCGCAGCGTCATTCGCGATGAGTATGACGGCGTCGAGCCGTCGAGCTGCCACCCCATCGGGTGGGACTACGTCGGAATCTCGAGCTCCGATGCCATCGCGAACAATGACGGCGCGGCGTAGCAATACGGCGCAACGCTCATCAATCGCGCGTCGGCGAATGTCTTGCGATACCACTTCGCCGGACGCCGCTTCATGTCCTGCAGGTCGCCGGTGACGCTGTCTTCCTTCGTCAGCACTTCGATGAACGCGACGCCGGTAAGGAGTCGCGCGATCTCGTTCGCGCCCGCGCGAATCTCCCGATCGCCGACGTAATGCAGCACGTCGGAGCAGACGATCAGATCGAACTTCTCCGCGATGCGCAGCGACGGAAGCTCACCGAACGACGCGCGGCGAATGTTGCGCTTGAGGCCGAAGCGGCGCACCGCGTATTCGCTCGGATCGAGTCCGGTGTACGCGATCGCGGGACGCAGCGCGCGCAGATGATCGAGCCACGCACCTTCACCACATCCGATGTCGAGCACCGAGCGCAGTTGACGGTGGAGGAAGTACTCCGCCACCACCACTGCCAGCGTCACCTTCCGCCGTACTTCGGCGGGTGAGCTGACGCGGTGCGCGCCGCGATACCACTTATCGAAGTAGGACTGATCGTAGCGTTTGGACACTCCTTAGAAGTCGAACCTCGCGGCGAGCTGGAAGAAGCGCGGCGTTCCCGGCGTCGTGGCGAGCGCGTAGTTCACATTCGGCGAAACGGTGTTGTACGTCGCGCGGTTCGCGGCGGACGGAATGCCGTAGCGCTGGTTCGCGGCCGGCACCGACCAGTTCGCGCGGTTCGAGCAGTTGTAGCACTCGGCGAAGATCGTCACTTTGCCGGGGCCGGTGTTGAACGATTTGCCGAGGCGCAGGTCGAGTTGCGCGAAGCTGGGCTGGCGTTCGCTGTTGCGGCCGAGGTGCGTGCCTTCGCCGAGCGTGCAGGCGAGTGGATTCGCGCAGCCGAGAGTCGGACGATCGACGCTGTTCGTGTCGTTGTTTGCGTCGTCGCCGCGCAGCGGCGTCCACGCCTGACCGGTCGAGTAGCGATACGCGCCGGACATCGAGATGCCCCACCACGGCGTGTCCCACGTCGCGTTGAGCGCGCCGCGCCAGCGCTGATCGCGATCGGACCAGCTGTAGTTGAGCGGCAGATTGTTCACGTCCTCCGGATTGATGCCGGAGAAGTTGCGCTCGTTCGAGTCGGCGTCGCGATCGCGCGAGTAAGTGATCTGCGCGAATGCGTGGAAGCCTTGCGTGAAGCGGCGGCGGAACGTGGCGCTGATGGCCGAATACTTCGACACCGCGTCGGACGTGTACGTCGTGATGCGGCCGTAGGCCTTGTCGGGACGATTCGTGTTCGCGCCGTAACGCGGGAGGCCGTTGCCGGCGACCGTTCCGTCGAGCGCGAGGTTGATGTCGGTGAGGCGCTCGAGGTTGTTCGTCTTCGCGTACGTGTAGTCGATGCCGACCGCGGTCTCCGCGACGAGCTCGCGCTCGAAGCCGAACGTGAAGCGATCGGTTCGCGGATTCGTGAAGTTCGGATCGATGGAGAAGACGCCGGTGTTCGCCGGCAGTCCCGTGATCTTTGTGAAGTCGATGCGCTCGACGCCGACGGGCGTCCAGTTCGGCGCGCCCCATGCTGGCGAGAGTGGGTCGGTCGGTTTCGTGCTCGAGTTCGGAGTCGAGATGACGTACTGCGTTCCGCGATATCCGTTCGAGCTGAAGAGCTGCGCGAAGAGAAGTGCCGGCGTGCGGCTCCAGAAGCGGCCGAGCGATGCGCGGAAGACGTTCTTCTGGCTGAGCGGCGACCACGTCACGCTCACGCGCGGCGAGAGCTGATTGTTGACGTCGGGGATCTTGCCGGTGAGATTGAACGCGCCGTTCGACTTGCGATCGTTCGGATTGAGCACCGGATCGTTCGGATTGTCGAGGCGCTCCCAACGCACGCCGGCGGACACGGTGAGGTCCGGCCGCACGAACCACTGATCCTGCGCGAAGAGCGCGAGCTCTTTCTGTCCGAAGTCGACGGTTCCCGCTTCATCGGCCGTTAGTCCGCCGAGTCCGCCGAACTGGCGATACTGCGTCCACTGTCCATTGAGGAACGCGTTGAGATCGGCGGGATTCGTGATCGAGCCGTTGAAGACGAAGACGCCGCGCCAGTTTCCTTTGAAGGTCTGCGACACGGCCGTGTCGTTGTAATCCATCCCGACTTTCATCACGTGATTCTTGTAGAGGTACGACGCGGTGTCGCCGATCGCTTTGCGCTTCACGGTCGATGTGATCGGGAGGAAGCTCACGCCGCCGAAGGTGAGGCCGCTGAACTGGATCTCCGGCATCGTCGGATTCTTGTCGACGCGCGGCGTCAGCTCGTTGACGTACGTCGAGTTCATGTCGTTGAGAAGGTTCGATCCCCACGTGCTCGACCACGATCCGACGTAGGTCTTCGACGACATCTTCTCGACGCCGTTCGTTGCCGACGTGCGGCTCGACGATCCGGACGTGCCGTTGTCGCCTTCGTACGTGGCGTAGTTGCCGCGGAACATCAGCCGCTGCGACGACGAGGCCTGAAAATCCATGCGACCGAAGAAGACGCGGCCGTCGGCGGTCTGCGTGTACGTCGGATCGGTGGCGAGCTGCGGCCAGCGCGCCGCGATCTGGGCGTTGTATTGAAGGAGGACGGAGTCGACGGGAACGGTGAGGTCCTGCTTCTGCTGATCGAACGATCCGAAGTAGAAGAGGCGGTCCTGCATCACAGGTCCGCCGACCGACGCGCCGTACTGATTCTTCTTCTGATCGGCCGGCTTCGTGCCGTTTGCGAAGTCCGCGATCATCGATTGCGGCTGCTGATAGAAGAAGCCGGAGCCGTGCATCTGGTTCGTGCCGCTCTTGGTGATGACGTTTACGAATCCGCCGCCGGAGCGTCCGAACTCCACCGACGCACCGTTAGTGATGACCGTGAACTCTTTGACTGACTCCTGCGAGATCGACAGCGGCGCGCGTCCTTCCGCAGTGCCGGTCGTGCCGCCGAAGAAGGGGTTGTTGTAGTCGACGCCGTCGACGGTGACGTTCGTGTTGATGCCGCGCTGGCCGGAGATGGAGATGTTGCCGCGCTCGCGATCGAAACGCGTTTCGGGTGTGAGGAGCACGAGGTTCGTGAAGTTGCGTCCCTGAATCGGGAGCGACTTGAGCTGCTCGGTCTCGATCGTCGTCGAGATCTGCGTGTTCGTCACTTCGACGACCGGCGCACGGCTCGTGACCGTGATCGCTTCACTGACCGTCGACAGCGACAGCGTGAAGTTGATCGTCGGCGCTTTTCCGAGCTCGACGAGGATCGCGCGCGAAACGGTGTTGAATCCCGCGAGCGTCGCCGTGATGTTGTACTTGCCGGTCGGCAGGTTGATCAGGCGATACGCGCCGTCGGCGTCCGTGGAGCCGTTCGTGGCGAATCCCGTCTCCGTATTCTTTGCGTCGACGGTGACGCCGGGGAGCGCCGCGCCGCTCGCGTCTTTGACGACGCCCGAGATGCGGCCGGTGGTGACGTCGGTCTGGGCGAAGGCACTCATCGCGACCAGGGCGAGGGCGACGAGAACCGCGAAGCGGCGGAGTTGCATTGGACTTCCTCCTGGTGTGTGTCTGAAGTGCGACGAGTTTACGCCAGTTGGGGTTACCGGCGTGTGAACTGCTCGCCGTCGCCGAGGTATTCGGCGGGGATCTTCTGGAACTCTTTGACGCCGTAAGCCTCGAGCTCGTCGGCGCTCATCGCGTCGGCGAGAATGAGCCCCTCGATTTCACCGCTGCGCCCTTCGAGATCCCACCCGGTCCAGATTTCCGAGTCGCTGTACGGCCGGAGAGAAATCCGTTGGAGATAGCGGGACATGACGCGCCGCAGAATTCTATACCGCTCGTCCTTTGCGGCGCTGTTCCGGGAAGACGTCGATGAAGCTCCGCAAGACGACCATCACCGCGAGGACGTCGGGCGGGATCGCCTTGAAGCGAACCCACGGACACGATGGGTCGAGAAGCGTTCGCAGCACATCGAGAAAACGAGTCAGCGTGACGTGCGTGACCTGATACGTGCGCCCTTTCGCCAGCGCCTCGTCATGCTTCTCGCGGGCGAGCTTCGAGACGATGCGCGCGGCGATGTAGTACGGCGCCTCGAGCGTGTCGAACTCCGACGGCGCCATGTTCGGCGCCTTCGTGATGGCCTGGCGATTGAGCGTGCCTTGCAGGAACTCGATCATGACCACGACCGCGGTCTTCGGCACGAGCCCGCACTTGGCCGACTCGATCGCGCCGTCGAGAAAGCGGACGAGCGCCTTCAATTGCTCGATGTCGGGCCAGACGAGCTCGCGCAGTCCGTACTTGCGGGCAATGGCGCGCTCATCGAGCGCTGCGGCGTCTTCGGTCAATCGATCCTCTTCCTATTGAAATAGTTGGGAACCCAACGATATTGTGCGCTTCGATGACGGACGGCCAGCGTGTTCTCGATGCCATCCGCCGGCTCGTACGACAGTTGCGCGTGAGCGATCGCGCCGCACAACAGCGCGCCGGTATTTCCGCGGCGCAACATTTCGTGTTGTCGCAGGTCGGCCAATCGCCGCAAATGTCCCTCGGCGAGCTGGCCGAACGTACGCACACCGATCAGAGCTCCGTCTCCGCGATCGTGACGCGGCTCGTCGAATCGGGACTCATCGAGCGTGTGCGCGCCGACGACGACGCGCGACGCCTCGAGCTCACGCTCACACGCTCCGGACGCGCGGCGCTGCGCAAAGTGCCGGTCGTGGCGCAGGAACAGATCGTGGCCGCGGTCGAGAAGCTGCCGCCGGCGCGAAGACGCGAATTCGCCGAAACATTCAATGAGCTGCTCGACGCCATCGGCGCCGCGCCCTGCGCGCCGATGCTGTTCGAGGACGAGGGGACGGAGAAAAAGAGGAAGAGTGACGGAGCCTGACCTCGAAGCCGGAGCATCCACCGAAGGAATCCCAGTAGCACCCGCAATCGCATCGGCGCTCTCGGCGTCGCGCGTACCGCTCGAACGATCCACCATCGATCGCCGCGTTCTCATCATCTCCGGCTGGGCGATCGTTCTCGCCGTCGCCACCGGATTCATTTCGCAGGCGCTCGTCGCTATCATCGGTCTCGTCACGAACATCAGTTTCTACGGGCGCCTGTCATTCGCGTTTGTCACTCCTGCAAACAATCACCTTGGCAAGCTGGTGGTTGTCATCCCGGTCATTGGCGGCGTGATTGTCGGTTTGATGGCGCGTTACGGATCGAAGGCTATCAGGGGACACGGCATTCCGGAAGCAATGGAACAAGTGCTGCTCAACGAAAGCCGCATCCCCGCGCGCGTCACGTTCCTCAAGCCGCTGTCGGCAGCGATCTCGATCGGAACGGGCGGACCGTTCGGTGCCGAGGGACCGATCATCGCGACGGGCGGCGCGTTGGGATCGCTGATTGGACAGCTGTTGAACACGACGGCGTCGGAGCGAAAGACGCTGCTCGCTGCCGGCGCCGCAGCAGGCATGGCGGCGACGTTCGGCAGTCCGGTCTCCGCGGTGTTGCTCGCGATCGAGTTGCTGCTCTTCGAATTTCGCGCGCGTTCGATCGTGCCGGTTGCGCTCGCGGCAGCATCAGCGACCGCGGTGCGTTTTCTGATGGTCGGAACCGCGCCCGTGTTCGCGATGCCGCAGCTCGGCCGGCAGTCGACGGAAGCGCTCGCGATCTATGCGGGCGTCGGTGCACTCGTCGGATGGTTGTCGGTCTACGTGACGCGCGCCGTGTATTGGATCGAAGATCTGTTCGAGCATCTGCCGATTCATTGGATGTGGTGGCCGGCGGTCGGCGGCATCGCCGTCGGCGTCGTCGGCTACTTCTCGCCGCGAACGCTCGGCGTCGGCTACGACAACATCGAAGGGATGGTGAATGGTCACCTGGCCGGTCTCGAGATCGTCGCATTCCTCTGCCTCATGAAGTTCATCTCGTGGTCGATCTCGCTCGGCAGCGGAACGTCCGGCGGCACGCTCGCGCCGCTATTCACCATCGGCGGCGGATGCGGCGCCGTCCTCGGCGAGCTCCTCGCGGTGCAGTTCCCGAAGTTCGGTGTCGATCCGCGCATCTGCGCGCTCGTGGGAATGGCGGCGATGTTTGCCGGAGCATCGCGCGCGCTGCTGGCGTCGGTCGTGTTCGCGTTCGAGACGACGCTGCAGCCGATGGGACTTCTGCCGCTGCTCGCCGGATGCACGGCCGGCTATCTCGTGTCTTCGATGCTGATGCGCAACACGATCATGACCGAGAAGCTCGCGCGTCGCGGCGTGCGCGTGCCGGCGGAGTATCACGCCGACTATCTCGATCGCATCTCCGTCGCGGACGCAATGTCGACGAATGTGGTGACGCTGCGCGACGACCTGACGATCGGCGAAGCGGATGCGACGCTCGCAACGCATCAGGGTTTTCCCGTCGTCGACGCCGCCGGACATCTCCTCGGCGTCATCACGCGACGCGACTTCCTCGGCAAGCCGCTCGACGCACGGCTGCACGATCTCGTGCATCGCTCGCCGGCGATCGTATTTCCCGACTCGTCGCTGCGCGACGCCGCCGATCACATGGTGCGCGAGAACGTCGGCCGCCTGCCGGTTGTCGCGCGCGAAGATCCGCGCCGCGTGATCGGCTTCCTCACGCGGAGCGACCTCCTCACCGCGCACGCGAAGCGGCTGGCAGAGGATTGACGTATTCTTTTCCTGATGAGCGACAACAGGCATGCGGAGCTCCTCTCGAACATCGGCTTGTTCGAATCGCTGACTGAGGACGATCTCGAGTCGCTGAGCGCGCGGCTCGAAGACATCTCGTTCGAGGAAGGCGACGTCATCTTCAAGCAGGGCGACGAAGGCTCTGCGCTCTTCATCGTCGAAGAAGGCGCGGTGGAGATTGCGTTTGGCGAGGGACGGACGCGCGTCGTGCTCGCGTCACTGTTTCCCGGCCAGTACTTCGGCGAGCTGTCGCTGTTCGACGGATCGCCGCGCTCGGCGACGGCGACGGCGACCAAGAAGTCGCGTCTCGTGCGCCTCGATCGCGATGACCTCGTCGACTTCGTCAATAAAAATCCGTCCGCGGCGCTGCGCATCATCGCGGAGATGGGCGAACGGCTGCGTCAGACGAACGAGTTGATGTCGCGGCAGGTGTCGCGCAACGTTCTCGAAGAAGCGGAAGAAGCGCTGACGTTCGGCCAGCGCGTCGCCGATCGCGTCGCGAAGTTCGGCGGCTCGTGGCCGTTCATCGGACTCTTCTCGGCGGTGATGTTCACGTGGATGGGTAGCAACGCCTGGATTCTTCACAAGCCGTTCGATCCGTATCCCTACATCCTGCTGAACCTCGCGCTCTCGACGATCGCCGCGATTCAGGCGCCGATCATCATGATGAGTCAGAACCGGCAGTCGACGAAGGACAAGCTCCTGGCCGAGAACGACTATCAGGTGAACCTGAAGGCGG
>Ga0105245_10005010_pt1 | contig 11641 bp, 8 predicted proteins | sample KBSM54metaG_FD_81523 | JGI IMG/M metagenome (GOLD analysis project Ga0105245, IMG submission 81523) | Miscanthus rhizosphere microbial communities from Kellogg Biological Station, Michigan, USA - KBS M5-4 metaG | ecosystem: Host-associated > Plants > Roots > Rhizosphere > Soil | place: Michigan...
TTCATTTTGTCGCTGTAGGGGAATGCAAATCCACGCGGGACTTGAGCCAGGCCCACCGTTTCCACCACAAGCGTGTCATCCTCCCAGTGGCCGACGGAGGTGCCATAAAAGAGGGGGTCGGGATCCGTGGGCAGTGGACGCCCATCGGTATAGATATGGCGCACTTGCGTGTATGCTTCGATCACGATCGTTACCTTGCCGGGCGTCATCAGGATTTCGATCGGATAGGGCTGATTCATAATCGCGGGAAGGCCGGGGGGCAAGCAATTGGCCGCCTGCGCGTCTACGGCGGGATTAGCGACGCGCGCCTGGGCTTTGGCTGCATACGCGGGTGTGAGGGATGGTCCCGCAGCACCTCCTCGACCGGCACGTCCGCCACCAGCAGGTGCTCCTGCGGGTCCGCCTTTGGCAGCAGCGTCACCGCGGCCGGCTGCGGCGCGTCCTCCTCCTCCGCCACCGCCCAAAGCAACTTCCCAAACGCCAGTGAAATCGGGTAGTTTCGCGAGTGCGGCCCAGTCGGCGGCGGTGGGCGCCTTTCTAACAGTGGTTTGGGCGATAGCGGCCGGAGCCGAGGCCAGCGAGGCTGCGATGAAGCCGAAGAAAATCCGGCAGGTAAGCTGCATAAATATCTAGTCCACTTCTTTCACGAGCTTGCTCAGCAAACTGCGTTTGATTTTAGCCGACTTGATTCGCGACCACAACGGGATGGTGCACAAAGCTAACGAGCTTGACAGGAGTTAAACAATAGTTTAAATCTATTGTCTAACCCCCAAAGCGCTCGCCGTGTAACCGGCGGCTGTCTTTATTTCCTATGAATCCGCAAAACGCCAGCCCGAAAAAAGGTCCCCCTCCGGGCGCCGGTCTGTTCCTCCTTTTGAAACCTTACCGGCCTCAGATCGCGATGCTTGTGGTGTTGACCATAGCGGGCAATGGGCTCAATCTGGTAGTGCCCAAGCTCATCTCCCACGCGATCGACGCGTACACCGAGCGCACGTTCGTCCTCTCCACCACAGTGCTGCAGTTCTTCGCGGTGGCCTTCTTCGTATTCGCTCTAACGTATTTTCAGAGCATCGCGCAGACCTACGCCTCGGAGCGCGTCGCGAAGGACCTGCGGACCCGACTAGCGGGGAAGATCGCGCTGCAAACCTACAGCTCGGTTGAGAAGCTCACGCCGGCCAAACTCCTGACCAATCTGACATCGGATGTGGACGGCGTCAAATTGTTTGTGTCTCAAGCCGTCGCGTCCATTATTTCCTCGCTCTTCCTGATCGTCGGTTCGAGTATCCTGCTGCTCACCATTAACTGGCGGCTGGGGTTAAGTGTCCTGGGTGTCATCCCCGTGATCGGCGGCACGTTTTATTTCGCGCTGAAAAAGGTGCGCGTGTTGTTTAAGCGGGGCCAGGAGGCCATCGACTGGCTGAATCGCGTCATCAACGAAAGCATTCTCGGAGCCACGCTGATTCGAATCCTGAACTCACAGGATCTTGAGTACCGGAAATTCAAGACGGCAAACACCGAGGCCAAAGAAGTCGGTCTCAGTATCCTGCGCATCATGTCGGGCATGATTCCCGCGATCACGCTGGCCGTCAACTTGGCCACCATCATCATTCTGCTCCTGGGAGGTCGCTTCGTCATCGCCGGCAGCATGAGCCTGGGCGATTTTACCGCTTTTAATTCGTACCTGGCGATTCTGATTTTCCCGATCATCCTGCTGGGGTTCATGAGTAACGTGATCGCCCAGGCCAGTGCATCCTACATGCGCTTGAGCACGGTCCTTTCAGCTCGTGAAGAGGAGAGGGCTGGGACGCTTCGCCCGGCTTTACGCGGCGATCTGGCGATGAATCACGTGTCTCTCGCATTTGGCGAGAAGGAAGTGCTGAAAGACGTTTCGTTTGAGGCATTGGCCGGCACCACAACTGCGATCATCGGCCCCACGGCAGCCGGAAAGACGCAAATGCTTTACGTGCTGATTGGGTTGCTCCAGCCCACCTCGGGAACTGTTTCCTATGACGGCCAGCCGTTAGACGCCTACGATAAGGAGGCCCTGCACCGGCAGGTCGGCTTCGTCTTTCAAGACAGTGTTCTCTTTAATCTGACGCTGCGGGAAAACATCGCTTTCAGTGAGGCGATTTCAGAAGAGGACTTGAGCCGGGCCATTGCCGCGGCTGAGCTCCAAGATTTTATCGGGACCCTTCCGCAGGGGCTTGACACGATCGTTTCTGAGCGGGGAACTAGCCTTTCCGGCGGACAGAAACAGCGTGTGATGCTAGCCCGCGCGTTGGCGCTCAATCCGCGCGTCTTGTTGCTCGACGATTTCACCGCACGGGTCGATGCCACCACGGAGCGGGCGATTCTAACCAACATTCAGGAAAAGTATCCCGGCATCACGCTGATCTCTGTGACCCAGAAAATCGCATCCGTCGAGAATTTCGACCGGATCATTCTCTTGATGGAAGGAGAAGTCCTGGCGGCGGGAACCCATCCCGAACTGATGGAGACGTCCCCGGAATACGTGCAGATCTACGATTCGCAGCGGAGCACAAGTCACTATGAAGTACAAGCTTGAGAACACGAAAGCGTTTGGAAGCAAGACCTCGCTGCGGGCGGGGATCAAACGTTTCGTGCCGTTGGTCGCCGAAGAGCGCGGCCATATCGCCGTGGCCCTGGTGGCCATGCTGGTCAGCTCCGGTGCGACGCTAGTGGCGCCGGTCATCATCGGGCGCGCAATCGATACCTACATACGCTTGAAGGATAACCGTGGCCTGCTGCTCTCCGCGTTAGTCCTGCTGGCTGTGTACTTGATCGGAATTGCCGGCAGCTATACCCAGATCCTTACCATGGGCGGCGTCGGACGTCGGGTATTGTTCGGCTTGCGCAATACTCTATTCACGAAGCTCCAGGATTTGCCGCTCGCATTCTTCAACGAAAACAAAGCGGGAGATTTGATCTCGCGCGTTAATAACGACACGGACAAGCTGAATCAGTTTGTCAGCCAGGCATTGATGCAGTTCGTGAGCAGTCTCTTCCTGATGACCGGCGTGGCGATATTCGTTATTTCGCTCAACATTCGGATGGCAGCCGCCGCTCTGCTGCCCGCCTTCGGAGTGTTCGTGATCACCAAGATTACTTCCGGGTGGGTGAAGCGCAAGAATCTCAAGAGCCTGCAGAGTCTGGGCGGACTAAGTTCGGAGATTCAGGAAAGCCTGCACAATTTCAAGGTTATCGTTGCTTTCAACAGGATGGATTATTTCCAGCGCAAGTTCAAAGTCGCGAACGACGCCAATTACACGGCATCCGTCTCGGCGGGCTTTGCCAACAACATCTTCATGCCGATGTATGGCTTCTCGAATCACCTGGCGCAACTGCTGGTCGTGGCCTACGGCATTGTCCTAATCGATTCAGGGCAGCTCACCGCAGGTGTGTTGATTGGGTTCCTGCTGTACGTGAATAGCTTTTACGCTCCCATGCGGCAGCTTGCTACGGTGTGGTCGTCCTTCCAGCTTGCGCTGGCAGGTTTGGACCGAATTTCGGATGTGCTCGCTTTGGAATCGAACATGCCGGTAGTGACTGCCGGACCCCCTCAGTCGGACTCGGTGCTGGAGTTCCGAAACGTGAGTTTTCAGTATCCCGGCGGCAAGGAGGTCCTGCGAAACGTCGACCTCACATTAGAAAGAGGCAAGGCGTACGCACTCGTTGGACCGACGGGTGGAGGAAAGACCACTACGGCATCGCTTATGGCGCGCCTTTACGATCCGGCCGAGGGCTCCGTGTTTCTGAACGGATGCGATATCCGCTCCGTGACACCCGCCGAGCGAGCCCGGAAAGTCGGTTATATTCCGCAAGAGCCCTTTCTGTTTACCGGCACCGTGCGCGAAAACATCGTTTACGGAAACGACGAGTATGCGGATTACTCGACCGAACAACTTGCGGCGGTGCTGGGGAAGTCCAATCTTTCGAGTCTGCTTGCACGGTTCCCAGAGGGGCTGGATAGCCCGGTTACTAGCGGCGGCAATAGCATTAGTCTCGGACAGAAGCAGTTGATTGCCTTCATGCGCGCGACCTTGCGAAAGCCCGAGCTGCTGATACTGGATGAGGCCACCGCCAACATCGATACCGTCACGGAACAACTCCTGGAAGAGATTCTGGACAAGCTGCCTGCGGAAACTACCAGGGTAATCATCGCGCATCGCCTGAACACCATCGACAATGTGGACCAAATCTTCTTCGTCAACTCCGGCGGCGTTACCCTGGCGGGTTCCATGGAACACGCGGTAGACATGTTGCTGCACGAGAAGAGGGCAAGTTAGCATTGATCGCACAGCTAAAGCCGCAACTGCGATCCAAGCGCACGCGCCGGGCGAACCTGGTAAAGGCGGAAAGGATTGCGGGAGCGGCTGACACTACCCGGATCCGTTTGCTGAAGGCCGCGGCAGCCGTCTTCGCGGAACATGGCTATCAGGATGCGACGGTCCGCCAGATCTGTGCGCGAGCGGGCGCGAACATTGCTCTGGTCAATTACCACTTTGGCGACAAGCTGGAATTATATACGGAGGTGCTTCGGTTTGCGTTGCAACCTGGCCCTGGGGGAGTGCGCTTTGATCTTCCGTCCGTAGCGGGCGAACCGGCAGCAGCTTTGCGTCGAATCGTCGCCGCCCTGGTGGAACGCGCCTTTGAGGCCAGCGACCAGGCCAATCTTCGATTCCGATTGATACTCAACGAATTCGTCCGTCCTGGCGGCGCGACCGCCCGCGTCGTTGATGTGGTCATGCGGCCGGTTTATGAACGCCTGCGCGAGATCGTTGGGGCGATTCTAGGATTGCCGGCGAATCACCAGAAAACGCGGCTCTGCGTGCATAGCATCCTTGGGCAGGTAGCCCACTTCGCCCACGCGAGCCCGATGCTGACGTTGCTGTGGCCGGAGATGACCATGACGCCCCCACAGCGGGAATTGGTGACGGAACACATCGCGGGGTTTTCCTTGGCGTATCTCCACGCGCAAGCACTGCCCGTGTTCGGCCTTGAAGCCAATCGTGAGTGAGGAAAATTCGGCTGTGGGTTAACATTGATTTCAGTCCGATCCCGCCATGCGCCACACCAGCAAAGTAGCCGACGATGACGTGCGGATGCGTGGCTTCGCGCAACGTCATACTGTGGCCGCCGCCCTCGCCTGGCTGGATGCGCAATGTGCGCAGGATGAACAGGTGCGGCGGCTGGCCACTGAAATTATCCCGCTGAGGAACGCCGCTGGCCGTGTGCTTGCTGCGTCGGTCGTCAGCGATGTGGATGTGCCGGGTTTTGATCGCGCGACCATGGATGGGTACGCACTCGTCGCGGATAGCACGGAAGGCGCGACTGCTTACACGAAGCTCCCGCTGACCGTTATCGGCGATTCAATGCCTGGTTCGCCTTTTGACGGATCCGTCTCAACCGGCGAAGCGGTACGCGTGATGACGGGCGCGCCCATGCCCCAGGGCGCCGACGCCGTGCTGCCTGCTGAATGGGTCCAGACGGAGTCCGCCAGCCCATGTAAGATCACCGCGCTAGCCGCCGTCTCGCCTGGAAAGAATATGGGCAGGCGCGGCGAAGATATTGTCAGGGGAACGATATTGCTTGAAGCGGGACGCGTATTGCGTCCGCAGGACGTGGGCGTCCTCAGCTCCATTGGCCAAGGCGAGGTACGTGTGATCCAGCGGCCGCGCGTACACCTGGCAGTAACGGGTAACGAGCTGCTGCCCTCCGGCTCGCACCCGAGTGGTTTTCACATCGTCGATGCGAACGGGCCGATGCTCTCGGCGCTTATCGACCGCGACGGCGGCATCGTCGATTTCCCGGGCTTGGTTCGCGACGATCCGAATGCCATCCTCGAAGCCCTTCAGGCGGACGCAGATATCGTCATTGTCTCGGGAGGATCGAGTGTCGGCATCGAGGATCTGGCGCCGGTGCTGGTCGCGCAGCATGGCGAACTGGCCGTACACGGAATCGCCATGCGGCCGAGTAGTCCCACAGGATTTGGCAGGATTGGAAATCGCCTGGTCTTCCTGCTTCCCGGGAATCCGGTATCGAGCCTTTGTGCTTACGATTTCTTCGCTGGCCGCGTAATCCGAGCGTTCGGCGGACGAACCAAAGAGTGGCCCTATCGCGCGATTCGCGGCAAACTGAATCGCAAGATTAGCTCGCCCATCGGTCGCCTGGACTACGTCCGCGTGAAGGTCGACGGCGATCTGGTCGAGCCGCTGGCTGTGGGCGGAGCGTCGATTTTATCGTCAACCACTCGCGCGGATGGGTTCGTAATCGTGGGCGACGATAGCGAAGGGTTCGCGGCCGGCTCCGATGTCAAGGTTTGGCTGTATGCCTGAGCCGCATGTCTGAGCAAGAACAGTTCCTCCAGGTACTCGACCGTGATGAAGCGGAGCGGCGGTTCCGGGACGCAATCGATTTGAGCCCGCTGGGCGCCGAAACAATTCCGCTCGGCACGGCGCTCGGTCGTGTGCTGGCGGCTGACGTTGTATCGCCCGTGGACGTACCCTCGTTCGATCGATCGAACGTCGATGGCTTCGCCGTCGTGGCGGAAGACACTTTTGGCGCATCTGAGGAGGCTCCGCGATTGGTGCAGTTGATCGACGAAGAGATTCACACGGGCGTCGTCCCGGCCACTGTGATCGAACCTGGCAAGGGCGTGTTGATCGCAACCGGCGGCATGGTGCCGCGCGGCGCCGACGCAGTCGTAATGGTCGAGCACGCGGAGACACGCGGTTCCGAACTTCGAATCGCCCGTGCGGTCACAGCAGGGAGCGGCATATCATTTGCCGGGACCGATATCACGGCGGGCGAGACGGTTCTTCGTAGGGAGACGTTGTTGACCAGCCGGGATACGGGTGTGCTCGCCGCGATCGGTGTCGCGAGAGTCAACGTCTGGCGAAAGCCGATTGTCGCGATTCTTTCCACCGGGGACGAGATCATCGCGCCCGGAGATCCGATGCAGCCCGCGAAGGTCTATGACTCCAATGCGCAGGTTCTGGCGGACGCTGTCCAGGAGTCGGGTGGCGAGCCATTGCGGCTTGGCATCACACATGACGATGTGGCCGCCCTGCGTGAACGGCTCCGTCATGCTCTGGAGGTCGCGGACGTCGTGCTTCTTTCGGGGGGAACGAGTAAGGGCGCTGGCGACGTGTCCTATCGAGTTGTTGCTGAACTCGATAATCCCGGGATCGTCGCGCACGGAGTCGCGCTCAAGCCCGGTAAGCCGATTTGTCTCGCAGCGAGCAAGCGGCGTCCGGTGGTGGTACTGCCGGGATTTCCGACCTCAGCGATCTTCACCTTCCACGAGTTCGTGGCGCCAGTGATTCGTTTGCTGGCGGGGCGCGGCTCAGAGGAGCGAACGGTGGTGCCGGCCAAACTCGCCGTCAAGGTCAATAGCGAGATTGGTCGAACCGAGTATCTTCTCGTAGGACTAGTCGAGACTCCAAACGAGGGGCTCGCGGCGTATCCCATGGGACAAGGCTCGGGCAGCGTCACCACATTCAGCCGGGCGGATGGATTCGCGACGATTGGGCGGCATGAGGAAATCGTTCAGGCCGGGACGACGATCAGCGTGCAGTTGCTTGGCCGCGGTCTGCAGTTGGCCGATCTGGTTGTCATCGGTAGCCATTGCATCGGTCTCGATTATCTTCTTGGAGAACTACAGCGCAACGGTGTGCGTTCGAAATTTCTCGCGGTGGGCAGCACGGCTGGATTGGATGCGGCCAAGCGCGGTGAGTGTGATCTAGCGGGTGTCCACCTGCTTGATCCGAAGCGCAACGAATACAATCAGCCGTTTCTGACTCCCGCGCTTCAGCTCGTTTCTGGTTACGGCCGTCTCCAAGGCATTGTTTTTCGCCCGGGAGACGCGCGTTTTGAGGGCAAGACCGCGCGCGACGCGATCTCCAACGCGCTGGAAGACCCTACTTGCGTAATGGTCAATCGCAATCAAGGGAGCGGCACCCGGGTGTTGATAGAAGGACTCCTCGGCGGCGTAAAACCCCGCGGTTACGCCGTACAGCCGCGAAATCATAATGCAGTCGCAGCCGCCGTCGCACAAAGCCGTGCCGATTGGGGGGTGACGCTCGATATCATCGCTCGTAACGCGGGGCTCGGATTCTTGCCAGTGCAGGAGGAGCAGTACGATTTCATTGTGCCCCTTTCTCGCGCGCATCGCCCGGGCGTGATCGCGTTTACGAAGCTGCTGCAGCGGGCCTCAACGAAGGAAGCGCTGGCGCGTCTGGGAATGAAACCGTGACTACCGCCGGGGGAATTGTCCTGTGCGGCGGCAAATCGACCCGCATGGGAGTTCCCAAAGCAACGCTACCCTTCGGGCCCGAGACGATGCTCCAGCGCGTGGTGCGGCTACTCGGTACCGTTGTTTCCCCGATCGTGGTCGTCGCAGCGCGCGAACAATCGCTGCCTGAGCTACCAGACGACGTCAAAATTACTTGGGATGAACGTGAGCAACGGGGGCCGCTGGAAGGATTGCGCGCAGGTCTGAAAGCATTGCCGAATTCCGTCGAAGTTGCGTATATAACGAGCTGCGATGTGCCGTTGCTGGAGCCGGCTTTCGTCACACGGATGGTCGAACTGCTGGGCGACCATGACATCGCCGTGATGGAGATCGACGGCTTCCCTCATCCCCTTTCGGCGGTCTACCGGCGCGACACGCTGCCGCACGTCCAAGATCTGTTGGAGAACGACAAGTTGCGGCCGGTATTTTTGTTCGATGCCGTGCGCACTCGCCGTGTGCGGCCGGAAGAAATGCTCTCCGTCGATCCACAACTCCGCACCCTGCGCAATCTCAATACTCGGGAAGACTATTTGGCCGCGCTATCCGAAGCCGGCTTCTCGACCGAGAGTTGATGCGTTAAACGTAACTCCGGCGATCTGCATTGAAAATGTGCGGATGTCTGTGATGCTGAAAGAGGTCTAGGATTGCGTTGAATCCCTTGGCGAGCTTGAGATCGCATTCCCCTTGAGACAGGGGCACGACCCATAGAAACTCCACGGCGTCGCCTTCGATGCACAGTTCGTTTTGCAATGTGTTGTCGGGTTTCACGATGGTCGGCATCAGCAGAGCCGTGTTGAGCACATTGCTGCCCCACATGGGTTCCGGAGGATCCCCATTCGGAACGGTGTGGCCGCTTCCAACCCATGTTCGATACGAGTGTGGAAACGCGGCTAACCAGCGCAGCCCCCCGAGATAAACGGGCTTTGGCTCGGCGCAATAGAAAATCAGTTCCACCCGCCGTGGAACCTTGCCCGCGGCTTCCGCGGGAAAATGCATCGGAAGGTCGCTCATGCCACCCGTGACGAGAGTGCAGAAATTACGTCCCTTTTGTCCCGCCGGATATACGTAGACATCTATGTGCGGTACCTTCGGAAGCACCTCGTGGTAGACGGTCTCGCAGGTCCCAAAGAAACGGTCGTACACCGCCTCACGCATGCTCGCATCGTCCGCCCGAAACTCCTGTTGAACGGCGGCTTCCCGTTGGCCATCGCCCTCGTAGCGCAATACAACGGATCCGCCGGGTGAAGTTTCCCGCTTCTTCCTGCCGAAGTTAAAGGCCATAGGGATAGCCCGACAGTTAATCGGACTAATAAGCGGTTTCTTTATCCTTACGAAGCTTTTTCGCGGCTACCAGCCACGCTGGCGATGGTATTCGGCTACCAACGAATCGAGCCGCTCGCGGCTCAGTGAGGCCGCCGGATCATTAGGTAGGGGCTTACTGAGAAACCGCTCCGGGAGCGTGTCTTCAGCAGGCGTCCATCCGGCTAACAGGTTGAACTGCCGCTTAGCGGAAACAATGCGCTTCGCCGTTTCGCGCAACTCATCGGCACTTACGTCCCAGCCGGTAACGCTTCGTAGCATTTCCGCCGCCTCGGAGTGGAAATCTTCGAAGACGCCGCGCAGGAATTTGCAGATGATCATCGAATCCATCAGCGCGGCCTTGTCCTCGGTGTCGATCGCATGGCGAACGGCATCCAGCGTGACGTTCCGGCGATCGACCTTGTCCGAAAAATCGACCTCGTACGCACCGCTGCGATTGTGGTCTGCGCCTCGCGCGCCTACGGCGAAACCCAGCGCCATCGTCTGGAGCGCCCTGGGTTCGTAACCCGGAATCTCGAGTCCCTTGACCTGTGGAGCGAAGTCGATACTGTGATGCCCAATGGTCTCAGCCGCGCGACGACTGCCCTGGGCCAGCAGGTTACCGATCCCCTGGCGTGAACCGATCAGATCGATTGCGCGCAGCAAGGCATCGGCGCTTCCGAAGGTCAGCCACGGCTCGTCCAGCCATCCGCGCTCAACGCATTCCATGGCAAATGCGATCGTTCCACCCGTGCTGATGGTGTCGAGGCCCAACTCGTCGCAACGCTGCGATGCGCGCAGCACGGCATCTGCGTCGCTCACTCCGCACAACGAACCCAGGGCGAACAGGCTTTCATACTCGACACGGACACTTCCTGAGCCGAGGGAGTAGATGTGCTCGCAGCCAATCGTGCAACTCACACAGCTTTCGCGTGTTTTGGAACGCGTCGTACTCAACTGCTCGGGAGAGAGGCTGGCAGCCTCCTCGAACGTTCCGCTCTGAAAATTGCGCGTCGGCAGCGCGCCGAAGCGATTGAACGTGAGCAGATTGGTTGCCGTGCCCAACTCGCGGTATTTCGCTGTTGCCGGTCCGAAGGACCGCTTCGACAGGGATTTGCTGATCGTCGTTAACTCTTCAGGATTCGCCCACTCGGCGCGATGTGTTCCGCGCAAAGCGATCGCCTTGATGTTCTTAGCGCCGAGCACAGCTCCGCTTCCTCCGCGACCGGCATGGCGGCCGTCGTGAGAGATCGTGGCGTAGCGAACCAGATGCTCGCCGGCCGGTCCGATGGAGGCGACTCGATAATTCGCACCCAGCCGGGCTTTGAGCCCGGATTCCGTCTCCCGGCAGGTCGCACCGCGATATTCGGTCGCGGGTTCCATGTGTACGCCCGTTTCATCGATCACGACTACGGAAAGCTCAGCCGCTCGCCCGACGATAACGATCGCGTCGCAGCCGCAGCGCTTACCGGCGATGGCAAAACCGCTGCTCGCGAGCGAGTCGTTGATGCGCCCGGTCAAAGGGCTCTTGCTCACCACCGCGAACTTGGCCGACGTCGTCAAAGGGCTGCCGACCAGGGGACTGAAAGCGAAAACCAGGGGAGCCTCGGGCGCCAGCGGATCCATATCCGCCGCGCCTTCGTCGAGCAATATCTTGACACCCAGCCCGCTGCCGCCGAGGTATTGGCGCAGCACCCTATCGGACAGCGGCACATACTCGGAGGTGCCCGTAGACACGTCGATCCGAAGGTAGCACCCGTGGTAACCGAAGGGCATGGGCTTTCCGTTATCCTCCCGCGTCGGCGGAAAGGATGAGTACGCGGTCCGCTGGCACCAGCGGTGTGGCCGGATCGCTGATGAACTGATCGCCGTTCAGGTTGGCTATAAACGAGGAATGCAAGCGATCAACGGCGATAAACTCGCCCAAGGGTGGAATCTGCGTGGCAAGCGTTCCCAGCAACTGCCCTAGCGTATTCGCTTGCACTTCCAGTTCGGAGATGCCGGCACGCTGGCGTGGAACGCCAAGAA
>Ga0105245_10005015_pt1 | contig 11637 bp, 9 predicted proteins | sample KBSM54metaG_FD_81523 | JGI IMG/M metagenome (GOLD analysis project Ga0105245, IMG submission 81523) | Miscanthus rhizosphere microbial communities from Kellogg Biological Station, Michigan, USA - KBS M5-4 metaG | ecosystem: Host-associated > Plants > Roots > Rhizosphere > Soil | place: Michigan...
CTGCTTCGATTTCTGCAAGAACGCGAGATTCGTCCGCTGGGATCGGCGCGCGCCAAGAAAGTGGATGTGCGGGTGATTGCCGCCACCAACCGCGACGTCCAAAAGATGGTGGAGGAAGGCAAGTTTCGCGAGGACCTGTGGTACCGCCTAAACGTCGTCCGCTTGACGGTGCCGCCTCTGTGCGAGCGCGCCGCGGACATCCCGCTGCCGGTCCACTACTTCCTGAAGCGTTATAACGAACGGTACAAACTTGATACCCGGCTCATCGATTCCGGACTGAAAGCGATGGAACAGTATAGCTGGCCGGGCAACATCCGCCAGCTGCAGCACATGATGGAACGCATGACCATCCTGGCCCCGGGCGGGCGCATCGACGAAGAAGCTGTCCGCCAGTCGATCGAGCAGATGGACTCACGCGATCACGCCAGCGATAGCCTGGCCGACACCGAAGCCGAGCAGATCCGCCGCGTGATGGCGGCCACTAACGGCAACAAGAGCCGCGCAGCCAAGGTCCTGGGCATCGAACGCAAGACGCTGTACCGCAAGCTCGAACGTATGGGACTGTGATCTACGGCAATACGATGATCGAATTGCGAGGAAATGCGAAACGCTTGCCGGCTTCGTCAATCACATTCATCTGCGCCGTATACTGACCCGCCGACAGCTTGGCCAAGGGAACCTGGAAGCTAAAGGCTGTCACGCCGGGGCGATTCGGCACCAGCTTCTCCTGTCGCAGCGGCGGCGATGAAAACGCCTTGCGCGCGCCCTGCAAGAGGTCCATCTGCGCGCTCAGGCTGGGCGTCTTCGCAGCCGGATCTGCTGCGGGATCGTAGACCTCGAAGTACACATACAAAGTTTGATCCTTGCGGAACACCCGGGTGATGCTTGGAACAGTCTTCTGGCCGTTCTGAATCAGCGGATGATTGGCCAGCGCACGCTTGTCGCTATCCGCCGAGCCAACAGCGGCCTTCACGGGTTCCACCTGGCTGCTGAGAATCACCGAGCTCATCTTAAGATCCTTGGATGCGCTTAGATCCGGAATCACGAAGTTGGTTTCAAACGTCCCCATCTTACCGGTCTGGTTTTCGCGCGCCAGGAATCTCAGATTGTATTTGCCGGACTGAAGCGTGGGACCCGCGTCGTACTGCAGATTGCGATGCTCTAACTGCGAGGCGTCCTGATCCGTGAGTTTTACGGTAATGTTGTCGCGTACGGTTTGCACCAGGCGGCCGGAAGGCGATTCGCGGACCTGCAGAATGAAATCCAAATCGGTGCTCTGTTTGCCGCCCTTCTTGGCCAGAGCTACTACCGACCCAGGAATCTTCACTGAGACGGGCACCAGGTAACGATTCTGCGCGACGCGGAAGTAATCTACTTCGAGGGCCAGCGGGATCTCACTGACCGGATCGCCCAGCGTCAGAGCTTCTTCCAGTTGGCGTTCTTTATCACCGCTGTTGAACTTGGAAAACACCTTGGATGCATAGTATCCGTTGCGGAAATCGACTTTCGCGCTGGCTTGCAGTTCTTTGCCGGCAAGCTTCACATTGATCTTGCGGAACTTTCCATCCTCGGCCGCGTTGGTGCTGTAATAGCCCAGAATGTAATAGCTGCTGATGTCCTGTTGCGCCTGCCGGATGCCCAGCGAGAGATCGTTGGCATCGATCAAGGCTTTCCCGCCGGTGTCCGACGCGAGCGTATACAGCGTATCCTGCGAACCCTGCGCCGCGCTGCGATTCCCGGCTTGCTTACTCCCAGTGAAGGCTCCCGTGCCGCGGCCCGAGGATGCCGATGCATCGCCAACCGGCGACGTGGCGACCAGGCCGCGCGCGTCCACGGGATAGAACGCCACATTCGCCCGGACGGCGGAATTCACCGTGGCGCGAAGCTGGCTCTGATTCTCGATGCCGGTAAGACTCAAGCCGCTCGAGAAATAGATGAGGGCTTTCTTCTCCGGATAGGCCGCCAGCTTCTTGGTAGCGTCTTCCAAGGCGGTCAGCTTGCGATCGGTATTAAAAACGTTGAACTCGGTGTCGTCCGCGACAAAGCCTCCGCTATCGTCGCCTTCATCGGCTGCGGTGGCTGCCGCGTCCGCCAGGCCGGCGCCTTCTCCAAACGCGAGCTTCTGGAGCCGCGACAACAGGCGATCACGATCATCAGTGAAGTCTTCGAGCACGTCAAAGCGGTTCCCGTAGACCATGATCGAGACCAGGTCGGATGCGGTCATCTGCTTGGAGATGAAGTCCGCCGCGGCGTCTTTGGCGCGCAATTGGTCCGCCTGTGGCATGTTGGAGAAATCGAAAAACAGCCCAACAAGACGCTTGTCCTGATGACGAACCGGCGTGGCGGAGGCGGGGGTGGTGACGGCCCGGCCGACGGGAGCAACAGGCGCACGCTCTTCCAACGTGGGCGCGGCGCCAGTGGCCGCCACGGGCGTCAGCAGATCGTTGCTCAGCTGCTCCAGCTCGAATACGGCGAGATTCTGTTTGACGCCGTCCTCGTAGATCTCGATGTCTTCTTTCTTGAGGGAGGTGAGCGGCTTGCCGTCTTTGCCCTTGACCGACACGTTCACCACGACCAGCTTGGTTTCGGTCTTGAACGTAACTTCCTGGGCAAACTCTTGCTGCACGACCAGCGAAGTAGCGAACAGGAGAAGTATAGGTTTCATGATCATCACATTCTGAACCGGATGGTCGCCTGGATCGTCCGCATCCCGCCGGCGCCGGTCGCCAGTCCGTAGTTCAGCGAATTGACGACCGTACCGAAACCCGAGATGTTGACGTGGTTCAGCAAATTGTTGGCACTGACGTTGAATTCGATGTTCTTGCGCTCGGTGAGCCGCACTGTACGGGCCAGCTGCAGGTTCATGGAAAAAGTTCCCGGACCTGGGATGGTCCCGCGTCCGGCGTTCCCGAACAGACCCGCCGCGGGTACTGCGAACGCAGCCGGGTTGAAGTAGCCTGATCCGGTATCAATGGGCAATCCAGTGGCATCGGCGCGCACGGTGCCGACCACGCCGGCTCCTCCTACGTTCGAGGCGTTGCCGAGAACCGTGGCCGTCAACGGACGGCCGCTTTGCACCTGGGTGGTTCCGGTGAGCTGCCAATCCTTGAGTGCATTTTGCAACCAAGGCTGTTTCTGGAACATCGCATTGCGCACTCCGACCGGAGACTGGGCCGTGTACTGCAACTGGAGAACTTGTCCTGTGGGCGCATCGACTCCCCTTTCGGCGGCTAAATTCAGATAGTTCTGCGCCACGCCCGCGCCTAACGCTGTCGTATTATCGATGGTCTTCTGATAGGTATAGTTCAACTGCCACGAGAAGCTGTTGCGAAACCGGCGAGTTAGGCGCGCTGTGCCGCCGTGATAGATCGAATTGCCGACCGGAGAATCGTAAATGAAGCCTTGGGCGTTTCCAATCGCACGGCGCTGCTCGGCGGTTAAAGGCGATCCGGGGGCGGAGCTATTGGGAATGGTCTGGACATCCAGGCGCGTGCCCTTGGTGCCGTTGTAACCGACCTCCATCGCCAGACCCGCAGGCAGCTCCCGCTGGATGATGGCGTTCCAGGTCTGCGCGTACGCCGCGCGATAGTAGCGGTCCACCGCAAACGTGTTGGTGATGGTTTGGCCGGCGGGAACCGCGATGAGACCCGTAGCCAGGTTCAAAACGTTATCCGCCGTTGAGGTCACAGAGTTCGTGGTGGAGAAAGGAGGCTGCTGGGCCAGGCGGTTGCCGAGCTGGTTGTAGACTCCCATGTTGTAGGCCCAGCCGTACCCGGTACGGAGGGTGAATTTACTCTTCGCGGTAGGCTTCCAGGCAACTCCGAATCGGGGCGAGAAATTGTTCTTGTCCGGATTGATCAGCGCGGATGAGAAGGCTCCGCTATAAGGACCGACACTTGTATACGAACCGACGGCGCCCGCAACCACGGGTGCTACCGCGGTGAAACCCGGTGCGATGTCCAGGTTGGCCAAGTGCCCGTATTTCTCCTGGATAGGCGTGAAGTACTCGTAGCGCAGCCCCAGGTTCAGGGACAGATTGCTGCGGATGCGCCAGTCGTCCTGGCCGAAGAAACCCATGGTCTGGGAGCGGAAATACTGGCTCGACGCGCCGTAGCGAATCGACGACGACTGGGGCCGGTCGAGCAGGAAATCCGCCAGGTCCCATCCGGTCTTGGCAACGGGCAAACCGTTCGCGTCAAAATTGCTGGTCGCCAGGCCCGAGAACACAAACGTACCCCGACCGTTCGAATCGGCGATGGAGTTGGTCATCGCCTTACTCCACTGGCCGCCCCAGCTGAAGTTATGCTTGCCGACACGATCTGTAATCGACTCAGAGAGGTTGAACGTATTCACGGCGGAAGTATTGGAACTCCCGTCATTCAGGCCGGCGTAGTTGGTAAAGCTCAGCGTGGGCGGGCCAAAGTTGCGCGGATCCGGAGAGGCGCCGAAGATTCCCAGTTGCGCAGCGACATTCGAGCCCAGCGTCTGAAAGTACGGAACGGTCTCACTATAGTTGCGATTGAACCCGACGGTGAAATTGCTGAACAGGCGTGCGCTAAGATTCTTGGTCCATCCTACGCTGGAGTTCGAGCCATTGCCCTGCGTCTCATCCCGGAATGCGAAGGGCGTGCTGTTCTGGCCGTTGCGGGTTTGCACGTTGGAGCTGAACGAGATCCGGTTGGTTCGATCGACAGTCCACTGGACGCGCGTGTTGATATTTTGGGAATTGGCCGGAACGGCTGTGGTGTAGAGGTAATTCTGGATCAAGCCGCTGTAGATCGGCAGGGGGATGTATTGCAGCAGTCCTTGCGCGATGCGATTGATTCTGGTCAGCGGAATCTGGTTACCGGAAAACGGAGTAAGCTGGCACGGCGCGGGCTTGTCCTTGCATGAATCCGGATCGTAGATTGGATTCCGTCCGGAGAAGTCTCCGCTGCGCTCCGCGGCACTCGGTAACGTGGCCGTGGCGTTGTAGGGATTCCGCGATAGGACTCCGTTATAGGTGATGGTGAAGTTCAGAATCTTGCTGGCGTCGAACAGTTTGGGGATGATGACAGGTCCGCCGATGTTCAGGCCATAGCGGTTGTTGGCGTAGGAACTCTTTACCTGTTCCTGACCGTTGAGCGAGAACGGACGCGCATTCAACGCCGAGTTCTGCGCCGTAAAGAACACCTGGGTGCGAACCTGGTTGACGGAACGCCGGGCTCGATTTCCGATTACAGCCGCGTTCTGTTGCCCGCCACGGCCGCCGCGTCCACCCGGCCCTCCACGTCCACCGCCTCCGCCGCGTCCCCCGCCACCGCCGGGACCGCCGCCACCGCCAGGGAAGCCTCCCCCGCCCCCGGCTGCTGCGAATCCTCCGCCACCGCCTCCGCCGCGACCACCCCGGCCGCCTGCAGGTCCACCGGCTCCGCCTCGTCCACCGCCTGCACCTGGGCCTGGGCCGGCACCGGGGATTCCAGGCTGATCGCCTCCGGGTCCGCCTGGCCCGCCGAACTGGCCCAGATCGCCGCCCCCAAAGCCGCCCGGGCCGAACCCGGCGAAGTCGGCGTTATTTGTCCGCAGCGCTTCGCTGACGGTTCCGTTGACCACAAAAGATTCGTTGGAGCTATCGGCGGAAACCTGCGGGGCGAATTCTGCCGTTGCCGTGGGTGTATCCGGCTGGACAGCCGGGAAACCAGATGTGTTGTTGGCCTGTGCCGGCTGTGCGGGCTGTCCAGCCGGACGCGCCGCTCGCGCGGACAACTGAAGAGTCAAATCAAGACTGGTGGGCGTGGCGGCTACCTGAACTTCGCGCCGGAGATGATCGAAGCCGAACATATCGGCTTCAACGACCCATGCGCCGGGCGTCATGCCATCGAAGTGGAACGCCCCGTTATCGTCGGTCAGAGTTACCAGGCTGCGCTCGCCTTGCGTGGCTCGGACTGTGGCTCCCGGGACCAACTGACTACCTGCTTTCACGGTGCCCGATTGGGCGAAAGCAGTGGCTTCAAAAACAAATGGCAGGCTCACTGCCAGAAGCACGAGAATCTTGAACACTAGAACTAAATCCTCCCGTTCGGCAATGGGCCCGCCACTTCGAGCTATTTGGCTAGGCTTATTTCTTCTTGAAGGCGATGTCTTGCGGACCGCCACGGCCTTGCGTGGTCAGAGTCAGGTCGCCGCCTTTGAGCGTGCCCTTGTATTCCTGCTCCTGCTTGCCGTTCTTGCCTTCACGCACGATCTTGAACGACACGTTGGGGCCTTCGATCTTACCGTCGGTAATGTCGAGGGGTCCGCCGCGTCCGCCGTCCAGTTTCCCGGTCAGCACGCCACCCTTGGAAAGAAGAGTGAGGGTCTGGGTTTGAGGACCGTTCTTTCCTTGAGTTTCAGCCGTCCAGGTGCCATCGATATCGGCCGCCAGCAGCACCAGACCGGTGAGCGCCAGCAGAGCCATCAGTGATACTAGATACTTCTTCATTGTGTTTAAGGATCCTCCCTTGGAGTTGCGTTCAAATAACGCTACCCAGTAATGATGCAATCAACCTGGCCAAAGGTTACAAAACAGGTTCTTAAGGCTCCTTAATTATCATTCGTTTACATCACTTAAGAAGACGCGGAAAGGCTCCCCAGGGATGACACCCCGTGCGCTATTTTCCATCCTGCGCGTGTGCTAGCGTGGGAGTTCCTTCGAAAACACCGGGATGAGACCTAACCTCAACACTCTGCGGGGCGAAATTGAAGAGCACCTGGAATCACGCGGGATGGTGGTGTTCCGGTGTTTCCCCCGGGCCGAATCGGAAAACCACATCCATGGAGCGATTTACTGGGATTCCGAGCATCACCCGGACTACCGCGAATTCATTCAAGCCGCCGCCGCCGCCGGAGCCCGCATGGTCACGCTTTACGCCCGCGAATTCACCGCCGAGCTCGTGGAAAACGCCCTGACGGAATTGTCCGATTCAGACCTGGAACGGGATGAACGCCGGACGCTGGAATTGCGCCTGAACGAAATGCGGGCCTATGAAGGCTTCATCTGCCAGATCGAGTTATCCTTCGATCACGCGCAGCGAACCTACGTCTTCGACATCCGTACCGATTGGTTCGAAGAGCTGAACAACCTGATCGAGCGCATGGAAGATTTCTTTGAAGACGATGAGGATGAGAATCCGTTGAGCGGGTACTATTCCAATAATTGAAGTGGGCGCAAATTGAAGTGGACCTGCCCAGAGTGTGACCTCGCAAGCGCCGCCGAGCTGGGCCGCGCGCTCAACCTGACGGCTCCCGCGGCACGCGTTCTATGGGCGCGAGGCTATCGAACGGTGGACCCCGCACGCCGCTTTCTAGAGCCGTCTTTGAGCGATCTGGCGGATCCCGGACTGCTGAAAGACATGCCCGAGGCAGTGGCGCGGCTGCGGCGAGCCATCGAAGGAAAAGAACGCGTCCTGCTCTACGGCGATTACGATGTGGACGGCACCAGCGCCATCGTGATTCTGAAAAAAGGCTTGGATCTGCTGGGCGGGATCGCATCCTATCATGTGCCGCACCGGCTCAAGGACGGCTACGGAATGCGCAGCGAGGTAGTGGAGGAAGCTGCCGCCGCGGGTGTTTCCCTGATTGTCAGCGTGGATACGGGGATCCGCGCAAACGATGTGGTGAAGCACGCGACCGCGCTGGGCATATCCGTGATCGTCACAGATCATCATCTACCGGAGACCGAGCTTCCGGCGGCGGTGGCGGTGCTGAATCCGAATCGTCCGGATTGCGGGTATCCGGAGAAGAATTTGTGCGGAGCCGGCGTCGCGCTGAAGCTGCTGGATGCGTTGATACGGGATTTTGGATGGGAGCAGGCTCGCCGGGAACGTTTGATCGATTCGCTGCTGAAGCTGGTGGCGATCGCGACGGTGGCCGACGTGGTTCCGCTGACCGGCGAGAATCGCGTGATCGTCAAGCGCGGACTGGCGGGGCTGGATCGAGTGCGGAATCCCGGTCTGCGCGCACTGCTGGACGTGTCGGGATTTCCCGAAGGCGATTCGCCCAGTTCCCGCGACGTGGCGTTTCGCGTGGCTCCGCGCATTAACGCCGCGGGGCGCATGGACAGCGCCGCGGACGTGATAGAGATGTTCCTGACGGACGACCCGGAGCAGGCTCGCGGACTGGCGGCGAAACTGCACGAGTTGAATGCAGATCGCCAACAGACCGAAGCGGAGATCGCCAAAACGATTTTCGAGCAATGCATCCAGCAGCCGGTGACCGACGAGGATGCCGCACTGGTGTTCGCGGCGGAAGGCTGGCACAGGGGGGTGGTGGGAATCGTGGCGAGCCGTGTGGTGGAGCGCTTCCATCGTCCGGTGTTCGTGCTGGGGATTGAAAACGGGCTGGCGCAAGGGTCGGGGCGCAGCATTCCCATTTTTCATCTGCTCGAAGCCCTGGAGGCCATGCCGGACCTGTTCAGCAAATTCGGCGGGCATCGGCAAGCGGCCGGCGTGACTATGGGCGCCGACAAGGTGGAAGAATTTCGCAACCGCATGCGCGGCTACGCGGGCGAACGGCTCGGCCCCGCCGACTTCGAACGCGAGCTGGCGGTGGATGCCGAGATCGGCTTGGACGAGATCGACGATCGATCGGTGGCCGATATTCTTCGGCTAGCCCCATTCGGGTACGGCAACGCAGCGCCGACGTTTGCGGTGCGGGGCGTCGAGATTGTCGCGCCGCCGGATGTTCGGAAAGAAAAGCACCTGTTCCTGAAGCTGCAGGTCAACGGCCGTGTGATTCGCGCGAAAGCGTGGAACTTCGCGGATCGAATCGGTGAGTTCACCGCGGGAACGCGCGTGGACCTGGCGCTGCAGTTCGAGGACGATTCGTACTCAGCGGCGCGCGGGTATGCGCCCTGGCAAACGATCGTTCGGGATGTGCGTCCGGCTGCGGTGGCGGCACCCGCCGGCTGAAGCGTCAATACTGATATTCGGCGGGCGTGATCCCTTTGGCGCGCAGATACATCTCAGCCGAGGCACGATGATGCGTGGTGTGATCCATCAGGAACATCACCAGTTCCAATCCGGTCATGGAACCTTCGCCGCTGTTGTAAGTTTTGGACAGCTGTTCCGGAGTCAGTTTCGACACGGTGTCGATGGATTTATCGAACGCCTGGCGGACATAGGCCGTCACGTCCTTCTTGCTCATCGAAGCCGGCCTCCCAGGATTGGGTTTACCGGCCGAAAGAGGCGCCAGTAATCCGGCCTGCTCTTCGGCGAGGTGCACGATCTGTTCGGCAAAGCTCATCTGCGGCGGAGTCAGTTTGAAGGCGTAATCCGCCTCCGGCATCTGTTCGGCGACTTTCAGGGTGAAATCGCGCGAAGTCTTCAAATGCTTCACTAAGGCAGCCTTAACGTCGGCCTGGGCGAACGCCGGAATACTTGCGACAGCGATACAAGCTAGGGTCGTGATGAATCTGGATGCCATGGATTTCACTCCTCATAGAATTGTAGCGTTGTGCTAGCTCCCGCGCAGTTCGAGGATCAGCCGCATCACCAGCGCTTCGATCTCGGCGGCGACGGAGCGATAGACGCTCTCACTTTGACCGATGGGATCGCGAACGCGCCACTCGATCAAACGATGCGCCACAGGCCGGGACGGAAGCGGCTCGCCACTGATATTCACCACGACGTCGAACACTTCAGCCGCGACGGATTCGAGTCCCTTGGGAAACTGGCCATCGGATGCAATGTTCTTCTCCGCGAGGACCTGCCGGGTGAGCGGCTGGACGATCGAGGCCGGAGCCAGGCCCGCGCTCCGCACGCTCAGGATGTCCGAGCCGTAGGCGCGCGCGAGAGCCTCCGCCATCTGACTACGGCAGGAATTGCCGATACAGACAAAAAGGACGTTTTTCCTGGCTTTCCGCGAGGCTTTCTGCGAGACATCCGGCGCGGTTTGAGGCGTGGGCTTAACTGGGCTTTCGCCGCGCAGGCGTGGACGGCCGCCCCGGATGCCGCCTGTCATCCCGCGAGGCGGTACCATTCCAGGGTTCTCCGCAGGCCTTCCTCGATCGAAATGCGCGGCGCGTGTCCCAGGTCGCGAACCGCGGATGCCGTGTCGGCTTTCGAGTGCCGCACGTCGCCTGCGCGCGGAGGACCGTACTTAGGCGGCAGATCGACGCCCTCCATCTTTTGGAGCACTTTCCAGATATAGTTCAACGTGTACTGATTTCCGTTCCCCGCGTTATACATGTTGCCCGCCACGCCCGGGGTCTGCGATGCTTTCCAGCACAGCTCGGCTACATCCTCGACGAACGTGAAATCCCGGGATTGCTCACCATCCCCGAAAATCGTAGGCGGCGTCCGGGCGAGAAGGTGTTTCATGAAAAGGCTCAACACACCAGAATAGGTGCTGGTGGGATCTTGACGGGGTCCGTAAACGTTGAAGAACCGCAGCGCCACGCCTTCCAGGCCAAAGCACGAATGGAACACCGAAAGATACTGTTCCCCCACCAGCTTCTGAACGGCATAAGGAGATTTAGGACGGGGCGTCATGCTCTCCGTCTTGGGCAGAGTTTCTGAATCGCCGTAGGCCGACGAAGAGGCCGCATAGACTACGCGGCGCACTTTTTGTTCGACGGCGGCTCGCAGAATGTTGAAGGTCCCGTCAATGTTCACTTCGTGCGAAGGAACCGGATCGTCAATGGACCGCGGCACGGAAGGAATCGCCGCCAAATGGAACACGGTGTCCGCGCCGCGAAGCACTGGCCCGAGCGCGGCGGCATTCCGGATATCCACATTGTGGAACTCGACCTGGCCGCGTACTTCCTTCAGGTTCGCTTCGTTGCCGGTCAGGAGGTTGTCGATAACCGCGACGCTGCCGTGTGGGAGCAAGTTCCGAACCAAGGCGGAGCCGATAAAGCCCGCGCCTCCGGTCACTACGAATTTCAGTTGAGCCATGAATCTTTCAGTGTAACGGGCGGCAGGCTTACTTCGCCTTGAGACGGGCCACGATAATCAAGGAAAGACCCCTCCAAGGCATCAGCGGATCGACTCGACGCCAGAACCACACCGTCTTGTCCCACAGTTTGAGGCCGGGGCGGTTCATCTTCGCACGTCCGAGCAGTTTCCCGAAAAACCACCAGGGCAGCGTGCCGATCTTATTGATCTGGTGCTCCTTCTCGATCTGGTACCCGCGAGATTCGAGCATGCGGCGCAGGTCAGCCTCGTCGAAACGGCGCTTATGGCCCATGCCGCGGTCGAGTGCGCTGAACAGACTCTTTCCCTGCGGAACCAGGACCACCAGAGCTCCGCCCGGCTTCAAGCATCCGGTCAGCGCCGCGATCACGCCTTCGGGATCCTCCACTGATTCGAGCAGATTCACGCACAGAGCGCTTTCGAACTTCCCAGCCCACTGCTGATAGTCGGAGGCATTTTCCGGGTCGAGCTCGCAGACGGTGACGTTGGGCGTGCGCAAAAACCGGTTGCGAAGTGCATGCAGATAGAGCGGATCTTTTTCGGCAGCGACGTAGAGCAACTTTTTGCCCATCAGCCGGCCGGTCCAATTGCCCAGGCCCGCCCCGATTTCGAGCACGGTGATCCCCAGATACGGGCGCAAGATCCAGGTTATCCAGCTTTGATATTGGGGCGTGCCGGTAAGACTGTTGAGCAGTCCGCGGCCGTA
>Ga0105245_10005018_pt1 | contig 11637 bp, 13 predicted proteins | sample KBSM54metaG_FD_81523 | JGI IMG/M metagenome (GOLD analysis project Ga0105245, IMG submission 81523) | Miscanthus rhizosphere microbial communities from Kellogg Biological Station, Michigan, USA - KBS M5-4 metaG | ecosystem: Host-associated > Plants > Roots > Rhizosphere > Soil | place...
CGATTTATCGGCGATGATAACATTCTTAAGGAGCTTTACCTCAATCTACTTGCCCGTGCGATTGACACGGAACGAAAGGAAGAGGCCCATCCCGGATTCATTAAACTCATCGAGCAGATGTCTCCTAGCGAAGCGATGACGTTCAAGTATCTATGTCTCATCCGACAGCAGCCAAAAAACGAACAGCCAAATCCGGAATGGAGTGGATATGTAGATAAACGACATCAAGAAGTTGAACGATTGATTTCGATGGGGATCGTTACGAGGGGGCCGCTAGCGATGTGGAATGGTCAGTTTGATTTCCAATCGCCGATGCCCACTCCCTTCGGGCATGCGTTCTTTCGATGCTGTTTCCCCGACGCAGCGGAACAATCACAAGCAATCGTCTAGGGCACACATCTATCTTGAAATAGCGTGTAATCCTACCGGTATCTTGAATTCAGGACGACACTAGGAGCATGACTGATGACACACAAAGATGTATCCTGACCACCGAAAAACTCTACGCCGCAAACCCTGACAAAGACGGATGGCGCAATTTGCCATTCGGAATCGTCAAAATGGGAACCAATGTGAGACTTGGCGACGGCGTGACTCTCAGCAAAAATGCACGTCTATCGCTTGGAGACAACGTATACATCGGCAATAACGTGGCTTTTGGAGACAACGTACACATCGGTGAAAATTCCACTATTGGCGATAACGTGACTTTCGGAGACAACATAAACTTCATACGTCACGTGAGGGTCGGTAACAACGTGGCCCTCGGCAACAAAATACAACTCGGCTTCTTAGATGACATCGGCAACAACGTGACCCTTGGTCACAGCACACGTCTCGCTGATTTCGTGAATATTGGTAACAACGTTTCTCTCGACGACTATGTGATGCTTGGTAACACTGTGTTCGTTGGTGACAACACACGTCTCAAAGACGGCGTGACTATCGGAAACTATGTAATTCTTGGTAAACATGTCACGCTCAACAAGAAGGTGACCTTAGGCAACTTCGTAACTCTTGGTGATGATGTAACTCTTGGCTTTAGTGTGACTCTTGGTAACTATGTGCAATGCGACGGAAACATCACAAGCACACAACTCAATCTTGATGCGATTGAGCGATTCAAAGAGGCAGGAGAGACTCACGTATTCGTGAAATGGGTAACTAAGGATAGGAAGTCTCCAATGTTTCATAAAGGAGACCATAATCCTGTGAAAGTAGGCACGGTGCTTACCTATGAGAAAGGATCGATTGTAAGGGTTGAGGGGGAAGTCTCTGATATACAGTGTGCTCCCGGTATTCATGTTACTCGCATCGGCGTTCGCCCCGAGCATCTAGGGATGTGTGAGCCAGATCATGGGTGCATTCCTTTGTTGGTGCGGGTGAAGAGTGAGCACATTCTGCACGCAGGAATGCCGGGCAACGATTCCAAGCTGCGTGTATCCGAGCTTGAAGTCCTTACCTGATCAGACAGGCGAGATGTACGACAAATGGCTCGCCACCAATTCGCAGCGATTTTAGCATCGAGGGAATGCTAAGAATCATCCAGTGATCACGAGGTCTTGCGACCCTCATCGCTCATTCCCTTTTGGAACTCCAAGCCATCCCTGCTTCTCGTACCGCTCAATGTGTCGTTTTACTTTCTCTGAGAGATCGGTGAATGGAGAGGGATCACCAAGACCCGACGTGGCATCAAAATGCATCCTGATCTGAGGATTGCGCCAAAACCAAGGCTCGCCAGTTGATTTGATGAACGTTACCCACTCAACTTTGTCTGTCTCGTCAATAACACCAATGCAGATTGCAGGGCCGAGTGGTGTTAACACATCGAAATGATCTAATGGAGTCATGTCCCCATTTCGTCCTGAGATTGGAATATCGATAGGATTACACGCTTTTCAGAACTCGCCCCAATTCAGCAAACAGGTCAATCTTCTGAAACTGTTTCTCGTAAAACTCCAAGGTATCTTTGCGATTTTTGATCCGAATTGAAGTGCCACAGTCGCTGCATTGCGGATGTTGAATAAAGGCTCGCAAACTGGATTTCTTTCCAGTGCGTCCGCACCTGCAATAAAACACCAGTTCATTACCGCTCCCACGAAATAAGGCTGGGAATAGTTGGCATCCTGCAACAGCAACGATTTTGGCAGCTTCTTTGACATCCATCCTGTGCAACTGCGCCAATTGCTCCCCTGCGCAAATTTTACATCTGCTTCCAACCAAAAACGCATATAGAGTAGTAGAGCCGCACCCTCGACCGCAGGGGCAAATATACTGCATCGTTCGGCGGGTTCTGTCAAACCGAAGCAGTTTCCCTCCCCGTTCCGATACGAGTTTTGCAACATCAGCGAACGCAAGACACTTTGCAAGAATTGTGCTTTTCCGCCCACATTCGTAACAACGACGACCCTGTTGAAAATCGTTCCAGCAAATGTGGTTTTCTTTGCCGCAGTTACAAATGTACCGCAACTTGCTTCGTGCATCAACATATTCGGTAGAGAGCAGCTTACACCCGTGTCGAAGAAAATACTCCTTTACTTGCAGATAAGTTATTCGACTATTGTAACACGAGTTGCAGGTAAACCCCCACTTGGAACCTTTCCATCGCACGTTACTAACATGCCCGTTGCCGCACTTATACGTCACTTTTAGTCGATTATCACTCGGGATAATATCAACAAGCGTATAGCCATTGACATCGCAGCAATGCTGAATTTCTTTACGTCGTTCATGCTCTCGGCATGTACCGCAGGTAATCCCTTGCTTTGTCTCGACGTATTTGGAACCTATAAGGCGAAGACAGTTTAACAGCTTCTTGGTGGTGTTATGACCACGAGGACACTGATAAATGACAGATACCCCTTGGCTGCTGGCGTTTCCGACAGAGAGGGACACAAATGTATATCCGCAATGCCTTATCGCATTGTGAACGGGGAATAGTTTTGATGCGGCAATGACTTTCATAAAACAACATGGGCGGGCATAGATCGCCCGCCCCTGTTACACCATAATCTGAGAAAACGATTAGGCGACGGCCAATTCCCTTTCATCTGCGCCTTCAAAGTCCTCGAACTCATCGGTATGTTCCGACTTATATGTGATCAACTGCTTGCGTACCTTGCGAAGGAGAACTTCGGCATCGCTATCGCCTTGAATTCGATCCTTGACGTACTCCAAGTATGAATACACCTGAATGATCGTTTCGAGGGCGAGATTATCGTTGTCGGTTTCCTTGAATTCGTTCGGGTTGGGCAGACCGTGGAAACCGTAGCCCGTCGTGCCAGCATCGCTGCCAGCAATAACTCTTGCTTCACGCTCGGCTTTTACTTCTTCAATGGCCTTTGGCATGTACTTATCGATCTTGACGCTGCCAGCGTCCTCTGCCAGCCTCTCGGCACAGATGTGAGCTTCCCGCAGGAACTCGGTTGTCTCGTTCTCGGCGGTGTAGATGTCTACTTGGAAGATAATCGCCTTCTTGATACGGCTCATGTAGTTCTGGAATGTGCCATTCGTCCAGCCATTGGAAACTCCACCACCGTGCTTCTCATCGACCAGTACACGCTTGGATTCTGCGATGACGTGCTTCCACATCGCCTTCTGGTTCTGGATATGCAGGTTCCGCCAGCCACCATGAATGGAGGCTAAAGCCTTAATGATGACGACTTGCAGGTTGTCGAGAACGGAGATGCCTTGATCCCGCACCTTCGCCAACTCTGTCTTGATGTCATCGGACAGCGGACGCAACTTGTCTTTAAAATCATGGTTCATAAACTGATACTTTCTAACTTGTGATACGCATATAACTGACATTCTCGGTTCTACGGCACTTGCCGCAGGATTTGATTTTCCGATGTATCAGTCGATGCGATGTAACAAACGTAATTCGTCCACATTGACACCGACATCGCCAAATTACGTGCCCACCCTGACGCCGCTCGGTCTTTCTCCGGACGTAGAGATCATCGAACGTTTGTCCTGTAAGGTCTGGCGGAAGATGATTTATGTTAGCTACTATCAATAGGCGCTGTCCTTTCTCTTCCAATAAACCGCTTTAAGCTAGACACTAGGTTAAAGTTGGGGGACAGAAGTCGTTGTTCAAAAAACCTTTTGGTATCTGCAATCCTTTTCCAACCCTGTTCCCTGCCACAAATAGTACATCCTCTCCCACTTCGGAAATGGTTCAGGGAAATTTCACTGGTATGCCCTTTCTGGCATTTGAATCGCACAATGGCCTCATGCTGATAACCCCGAGTGTTTTTCCAAAATATGCGTAATGGATGGAAGCCCCTACAACGGAGTTCGGTAAATGCTTTTTCGTGAGAATACCTTTGTGTCTTTCCATGTTGTATTCTCGAACAAACGAAACACTCATATTTCCCATTTATGAAACACGACACTTGTGTTTCCCAAAAATGTCCTTGCGGACATTTAAGTAGCACTCGCCTTTCCTCACGGCGATGTCCAATGGGCACACCACGTAAAGCCTCTCCTAATGAGATCAAAGTATAGCCTCTTGCCTCCGCAACAGCCTCAATGTCAGATTGCGAAGTTTTCTTTGATTCACTGATCCGGTCGCCCCTGCAAAACGAACATCCTTTCCCAGCCTGATAATTGCCCCAATCAGCGTTGTACTCATGACCTTTCGGACATTTCAGGTAAACACGGGTTAGGTAATGGACTGTTCCAATCGAGCTTGCTACCTCTCGACTCCCAACCCGTATCAGCGTGTCACCACGGCCTTTTACCATATCCAGAATTGTCTCTTCTGGGAGTTTGAACAATGACCGGTTGCGGATCAGCGCTGAACATAGTTGACAACCTCCCCCACGCTTCATGTATTGCCACTCTGAGGTTCGTCGGTGACCTTTTGGGCACGTATAGGTCACCGAACATTGGTAGTCGATTCGACTGATGGAAATCGCAGTATATCCACGTTGTTTCAAAGTGTTTCCGATAGTGGAGTCTGGGGTTCTTCGTGCCATTCCCTTACACTTGCGGCATCTGCCACCATTCTTGAATCTCATCCATCTGACAGTGAAGTCCTCGTGACCTTTACCGCAATTTAAAAGCAGATTTCTGTGGCGGTCACGCTGAAAAGTTATCAGTCGATAGCCTTCGCTCTCAACAAAATGCTTAATAGATAAGTCATCATGCTTCATATTGCGGCCCTTATCGTTCGACTGTTGCAAGTTAAACGGTTCGTTGATGCGTAAAGTGTCTTTGATGGGATCAATCTTAAGACTTAAAATTCACCCGGTTAGTGGATTAGCCAATAAAACGAATTATTTTATTTAGCGTGAACCGTGATTCGTCGATACCAGCGTCCCACCCCATTGGTTCATGTCCCTATTTCGTCCCGAGGTTGCGATATCGATAGGATTACACGCTATTTCGAGACGGAGAATGGATATCGAGCCAGCCGATGAGTTAAAAACTGAACAGTATCTTCACCCAAACTGAAAAGCACATCTGCAAAGAGAATGTCTGCAACTTCGGACAGAGTGTCGATTTTAGAAATGAGTTGAGCTTGATCCCTTTGCACACGTTCACGGTTGCTATCCGCCTTCGATTCCTCGTTGACGAAGGCCACCATTTCCGCATAAGACTTTTTATGCATTTCATAAGGGACATTGTGGAATTCCCACTGCTCGCCTTTGAGAAGGGAATAGATAAAGTGTCTCTGGTGAGCATCACCAGCCCACAGATGTATTTCTTCAGGACTTTTCATGTGCGCCGAGATTGTGCTATCCCTAAAGCCCTCCCCTCCAACGACCCATTCACAGGATGGCAGTTCTTCGGAGTACATACCCGGACGATCAATGTCTGAGTATTTCCGAATAAACATTTCATCACCTGTCTCCGTGTTCGGCAATTGGATTATCAATTCGTGGTGAATAGAGGCACATAAGGTTCTCAGTGTAGAATGCAAACTGAGGGCTTGAGTTGTGTAATTATCGATCCTCAGTCGTTCGGATTCGTAGAGAGCATTTCGCTTTGTGATTGCCTTTGGAAACTCAACCGAGACTCTGGTGTGTGACATGGTTATCTTGATCCTTCCTTAAACTGCTAGTTGGAGTTTAAATATGACAGCGTTTGAGTCGCTTCATTTCCCCTATCGTCCTGAGTTGAAGATACCGATAGGGCCACGCCAATCCGAGAGTGGCGATCGCATGTGGTCATTGTCGCAGCATGAGCCACAGCCGCTTGGAATCTACGAGAAACCCCTTGGGCGCAACCAGTGAGTATTTTGATCGGCTTCTCACCAGCATCGGCGGATCAGAATGCATCCACAGCCTCAATGCCACCCGAATCTGAAAGTCGGCTGGACGATTCCCCAGTTTGATCTCTGCTGCGGCCATGATCTCGTCCATCGACAAGGGCTTCTTGGATTCAGCAAGCGATTCGGTCAAAGCCTCGTAGATGAACTTGGGGCAGCGGAAGGGCTTCGATCTCCCGCCCAGGCGGCGCTCCGTCAGCGCCTCCCCTTGCTCGGTCATAGCCACCGAATACTCGATCTGCCCCGTGCCCCTTGCTGGGCGCACGACCGACCCTGCCGCCAGTTCCTCGGTCACAGCCTCCAGCAGTGGCAACAGCCTCTTGGCAAACATACCAACGTCGGAGGAGGACTCGGCAGCCCTCCTGATCTCATGAATCGCCTTTGTTAAAGATGGCGGGATGGTCATTCGGCTCTCGAATCTCCCAGACTACCCAGTCAGTAGGTTCTGCGATTTCGGAATTGGCGTGATTTTCTGCATTCACGCCATTTCCTGAAAACGTATAACCGGCTGATTTCTCCGATCCTCTTTCCTTCCTTTCGGCAAATTTCATTGATCGCTTCAATAAGTCGTTAAAATCTTGTAGACCCAGAGATGAGGCATGGCTTAGGCTTCTCGGAGAAAGGAATTCATCATGAACAGCGAAGTCACAGCAGAACTCGTCCCAGTCTCCCCAAGGCTAGAAATGCCCGAAGTCGGCAACGCCATCGACGCCGAGGTGGACATCGAAGTCCTTAAGGGCGTCCCGAAGGCATTCGAGATCAATTCCGAGTCAACGGCTAATTGGTTGGTGAAGAAAGTCATTGCCGCACGCTTATATGCGGAGCGAGTAGCAAAGTGGGCCGAACAAGAACAGCGCCGAGCAGAGCGAGAAGAATTCACGCTCATGTTTCTCTTTGGCCGTCAGATCGAAAGATGGGCAAGGAAAGAGATCGAACAGTTTAATGGGCGCAGAAAGAGCATCGCATTGCCAGCGGGAAAACTCGCCATCAGGCACGTAAATGCTCTGATCGTTATCGACGATGAAAATGCCGTTATCGAGTGGGCAAAGCAGAACGTACCCGCTGCCGTGAAGACTACACAACATCTCCTTAAATCTGAAATCAACATCCATTTCGAGAAGTGCGGCGAGCTTCCACCAAAAGGCGTTCATGTCGAACCGGAAAAGGAAAAGTTCTCGATTCGCTGATTCTCTATCAAAAAAGGCGGGGCGATAAATGAAAGAAGGTTTCAAATGCCCCGCCCAAGAAGACTTATTCAGTGGCACGTCGGTGTCCGTCCACAATCCAAAGAGGATGAACACCACTTTACTGCCGCCTTGACCACTCTAATACGAGAAATGGCAAGGGAACATCTACAAGAAAGGAATCATGCCCATGAACAACATGCCCCTAAAGGGACTGCGATGTCTCGGTCTAGTCAGAACAAGCACAGGCGAACAATCGGAAACCAGCATCCCCCAGCAAACCAAACTCCTGATGGAGTGGTGTGAGGAACAAGGAATGATCTGGATGGGAGTCGAAGAGGTCGAAGGCGTTTCTGGATCATCACCGGGCGATAGGGCAGACCTGCAACGATTGCGCAATCGAAAAGCTACACAAAACGACTTTGAAATCGTTGCCATCCAAGACCGCAGTCGATGGACTCGTGCTGGAACCGATCACGGTGCTTGGCTCCGAGTCGAATTCGGACGTATTGGTATCCGCATCGTTAATGTCAATTTTCCAGTTGCCGAAAATGACCGTTACACATGGATGATCGAAGGCATGCAGGACGAGGCAAGCCTCTCCTATGTCAGACAATCATCACATGATGGTTGCCGTGGAGTGATGGAAGCGATTGAGGATGATGTATTGGCGACCTGCCGAACGCCGCCGTTCGGAATCGACCGTTTGTATCTGAATGCTGACGACAAGCCGATGTTCATCATTCGCAATCTCCGGGATGGACGGCAACAGCGGCTAGACCACATTACGAAGGAAGTGCTTGAGACATATCCTGCGACGGTGAAGAACCAACCAACTCGTCATTTTAGAAAGAGTAAGCTGGACAAGGTGCGGCTCATTCCGGGCTATGACGAAGCAATCACTGCGATCAGATACGTCCTTCACCAGTATTACACTGCTGGCTGGGGTTACAGAAGAATTGGCATTGGTCTGAATGATCAGGGAATCCTCTCGCCAAACGGAACAATCTGGGGCATCGCCAGCGTAGAGCAAATAGTACACTCACCTATCTACTGCGGGGTAGGCATTGGAAATATGTGGGCATCAGGAAAGTTTCATGTTCGGAATGCTGTAGCGCCGAAGCCGGTTCCATACAACATGTATGAGTTGATGGATCGAAAATACAAAAAACGAACAATGCGGCCGCACGGAGAATGGCTCATCAAGAACTACACGGCCCTCAATGAGATCATTCCCGATGATAACCTTCGCACTACGATCTGGGAGAAACAATATGATTACTTAAAACGAAGGGCGGCTGGTCTATTAACACCGACGACAAAGGATCGTCACGTAGACAGCAACTTTTTCCTCAAGCACATTCTCAGTTGCAAGGAAACGGGCCTACCGTTCATTGGAAAAATTAGTTCCAAAAATACACGGTATTATTTCTTGAGCCGTGGACAACATCTGCCTGACAAGAAAAAACCTTATCTGTCCCGTGTTGTTGCTGCCGATCCCATTGAAAAGGCGATCAAAGACGTGCTTCGAGAAGTTCTGCGTTCAAATGATGAGTTGGACGACATCATCCGAGTGGCTGTCGAGACTGAGGCGACGAAGGCTGATCATTCGATGACAGAGATGGCTGCGATAGAGGAGGAGCGTAAACACGTAGGTTCACAGATTTCCTTTGCGCTTCGGAATCTCGTCGATATGGGCGACGAAGCCATGAACGAAATCGTTGCTCCGCTGAAAGAGAAGCGGCACATGCTTGATCGCCGACATATGGCTTTAAGGGATAGTGCTCAGCATGGAGTCGTCGATGTGGGGAAGACGGTTGCGACTATCAAATCGAAGTTGATGGCTGCTGGCGATTCATTAGATTCGATCCCACCCCTACAGGTGCGGCGGCTAGTTCAATCGTTTGCTAACATCACGATCAATCTGGAAGACTTCATGGTTGACCTAGATATCAGGTTACCATTATGGGCAATTCGGAATTCCAGCCGGATTGCCGAGATAGTGGGCACAGAGTCTCTACTATGCCATACGGAGAGACTCAAGACCCACAGGGCTGAAGGGGTAAAAATCGCTGAATACCGCTGTCTTTTCCACAGGGGATACCATTTTGCTCCCTGTTTCGACTGCCAACGTGTGCGGTCAAACGCTCCCGCTCATTCAAACAATCACACTCAATCAATCGTGCGCAAAGCCGCATAAGGAGGAGAAATATGGACAGTGAAATGATTCCAGATGATCCGCCGATACGTCAGCGGCTCAAAGCCGTTCATCTGCTCGATGTTAATTCAGGCCATGCCGACGTAGCCGAAACTGGCGAACCAATCGTGATCCTGAGTCTCGGTCACAGGAATGAGGTCGAACAACCAATCATGCTCAACCTAAAAGATGCCAAGCGGCTCGCCAGAGGCATTCTGCGGGCTTTGAGCGATCACGGAGACCCCGTGGCCGAAGATGTGGCCGAGAGGCTCCTAACGTGCGAATGGCAAGCAACCGTTCCTCACGAACATATGAATGAGCCATCAATCATTCCTCAGAAGAAACGGACGGTTCCGTTGCGGAACTTGCTTGAGGGCTTACCCTTGCTGGGTGTCAAACTCTCGGTGCGACACAATCCGGGTCACGAGCCTGAGGCGGCTGGAATCTACGGCGGTTACTCGAAGGGGCGCAAACAATATCTGTTGATGCGATTTATCGAAAAACGGCCTCATGATTCGGTCGTGCATCATTTGGTCGCCAAGATCGGCACAAAGTCCACCATCATCATTGCTCCCTCTGCCCACGATGAAAAGTTGCCCGCCCAAGATTGGCAACGTTTCATTGAGCTTCCTGAGGGCGCTGCCTTTCGACTCGGCCGCATCCAGTGGACAAAAACGGGGGAGAAGAAACTGCGGCAACTCCTCAGCGGAAGGGTGTTTGATGCTCGCTAAGCCACCCTCTATCGACACCCAATGCTGCACACTGACTACAGAGGCGCACTATTACACATACAATATACGTACCAACTTTTTCCTCAGAATTCATAATCACTGCATGGACAACCAATTATGGATTCTTGGAATCTGGGTGAAAAAGGAGTGGATTTATCCCTGAAATAGCGTGAACAGAATTCACCCGACCAATTTGAAAATAGAAAATGAAACGATGCAATTAGACGCTGTTGAACAGCAGCAACTCCATCATCAATTCCCCCAGAACGGCGCTGCCGAAAGGACTTCCCACGTGGATCACCATGTCCGTGATCGAAGACACCTTACGGACGTTTCAGCCTCTCTATTCTCATGACATGACCATAGATGAAGCAGTTGGCATCTTGCTGAATTTAGGGAATCTGTTCCGTATTCTGAAAGGCGACCCGAATGAGGAAGTCGAGACCGAGGCCGGGTCACAAAAACTCGACGCAGCGTAACGGTAGCGAATTAAAGCGATTCGTTGCCCTTGCTCGTGTCAGCAGCCGTGAACAGGAACGGGAGGGTTGGTCGCTTGAGGTTCAGGAAGAGCAACTTCAGGAACATGCCACGAGCAAGGGTGGCATCATCGTCAAGCTGTTCAAGATCGCAGAGACCGCCAGCCGTTCGGACGAGCGGAAGACCTTCAAGGAGTTGATCCAATACGCCCGCAAGAACCGTTTGACCATCGACGCAATCCTGTTCTACAAGATCGACAGGGCAGCGAGAAATCTCTTCGATTATGTAGACCTCGAACGCCTTGAATCCGAAGAGAACATACCATTCATCTCCACTTCCCAACCGACTGCCAACACCCCCGCTGGTCGGGTTGCACGCCGTCTGCTAGCGATCATTGCCGCCTTCCAGACAGAGCAACAGGTGCTAGATGTTCGGGACGGCCAAAAACGACGGGTTGAGACAGGACTTTTCGTCGGCCTCGCACCTTATGGATACCGAAACGTCAGAATCAATGATCGTGGATTAATCGAGGTGAATGAAGATGCGGCTTGGAAGGTAAAACTCATCTTCGATCTTTATGCCTATCGAAGCCACACCATAGACATGATCGTGGCATATCTGCAACGGGAGGGGATCAGTTATTTGCCTGCCGTTCCCAAATGGAATCGTGCTACCGTGCATCGGATTTTGCGTGATCGGTCATATATTGGCGAGGTTTTCTACCAAGACGTGTGGTATCCGGGCACGCACAAATGTTTTTTGGATCGCCAA
>Ga0105245_10005019_pt1 | contig 11635 bp, 10 predicted proteins | sample KBSM54metaG_FD_81523 | JGI IMG/M metagenome (GOLD analysis project Ga0105245, IMG submission 81523) | Miscanthus rhizosphere microbial communities from Kellogg Biological Station, Michigan, USA - KBS M5-4 metaG | ecosystem: Host-associated > Plants > Roots > Rhizosphere > Soil | place...
GCGGCGAGCTTCGGTTGGGGCATCGCCGCTCGTGCGATCACGAGATGCTCCGGCGTGATCCCCGTGCTGATGGCCGCGCACGGTCCTGCTGTCTCCGGCCCCGCGCTGTTGCTCGGCCTCGCCGATCACGTCGTGATGACGTCCGACGCGTACGCGTTCGTGAGCGGACCGCAGATGGTGCACCAGATCACCGGCGTCGTGGTCGACACCGATGAGCTCGGGGGCGCGGGCGTGCACGCGTCGCTCACCGGGCTCGCCGCTCTGGTGGTGCCCGACCTCGATGCTGCGCTGACCGCGATCGGCGACCTCCTCGCGCTGTTGACCTCGCACGTCGACGAGCTACCGCCGGTGATGGCAACCGACGATCCGCCCGATCGCTCGACACCGGAGCTGCGGGACCTGATTCCGTCGTCGAGCACGGCCAGCTACGACGTGCGCGACGCCATTCGATCGATCGTCGACGACGGCGAGTTCTTCGAGCTCCGAGCGGGGTGGGCGCCGAACCTCGTCACGGGGTTCTCCACGGCCGCCGGCCGCCCGATCGGTGTCATCGCCAACCAGCCGCAGTCGATCGCGGGAACGCTCGACATCCCGGCATCGCAGAAGGGCGCGCGGTTCGTCTCGTTCTGCGACTCGTTCAACATCCCGTTGCTCACGTTGATCGACACGTCGGGCTTCTACCCCGGCAAGGACCTCGAGTGGCGCGGCATGATCCGCCACGGCGCGCAGCTCGCATTCGCCTATGCGCGCGCGACCGTGCCCCGCATCGCGATCGTGATGCGCAAGGCCTACGGCGGCGCGTACATCGTCATGGACTCACGCGACATGGGGAGCGACCTCTACCTCGCGTGGCCGACCGCCGAGGTTGCCGTGATGGGCGCGAAGGGGGCCGTCGAGATCCTCCATCGCAAGGCGACGGTCGACGAGCGCGCCGAGCTCGAGCTCGATTACGAGGAGCGGTTGCTCAGCCCGTGGCCGGCCGCCGAGCGCGGATCGATCGACGCGGTGATCGATCCCGCCGACACGCGGCGCGAGGTGTGCGCCGCCATCGGGCTGCTCGAGGGCAAGCAAGAGCGGCTCCCGCCCAGACGGCACGACAACACCCCGTTGTAGGGTGACCGCGATGGCGGGCGAGCAGATCACACGGACGGTCAACCTCGATCTGGGCAATGCCGCCGAACAGAACATGGTGGCCATCAACGCCGCCCACATCGCCTACGTGAAGCTCACCGGGTCGATGAACAGCGACCTGCGCCGGATGGAGATCTACATCGCCAACGGCGCCGTGATCTCGATGAACTTCGAAGAACCCGAACATGCCGAGACGACGTTCGCCGAGGTCATCGACACGATCAACCGCACCATCCCTGATCACAAGCTCTAGTAGCTCGCAGTACCCTGGCCTGCCGATGCCCGAATCCATCACGATCACCGACAATCGCACCGGCGAATCGATCGAGGTACCGATCGTCGACGGCGGCGTCGACGCCACCGAGTGGCGCAAGCTCCTCCCCAACGTGTGGTTCTACGACCCCGCGTTCATGACCACCGCGGCGTGCAGCAGCTCGATCACCGAACTCGACGGCGACAACGGAATCCTGCGGTACCGCGGCTATCCGATCGAAGACCTCGCCGAGCACTCCACCTACATCGAAGTCGCGTACCTCCTGATCCACGGCGAGTTGCCGACGGCGGCGCAGTTCGATGCGTGGAACCACGAGATCACGTACCACACGTTCATCCACGAGAACATGCGGAAGCGTTTCATGGAGGGCTTCCACTACGACGCGCACCCGATGGGAATGCTCGTCTCCGCGGTCGCCGCGCTTTCGACCTTCTATCCCGAGGCCAAGGCGATCGACGATCCCGAGATCCGTCACAAGCAGATCGTGCGACTGATCGCGAAGATGCCGACGATTGCCGCGTGCGCTCATCGCTTCTACTCGGGCATGCCGTTCGTGTACCCCGACAACTCCAAGCAGTTCACCGAGAACTTTCTCAACATGATGTTCAACCCGGTCGAGTGGGTCGACTACTCGCATCCGGTCCTCGCCAAGGCGCTCGACACGCTCTTCATCCTGCATGCCGACCATGAGCAGAACTGCTCGACCACGGCGATGCGAGTCGTGGGCTCGTCCCATGCGGATCCGTACACGGCCTGCTCCGCCGCGTCGGCGGCGTTGTACGGGCCGCGCCACGGTGGGGCCAACGAGCAGGTCGTGCGCATGCTCACCGAGATCGGCTCGATCGAGAACGTGCCCGACTTCGTGAAGTCGGTGAAGGAGGGCTCGGGCGGGCGCCTCCAGGGCTTCGGTCACCGCGTGTACAAGAACTACGACCCGCGGGCGACCATCATCAAGAAGACCGCAGAAGACGTGTTCGAGGTGACCGGGAAGAACCCGCTGCTCGACATCGCGCTCAAGCTCGAAGAGGTCGCCCTCAGCGACGAGTACTTCACGAGCCGCAAGCTGTATCCGAACGTCGACTTCTACTCGGGCCTCATCTACCAGGCGATGAGCTTCCCGATCGACATGTTCCCCGTGCTGTTCGCGATCCCGCGCACGTCGGGTTGGCTGGCCCACTGGGAAGAACTGCTCGAGCAGGACTCGCGCATCTCGCGTCCTCGCCAGCTCTACATCGGCGAGCCCGAGCGCGAGTACGTCGCCATCGACCAGCGCTAGTTCGTCGCCGTCGCCGTTGTAGTCACCGCGTCCGCGCCGACGAGAGCAGTCACGTCAGTCGCCGACACGGTGATGACCACGAACCGTCGCTGGTTCGGATGATCCGGGTCCGGACCCCAGCTCACCGTGAGCGCGTTCGGCGCGGGTGGACAACGGTCGGCATGATCTGCTGCATCGAGCACCAGCCCTTCGGGCGAGATCTCGAACGTGGTCGTCGCGGCGCTCGTGGATCGTGTCAGCACGCACGATCCCCACTGCATCCGTGCCTGGCCTCGCTCCCCTTGCGGGAGGTCGATCTTCAGCCGTGTCCCGGTGACGACTTGGGCCCGATCGAGACGTGGCGCGATGCCCGTCGATGTCGCTGTCGGGCTGTCGAGGAACGACAGCGTCCACAGCTGACGCCCCGTCGCCAACCCGCGCACGGCGGTGAGCACATCGCGGTTGCCGATGGCATAGAGCGTTGTGCCGGTGAGGTCAGGATCGTTGCCCAGGTTGCCGTACGGCGTGTTGAGGAAGTCTCCGATGCGGGGATCGACCACCACGAACGAGGGCTCTTCCCGCGCCGGGGCCGTCGCGCGATCAACCGCACGCAGTACGCGCGTGGTCGTGAGATCCGTCGGAAGTGCGACCGCGATGACGACGGCCGACAGCACTCCAACGGCGACGATCGCCGGTTTGCGCGCTGACCACTCGGCGATCGACAGCTCCGTCCCGGCCGCCATGGCGACGATCGTCATGACGGGTAGGAAGTAGTACGGACCGAGATAGTTCGAAGCTCCCCACGTGATGGTGGCGTTGTAGCTGCCCCAAAAGAACGCGTACGCAATGAATGTCGTCGCCGCCCACGCGATCAACAACCAACGCCCACGCAGTCGACCGCGGCGGAGCGCCCGCACGGCAAGCGCGGCGCCCACCAGGCTGCCGGGAGCCCACACAAGTACGAGCATGGCGTTACGAACCGCGCCTTCGACCATGCGCGCCGGGCTGAAGTCGAACGCCGTCTCCGTTGGCAGCAGGCGGTGCTTGCCGAGACCCCAACTGTCGCTGCGATCGAGGATGTTGAACGGCAGCGTGAACACATCGCCGGTGGACTGCGTGTTGTAGAAGAGCATCGCCACTGCCACCACCCCCGCCGCGCCGGCCGCGAGCGCGACCAACCGCACGCGCTGCGCTCCGCTCGCCTCGACGACCAACCACGCGATGACCAGCCCCACGATGATCACACCGTCGAGCGGGCGTCCCGCGGCGACGAGCCCACCGAGTAGGCCAGCGGCGGCGGCGCGCCACGACGAGTCCAACTCCGATGCACTCACCGCGGCCCACAGTGCGAACAAGCTGAGGGCCAGCGACGGGACGTACGACAGCGCCGTCCACGACTGCATCATGAACACCGGCATCGCGATCAGCGCGAGCGCGGCCCCGACCCCGGCGCGAGAGCCGCCCAGCGCGCGCGTCAGGCCGGCAGCGGCGATCACGGTGAGCGCGGCAACGATCGCGAAGCTCACGAGCGGCGCGCGCAGGAGGTCGCCCACCGCGTAGAACGCGGGAGCCACGGGCGAGTACTTGGGTACGAACGAGTCGCCGCGCGATGCAGTGAGCCACGGCGTCATCGCACCTGCGCCCTGCGATGGAGCGATCGGGAACAGCCGGCCTGTCGCGAGCGACGCGGCCTGGAGTTGATAGACGGCTTCGTCGTTGTTCCAGCAACCGAACGGGAACACGAGCAGCCGGCCCGCCACCGCGATGAGCGCGGCGGCAGCGGCGGTCGAACCGACTGGATGTTGCCGTGCGGCCCGCAGGACTGCGGGTCGCCGGCGGCGATGCGACGAGTTGCTCAGCCGGTCAGCTGCGGTGACGCGGTGACCGTCCCGGCGGCGCCCGCCTCAGCAGCGGCCGCGGCGGCCGCCGCGGCGGCAGCCGACACGGTGACCGACACCGAGATCGAGAGCGGGTTGCCGTTCGGATCGATGCCGTTGATCGTGACGGTGTGCGTGCCCGCGGTGATGTCACCTGGAAGCGGGAACGTTCCCTGCACGTGTCCGCTCGCGTTCGCCGTCATGTGTCCGAGCAAGGTCGGCGTGGACGCAATCGAACAGGTTGCATCGGAGCCGAGCTTGAACCCGTCGCCGACGCACGTCACCGTCCCGTTGTCGCTCACGGCCGCGCTGGCACTTGGTGGCGTGCTTCCGCCGCCACCGCCGCCGCCTCCGCCGTAGTACGCGCTCGGTGAGATCGCGAGCGCGAACGCCGCGACCATCAGCGCACCGGACGCGACAACCGCGACGGCCAGACCAACAAGACCGCTTCGTCGCAGTCGAGCGCCCGTCTGAACGTCATCGTCCTCCGCGTTCGACTCCGAACGCGAGTCCCCGCCGGCTTCAGTCATGTGATCCCCCCGGATGTCGACCGCCGGGGCACACGGTACACGGCAGGCGAGTCACGTGCGCCCGATACCGTGACAACCGGTGCCGGAGCGTCAACCTCGATCTCAGGGCCACGGTGATCGCGCGTTGACGATCGTCACGGTCGTCGGTCTTCTGGTCGGCTTCCTCGCGCGCGTTCGGTCGCGATCTCGCCCGCGGCATGCCCTCGGAACGTCGAAGCGTGGCGGCGCGACCGCGCATGCCGCGGGCGTACGTCGCGCTCGGCGCGAACGACGACGGCGACGGCGGCGCCGACTTGCGTTGTTGCTGGTGGTCGTTATGGCCGTTTCGGGAGCGATTGCCGCCGTCGCGGTCCGAGCGCGCCATCATCGACGCGATGTCGTCGCAACGGCGCCTAGTCCTCCGCCATCGACGTCGACGTCCACAACCACCACCACCCTCGCCCAGACCGATGAAGTGACGTACATCGCGACCCCACGGGCTGGGTACATCGTCGTGTACGACGCGCCAAACCAAGAGCCGGCAACGAAGCTGTTTCCGAATCCCTGGTACGTGAACGACGACCACAACGCGGCGGTGCCACTCGTCTTTCATGTCGAAAGCCGTCGGGACGACGGTTGGACCGAGGTTCAGCTGCCGATCCGTCCGAATGGCAGCCTCGGTTGGGTGCGCACCGACGACGTGGTGCTCTCAGCGACGCACTACCGCATCACCATCGAGCTCGGCGCACACCGATTGCGCGTCTATCGAGACAAGACGGTGTTCCTCGAGGACACCGTGGCGGTCGGCGCACCGGCCACGCCGACTCCTCTCGGCAAGTACTACATCCGCGCGCTGCTGAAGGCTCCCGCGCCTGGCACGGTGTACGGACCCTTCGCCTACGGTCTGTCCGGCTACTCGGAGGTGTTGCAGACCTTCAACGGTGGCGACGCGGAGTTCGGCATCCATGGCAACGACGACGCGTCGAAACTCGGCACCGACGCGAGCCACGGCTGCATTCGAATGAGCAACGACGCCATCACCTTGCTCACCACGGTGTTGCCGCTCGGAACGCCAGTAGAGATCACGGAGTGACGATGCATGCAGTGACGATCGTTGATGGCGCACTCGAGTGGCGCGAGCACCCCGACCCGGCGCCGGGCACGGGAGAGTTGCTCGTGGCCGTTCGAGCCGCCGGCATCAACGGTGCCGACCTCATCCAGCGCGCCGGCTTCTATCCGGCTCCACCAGGTAGCCCGCAGGACATCCCGGGCCTGGAGCTCGCCGGCGAGGTGGTTGCCATCGGCGACAACGTGCACCGGTTCCGTGAAGGTGATCGCGTGATGGCGGTGGTCGGCGGAGGCGGGCAAGCAGAGCTCGCCGTGGTGCACGAGCGCACCGCGATCCCCGTTCCGGCCACGACCGAATGGCCGGAGGCCGGTGGGTTCCCCGAAGTGTTCACGACGGCCCACGACGCGTTGTTCACGCAGTGCGAGCTCACGCTGGGCGAGCGCGTGTGCGTGCACGGCGCCGCCGGTGGTGTCGGCATCGCCGGCGTGCAACTCGCGGTCGCGGCCGGCGCGTCGGTCGTCGCGACGGTCCGCCACGACGACCTTCATTCGGCAGTTGCGGCGTTCGGTGCCGAGGTCGTGCGCCCCGACGATTTCGCGACGCAGGGTCCGTACGACGTCATCCTCGAGCTGGTCGGTGCTCCCAACATCGCGACCGACGTCGAATCGCTGAACACCGGCGGGCGCATCGCGGTGATCGGCGTCGGCGGTGGCGTGATGGCCGAGCTCAACCTGCACGCCCTGATGAGCAAGCGCGCCCGTATCCATGGTTCGACACTGAGGGTGCGACCGCTGGAACAGAAGGCCATCGCCGCGCACCTCGTCGAAGCACAGGTCATACCGCTCCTCGAACGCGGCGAGGTGAGGGTTCCGATCGCGGCGACCTATCCGATGGCCGAGGCCACCGCCGCGTACGACCATTTCGCGGCCGGCGGCAAGCTCGGCAAGATCGTGTTGGTCACGTGACGGTCAGGAGCGCGCGTCCTCGAGGACTTGGTCGATGATCCCTCGGGCGTGTGCGGGCGTCATCAACAGTCCAGCCGCGATCTGCTCGATCGCCGCGCGACCGTCGGCGTCGACGACACCACCGGTGGCGACGACCTGAGCGCAGGAACCGACGAAACGCTCCTTGCCCTGCTCGTTGAGCGTGCCGGCGAGGTTCGCAAGGCGAGGCTGCAGATACGCGAGGTCGAACGTGGCGAGGTCCTGATCAAGCTCTTCGCTCGTCCACGGCTGGCCGGAGAACGAGGTGAGCACCGCAAGGGCGGCGGACTCGACGGCCGGTGAGCGGCGGGGCCGAACGAGGCTGACGATCGCCTCTCGCATCGCCCACATGAGTTCGTTCTGCAGCGTGGCGGTCGTCGGTGTGCTGAGCACCAGCATCTTGAAGTTCTGCTTGCACGTGTCGCACTGCACGAACTCGCCGAGCGTGTTGAGCGGGATCACCGGGATGAAGAACAGGGTGAACCAACGGCGCATCCGCATGTGTGAGTACTGCCGGTCGGCGCCACAGTGCGGGCACAGAAACGTGCCGTGACCGATGGCGCTGGCCCGACTCCGCCAGCCAAACATGATGATCATGCGAGAAGATTCGTCCTTTCCCCCGCCATGCCTTTAGCGATCCTGGACAGAATGCTGGCATGTACTTGGCGCAGTTGAACGTCGGGCGGTTGCGGGCCCCCATGGACGACCCGCTGATCGACGACTTCCGCAACAACCTCGACCGCATCAATGCGCTGGCCGAGGCGAGCCCGGGGTACGTGTGGCGGTTGCAAGACGAGGCCGGCAACGCGACCGGCATCAAGCCGTTCGAAGACGACCTCGAGATCATCAACCTCACGGTGTGGGAGTCGATCGAAGCGCTCGCCGACTTCACGTATCGCTCTGGCCACGTCGAGCTCCTACGCCGCCGTCGCGAGTTCTTCGAAGCTCCGACCGAGGCCATCGTCTGTCTGTGGTGGATCCCCGAGGGCACGATCCCCACAATCGACGACGCCATTGCCCACCTCGAGCATCTCCGGGCCCACGGACCGACGCCGACGTCGTTCACGTTCCGTCACCGGTTCGACCCGGGAAGCGACGACGCCGTGCTCGGCGCCGATCGCGACACCTGCCCCGCGTAAGTCACAAGGACAGGCGGAAGGCGAGGAGGTTGATCTCTGGGTTGACGTCCCAGTCGAGCGACTCGTCGCGGGCGAATCCGAGCTTGCGATAGAGCGCGTGCGCCGCGGTCATCCATTCCGTCGAGTGCAACACGATCTGCGTCCGGCCGGCGGCTCGCGCCCGGTCGATGCACGCACGGACCAGCGCCTCCCCCGCGCCCGACCGTCGAACGGCGCCGTCGACCGCGAGCATCCGGATCGACGCCGCGCCGTCGACGTCGTGTTCAGCGAACGGCGATCGTTCGTCGACCACGAACGTCACGCCCCCGAGCAGCTCGCCGTCGTCGTCGAGCGCGACGAGCACTTCGGTCGACGGTGCTTCGGCGCGCGTGCGCACGTCGGCGAGCTCCTCTTCGTAGTCCGGCTCGGGGACGTTGCCGGGCAGCGTGGTGTACGCCGTCAGTGTGAGCATGCCGAGCCGGGCGTACTCGTCGGGATGGATCGGCCTGATCACCATGGTCTGACTCTGGGCACTCGGGGAGCGACCCTACGCTGTCGCCACCATGGACCAGGGGGCTGATTCCGCACGGCGCCGCGGCAAAGCGGTCCGCCAACGCACGCGCGTGTTGAGCACAGCCCGACAGCATCCGCTGCGGGCCCGTCTCCGTTACCGCTTCGACAGCAGCCTGTCGAAGGGTCCGCTCGCCCTCGTCGCGTGGCTGGCAGGCCTCACGCTCATGGTGGCCTTGCTCGGCGCGGTGTTCCTGAACATCATCCGGGCCGCGTTCGGCGGCAGCCTCGATCGTTCGCTGCCGGAGGACATCTGGCAGGCGCTCTTGCGATCGATCGACACGGGCACGTTCGCGAGTGACAGTCAGTGGCCGACCAGGGTCATCGCGCTCTTCATCACGCTGTCGGGCATCTTCCTTGCTGGGTCGCTCATCGGCATCATCGCCAGCGCCATCGACCAACGCGTCGAAAACCTGCGTCGCGGTCGTAGCGCCGTGATCGAGAGCGGGCACACGCTGATCCTCGGTTGGTCGTCTCGCCTCCCCCTGATCGTGCGCGAGCTCGTCGTGGCGAACGCCAACGCGCACAACCCGTCGATCGTCGTGCTCGCGAGCGAAGACAAGAGCGACATGGAGGAACAACTCCGCGAGCGCGTCGGCAGCACCGAGAACACGCGAGTCGTGTGTCGCACCGGGAGCCCCTGGAAGCCCGACGACCTCGAGCTCGTGAACATGAAGGGCGCCAAGTCGATCATCGTGTTGGCCGGCAGCGAAGGTGACGCTGGCGTGGTGAAGACGATCCTCGCGGTCAAGACCCTTGACCCCGAGTTCCTGCGCGCGCACGTGGTCGCCGAGTTCGCGCACAACGACAACGCCCGCACGATCCGGGCCGTCACCGACGGACGCGTGCTCACCATCAACTCCGACCATGTGGTGGCCGAGGTGACGGCCCAGGCCTGTCATCAAGGTGGTCTCGCGTCGGTCTTTCAGGAGTTGCTCGACTTCGAAGGCGACGAGATCTACATCACCGCGGTACCCGAGGTGGTCGGCCGGCCGTACGGCGAGGCGCTCCTGGCTTTCGACCACTGCTCGTTGATCGGGCGCTTCACCCACGACGGGGTCGTCGAACTGAACCCCGACGCCGAGAGCCGCTTCGAAGAAGGCGACTGCGTGATCGCGATCGCGGCCGACGACGACCAGGTCCGCGTCACTGGGTTCACGCACCTCGACACGCCCGCGCCTGCCCGCCCCGGCGATAGTGCCGAGCCACCGATCCGGGTACTCGTCGTCGGTTGGAGCAGCTTTGGCCCGAAGGTGCTCGCGGAGATCGACGAGTTCCTCAGCCCGGGATCGTTCGTCGAAGTGGCGGTCGACGAGGACCTCGTCGACGTTCCCGAGATCGCGGGCATCGACCTGCAGAACGCACAGCTGCACGTGCACGCAACGACGGCCGGGCCCGAGGACCTGCTGCGGCTCGACGACGACGAGCCCTTCGATCAGGTGATCGTGCTCGGTTACCGAGTGGGCATGACCGTGGCCGAGGCCGACGCGCACACCCTCCTGACCTTGCTTACGCTACGCAAGCTGTGGCCACCCGACGGCGTCCACCGTCCTCGCATCGTCGCCGAGCTGCTCGACCAATCCAACGTCGCGATCGCGACGACGACCGGCGTCGACGACTTCATCGTGAGCGACGCCCTCACGAGCCTGATGATCGCTCAACTGTCCGAGCGCGCCGAGCTGCAAGCCGTGTTCGACGATCTGTTCGACCCTGAAGGCGCGGTCGTGGAGCTGCGGTCGGCGGAAGCGCTGGTGCCCCACGATGCGGTCACATTCGCGACGGTGGTCGCGGCCGCCATGGCGCAGGGAGCGTCTGCCATCGGCTACCGGCTGGCGTCGACCGGGCGCGTGGTGGTGAATCCGCCAAAGAGCGCCCTGATCGAACTCGGTCCTGACGATCAGGTGCTCGTCGTCGGGCTTCGAGCCACGTGATGCTTCGAGCCATGTGACCGCGCTCGCGTAACCTCCGAGCGATGGACTTCGCCCTTCCGGACGAACTGCGAACGCTGCAAGAAGAGGCCACCGAGGTTGCGCTGAAGGCCGCGGCGGGCCGCGAGTTCTACGAAGACTCGTGGATCGTCGGACACGATGCGGAGTTCGCGAAGGAGCTGGGTGCCCGCGGTTGGTTGGGGATGACGTGGCCCGTCGAGGAAGGCGGCCACGGCCGCACCGCTCTCGAACGCTTCATCGTGTTCGAGGCGCTCATCGCAAACGGCGCGCCGGTGGCCGCCAGTTGGTTCGCCGACCGTCAGATGGGCCCGACCTTGTTGCAGTTCGGCACCCCCGAGCAGCGGCGTCGTTGGCTGCCCGACATCGTCAAGGGCGAGTCGATGTGGTGCATCGGCATGAGCGAGCCAGATGCGGGAAGCGATGTCGCATCGCTGCGGACGCGCGCTGTTCGCGATGGCGACTCGTGGATCGTCGACGGTCAGAAGGTCTGGACGAGCGGCGCCGCGTTCTCCGACTGGTGCTATCTCGTCGCTCGCACTGATCCGAACGCCCCCAAGCACGCGGCACTGTCTGAGCTGATCATCGACATGCGCTCTCCCGGCATCACGGTGAGCCCCATCGACGACATGACGTCGAACCGGCACTTCTGCGAGGTCACGTTCGAGGGTGTCCGCGTCCCGGCCGATCACCTCGTCGGCGAGGAGAACAACAGTTTCCGTCAACTCATGCGGCAGATGGAGCACGAGCGAGGCGGGATCGATCGTCTCGTGTCCAACTACGCGCTGTACCGCGACGTGATGGCGTCGGGGCTCGTCGATCACGACGACGCCCGCGTTCGCCAACAGTTGGCGAGCATCGAGACGAGTTATCGCATCGGTCGTCTCCTCGTGCTGCGCGAGA
>Ga0105245_10005020_pt1 | contig 11635 bp, 12 predicted proteins | sample KBSM54metaG_FD_81523 | JGI IMG/M metagenome (GOLD analysis project Ga0105245, IMG submission 81523) | Miscanthus rhizosphere microbial communities from Kellogg Biological Station, Michigan, USA - KBS M5-4 metaG | ecosystem: Host-associated > Plants > Roots > Rhizosphere > Soil | place...
AGCCGGTATTGGATATGCCCGCACGGGCCTGCCGGTGAACATCACAACGACGCGGAAGGCGAACCAGCTTCCGGATGGGAACACGTCCTCGCAGCGCCCCAATTTGGTTCCGGGCGTCGACATCTATGCGGCCAATCAGAGCATCGATAACTGGTTCAACCCCGCGGCCTTTGCAACTCCGGCGAACGGCACCTGGGGAAATCTCGGGCGGTACATCGCTAATGGGCCGGGAATGTTTGAAATCGATAGCTCGCTGCAAAAACGTTTCAGGATAACCGAACGTTTGGCTTTGAACTTCCGGGCGGCAGCCTACAACCTGTTCAATCACCCGGTCTTTAGCAATCCTGCTAGCGGCATCGGGAAATCGGGCTTCGGCCGCATCACGACTATCATTAATGAAGGTGCGGTTGGAACGGGTGCGCCGCGCCGTATTGAATTCATGTTCAGAGCGGAGTTCTAGCTAGATGAAGAAATTTGTTCTACTGCTGCTGGCGGGGAGCGCAGCACTCCTCGCCGCGGATATACAGACAGATAAACCGGCCGGCAAAATTGCCGGTGGGCCGTTCGTGGTGAATACGACTTCGAGAACCGCAACGGTGGTCTGGATCGTACAGACGGACGAGCTGACGCTACAGGGACCGGCCGGCGCCAAGCAGCGGACGTCACCCTCTCTGCACGTCGAAAAGACGACGCTCACTGGGCTGAAACCGAATACGCACTATGATTACGGGGTGGCCGGGCAGGAGGCGGGCAAGGGGTTTTTCAAGACGGCACCCGCGAATAACGATCCGGCACCTTACCAATTTATGGTGTATGGCGATACGCGGACGCGGCATGACGTGCACCGCAAGGTGATGGAGGCGGTCGGCAAACTGCAAGCACCGGATTTCGTGCTGCATACCGGAGACCTGGTGGCGGACGGGTACGACACCTCGTTGTGGCCGGTTTTTTTCGACATTGAGCGGGATGTACTCCGGCACACCGCGTTCTTTCCGAGTCTGGGGAATCACGAACGAAACGCGGATTACTTTCGCGAGATTTTCCAGGCAGACAAACCGTATTACTCGTTCAATTGGGGCAACGGACACTTTATCGTGATGAACAGCGATATCGCTAGTTTTGCGTCTAGCGAGCGTGAGAGGGACGCCTACTGGAATGAACAGGTGCGCTGGCTGGAGGACGACCTAAAAGCGCATCAAGGAGCGGATTACCGGTTTGTGATCGCGCATCATCCGCCGTTCACGGCAGTCGCGCGGCGGCAGGGCGACAATCCGCACATGACGGCGCTGGTGCCGATGTTCGAAAAGTATCATGTGAACGCGGCGTTTTTTGGCCACGATCACAATTACCAGCACTACTTGAAGAATGGCATCCACTATGTGATTACCGGCGGGGGCGGGGCCCCGCTTTACGACGTGGATAAGCCGGCGGAGGGCATCACCATGAAGGTGGTTAAGACGGAGAACTTCGTGACGGTGAAAGTAGACGGGAAGTCAGCGCACGTCGAGGCCATTTCGGTGGACGGCACTAAGCTGGACCAAATCGATATTCACGGCGGCGGGCAGTAGCTGCAACGCCGTTTAGCGATTGATCATTCGTTGCATGGCTTCGGTGTAACGCGCTCCTTGCACCGTGATCGCTGATGTGGCGCTCTCAATCTCGCGGAGATCTTCCGTGCTGAGTTCGACGGATGCGGCGGCGACGTTCTCCTGCAGGCGATGGAGTTTCGTGGTCCCCGGAATGGGCACGATCCAGGGCTTCCGGGCGAGAACCCACGCGAGGGCGATCTGCGCGGATGTCACCTTCTTGCGTTGAGCGATGGCCTCGATCAGATCTACGAAGGCACGGTTCGCCTTGCGATTCTCCGGCGCAAAACGTGGCGCCGTATGGCGGAAGTCGGCGCTGTCAAAAGCGGTATTCTCGTCGATCTTGCCGGTAAGGAAACCTCTTCCCAGAGGGCTGAAGGGAACAAAGCCTATTCCGAGCTCTTCGAGAGCCGGCATGATCTCAGGTTCCGGCTCCCTCCACCAAAGGGAGTATTCACTTTGAAGGGCCGTGACTGGCTGGACGGCGTGCGCGCGGCGGATGGTTTGCACTCCAGCTTCGGAAAGGCCAAAGTGCTTCACTTTGCCGGCCTGGATCAGGTCCTTCACGGCTCCCGCCACGTCTTCGATGGGCACGTTCGGGTCAACACGGTGCTGATAGAGGAGATCGATGACATCGGTTTTCAGGCGCTTGAGCGAGGCGTCGGCGACCTGCTTGATGTGATCGGGGCGACTGTTGAGTCCGGCCTGTTTGCCAGCTTCATCGAACTGGAAGCCGAACTTGGTCGCGATAACCACTTGCCTACGCACGGGAGCGAGGGCTTCGCCCACTAGTTCCTCGTTGACGAACGGACCGTAGACTTCGGCGGTATCGAAGAATGTGACGCCGAGGCCGACTGCAGCCCGCATAAGCGAAATCATCTCTTGTTTGTCTTTGGCCGGACCGTACGCAAAGCTCATTCCCATGCAGCCCAAGCCGAGGGCTGAAACTTCCAAATTACTTTTTCCAAGCTTGCGTTTTTGCATTGTTTCTCCTGGTGTTAGAACGAACCGTCTGTTGATTTGGACAGAGCTTCAAAGGCTCGTGTCACGTTGAGCCGCTCTTCGATCGCCGGTATGATTGCCGCGAGAGCGTCGCTTCCGGCGGCAAAAAGCTTGGGCGGATTCTGCATGCCAGCAATTTTAACCAGAGCTTCGCCGAGGTTTACCGGGTCTCCGTGTTGCTTGCCGTGGTAAGGCGACCACAGCGCCTCGGTGCTGCCTTCGGACGCGTAATCTTCGATCGTGTTCTTACCCCACCTAACGCTTTGCGGGGCGAGCAAGTCTGCGCGAAAGAACCCCGGCTCGACCACAGTGATCTTGATGCCGAATTGCCCGACCTCGTTCGCAACCGCCAATGAAAGACCCTCCAGTGCGAACTTCGCCGCCCCATAGGCACTGCAGTGCTTGAACCCGACTGCGCCGGCGACAGAGCTAATGTTAAAAATGTGGCCGGACCGCTGCTTACGCATGACCGGCAGCACGGCGCGCATAACGTAAGCCACGCCCCAGAAGTTGGTCGCGAATTGCTGTTCGATGTCGGTTGTGGGCAGCTCTTCGAAATTTCCCATCACGGCGTAGCCGGCATTGTTGACCGCGACATCGATGCGTCCGAACTGGTCGACGGCGCGCTCTACTGCCGCTTTCGTCTGGGACTCACCGGTCACGTCCAGTTGGACGAATGCGAGGTTTTCGCCTGTGACGTCGCGAAGAGCGTTGCGCGCTTTGTCGAGGTTTCTTGCAGTCGCAACGACGCAATCACCGGCGATCAATGCGGCCTTAGCAATACCAGCTCCGATACCGCTACCTGCGCCGGTGATAAACCAAGTTTTGCTCATGTGTTTCTCTCCATTCCAGGTTAGGGCAGAGGGCCGTGGGGCGGTATCCCGATCCTTCCGATTTCTTGCCTATTCCTCTTGAGCAGTGAAAAAAGTTGGGCATCCTCAGTGTGGAGCGGCTATCCTAAGCGTAGAGGAGAGTTGAACTCTTGCCATGACAGAACGCACAAAAGATTCTCCTCCGTTGCGAGACCGGATACGCGAATTGCGCTCTGGGCTGGCGCGCAAGATTGCCGCGCGCATGGGGTTGGCAGAGAATCAGGCAACGCCGATTCCCGGCCTGACGCTTTACCGGCGGACCGCGCCGACCGCTCCCTGTTCAGCAACCTACGAGCCGGGCGTGACGGTGATCGCGCAGGGCAAAAAGCGGGTAGACCTGGGACGAACCACTTTCACCTATGGCGAATCGCGATACCTGCTGACGTCGCTCGATTTGCCAGTGGTCAGCCATGTCACCGAGGCGAGCGAAGAAGTGCCCTACCTCGGGATGTTGCTGAAACTTGAAATGCCCTTGATCCGGGAACTCCTCAGCCAGGAAGAGATTCAGGTGGCTGAGGCGCCCGCCGACAGTCCTGCCATGGCGACCGGTAAGGTTACGGTTGAATTCCTGGGTGCATGCTGCCGGCTCATGGACCTGCTGGACACGCCGCAGGATATTCCTTTTCTCAGTGGACTGATTCAACGCGAGATCATTTACCGAATCCTGCGGGGGCGGGAGGGCGCGCGCCTGCGAGCGATTGCGACACAGGGAGATCAAAGCCATCGGACGGCAAAGGCGATTGGATGGATTAAGGCGAACTACGCAAAGCCGCTTCTAGTGGAGGATCTTGCACACATTGCGGGTATGGGCCTCTCTACGCTGCACCATCATTTCCGGGCGCTGACGGCCATGAGCCCTCTTCAGTATCAGAAGCAGATTCGGTTGCAGGCGGCGCGGGGGCGCATGCTCGTCGATGGTCTGGACGCGGCAAGTGCGGCCTTTGAGGTGGGGTACGAAAGTGCTAGCCAATTCAATCGCGAATACAGCCGTTTGTTCGGGCAACCGCCCATGCGGGATATTCGGACGCTGCGCTCGCCAAACGCTCCGCAAATGGAGTCCGTCGGCAGCCGATAGTCATTACGTCGTCTTTATACGATTGGCGCGGACCAGTTTTAGCACCAAGATCACTAGAACCTGCACATCGGTCACGCCATTGGCGAGCATGATGGGTCGAGAGTTCCGCAGAAATCCATAGACGAACCACAAGCTGACTCCGGTGCCGAAAAGCGCGAGCATTAACCCGGAGAGCGCCTGGCCGCCGGCGCGCCAGGTGCGGATTACTTGCGGTAGAAAGGCGAGGGTAGTCAACGTCCCCGCACAGTAACCGATCATCTCGGATTGATCGCTAAGCGAATTCATAAGTGGTTACTTCATTATTGCCGAGAGGAGGCAGCGGCTGCGCCGCTCAGCGGCTGGTCTGATATGTTCGTATGATCGAAAGCATGCTATTCATGTCACGCATACGGCGAGTGGGCGCATTCACGGTTTTAGGCGCGGCGTTGGCGGCGGGGCAGAATCCGCTATTCACCGAGAAGTGCGGAGTGTGCCATGGGGCAGAGGCGAAGGGCGGGGACCGCGGGCCGGCGCTCGCGAATAACCGGCGGCTGGGTACCCGTTCGGTTGAGGATCTGATGGCGATCATTAAGAATGGAACTCCGGGCGGGATGCCGGGTTTTCCGCTGATCGAGAGCCAGATCAGGCAGCTTGCGACTTACGTACATTCGCTCAATGCCACGGCGTTTGAACTCGCGCCTGAGGGCGATGCGGCGGCGGGCGAGCGGTTTTTCTTCGGCCAGGGGAAGTGCGGCTCGTGCCACGCCGCGAATGGGAGAGGCAATAGCTCCAATGGTCCCGATCTTTCGAATGTCGGGCGGCGAATGACTTTGGCCGAGCTGGAGACGGCGCTTACCGATCCTTCAGCACGCATCGCCGATGGTTATGGGGTGGCGAATGTGACCCTGAACAACGGCACCGTCCTGAAGGGCTTTGCGCGCAGCCGCAGCATCCACGATGTGCTGCTGCAAACGCTGGATGGGAAACTGCATTCGCTGAATGAAACCGAATACCGGCAAGTGAAAATCGAGGCTGGCTCCCAGATGCCTGCGCTACAGGCGAGCGCTGGAGAAAAGCGCGATTTGATCGCATGGTTGAGCCGCTTGGGCGGGGAGGCGAAGGAAGCAGTCACCAGCGGTGCGGCTAGCGCGGCGGATTTCACTTCCATCCTGCATCCGAAGCGCGGAGACTGGCCCACGTATTACGGCAACCTGAGCGGCAATCGCTACACGACAGTGGACCAGATCACGCCGGCCAATGTTGCCAAGCTGCAAATCCAGTGGATTTATCCGATTCAATATTCGCCGCTGGAGACGACTCCGCTGGTGGCGGATGGCGTGATGTACGCGACTGGTCCTAATCAAGTGTTTGCAATTGACGGGCGAACTGGCGACGAGTTGTGGCGTTACGCGCGGCCACGCACTCCTGCGGGGATCGTTTCCGCGGATGCGGTGTTGGGCGCGAATCGTGGAGTGGCGTTGAGCGGGGATCGCGTCTTCTTCACGACCGATGACGCGCACATGCTGTGCTTGAATCGTTTGACCGGCGCCCTGCTGTGGGACGCCTACATGCCGGAGACTCCGCAACATTACGGAACCACTTCGGCGCCACTGGTGGTGAACGATCTGGTGATCTCCGGGGTAGGAGGAGGGGACGAGGGAATTCGCGGATTTATCGGAGCGTGGAATGTTGCGACGGGAAAACGCGCATGGCGATTCTGGACGGTGCCGAAGCCGGGCGAAAAGGGTTCAGAGACGTGGAAAGGCAACGCCATTGGTGTGGGCGGCGGTTCCACATGGTTGACAGGAACTTACGACGAAGAGACGGGCCTACTGTATTGGCCGACGGGCAATCCATTTCCGGATACCGACGGGACCGAGCGCGTTGGTGATAATCTGTACACGAATTGCGATTTGGCGCTGGATCCGAAGACCGGAGAGCTGCGCTGGTATTTTCAATTTACGCCGCACGATCTGCATGATTGGGATGCGGTGCAGCCTCCAGTTTTAGTGGACGCGACATTCAACGGGCGCGCGCGCAAACTGCTGCTGCATGCGAATCGCAACGGCTATTTCTATGTGCTGGATCGGACGAACGGCGAGTTGCTGCTGTCGAAGCCGTTCGTGAAGAAGCTGACGTGGTCGGACGCAATCGATGCGGCAGGGCGGCCGAAGGTCACATCCAACAATGAGACGACACCCGGTGGGGTGAAGACCTGCCCAGCGGTGCGTGGGGCGACGAATTGGTATTCCACAGCGTTCAATCCGCAAACCAAACTGTATTACGTGATGGTGGTGGAGGATTGCAGCGAGTATCGGCAAGCGAAACAAGGTGGATTTGGCTTTCTCGACGATCCGCGCGATCCGGCCATGAAGTATTTGCGCGCGTTAGATATTCAGACGGGCAATATCGCGTGGGAGATCCCGCAAGTCGGGCCGGTGGAACACAATTACTCGGGAGTTCTGGCGACGTCGAGCGGCCTGGTATTTTACGGTGAGAGCAGCGGGGCCTTCGCGGCGGTCGATGCGAAGAACGGGAAGACGCTGTGGCATTTCGGCGCAGGCGGTATTTTCAAGGCGTCGCCTATCACTTATATGGTTGGGGGGCGGCAATATGTTGCGATCGCGTTGGGAGCGAACATCGTCGCCTTTGCGTTGCCGGAATCAAAAGGGAAATAGACATGAGACACGACATGAGACAGATCATCGGGCTGGCTGGGATTCTCACGGTATGCGTGGCGTCGGCGCAACAGGCGCCCCCGTCGATTCAAGATTTGCAGATACTCCGGCTGTGGACTGACGCCGCACCGGGAGCGCAAGGGACTGGGGAAGGTGATATCCCGCAAATGACGGCTTATCTTCCGCGGTCAAATGCGACTGACATGACCGCTGTGATCGTGCTTCCAGGTGGAGGCTATCGCGCCCTGTCTATGAATAGCGAGGGGCGTCAAGTGGCGAATTACCTGAACTCGATGGGAATCGCCGCGTTCGTGTTGCAATACCGGCTGGGGCCGCGCTATCACCACCCGGTTGAACTCGACGACGCGCAGCGCGCCATCCGCATGGTGCGATCCCACGCGGGCGAATGGCACATCGCGCAGAATCGCATCGGCGTTATGGGTTTTTCGGCGGGCGGACACTTGGCCGCGACGGCTTCGACGCGCTTTGATTCCGGCAAGCCGGAGGCGATCGACGTTGTGGACCGAGTGAGCAACCGTCCGGACTTCTCGATCCTGTGCTATCCGGTAATTTCGTTGACTGAGCCATGGACTCACCAGGGTTCGAAGCTGAACCTGCTGGGCGAGAATCCGGCGCCTGAGTTGGCCAAAACGATGTCGATGGAAAACGCGGTGACGGCACAGACTCCGCCGACGTTTATCTTTCAGACCAACGCCGATACCACGGTTCCCGCTGAAAATAGTGTGTACTACTATCTCGCGCTGCGCAAGGCTGGCGTTTTGGCGGAAATGCACGTTTTTGAAAACGGTCCGCATGGGGTTGGGTTGGCGATGTATGATCCGGCGCTCAGCGAGTGGTCAAAGTTGCTGGTCAACTGGCTGCGCGTGCATGGATTCATAAAGAGCTAGCGGCAGCCATTCAATCAGGATTCGCCTGCGGAATGCCGAGCCAGTCGAGCGCTTGCTGAACGTCGGAAAAGGCTTTCGCGTTGAGTCCACGGTTCGACGCCACCATGGCTCCGAATCCGTCGACCAGGGGTGCTTTGCCGACGATGGCTATTTTGGGCCTTATGGTCCGCGATTTACTCAAGAAGTAGGCTGCCGTACTCTCACCGAGATTAAACCTCTCGCCGGTGGCTAGCGTGCCGTCTGATTCAGAGAAATCTATGAGGATTCGACCCAAGGCGCGCTCAATAGCGGTATCAATAATCGAGTAGAAGATAGGAAGCATGCGCTCCGGCGCCATTGGTCCAGTGACGGTAGCGAACACGCAATCTGTTCGTGGATCGAACTTGACTTCCATCGTCTAAAAAACAAGACTGCGGCGCGGAGTCTGGTATCAAAATCAGTTTAGCATCTGGGCCGACGTGGAAATCCGCGATGGATGAATTGAGCAGCTATAAAAAGCCGCGTAATGCAGTATTATGGCCCGGAGAGGTGCCTAATGAATCGGAAAACACATCTTATCCTCGCACTGGCCGCTGGATTACTCGGCGGCTTAATTTCTCGCTACATCAATCCCATACCCGCTTACGCCCAAACACAATCCGCGCCAAAAGCGATCCGGGCGCAGAGTTTTGTCTTGGTTGACGAACAAGGTATGGCCTTTGGACTACTCGGGTTCACCCCCAAGGGCGCCCCCATCATCACACTGCTCGATGAACGCGGGCGCACGGTGTGGAGCACGGCTCCGCGTCCCTCTCTCTTGCCCTAACCAAATTCAAAACTTGACCCATGTTCGGATCGCTACTGCTTGACTGATGGCGTGAGACCTTTCCTCTCTCACAAAATAGTGCCATTATGTTTTGAAGCAATTCTACGGTTGAAGCAGTCCAAACGTGATGATAGTCATTTTCGGCATCATCGCCGTGGTTGCCGGTTCGGTACTCATCGGCTATTCCCTTGGGCGGAGAGCCGTGGAGCGGAAGCGTGTCGCCAAGGCGATGCGAATCTTCGAATTGGAAGCGTCTCAAAAACCAGTAGCGGATCAGGGGAGCATTGCCATTGAGCCTGCGACGGATCACGAACGCGCAATCGCCAAAGCGGTTGATAAGAAATTCCTGGAAAATCCAGGCAATCGCCAGCCGACCATCCGGGACTACCTGGATATCTCAGCGTCCATAGATTTTGTAATGTCAGCCGAAGACAGTCAATTCCTGGTGGACTACCTCCGCTGGCGGCTCACTCACCCGCTCAGGCCCTCCAAGTCCAATGGGGCGAGCGCTTGACTCGGAGGTCTATCCTTAATACACTTCATTCATCCGTTAGGAGCGTGTGACTGCCATGAAACTGACCATAAAGCCCCGTTTGACGCATCTTTTACTCCTGCTTGCCGTGCCGTTGGCCGCGACCTCGGTTCGCATCATCCAGACCAATAGCGCGGGCGACGACGTCCACGTGATTGATCCTGCGACGAATAAGGTGGTGGGAATCATCCACGGTATTGAAGTGAACCACGGAGCCGCGAGCGCGCCCGACGGTATGCATCTCTATGTCAGCAATGAAGGCGAGAGCACGCTGGATGTGGTTGACACCAAAAGCTTAAAGGTCACCAAGACCATCCCGCTGAGCGGCCACCCGAACAACATCGCTATAAGTAAGGATGGAAAGCGGGTGTATGTTTCGATTGCGAGGGCGCCGGGCGCGGTGGATGTCATCGACACGGCTTCGCTCGAGAACGTCAAGAGCATCCCCGTGAAGGGATCGGTACACAACACCTATGTGACGCCGGACGGCAAGTTTGTGGTGAGCGGCTCCATCGCGAGCAAGACGATCACCGTGATTGATCAAAAGACGGAGACGCCGGTTTGGTCGCTGACTCTGGACTTGGGAATTCGCCCCATGGCGTTCGCCGCGAATCCCGATGGAAGCACCAAATGGATCTTCGTGCAGCTCTCCGACTTTAATGGATTTGCGGTGGTGGATTTCGCGACGCACAAGGAAATCCAGCGGATCAAGAATCCGGATCTTGCGGCGGGCAAGACAGCGGTCCACTATGGCGGGAACGCGTCTCACGGGATGGCGGTGACCGCGGATGGCAAGACGCTGGTGGTCAATAGCGGAGTAAACAGTGCGCTCTACGCGTACTCGCTGCCGGACCTGAAGGTCCTGGGCGGTGCCGATGTAGGGAGAGCTCCGGACTGGGTAACGCTTACGCCGGATGGGAAGACTGCCTATGTTGCGAATGCGGCGTCAAACTCGGTATCCGTGGTTGATATCAAGACCATGAAAGAGACCATGCGGATTCCGGTCGGCGAGGTTCCGAAGCGGAATATCACGGCGGTGTTCCCGTAGAGGCTTCGCGGGACTCATTGCGTGAGCCTGAGACGAGACTTTCTCAAACAAGCTGCGATACTCGCTGCCGGTCCATTGATCGGTGGGGTTACCGGGAGGGCGCAGACCAAGGCGAAACGCCTCGACGAATTCGATCCGGCCAACACTAAAATTGCGCACCGCGTCAGTTCGCGCCTTAGCGACGACGACATCTTATTTCTAAAGCAGATTGGGATGCGCTGGGCTCGGGTCGAGTTTGGCGAAGAGGAAGTCCCGTTCGAAAAGCTGCGCGCGATTCATGAGCGGTTCGCCAAGCAGGGGATTGGAATCTATTCCTGCGTGCAGTCGGCGTACCGGTCGGTGAATGTGCAGCTCGGGCGGCCGGGCCGCGACAAGGACATCGAGACCTATTGCACCTTTCTGCGCGATTGCGGACGCCTGGGGATTCCGGTGGCGTCCTACGATTTTCATCCCGGCAACACTTACACCACCAACATCGTAGAGCGGCGCGGCTATAAGGCTCGTGAATTTGACGTCAGCGATTTCCGCAACAAAGTGGAAAAGCAAATGTTCGATCGGGAGTATTCGGCTGACGAAATGTGGGCCAACTATACCTACTTCTTCAAGGCAGTGCTGCCGGCCGCCGAAGAAGCCAAGGTGACACTGGCGCTGCATCCGGACGATCCGCCGCTGGCGAAGATGAATGGTGTAGCCAAGCTGTTCACGAACTACGACGGCTATCATCGGGCGGAGCAACTTTCCAACGGCAGCCGCTATTGGGGGCTGACGTTCTGCGCCGGAACGTGGGCCGAGGGCGGCGACAAGATGGGGAAGAGCGTGTTCGAGATGATTAAGGATTTCGGGCGCCGGGGCAAGCTGATCGAAGTGCATTTCCGGAATGTGACGTCGCCGCTGCCGCATTTCGTCGAGACTTTTCCGGATGACGGCTACATGGACATGTACCAGGTGATGAAGGCGCTGCGCGAGGTCCGCTTTACCGGCGCGGCGGAGCCGGATCACGTTCCGGAACTGATCGGCGAATCCGGAATGCGGCGGGCCGGGACGGCCTACATCATTGCTTATATGCGATCGCTTTTGCGGCGCGCGAACGAGGAAGTTGGATAGCTGCTTTAGTAATCGTCGCTACCTGGGTAACGCTCACGCCGGACGG
>Ga0105245_10005021_pt1 | contig 11634 bp, 10 predicted proteins | sample KBSM54metaG_FD_81523 | JGI IMG/M metagenome (GOLD analysis project Ga0105245, IMG submission 81523) | Miscanthus rhizosphere microbial communities from Kellogg Biological Station, Michigan, USA - KBS M5-4 metaG | ecosystem: Host-associated > Plants > Roots > Rhizosphere > Soil | place...
AGCGAACAGGGTTAGAAATAGAAACACAACGAAATAGGGGAAGGCATTACGGCCGTGTGACATGCAGGATTTTCTCCAATGCGTGAGGGGTTTAGGGGATACTACCGGGCGCGATCCTGCAGGAGCAATCCGTGGAAGAACTTAGATTGGTACTCGAAGGTGCACCGATCTCGGATTTCCTACCAGAACAGAAGCATCACGGTCGCGCCCGGTTTAGCGAGAAGCAAGAAGCTTCCTGTTGAACAATTTGAAGGAGTTTTTCAGGCTATAGGGAAGAAGACCTTGGAGAATAAAGTTGAATCGAAGGAAAGAGGTGGTCGATTCCATTTGTCCTTATTGGGATTAATCTGAGTTGTCGCGCCGATCTGCACAAGGCGGCCCATGCAACCGATTGCTGATAATGACAAATCCCAAAAGTAGCAAAGCTCATCCTCATTTTTATCGATGAAAGTCACCGAGTTACTCCGACAGCGCTTTCATGGCCTCGTAGGGTTGAACTAAAATCGACGTCCGTTTCGGACCTCGATTCCGGGCACGACCTAAACAGCTGGGCGCGGGTTACTTGCTTCTCCCTGGTCATGCCGCCGGTAGCTGCGCCGCGATTTTCTTCAATGATTCGCTCATCTGTGCGAACCGCTTGGCAAGGCCTTCGACGGTCGATGGCGGGAGCCGCACCTCGCCGCTAGTCTGCGCGCTGGCAGCGAGCCCTTTGAATGTTTCCGCTTCCTGTCCCAGTTGATCGGCGATCTTTGTTATTTCTTCCATTGCCAGGTGGCGCCTTTCCGCTTGTAGGTTTCTTGTCTGGGTTGGAGCATGCTCAATTGGACTTGTTGCCAAGAAGTATATGACAGAACTCCGTCAATCGATGGTGCCTCGGCTCATCCGTCAAAAATCTCCGGCGAAAGTGGCCGGGCGAACAGCAGAGACCTGGCAGCGAAAGCCGGGACAGATGGTGCCCAATCAGCGGTGGGGTGTCCAGACAGGAACTCCCTTATCGTCACGCAGAACCAGAGTTTCGTTACCCCTCACCACCTCGCGCGCCAAAAGGAGATCTGTGCCATTCTGCTTCACCTTGGAGGCGGTGAAGCCGATGCTGTCACCTTTGACGAAGGTGACTCCCATATCCTTGAGGAAAGACTCGGGGCACAGATAGATGTCTTCGGCTTCTGTATCACCCTTCACCGTTAGATGAATGACCTCTTTTTCATTCCCTTTTGGCGGGAGATTGATCTCCTCGACGACGCCTTTCATCTTTGACTCGGTGCTAACGTCGTACTTGGGCGAGTTGGGTTCTTTAGCCTTCTGCCCCATGAGGGGCGCAGTACTGGAAACAGCGAGACAGCCAGCCAGGACGGCTAGCGTCAAGAAACTGCGGCGCGGATTGGATTCGTATAGCTGACGCAAGGGCTCCTCCGTTCCACCGAGACGAAGGGAAACCGGCGAGGCGGCCACCGCACAAAAACAGTTGTTGCCGTCTTCCTGTTGCCTTCGCTTGGATGAAGCCACTTTATGAACGGCACCATCGTACTCTTCTCCGAGGGATTTCCAATACCTTCTTTGAGGCGGGATGGGGCGCCGCCTCGGAGGGTGTCCCCAACCCGCGAGCGAGGGCCACTCGGCAGCCGATCCGCCGGTCAATGCCTTGCCCCTTTGCTTTCTGATAGTTATCTGTCAGCACATTTCTGTCTAGCCGGTTTCGTGATGACGATGTGTTCCGCGCGGAACACCCGGCAGAGGCGAAAGCACGAACCAGTGCGTCCCTTCTTTACCTGGCGGTCCAACCACCGTCGATCAGGAGGGTGTGGCCGGTGATCAGAGATGCTGCGGGCGAGGCTAGAAAAACCACGGCGCCTGCAACCTCCATGGGCTCGCCGATGCGGTGCAAGGCAGCGATACGCTCGACCACATCGGCGCGATTTTCGGGGATGGCAAGGAACTCGTCGGTTCCGGGGGTCTTTATAAACGTAGGTGCCACCGCATTCACGGTGATGTTGTGCTTGCCCCACTCAACCGCCAGGCATTTGGTCAGGTGGGCGATGGCGGCTTTGGTCATGCAGTAGATGGATTCGCCAGGGAGGGCTGCAAATCCTGCCTGCGAACTCATGTTGATAATGCGCCCTCGTTTTTGGAGGATCATCACGCGGCCCGCCGCCTGGCTGGCAAGGAATGTTCCTTTCAGATTCACAGCAAGGGTATCGTCGAAATCTTTCTCGGTCACATTCTCGAAAAGATTTTCTGGCGCAATTCCGACATTGTTGACCAGCACGTCCAATCTGCCGAAATGGGCGACGGTATCGTCTACGGCTCGGAAGATTTGGTCGCGGTTGGTTGCGTCCATCTGTAGGGGAAGCACCCGGCGGCCGAGAGCGGCAATTTCCTGCTCCAAATCGTTGGCAGTGCGCACGTCACGCAAGCCAAGGGCAACGTCCGCGCCGGCATGAGCCAGCGCCAGGGCTATGGCTCGCCCCAGGCCGCGGGCCGCTCCGGTCACCAGTGCCACATCCCCTGTTAAATCAAAGCGCGGAAGGTCGTTCATCCTATTCCTCTCGAGTTCCAGTTGAGCCGGTCCATTATGCACCGGATTTAATCGAGGTTGTTAGAGCGGGAGCATGACAAACTCCATGGTTCTTGCAGAGTTATACTTAAGCGCCAGTAAGTGCGATGCGCAAATGACATTCCAACTAAACGGAGTTGCACGATGAAAGCCAATCGTTTCAAAGCGTTGTTGGTCTCAATTCTTCTGAGCACGGTCACTCTGTCCGCGCAAAAAGCTCCGGAAGGAATCTGGCAGGGTTACGACGGCGAGTGGCTGCACGTCTCGCAGCAGTTGATCGCGCTGGCCGAGGCCACGCCGGCGGATAAGTTCTCATGGCGTCCAGCACCGGGAGTGCGCTCCACCAGCGAAGTGTATATGCACATCGCGATTGCGAATTTCTATCTGCTGGGCATTACCGGCCCCAAGATGCCGGCGGACATCAAAGAAGACACCGAGAAGACCGTGACCGCGAAGGCCGACGTCATCACTTGGCTGAAGCGTTCGCTGGACGCGGTAAAAGAGGCTCACTTAGCGGCTAAGCCCAAAGACCTGGAGCGCAAAGTTCACGTGGCCGATCGTGACGCGACGGTGGATGGCATGTATCTTCGCATCATCGTTCACGCCAATGAGCACATGGGACAACTGATCGCCTATGCGCGCATGACGGGAGTGGCGCCTCCCTGGTCGAAGGGTTGAGGCGCTCTGTATTGGCGATCATTTCCTCTGGCGGGCCTCCGCTTCATCCAGCCATCCACGCCGCAGCTGGTCGGAGGGAATGCTGGACAAGTAAGGCTTGATATCAAGAATGGGCGTACCATCCAGCATGTCGACGCCCCGAACATGCAACTCACGCCCTTGACGCCGAAGCAACTCGACCGTTGTCAGCGCAATCGGATTCGGGCGCCGCGGAGACCGGGTCGCGAACACTCCGTGCTGACGATTGTCCGAGGGCGGTGAACCCAGCAATTCGAACCCCTGCGAGCGATCGAACTCCCATATGACGATGAGGTGCGAGAAGCCGTCGATGTCGGTGAGTCCCGCCTCAAATTCAGGCAGGACGACGAGTACTCCGTCAGCGTCGTGTTTGGCGCCGAGACCCTTGGGAATCTCGCTGGTATGTTTAAATGGGCTGGCTACGAATCCGATGGCCCGCGAGGTGAACATGGGAACTCCTGGCTCCCCATGCTAACTAAAGGGAAGCCGGGGCACGATGGGAAGTCCACAATATTTCGTTCGGGGTGGGGAATTTCTGTCCAATGCCGGGCACACACTTTTAGCGCATCAGAAAGAAAGAGTCGTTTCGACATCTCAGCCGGGGGTGCGGCCAGTGCCTTGGATTCCGCGGAAGTAGATGCCCAACGTTGCAAGATAGGCGTCAATACTGGATCGGCGCGTAGTGATTCCGGGGTGGCCCAATCCTCGGCGGAAGTTCCCGGTCACGAAGTGTGGATGAGGCCGAAGGGAACGCCTAACCGGTGGTAGAGTTCCTTGCCGAAAAAGTAGGCAACGGCTGAGAAGCTCTTTGCCAAGTCAGGGGCGCATGTCTCCCATCGGGCGTTCAGATTGTTCTGCAGCTCCAACACATTCTTTTCCCGAACCGTAAACAGACGGGGGCGCCGATGCGAAGAGGATGCCGGCGCTTCATTATTGAGGTCTGCCAGGTCAGCCTGCTCTCTCCTACCAGTTGAATCGCACGCCAATTCGACTCCGCTCAGTATGACAAATCAATTATTGCGGTGGCGGTGGCCATTTATATAGCTTTACTATCTCCGGATTCACCCTAACGCTGAGCCTCGAGCGTGCGGCACTCTTACGTGTCTCGCTTTCGACTGCGGTATTTAAGAAATACGTCAACGGCACCCAGGGAATTTGCCAGCCAGCCTCATTACTGGACGTCGTCAAATCTCCCTGTGAATTGGTTGCCGGAGGCGAGAAGCAGCATCAAGTCGGTGCCGACGGCATAGCAAACTCTATCGTTCAACGTGTGCCGCGCATCTAAAGCTTGCGTGACAAAACCCAGAAAAATCGACATCAAAGAGGCGACGCCGACGTCAGCGTTGGAAATCTTCCACCCTGCCGTACGAACCTGGTTTGAGGACGTCTTTCATTCGCCCACTGCTCCTCAAGTTGGCGGATGGCCGGCGATTGCTCGTGGCGAGTCGACCCTCATCCTCGCGCCAACCGGGACTGGCAAGACCCTGGCGGCGTTCTTGTGGTGCATCAATCGCATCATGTTTACGCCTGCTCCAGACAACATGAAGCGTTGCCGGGTTCTGTACATTTCGCCGATAAAAGCGTTGGCGGTCGACGTCGAACGCAACCTGCGCGCGCCGCTGGTAGGTATTGGACAAGCTGCCCAGCGATTGAGATGTACTTTTCACACGCCATCCATTTCTATTCGTACCGGAGATACGTCGGCAGCCGAACGGGCCCGGTTTGCGCGCAATCCCGCCGACATTCTGATCACAACTCCGGAATCCCTCTATCTCCTGCTCACCTCTAACGCTCGCGAGGTGTTGCGTTCCATCGAGGTTGTGGTCACTGATGAAATTCATTCCATCGTTCCCACCAAGCGGGGATCGCATCTAGCCCTTTCACTGGAGCGCCTAGAACGTCTTGCCGGTCGGAACCTTCAACGGATTGGACTTTCTGCTACGCAGCGGCCGCTGGAAGAAGTCGCTCGCTTTCTGGGAGGCGCTGAGACTCCGCGGAAGAGCGCGTCGGTAAAGCCACAAAAATCCGAGAAGGCTGCAGAAGCAGCCGATATCCCCGCAGAGGCTCTCTCCGAATTTGAAACCAGTGTATTTGTGCCCGTCTATCGCTCCGTTACCGTGGTTGACGCAAGCGCACCCAAACGCCTTGAGCTTCGCGTCGAAGTCCCGGTGGAAGACATGGCGCGCCTCGATGATCTGGACACTCTCCCCAGCGGACCCGCGTCGCAAGGACCGGTGCGCAACTCGATATGGAGTGCCATCCACCCAAAACTGGTGGAACTGGTTCGTACCCATCAATCAACCTTGATTTTCGTCAACAGCCGGCGACTGGCAGAACGGATTTCCGGCGCAATGAATGAACTGGCTGGCGAATCACTTGTCCGCGCTCATCACGGGAGCGTTGCGGTCGGGCAGCGCAAGGAAATTGAAGATCGCCTGAAGCTCGGCACCCTGCGCGGCATCGTTGCCACCTCTTCGCTTGAACTCGGCATCGATATGGGCGCGGTGGATCTGGTGATACAGATCGAGTCTCCGCCGTCGGTCGCGAGCGGCATGCAGCGCGTAGGACGTGCCAGCCACCACGTGGGGGCAACCAGCAATGCGGTGATTTTCCCCAAATATCGTGGCGACCTGGTCGCGTGCGCTGCCATAACCCGAGCCATGTATCAGGGGCAAGTGGAGGCTGTCCACTATCCCAGAAACCCGCTCGATGTGCTCGCCCAGCAGGTCGTGGCGATGGTTGCGCTTGATGATTGGACCGTCGAAGACCTCTTTAACGTGATTCGCTCTGCGGCTCCCTACGCCGCGCTCACGCGTTCAGTCTTTGAGAGCGTGCTCGACATGCTTTCCGGCCGTTATCCCTCCGACGAATTTGCCGAACTGCGGCCCCGCATCACCTGGGACCGCGTCGCCAACACGCTGACCCCGCGCCAAGGGTCGCGTCGCGTAGCCATTATTAACGGGGGCACAATTCCTGACCGGGGACTCTATGGGGTATTTCTCGCCGGGGGCGCCAAAGGCGCGCGCGTCGGTGAACTCGACGAAGAGATGGTGTTCGAAAGTCGCAATGGCGACACCATTGTTCTCGGCGCATCGACGTGGCGGATTGAAGAAATATCGCACAACCAGGTGATGGTTTCGCCTGCTCCCGGCGAACCTGGCAAAATGCCGTTCTGGCATGGGGACAGCGCAGCCCGTCCGGCGGAGTTCGGCCGTAGAATCGGCGAAATGAGCCGCGATCTATTGCGGCTGCCACGGCCAGTGGCGTTTACCAAATTAGTCGAAGAGCACAGCCTCGACGCTGCCGCGGCCGAAAATCTTCTTAAATATCTCGAGGATCAGGTCGCCGCAACCGGTCGCATTCCCAGCGATGAAGATGTCCTGATTGAAGTTTGCCGGGACGAGTTGGGTGACCGGAGAGTATGTGTTCTTACTCCGTTTGGCAGCTCCGTTCACGCGCCTTGGTGCATGGCTGTAACCTCCAAACTGCGTGCGGAATGCGGGGTGGAAGTCGAGTCCATGTGGTCAAACGATGGGTTCGTCTTGCGTATACCGGAGAGTGAAGAAACGATTCGCACAGAAGATTTGCTGCCGTCCCCGGCGGATTTTAGAAACTTAGTTCTGCGCCAGGTAGGCAGCACCTCGCTGTTTGCCGCGAAATTTCGCGAAGCGGCCGGCCGTGCTTTGCTTTTACCAAGACGCCGCCCGGGGATGCGGGCGCCACTTTGGCAGCAACGCAAACGCGCCGCCGATTTGCTTGCAGTGGCGTCCCGATTTTCATCGTTTCCAATTCTGCTTGAGACTTACCGTGAATGTATCCGGGACGTTTTCGATTTGCCGGCGGTTGAAAATATTCTCTCCGGAATTCAGCGGGGCTCAATCCGCGTCACCAGCATCGAATCGGACCACCCCTCGCCTTTTGCCGCGTCCCTCCTCTTTTCGTACGTAGCAAATTACATCTATGACGGCGATGCACCTCTCGCGGAACGCCGGGCACAGGCGCTTTCCATCGACCAGTCGCAGTTGGAAGAATTGTTAGGGGATACCGATTTTCGCGAACTCCTCGATTCCACGACCCTCGACGAAGTGGAAACACGGTTGCAATTTCTTGAGCCCGATTACCACGCCCGCCACGTCGACGGTGTCCACGATCTGCTCTTGAAACTGGGCGATCTTTCCGAACCGGAAATACGGGTTCGCAGCGAGAACGAGGAAGTCGCCTCGACGATTACTGATCTCGTGAAGGCTCGCCGCGCTGTCCGGGTGCGCATCGCCGGTGAAACACGCTTTATTCCCGTGGAATATGCGGCACGTTATCGGGACACGCTGGGCACACCACTGCCTCCGGGACTTGCAGAAGCATTTGTCGCCGAAAGCGAAAACCCCTTGCGCGAATTATTGCGCCGCTATGCGCGTACCCACGGCCCCTTCACCACAGCCGATATCTCGGCGCGATATGGATTGCCTGCCACCGCAGTGGATACGGGTCTCCATGGATTGCGTGGACTCGGCAAGCTCCTTGAAGGAGAGTTCCGTCCGGGGGGAGTGCATCGTGAATGGTGTGACCCCGACGTAATGCAGCAGATTCGCCGAAAAAGCCTGGCGCGCCTGCGCCGGGAAATTGAACCAGTGGAGCAGCGAACCTTCGCGCGATTGACGGCGCGCTGGCAGGGGGTCAGTGTCCGCCGTCGCGGGCTGGAATCATTGCTTGACACCGTCGAGAACTTGCAAGGGGCGGCTTTGCTGGCTTCCGAACTGGAACGGGAGATTTTGCCGGCACGTATTGCCAACTATCGTCCCGGCGATCTCGATGCAGTCATGGCCGCGGGCGAAGTGGTGTGGGTGGGTGTCGAACAGGTCGGCGTCCGTGATGGGCGCGTGGCGCTATATCTCAGCGAATCGCTTCCACTGCTTTTTCCGCCCGAGGAACTTCACGGGGAGGGCGCGGCGCTTTCTGAGCGGGCGGCGCGCATTGTGGAGTTTCTGGCCGAGAATGGCGCCTCTTTTTTTGCTCCAATCAATGCCGGCACAGGCGGCGGATTTCCGGGAGAAACTCGAGACGCGTTATGGGAACTGGTGTGGTGCGGCCGGATTACAAACGATACCTTCAATCCAGTTCGCGACCTTTTGCACCAACGTGAAGCAAAAAATGACCGGCGCGGCAATTTTGACGGCGCCCCACCAGGCTCGGCTGACTTTCTCCGCCGATTGCGGTCACGATCAGGTAGTGGTCCAATCCAAGGACGATGGTCGCTGGTCCGCGAACGCCTGACCGAACCCATTACCGTCACTCAGTGGAGTGCCAACGTTGCGCAGCAGTTGCTGGTGCGTTACGGCATTGTATTGCGCGAGACGGCCATAGCGGAGAATGTGCCGCGGGGTTTTCCCACCATTTATCCCGCGCTTAAAACCATGGAGGATGGCGGTTGGATGCGGCGTGGAATGTTTGTCGCCGGGCTGGGCGCGGCGCAATTCGCGATGCCTTCGGCGATCGACATGCTTCGCAGTCTTCGGACAGAACCATCCACGCCGGAGGCATTGTTTTTGGCGGCAACCGATCCCGCGAATCTGTATGGCGCCGTCCTGCCCTGGCCGCGACGCGACGGCGATTCACCAACTGACGCGTCACCGGCGGATGTCGGGACGCTGGCCTCGCATTCCATGTCACGTACCAGCGGAGCCGGCGTAATTCTGATCAACGGAAGTCTTACCGGCTTTTTCCGCCGCAAGAATCCGGATCTCCAGATTTTTCTGCCAGACTCGGAGCCCGAGCGCACCCACTTCGCTCGCGAGCTGGCAAAGAAACTGGCCGAGGTTGCCATTCGCCGTCAAGGCCGAAAATCCGGGCTGCTGATCGGCACCGTCAATTACGCTCCCGCTCGCGAGCACTTTCTCGCACGTTTCCTGGAGGAATCCGGCTTCGTGAACACGAGTCTTGGTTTCCAGATGCGCCGGGTTAGTCGGATCGCTCTTCCCAATGACGAGCAAACATCAGACGAAGGCGATCTCGAAACTGACGACAACGACTCTGAGGCAACGGAGTCTGCCTGATGCCGGAAGGCGACACCATCTTCAGGGCGGCGCGAACTTTGAATCGGGCGCTCGCGGGAAATATCGTCACCGGATTCGAAAGCGTCTTTCCCAAGCTCACTCGGGTCGAATTCGATGCCGGGGTAGTGGGGCGAACCGTGGAGGAAGTGTCGGCTCAAGGGAAGTGGCTTCGTATGAACTTCTCCGGCGACCTGATCTTGCTGACGCACATGTTAATGAGCGGAAGCTGGCATATCTACCGGCCCGGCGAAACCTGGCAGCGGCCGCGCAATGACATGCGGATTGTGGTCAAGACGAAGGATATCTGGGCGGTCGGCTTCAAAATGCCGGTCGCAGAGTTCCATACCGCGGACACGCTCCGGCGTCGTGCCGGGTATCGCCACTTGGGGCAGGATGTGCTGGCTGAAAACTTCGATGCCGGCACGTCCATCGTAAGTCTGCGGGCGAGAGGCGAAGTTGAGGTAGGAGCAGCCTTGCTGGCACAATCCATTTTGGCTGGCTTAGGGAATGTCTACAAGTCGGAGGTTTGTTTCGCTTGCGGCGTTAATCCATTCCGGAGGATTGAAGAATTGAGTATCGAGGAATTGGCTTGTCTAGTCGCGACTGCGAGAAAATTTCTGCAACAAAATGTGACCGAAACATCCGGTAGTCAAATGGTGACCTACACCGGATTGCGCCGGACCACCGGGCGCTCCCATCGCGGAGAGCGATTATGGGTTTACGGGCGGAGAAACGAACCATGCCGACGCTGCGGCACGACAATAGAATCGCGTAAACAGAACCCAGACGCACGAACCACATTTTGGTGTCCGCAATGCCAGCCCATGGTGAGATAGCAGCGCAGTTTATTTAGCCTCGAGAAACGCCAGGCTAACCGGAGAGATCACTCCCCCCGTTTCGTCGACCTTGCTCAATCGCCCGGATTTGGGATCAATTCGAAAGGTAACGATGTTGTCCGAATCCTGGTTCGCCGCCAGCAGAAAATTACCGCTGGGATCAATGGCAAAACAGCGTGGCCGCTTCCCGCCACTGGACACTGTCTCCACCATTTCGAGTGTGCCGTTGGCGGGATTGATTCGAAATAGCGCAATGGTGTCGGGCCCGCGGTTGGAGACATAGACAAACCTGCCCGCAACGTCCATATGAACTTCCGAGGCATCGCTGTGCCCCTGGAAATCCTTTGGCAAAGAGGAGACCGTCTGCTTTTCCTTTAGCCTGCCGGTTTTCGCATCATAAGAGAATGCTGTTACTGAGGAAGTTATTTCGTTCACCAGATAGAGATAGCGATGGTTGGGATGAAATACGAAGTGACGCGGCCCTGAGCCGCTTCGGAGCTTGGCAAAAGGCGTGGGGGCGGGAATCAGGGAACCTTTGCTGGAGTCGAATTTGTAAACCAGAAGCTGATCCAATCCCAGGTCAGCAACAATCGCGAATCGGTTGTCGAAAGTCGTCTCGATAAAGTGGGCGTGCGGTCCCTTTTGCCGGTCGGGGTGAACGCTGGAACCGTGATGCTGAACCGAGGATGATGCCTCCCCCAGCTTTCCGTCGGGAAGCAACGTAATAGCGGCGACGCTACCGCCTTCATAGTTTGCCGCCAGCAAGAACTTTCCGGTCTTGTCCAGCGATAGATAACAAGGCCCCGCGCCAACCGAACTAACCTGATTAAGGAGGGTGAGGGCTCCGGTTTTCGCGTCGGCGCGATAAGCAGAGATTGCGCCGCTGTGCTGCCCCTGATAGTTGTCAATTTCATTGACGGAATACAAGATGTGGTGCTTGGGCGCCAGTCTTAGGAAGGCAGGGTTACTTGCTTCTGCCTGCAAACCGATCGCGGAAAGCCGGCCATTGCTGGAATCGAAACGGTAGGCATAGATTCCCTTGCTGCCGCGCTCCTGATAGGTCCCAACATAGGCGATATAATTATGCACTTTTTCGCCCGACGCCGGACTTGCGGCGGAGAAATTGCCCAACAGCAAAAGCGCAGTCACAATGCGCAGGGAGATGGATTTCCGACGAAAGAAAGGGATCGGTGAGTCTTGCATGAGTTGTTGCCATGCCTTCGTGGTGGTCAAGATATCCTACCCTGAAATTTCGCGACAAACCTATGTCGAACCCCTCGGGTGGCCCGTTCCAGTTGCGCCGTTCTTTGGCGCGACCAGGCTGGGATTTTTCGCACCATCTACTTCGAACCGTTTGCAGTGACGAGGTTAACCTGCTTTGACCCCGCATTTTCAGCCTGTTAAACTGAGAGACGGTCAACCCCACGTTATTGGCAGAAGGGATATCTGTGCGCGCTCAAGCCCGTCATCAACTGAAACAAGATAAGTTCAGCAAGAC